>SDBT01020767.1_pt1 | contig 10266 bp, 10 predicted proteins | sample 2277101 | NCBI WGS metagenome assembly SDBT01 (sample SAMN10404973, study PRJNA504765) | marine sediment metagenome | isolation source: marine sediment core GS10_PC15, 103 cmbsf | place: Arctic Ocean: Southern Knipovich Ridge | collected 2010
TGCGGCTGCGCGGCGCAGCTTAAGATTAATGGAATGTTCATGTAATCCCAAGTTAGTATACAATAATTGGAGTATAATGCTCTAATATATCCTATATGGGCGTGTAGTAGACACTAAATATCGCGCTCCATTAAATCCAAGGATCAAACAAACAAAAAGGAGCAATTATGATTATCGTCCGTGATGTTTTTCAAGCAAGGTATGGTAAAGGGAGTGGTCTGGTAGTACTCTTCAAAGAGTTCCGCGGAAAAATTGCGACCAAGGTTGCGGACTACCGCATCCTGACCGATGCCAGCGGTCCATTTTTCACCGTTGTGACCGAGATGCAGTTCGAAAGTATGGCCGCGTGGGAGCAGCAAAGTACAGAAATCTTTTCCCAGGCTGAGTTTGGTGATTGGTTCGGACGCATGACACCGCTGGTCGAATCCGGTCGCCGTGATTTCTATAAGATAGAAAATTAATAGGAGGCTGTGTACGATGGAAAAATATCTGATTGAGGTACCACATGATGCTGAAAAGGTTGCGTGCGCGCGCACCATCCAAACCTTTCTGAATACAGGTTCCCTTTCCTGATGAATGCAGACTGGGGATGCGAAGAAGGGGTGCATAAAGCGTGGTTTGTTCTTGAACTTGATAGCAAGGAGGAGGCCCGGGCAATTCTGCCTCCCGCTTACCGCTCTCAAGCTACGATCGTGAAGCTAAACAAGTTTACACTGGATCAGATCGATGTGGTTCTAAGCCAGCACGAGCATTAATTGTGCAGGCTGCAGCGACAAATATGGCTCGATATCATTTACAATACCATCTCTTTAATGGAACCAGCCGCTATCTCTAGTTCGAGATGCGGCTTTTTCTTTATCCCGCTCTCGCGGAACGGCTGCCGCGACGCTTGTCTTGCGTTCTGTGATCATGCGGGATTCGGCATCCGGCATTCAAAGAACGAATGCTTAACGGATGCTTGGCCGGCTCACCTCCGGTGAGCTTGGCTTCGCTTTCGCCCCTAGAAATGGATCGTTGGTATACTCCGTATGGGCATACTCTGTACGCTTGGCCGGTTCACCTCCGGTGAGCTTGGCTTCGCTTTCGCCCCTAGGAATGAATCGTTGGCATACTCGGCTCAACTTCGGTGAGCATGGAGATTGCCACGTCGCTAATGACACTGCATTGGAAAGCGTCCCTCGCAACGACATTCGTAAACTGTCAGGGATTAGGAAGTAAATAGTAGTAAAATAGGTCGGTTGTGATGTTTTCAATCGTAATCAATAATTCAAACCGACAGGAGGTATCAGATGACATACACAATGGAAACAACATTTGGCGAGCTTATGAAAGATCCAAAGGTAAAACCGCTCATTGAGCAATACCTGCCAGGCGTGACGGATAATCCGATGGTCTCAATGGTTGACGGCATGACTCTCGACGCGATCGTGAGCAACCCAATGGCGGCACAGTTTGGCATCACCGAAGACAAGGTTGAGGCGATCCTGGAGCAAGCGAATAAATTAGCTTAGTCTGTTAAATAGAATCCGTTACGAAAACATAACCCAATTTCCACTTTTTAGAATTCTCTTGCCTGCATGGAAAGTTACCTGTGCGGGCAGGTTTGCATCTCCTCTGCACGTCTTAACTGCGTCCTCAAACAAAAATGCGCACGCAACAAGGGACGGTATCACGGTTATGCCGCACATTAAAAGATGGATATCAATAGTTTCAATAGTTTGCTGATCGCATAAGAGATCAGAATTCCGTATAAGAAACTATATAGAGTGCCAATAATTATGTACTCGGCTTCCATCCTGTTCGAGCTCTCTTTAAGCTCTCCGAATCGAAAGACTGACTTCGCGGCTATCAGAAAGCCGATTCCAGCGGGTTGATTCACGAGCACGAAAAGGTAGATCAACGCCCGCTCGAGATACCCAATCGTTATTCCACCTTTTTCAAAACCTCTTGATTTAGCGCTGCGCGCTGCTCCCCCGCTTTCCTCTGGGCTGTCCTCTCCTGATTTATCCAGTTGATCGAGGAAAGGCTTGACTTGAAATCCAACTATTATGCCCCCAACCGGCACACACAAAATTGCGCCGGATATCACCACAAGGGCTGAGTAATAGGCAGTTCCAAATAATTGAACCCAGTAGTTGGTGGACGGCAGGAGTTCTTGTGAAAATAGCACGTATGAGATTAAAACGATTACGAGTAAATGGGCGCCCTGGTCAAGCAAAAATGCCTTTAGAGTAGAACCGGATTCTTTCGATTTCAGGTAATCAATTGCAGCATGCGATATAAAAATTAACAGACCTACGTACCATGCCTGGATAACGCCCAATAGGATCCAGCTCAGCAGTCCTGCAATCAAGGAATGCTTGAAGAGGACGCGCGGTCTTGATTTGTTCTTTACATCTTCCCTCGATTGAGTCAGGAAATCAGCAACGAGATGAGCGGTTAATAATGGGATGACAAATTCGTACATTGGAAGGTACATATATCCTCTTTTACTGCAGAACGGGCACAATCTCTAGGGGTTGTATTTACTATTTACAAGCTTAATGGCTTGTAAATAGTAAGCGCCAGGTTCAGCGGTCCAGGATCACAGGCAATTGGCTTTCAAAATATTCGATCGCGAGAGCTATGGTCGCGTAACCTGCCCTGTCAAGGTGCTGCCCAACTGCCTGCTGGGTGACTTCTTTATTAAACCAATCCCTGGCAATTAATGCCTGGGTAAGACCCAATAATGCGCCAGAAACTGCTCTGGCTTGTTTCCCAGTCCATTCTTTTGCTTTGAGATCAATTAACTTTACAATGACCTCCACAGCCCTGGTAACATCCGATTCAAGATATGCGGGAAAGAAAATACCCATGCGGTCCGGTTTATGAATCCGGTCCAATCCCCCACCTGAAAGACGGAAGGCGTCCCCGTCCCCACTCGAAACCCTGCCCGCCGGCAGGAATTCAATAGATCCCAGCCCAATGGAAATACGAGTATCAACACGGTTCTTCTGCATGCACACCTTAATCAGCGCTCTGAAGAAAATACCGATACGCAGCGACATGGCAGGGTCAGTGACTAAGAACTGCCAGCTATCACCTCTGAAGAATTCAGGAGGATATGGGACGAATTCAGAGAATGAATCTAACATTTTTTGACTGGCGGACTCAAAGCATGCATGCAGGAGTTCTCTATCAGTCCCCTTGACCTTTTTTGAACCTACGACGTCGCCGGTAAGAATTGAATAGGTCTTGTTTACATCAATAATCATCATGGCACCCTAACTAGAGATTTATCACAACAAGCATGACTGCTTGTAATTATACATTACAAGCGATAGTACTTGTAAGCAATATTAATTGAAGGATTAAGAATATGCTACACTACTATCGAACCTCTGACCCGGACTCTTCCGAAGTGTGAAGCATACACCCTCATTCGATATATAATAAAAAAAAGATAAGGGATTATGGTTTGTGAAAATACTACTGATCATTATATGCTTAATGGTAGTGGGGATCGGACTGGCTCTCCTGATAGGAAATATTCTGTGGAAGCGTTCGACCTCCAAACTCGTTTACCAACTGATATCATCCTGTGAACCTTTTAACGGGGCGATCTACAACCCAGAAATGCTCAATGGATTACCTGCGCCTGTCCAGCGCTATTTCCAGCTGGTGTTAAAAGATGGGCAGCCTTTAATTCGTTCAGCCAGTCTTTCCCAGACAGGCGAGTTCAATATGGGAGAATCGAAAGGCGGATGGCACCCTTTCCAGGCAGCACAGCATTTCACTGCCTCCAATCCGGGATTTGTCTGGGAGGCACGCATCTCTATGATGCCGCTGGTTTCGGTAGGCGTGCGAGATTGTTATATTAATGGGCAGGGAGGGATGCAGGCGAAAATCCTGGCACTAATTCCGGTTCTCAATGAAGGGGGGGAAACTGAGCTTAACGAGAGCGCCCTGCAAAGGTACCTAGCGGAGGCTGTTTGGCTCCCAACCGCGCTTCTTCCAGGCCAGGGTGTGCAATGGAGTGAGATTGATGATAACAGTGCCCTGGCAACACTGACAGATTCAGGAATTACGGTCTCTTTAGAATTCGAATTCAATGAAATTGGAGAGATCACGGGTGTTTATACTTCTAGTCGGTACCGGGAGGTGAATGGCAAATACGAGCTGACGCCCTGGTTCGGGAGTTTTCGAAAGTACGAAGACAGGCACGGGATTAGAATACCTGTAGAAGGGGAGGTTGAATGGCAACTGCCAGAGGGGAGCCTACCTTATTGGAAGGGGCAAATTACTGAGATCCAGTATGATTTTGGACATTAACAAAGGTTTCTTTTCAACGATCGCCAGATATAAAATTGCACCTGGCTGAATGTGAGGTGTTAAGGCATGTAGCGATCTGTACGTCTTTCCAGTGCGAGCGTTCTGGGGGCACTTCTCCCTGCCTGAGGATCGCTGAAAACCGAGACCCTACAACAAGGAGCTCAAACGATGAAAACCAGGACTAATATACACGCCGGTGATTGCCCGAAACAATGGTACAAGGGTAACGTGGAAGAAGCCTCAGGCGGAGGTTACTATGGCGCTATCAGGGGGCAGGATGGACAAATCCATTACTTCAATATGGGATATACTCAATTCCTTCCAAATGGTCAGGGAGTAAATGTGGGGCAAAATGTAACATATGCACCATTCATCCCGCCTAATCTGAGGGCAGGTAAAGCCGCCTGTATAAAGTCATATAACCACGTGGCGCTGCGTTTCGAAGCGCCGCCCTTGGCTACGACCGGTTATTCGTCACAACCGATCCCGTTTCCATCTGAATCCAATCCGTGTGTGTCAGGGGGGATCACTTTAAAATTTTTATAGGGAACATGGATACAATCTAAATCAGGAGGCGGCGGGGGAATGCACACATCGAGATAGGAAGGGTCGCAGGAAGGCAGCTTGGCAGTAGGCTGTCGAGCTGGACCAGCAGGCGCGCCAGACTGAGACGCTGGCTCTGCTGAGATGTCGAACGCCCATATCCCTGAGAGATTCGTTTTCGCATCTTCTTCCGCCGCCTTAAAGGCTGCATCGCAGGCTGTATTCGGCGGCGAGGATGCTGCGCTGGCGTACCCCGCTTGCGCCAAATCCAGATTGACAAACTCACCATCGGCGAGGACATATCGTAAAAGTTGACCTGCAGGATTGGTATCGGTGGCATCTTTAACAAGCGTCAGATCCTTATTGATGACAAGCGGATAGTTCTCTTGCCTGGAAGAATTAGCGATGTAATCGGATGACCCCAGTGCATCAATCCCAATATAACGAACTGTATACAAGTTCCCGTCGATCAAAACATCAATCGTGTCACCGCTGACCACTTTGTTCAGTTGGGCATCCTGGCGCTCCGTATTTTGGGGAATGCATTTAGCGTCTAAAGCAGTTTGATCAGGTGTCGAGGTCGGACTTGGCAGCGGTGTAATTCCGGTAGTTGGCGTGACGACCATAACGACCGCTGCGGGTGTGTTATAGGGTGTATTGGTCGGATAGGGTGTGTATGTTGGTCGTTCGACAAGCGCCGCTGCGATCGTTTGGGTTACATCACCCGGGGTCAGATCAGCGCTTCCGCTTGACGCCAGTGCATAGCCAATAATTAACCCGCACAAGCACATCAGCACCCCAACACCAACGGGGATTAAGATGTTCTTTTTTTCGATGATAGTATTTTGCCAGTCAGAATTCATAATCACACCTGTATTCTAGAAGATAGGAAAATGCTTTTTATTAGTCTTCTTTGCGTTATAAGCTCCCAGTCAATTCGCCCTATTATACCCCCCGTTCTAGCACATCAGGGGCGTCGCCAGTTTTACCCTTGGAGCAACTCGCCCTGCACTCCAACTGTTCCTGGATGGAACAAAATCCCCTTTATGTGCGTCTTTAAAGATGAAAATATGCTACCAAAGGAGCAACCACGTGAAGGCAAAATACATGACGATGGTCATTCTTGCCATAATGTTGCTATTGTCCTCAGCAGCCTGCGGCGGGACCGATTCGACCGGGAACGATCCTCTGGAAAATACTTCCTGGATGCTGATGGCATATCGCAAAACCAGACCCATCGATGGGACGATAATAACGGCAACGTTTAAGGATGGACAAATACGCGGATCGGCTGGCTGCAACTCCTATGGCGGCACATATCAGGTCAGCGGCGACAAAATCAGGGTGGGAGAGATCGCTCTTACCATGATGGCATGCATGGAGCCACAGGGTGTCATGGAACAGGAGAATGTGTTCATGGGGTTTCTAAGTGAGTCCCAAACCTACCGGCTCAGCGATGGACGTCTGGTGATCTTCGGGTTAGACGGCGAAGCACTCACTTTCGTCCCCCAGGAATAAACTGGCAAAAACTTCAAAATTCCTATCCGCGCCACAAGCTGGACGGCGTATACGGAATTTTGCCCCTTCGGGTACAGATTTTGCTAAAACTTGGAACCCACGTAGCACAAGCTACGTGGTATTCCGTATAGAAAAAAACTCCCCTACCCATTTCTGGCACGGATTCCGCAACATCAGAGATAATATTTGCACTTTAATTCATCCTGATGAAGATGAAAAAACCGGTCAAGATATCTCATTTCCTGCTTCTGGTCGGGCTGATGGTCGTGATCGCCAGCCTGGCTGCTATGCATCCTCCGGCGGCGGGTGGTGACAATACACCACCTTCCAGCGGATTGGGCGACGGTAGCCCGTTGGAAGATAAAGCCCTGGCGCTCCTATCTGCGGTGATGACGGACCACGCCCAGGAGGGATATACGCTTCCCCGGGGTACAGAGGTCGCCGATGTTACCATCGCAGGGGATAAAGTCACGGTCGATCTGCGCCTGCCGGACGGCTTCCTTGAAGGACAAGTAAATGCCCTCCGCAGCGATGCCATAAACAAGTTGATCGTCGATACCCTGCTGCCTCTGGGCATGCGCCGCTTTCACGTGCGTGCTGAGGATGATCGCGGGCGGTTCGTACCGCTTTCCGATTTTCTGCCCCTGCCAGCGGCGGCGATGCAAACGATGCCGGAAAATCTCGACCCGCTGCCAGCGCGGATCGGCCCACTTCCTGATGCTCACCTGGCGCCTCCACTGCCCGGACAGGGACAGCCGGTTGGCGCTTTATCCGGCAAGATGGTCTGGCTCAGCGCCGGTCATGGTTGGTTATGGACAGGTACACGCTGGGCGACTCAGCGCCCTAACGTGTACGGGATAGTGGAGGACTTCTCCAACGCCGAAGCGGTGAATTACTATCTGGCGCGTTATCTTTGGAACTCCGGCGCGGATGTCTGGCTTGTGCGCGAACGATCGGTGAACGAGAACGAGGTAATCATCGATAACGATGATGGTGCGCCCGCTTACGTTGAGACTGGCGAGTTCTTCACAAGCTCAATGAACGGCTACAGCGGAGGCGAATATCGCTACGCCGAGAGTGCCCCTTCCGCCAGCACAACAGCGACCTGGACGCCGTCTCTGCCGGAGCCAGGATGGTATCCGGTCTGGGTCTGGTACCGCCACAGCGCAAACCGCCCGGTTGACGCCCGCTATCAAATCCACCACAGCGGTGGAGTGACTGCAGTCAACATCTCCCAGGAGGTGCACGGCATGACCTGGCGTTATCTGGGAGAATACTATTTCGAGACCGGCACAGGTGGACATGTGACCCTGACCAACGAGTCTTCTGACCCAGGTCAAGCTGTCATCGCAGATGCAGTCCGGTTCGGCGGCGGGATGGGCAGCATCGATCGCGGCGGCGGGGTCAGTAGAGAGCCACGCTGGGAGGAGGCATCCCGCTACTATGCCGAGTTCCAGGGTTATCCGGTTGACTCCTCGACCAACGACGTCATTGTGCGTCCCCTGTATGCAGAGTGGGAAAAATCGGGTGGGGATCCGGATGAGGATGGGGTATTCGTCTCATGGCATACGAACTGCTGCAACAAATCCGGCACGTTGTCCTTCATCCACAGCTTTAAACCGACATCGGGCAGCGGCGCGCTGCGGGCGCATATCCATAATGAACTGATTCAGGACCTGAGAGGCGCCTGGAATCCGGAGTGGCAGGATCGCGGCCAGTTGACGGCTGACTTTGGCGAAGTGCGGGAACTGTCAACCATGCCAGGTGTGCTGCTCGAAGTAGCTTATCACGATACCGAATCTCCTGGAGACGCCGATGACTTGAAGGATCCGCGCTTCCGCCAGATCGCCGCCCGGGCTGTGTACCAGGGGATCGTAAAATTTTTCGCTGCTAAAGATGGCGACCCGATCCACCTGCTGCCCGAGCCGCCCACACATTTGATCGTCCGCAACAGCGCCTCGGGACAGGTGACTCTGAGCTGGCGCCCACCTGCAAGTGGAGGTGTTGCGGGAGATGCCGCAGTGGGTTACAAGGTCTACCAAAGCTCGAACGGGCGCGGTTTCGACAACGGCGTACTGACGAGCGATACGCACCTGACGGTCAACGGTCTGCAGCCTGGGGCACTTTACTTCTTCCGGGTGACTGCGCTGAATGAGGGCGGGGAGTCATTCCCCACCCCGGTCGTGGCCCTACGTACGCCCCAATCCGGGAACGATATTCCCTTCCTGATAGTGGGCGGCTTTAACCGTCTTGACAGTCAGGCCATGATCACCCAGGAGGAGAGCAGTCGCGGTACTACCAAACGCATGTTTCTGGAACGGATGAACCGTTTCGACTATGTCATCGAGCACGCCCAGGCGCTGCATGCCTGCGGGTTCTCCTTTGATGGCGCGCTCAACGAAGCAGTTGAAGACAGGGATATCGCGATCGAAAAATACCCTGCCCTAGACTGGTTTGTAGGGGAGGATGCGACCGTAGAGAAAGCCCTCAGCAGCACAGAAAGAGCATTGTTGGCGGCTTTCCTGGATGGTGATGGGGGTTTGCTTATCTCCGGTTCGGAGATTGGATACCAATTGGCCCGTCCCAACGGTGGGGAGGACCCAGCGTTTTATAACCAATATCTCAAAGCCGAATATGTTGGCAATGATGCATCCACATACAACTTCAACGCAGTATCGGGTGACTTCTTCGATGGTATATCGGGAAGCTTTGATAACAGCACTCACGGGTATTACGACGTCGATTCTCCGGACCGGCTTTCCTCAAGCGGTGGGTCACGAGTGGTGTTAAATTATAATGGAGGCACAAATGATGGCGCCGCTGTCGCTTATGAGGGTGGTTACCGCCTGATGTATTTTGGATTCCCGCTTGAAACTGTGGTTGATCCGACAACACGGAAAGCAATTATTTGCAGAGCTGCTGAATTCTTAGCTGAATTCTCACCGGAACCCAGCAACTACGAACTAAATTTTCCATTGATGTTTTCGAAATAATCCAACCTCCCGCGGGTTACGAGAAATGGGTTTAAGGATTTGACGTTGCTGTTGTAAATGTTTGAGGTGACAGAGTATCAAGAAACCCGCGGGAGGATTTTCGCGGGAGGTTCCTATCACCCAACCTCCCGCGGGTTGCGAGAAATAGGTTTAAGGATTTGATGTCGCTGTTGGAAGTGATTGGTCTGCCAGGGTATTACGGAACCCGCGGGAGGATTCTCGCGGGAGGTTAGCCGTCTAATGCGTAGGCAACTGCATCTTCGATTGACATCGCCCGCCCTTGAGAGCATGCATCATTGTATATCTTTTCGTCGAGCTGAGCACGTATGTCAGCCAGGTAACAATCAATTTCGATCTGGTCAGCGGGCTGCAGGCTGGCGTCGAGGGAAAGAAGAATCCCTTCCGATGCACCCAGCAACCGTGCGGCTCGCTCAGGCTGTCCATTCGCACCGACCGGTCCAGCCAGCATTGCTAAACACAATCCAGTAAAGTATTTTGTGTTGAGTTCCACTGTTATGACTAGCGCTTCTAAGATAAGCGCTTCGGCTCGCTGATAATCATCCTGATGCATTGCGACATAGGATAGATTACTGAGCATGACACCTGCGCGCTGTTTATCACCTACCTGGCGGCATAATGCCAGACACTCCTCATAAACATCCTGGGCACGATCATAGTCGCCTACTATACGCGACAATTCGCCCAATACATTCAACGCCCTGGTTATTCCCGGGATGTCATCCAATTCCCGGAACAGGGATAACCCTTCCTGACACAGCCTGATACCAGTCTCAACTTCATCTGGGAAAGCGCCCATGTTACTGGCAAGAAAAATCAAGGACCAGGCGCGACCGGCAACATCTCCAGATTCTTGAGAGAGCGCCAGCGCCTGGCGGTGATA
>SDBT01020768.1_pt1 | contig 10265 bp, 19 predicted proteins | sample 2277101 | NCBI WGS metagenome assembly SDBT01 (sample SAMN10404973, study PRJNA504765) | marine sediment metagenome | isolation source: marine sediment core GS10_PC15, 103 cmbsf | place: Arctic Ocean: Southern Knipovich Ridge | collected 2010
TTTATAGAGTTTGGTGGAACAGATGGGGGAGAGTGGAATAGAACAGGATATATAGGAGATGGTTCAAGTGGAAATACAGATTTATATTTTCAAGCAGAAGAAGGAGATTTAAGATTAGGAGATAAAAGTAGCCATTCTGTTTTAACTTTAAGCGATGGAAATGCAATATTTTCAGGTAATTTAAATTTGACTGGGAATCTTTATGTTCAAGGTTGTATAACTTATAATATGACTGGTTCTCCAGTAGTATTAGGAGATTGTTTATGATGAAAAAAATACTATTAACTTTAGTCTTAGGAATATTTATAGTTACTTTAGCTTCTGCATCTCTCCCAGCAGTTGAACAAAATGTTTGTATTCAAATAAAAACTATTCTTAACACAAGTTCGGTAAATATTTCTACAATAACATATCCAAATGAAACCACATTATTTTTAAATAAAGATATGACAAAGAATGCATTAACATTTAATTATACTTTCTGTGGAACAGATACTATTGGAATATATATTTATGATTACTTTGATGCAGAAGAAGAAGTTTATGTTAATGATTTTGAAGTAACACCAACAGGATTTATTCTTGAAACTTCCGACTCTCTTCTCTATATTATCATCCTCATTGCAACATTCATTCTCTTCTTAGCTTTCCTCTATCCTGCAATAAAACTTCCTTATGCTAATATTCCACAAGCAGATGGAAGCATAACAAAAATTAATAAAACAAAATATTTCAAACTTCTTTCTATCTGGTTTGCTTATGGATTCTTCATGTGGTTCTTACAAACTCTTAATGCAATATCAACAAATTTCATAAAATTAACCTACTTATCAAATTTCATTACAGATATTTTCACATACTCTCAATGGTTTTCAGTTGGTATAACTTTCTTAATATTAGCAATACTTTTCATAGAATTATGGAAAGATATAATTTTAAGTCAGACAATCAAAAGATATGGAAAAGCATTTTTAGATGGGAGGCTTCAATAAATAATGGCAAAAATAAAAAAGAATGGTGGTGTAATGTCAAGAATAGGGGAAAGATTTTATAAGGAAATAGAAAGAATCAAAGATGAAAGATTAAAGAATGGAAAATCAAGAGATAGGGTAGCTACAGAAAAGATAACTAATTTAATTATAAGACATAAACTTTGGAAAGATATATCTAAAGAAATGATTAATATTGATGAAGAAGAGGTGGAAAAATATGGCCATGAATAAAGTAGGAAAATTAAATGCACTTATGATATTTGTATTAATCTTCCTAGGAGTTATTGCAATAATTATGATGGGGATTTTTGTATATGGTGGAAACCTTGTTGATCAAACATTTCATAGTATTGATGTTGTAATAGGAGATCAAAACTTTACAGAAGTATATGATGATACTTTAGGAAAAGGTATTAATGCTTTTTTAAATGGTGCAGATGAATATGGCCTTGGGCTTCTTTTAGGGATGATTATATTAATGGTTATCCTATCTTTCACATTCTCGGAAAAACAAAAGACATGGATAGTTCTTGAATTTGTTATATTAATTGTAGCCTTTATCTTTGCAGTTATGATCCAGAACACTTATGATACAGTTATACATTCAAGCTCAACTTTCTTAGACATTTATTCAGTTGATTTAATTAAGTCTTCAAAGTTTATTCTTAATCTTCCTATAATAGTTCCAATAGTTTGGGCTTTCATAGTAATCCTTACTTATGGCATATTTAAAAGACCAAAAAGAACAGGGGAGGGCATAGGATTTTAAGATGAAAAAAATAATGTTACTTCTGCTTTGTATGATTTTATTAGTTGCACCTGTAAGTGCTTTAGAGATTTCTACTTGGGATAATGTTTTGAATTATAAAGAAGATAATATGAAAGTTGATATAATTAATGTTCTCGGATTAGAGAAATTAGGAACAATAGAATTGAAATCTCATAGCTCAGTTGATCAAGTTTTAGAATTTGGTTTTGGAAAAGAAGAAGTAGTTATATATTATGATTTCACAGATTGGGAATTATATCCTGATGGATTAGGAGTTCCTATTTTTACAAATATGAGTAATGGGGAAGAGATTGAAAAAGATTATTACTTTGTTGAGTGGGTTTTTGAGAATGTTGAAGTTAATGATTATAAGGAAGTTTGTAAGTTAAGTTTAAATGGAACTAATGTTTGCAAGCAAGTTATAACTAGAACACATTTAGAAAAAGAGTGGAGTTGGGTTAAATTAGATAATAAAAATATTGAGAATAAGAGGATTGGATTAAAAACTTATGTTGCAGAAGGAGATTATATGGATGCTGTTTGGACTATTGCAGGAAAGGAAATTAAAAGACACGCAAGTTGGACAGCTGATTTAAATGTAAATTTAATTGCTTATTATAAATTTGATGAAACAGTAGGAAATATTGCAGTAGATTCTACAGATAATCAAAATGGGACTATTTCAGCAAATGTTACAAAAGGAGTTGCAGGTATAATAGGAACTGCTTTTAATTTTACAGCATCAAACCCTTCAATAGTTGATATTACTGGATTATCAGATACTTCGGGCACATATTCTTTTAGTTTTTGGGCATCTCCATTAAATACCACAGCGTCACAATTTTTACTTGATACAGCATCAGGAAGAATAGCTTTAATTATGCATACAGCAGAAACAGGATGGAATATTGGTTATTATACATCAGGAGATGCTTATCAGAGTTTTGGAGTTTCACCAGAATTAAATGTATTAAAGCATTATGTAATTGTGTTGGATGGTTTAAATAATAAAGGAATACTTTATATAAATAGTGTTATGCAACCTACAAATACAACTTATACAGACACAAATATAGGTGGAGGATATGTATATATAGGGGGATTTACTGCTTCTGCAAATTTATATCAAGGGGTTTTAGATGAATTTGCAATATTTAATGAAACATTAACACAAGCACGAGTTATTCAATTATATAATGGTGGGCTAGGAATTACATGGACAGATGATTTTGCTTTCGCCCCAATAGTGACATTAAACACACCTGTAGATACTGCTAATTTTACAACAAATACTATTAATTTTAGTGGAGTTGTAAGTGATAATTTGGATTTAGTTAATGTTAGTTTATATATAGATAATGTTCTTAATGAAACAAATAGTTCTGGAATAAATAATGTTACTTATACTTTTTCAAAGTCATTTGCAGACGGAGATTATACTTGGAATTATGAGGGTTGCGATAATGAAAGTCAATGCAGAAATGGAACAGCGAGAACTTTTAGTATAGATACAACTCCTTTTATTGAATTTTTAACTCCTTTAACATTAGTTAATTATGCGAACATTACACAAGAATATATTCCAATTCAAGTCAATGTTTCAACAAATTTCTTTAAGAACATAAGTTACGATTTATTTAATGTTAATGGAACAACACTTAATCAATTTTATACAATTACAACTTTCTCTATAAATTTCACAAACATTCCAAATGCAAATTATCATTATAATGTAACAGTTTGCACAACAACAAATCAATGTAATTTCACAGAAACAAGGCATATAAACCATGATTCATCTCCCCCAGAAGTAATAATCTTAGCACCTCTAACAACAATAGATCATCATTTAGTAAATACCAACCTTTCTATAAATTGGTCTGCAAATGATACTCATATAGATACTTGTATTTTACAATTTGAAGGAGTTAATAGAACCGTAACTTGTTCAGATAATCAAACACAAATAAATATAACAAATATAATTAATAGGGCTATAACATTTTATGTTAATGATACTTTTGGAAATATGAATTCTACTCTTAGATCTTGGGATTATACTATCTTTGAAAATAGCCAAGAATTTAACAATGAAACTCTTGAAGGAACTATGGAAACATTTACAGCAAATATAACAATAGAAGAATCAAATTCAATAGCAATAGCACGGTTCGTTTATAATGGAACACCCCATATTGGATCTTTCTCTCAAAGTGGAAATTATTCCATCTTAACAATAGATTTCATAATTCCAACTGTAAGTGGAGAGGTAAATTTAACATTTTTTTGGTCCATACAATTATCAGATGCCCAGATAATTAATCTAACTTCCCATAATCAAACAGTAAGTATTTTAAGTTTAGATGATTGTTCAGTTAATACAGTTGTTTTATTTAATTATACTATCGTAGATGAAGGAAACCAATCAAAATTAACAAACACCACAGCAGAATTAAGTTTAAATCTTTTAGATACAGACAGAGAAACCTATATTCTTAATTTTTCTCTTGAATATTCAGATATAAATCCTTTTGCAGTTTGCATAAATGAAAATATTTCTACTTCAACTTTTGCAGTTGATTCTATAGTTAAATATGAATCAATAGGTTATTCTATAGAATATTATAATATTGTAAATGCTGTCATAACAAATTCAACAATCCCAGAAGAAATAACTCTTTATGATCTTATAGATCCAGATGCTACTGATTTTAAAATAACTTTTAAAGCAGAAGACTTTACATTTGTAGAAAATGCCCTTATTTATATTAATAGGCAATACATATCTGAAAACAATACTTTCAAAACTGTAGAACTGCCAAAGACAGATTCTAATGGACAAACTGTTGGACACTTTGTTAGAAATGATATTCTTTATAATATAATTGTAATTAAAGATGGAGTAGTTTTAGGAAATTTTGAAAATCAAATAGCTTTCTGCGAGGATTTTACAATAGGAAATTGCCAGATGGTTTTAGAAGCAATCCCAGAAGATGCACTTGCTTTTGATTATAATGAACAATTAGGGATAATATTTCAATCAATTCCAACCTATAATGAAAATACAAGCTTAGTAAGTTTCTCTTTCTCAACTGATGATGGAACTGTAAAAACTATTTTAATGAATGTTACAAGAGATGATATTTTTGGAAACAGAACTATTTGTAGTAATACATTAACTTCTTCTAGTGGAACTTTGGCATGCAGTATTCCAGCTATTGATGATTCTGTTCTTAGAGTTGAAGTATCTGTAGATGGCCAACCAGTAGTTTTTTCAAGGGTAACATTGGAAGCATCTGACTATGGAAATTTAGGATATGTTCTTTGGTTTTTCTTAACATTCGTTTTTATCCTAATCTTTGGAGATAAAAAGTCAGGAGTTTTAATTGGTATAGGTGTAAGCTTTATAGGTGCAATAGCTTTGGGAGTTACAAAAGGAAATATAATTGGAATCGGATCTGCTGGGATATGGATGTTAGTAATAATAATATTAGGAATAATAAAATTAAACAAGGAGAAACCACAATAAAAAATGGCTAAATTTGAAGAGATATTCGGAACATTTGCATTGCTTGGCTTAATGGTCTTAGCTTTATTTAGTGTTATAATTTCTGTCCAGGGGAATAATGAAGCTCCACAACCTTTAGCTGATAATGAATTAATTAGTGGAACTTATAAAAGTCTAAATGATACTATGGGATCTCTTGAAGGAACAAGTGCAACCCAATATGACCTTTTCAGCAAAGAAAAACCTACTCCTGGATTTGGATCTATTGTTATGTTTACTATAGTTTCAATAGGAAAGACTTTTGGGAATATGATATTTGCTGTCTTCATACTTATAATTAAAGTTCCGTTAGCAGTGCTTGGGATTAGTCAAACTATTATTTCAATGATAATATCTTTTCTGACTATTACAGTTGTTATAGCATTATGGATAGTTTATAAATTTGGAGGATAAAAATGGTATGTGAAATATTTACAGGTATAAATAACATTGGGGATTTATTAGTATGGCCCACTAGTTGCTACTATCATTTTTACTTAGTAGTCTTTATTACAATCTTTATTACGCTAGCTCTTATCCTTTGGAATAGACAAGAAGAAAAAGAAGTAACAGCAGATATAATTAGTAGTCTTGGAGTTAGCTCAATAGCAGTTATCTTCCTGGCCCTAATTGGAACTATAATCAAAAATACTGCTGGTATTCCAATGGTCCAGCAGGATATATTCTTGTATGTCTTTGCAGTAGGAATAATCTTTATTCTGCTTTGGTTTTTCAAGAAAAAGTAGGTTTATAAATATAGATTATCTAATGATATAATGAAAGAAAAAATAAAGTTAAGAGAAACAAATTGGGTAATAAAAACAGGAGTAATAGGTGGATTGATTACTTTAGGGATCTACACCATCTATTTTGTATCTGGTATTATCGAAGGTCTTATAGCTTAAAACCCCCTATATTTCTAAGCCATAACTCAACGCTAAGACACTTTTTCTAGAAGTTAATAAAACCCTTAACTCATTTAAAGGGCCTTATTCTTTATTATTATAACTTAGGTTACCTTAGTGCACAACCTCGCCCCCAACACAAAAAAAAGGGAAAAAAATTAGCCCAAAACCCAATCCGAAGTGCAAAGCACGAGCATTTTTCTTTATTTTTCTTTCTCTTTGGGAAGAGGGGGAGTCTGAGGGGGAGAAACCCTTTCTCTTTCTTTTAATCAATACATACAATTAAAACATCATACATACAATAAGCCAAAGAAAAATTAAAAGAAAAATCTCTTAGAAAAACTGATTTGTAGAGGGTAACCTACGTTTCCAATGGAACTCTATATTATTATTATTATTATTATTATTATTATAAGTATAGTAAACAATACAATACATACAATACAAAACAAGAAATCATATCTTTTTCCATAGGAAACGAAGGTCAATTAAAACTTCCTATGGAACAGATACATTTATATACCTCTTATGTTTCTGTTATGTATGGAAATAAAGAGGTTAATACAAAGATTGTTTGCAAGACGATACATTGATCTTGCTAAAATTAAATTCTTACAAGGGGTTGGGATTCAACCCCTCTTTGATTTTTAAATGGAGAAAGAAACAAAAATAGCAAAAGAGAATGTTGGACAATCTAGTTTATTAATGAAGAGATATCCAAAACCTAAGATAAACAAAGAACATTTTGGTGCACTTATTAAAGGGGCTAAGTTAATGGAAAGCATGAAATTACACAAACAAACTTGCCAGAGATGGTTGGAGTTTTTGGATGACAAACTTTATGATGGGGGGAATAGAATGATTCCTTGTAATAGAGATTGCGATATTAATTATATAATAATTAAAGTTGATAAGAAAATCGCCGACTTAAAACAAGCAATTAAAATATACAACGAGGCAGGGATATGAATTTATTTGAAAGTTTTGGGCTTTGTTTAGCTGTAATAGTTTCTGGGTTACTATTAGGTATAGCACATATTCTTTACCAACATAGATTTACGGAGGATAAATTATGAAAGATAGAACAACCATACAAATAGAAAGTAGAACCCTTATAAGATTAAAGACATTCAAAATAATTAAGAAAGAAAGCTACGACGAACTTCTAAATAGGATCATGGACAAAATTATAGGGAAGGGTATGAAAGAATGAAAGAAACATTAAGTTCAAAGAGATTGAATAGTAAGTATAGTTGTGTTAATTGTGGAAAAACTAAAGATAGACATTATTTAAATCCTGATGGGAAATATGAATGTGAAGTTACTTATGATAGTAAACCAAATGTGAACATGAAGTTTAGACCTGCGTGTTCAGGAAAGAAGGGTTGTGATCATAAATGGATAGGAAGTGATGTAGCAGGAATAGTTAATTGTCTTTATTGTGGATTATCAAAAGATTTGAGAAGCCCTGCATGTTCAGGAGATGAAATTTAAATGGGAAATGTAGTAAGTGCATTAATGTTTGATAGGGTTAAAGAAGAAAGAGACCATTACAAAAGAAAATGTGAAGAATATTGTAAGAGAATATTTGAATTAGGAGAAGAACTAAAAAAAAGGAGAAGAAAATGATAAAGTGTTCATCGTGTAAAAGGCAAACACAGAAAGGAGAAACTACTGGAAAATTTAAAACTATGGTTTACAAAGATATTAATGATAAGTCAAAAGGAAAAAGAATTTTTAAAGAAGTAACTGTCTGTATGAATTGTAATGGAGAAAATCTGTTAAAATGAAAGTATTAACAATTAAAGAGCCATGGGCTAGTATGATTCTAGAAGGTAAAAAAACTATTGAAACTAGAACTTGGAAAACACAACATAGAGATTTAATATTCCTTCATGCTTCTAAAAATCCTAAGTCTAAAATAAGTGGTTGTATTTTCGCAATAGCTAGAATATCAAAAGTAGAGCCTATGATTAAAAGGCATGAAAAAAAAGCACTTTGTGAAGTTTACCCTAATGCTTATAGTTGGTTTTTAACAGATGTGCGACCAATTAAATTAATTAAATGTAAAGGTAAATTAGGATTATGGAATTTGGACAATTATGAAGTTAGATTAAAAGCTATGGAGAATTTAAAATGAGACCAAAACCAGATTCAGAACATAAAACATTCAATTTAGATAATGATGTCATAACCCTCATTAAAGAAGGATCTAATATAAACGCAATGAGCCAAAGCGAATTCATAGAATTTCTTGTTAATTCTTGGGATGAAAATATAAATCCTCTAAAAAATCTAAAAAAGATAAGAGTCAACAAAAAACTATTAGCAGAAGATATTAAAGAATTAGAAAACGCAGAAAATTTAATAATGGATAATTTAGAAAAAGTTGAGGCTTGGAGAAGCATAAAGCAACAAAAAAAGCCAGAAGTAATAGAGAGCCTTGTAAGGGTTCTTTCAGAGGGAAGAACTATAGATGCAGAAACCATCGCAAAGAATCAAAGTATAAGGTTAGGAATTCCTGCCATGCAACTTATATTTGAATCAATGGATAAATTAAAAAAGAGGGGAACTTGAAATGAATGATCTAATTAAATTAATTTTATCAATTTTAGGAATTGTTGGAGCAACAATAATCTATACTTTAATAATAGAAAGGAGAATGAAAAAAAGTAAGGAGAAAAAAGAATGATTAAAAGAATACTAAGAAAAATAAAAGCAAAAGTTATTTATGGAGTTGATTTTAATGCAGTTGGAGTTGCAGGACAAGAATTAGATTTCCTAATGAAACACACACCAAATAATAAAGTAGTTATGGAAATTGGTTGTGGTTATGGACAAACAACAAGAAGATTTACAGACAAAGGAAACAAAGTTTATGCAATAGACCCTTTTCTTCCAGAGAAAGATTCAAAGGAATTGATGGGGGAAGATCCTAAATATATGTTAAAGATTTTTCTTAAGAACATTGTTGGAAAGAAAGTAGGTCATTATTATATGACTTCTAAAAAAGCATTAGAAATTTATAGTGGAGAAAAGTTGGATTTCTTATTTATTGATGGAGAACATACTTATGAAGCATTAGAAACAGATGTCAAATGGATTAAATATGTTAAGAAAGGTGGATTGATTGCTTTTCACGATTGTAGTTTACCAGAGATTAATAAGTATATTGTAGAACATATATTTCCAAATTACAAGTTTGTTGGGAGTATGCTTAGTTTATTTTTATTCAAAAAGGAAGAGGATGAAAAAAAATGAAAATGAAATACTCCCACACCCTAAAAGGGTAGGGTATCTTAAAGAAAATGGAAAAAGAAATATTTAAAAAGATTAAAGAAAGAGTAAAGGAAACTCGTAAAGAAGATAAAATACTTTCTGAATTGAGGGATAAGATGGAAAAGTCTCTTACTTTGAAAGAAAAAAAGGAATTTGAGGAGATTAATTTTAATAGAGGGCATAATTTACAAGCAAGTCTTTTTGATTTTGGATTTGTTCAGGGTTACGAATCATTAGAAGAAAATATTTTGAGATTAATAGATAAAGATATAGAATACCAAAAATCAAAATTAACAGGAGATTTTGAAAAAGATAAACCTACTAAGTGGAGAATTACTGGTATGGAATATCTAAAAAAAGAACTAAACAAGGAGGTTCGCAATTCCTCCCAAGCCTAAAGGCAATTGGGTATCCTTGCGATATTTATATGAAAAGTAAAAGCACAATGCAAGTTGTAGAAGAATTATTAAAAGAAGATCCTCGTTGCAGGAGTGATGATAAATGGTTAATAATCAGAACACTTAGAAAATTAGGATTTAGTTTCTATATAGATTACAGAGATATAAAAGACATTCCAGCATTTGAAACTATAACGAAGTGCAGAAGAAAGATTCAAAATGAAAAGAATAAATACCATGCCGAAGGGGACGAATTTATTCCAGAAAAAGGAATGACATATAAACAAAACAATTAAATGGCAGATAAAATAAAATCCATAAATATAAGAATAATTAATGGGGAGTTAATGGATTACCAAAGAGATTATTTAGAAG
>SDBT01020769.1_pt1 | contig 10264 bp, 23 predicted proteins | sample 2277101 | NCBI WGS metagenome assembly SDBT01 (sample SAMN10404973, study PRJNA504765) | marine sediment metagenome | isolation source: marine sediment core GS10_PC15, 103 cmbsf | place: Arctic Ocean: Southern Knipovich Ridge | collected 2010
CTTCGGCCTTCTTTTTGGCTTCAGCAGCTTCCATGTCATTGACCGGCTTTCGGGTTTCATCACGCAAGGCATCGCAATGAGCCTCGACCTTTTTTTTCACGCCGGCCGCGCGTTTTACCTTATATTTGTACCTCGCAACCGTTTCGTCAATCTTTTCAACAATAAACGTCTTGTTTCTGGAAACTTTGTATGCCAAAGATTTCATGGCCGTGCGCCCGTTCTCGGTTTTAGGATCCAGACCGGAGGCCAGCTCTTTGGTTCGATCCGTTATCCGTTGCAATAACGGCGCGATCTTAGTTTCAGTGAAGATTTCCGATGTGATTGCTTCCGATACGATCAGTTCGTTGGATTCCATCAATCATTCTCCTTTTTATTGCGTATTTAGCCATGCATGATTTATGGTAAACACCACTTTTTATATATAAATTGTTTGGGTCGTCATATTGTTTGCAAAATTTGCATTTTCTCCAATCAGGGTGGCCTGAACTTGAATAAGCCCTTTGCCTTTGGTGCAGATATAAATGGTACACATTGTTTTCGCATATGATCAAATTCGAATTATTATCAATTCCATTTCCGTTCGAATGATGAACCACAGCAGTTGGGGGAAGTTCTTTCCCCAGTGCATTCTCTGCAATTATCCGATGATAAGGATAATAATCGCCGTTTCTTGTTCTTACTTGAATATACCCCCCGTGCAAAATCATGCACCCTTTCGAATTCGGATTTTTTACACGAGAATGATGCCCCGAAAGATATTTTCGAGGAATACCCCGAATCCAGTTGCGCCTTGCGCAAGATTTTGGTGATATCTTTGTCTTGTAGCCACAACCACAGTAACAGTATCCGAAAGGGATTTCATTGTTTTTTTCTATCCCAGTAAGCTGATTTGCATTTTGGGCAGATTCTAATTTCTGGCAATCTTGGATACCATTCATGGCCGCACCTTTCGCATCTAAGTTTTTTGACATTTGTTTTCATAACCATAAGGTATCACCTGTAAGTAAGTTTGTCAAGCTTTATTCTCGGCTTTTTCAGGGTCGGGTAAATAAATCTGATGGTCGATTGATGCCCATCGTTGAATCTTCTCGATATATTCGATAAATTCAACTGTTGTTAATTTCGCTGTGCTCTTCGCAATTACAAAATCCGGGTGTTTTTCATCGTGTATTCGAAGAAACTTTTCGCGTAGAATCATGTGCATTTCGTCAAGCTCATACCCAAATTCATTGGCAAGGATCGAAACAATTATGGCCCAATAGTACGAATTCTGATCGACCGTGCGCTTCTTCCGGTGCTTTTTAATCGTGAAATCAATCTCACCCCGGAGCGTTGAGATCCACCTGAGCATTGATTCACGGACGTAGGGCAGCATCTTCATCTTGCCTTTGTCGTCAACAAAGGCATTGAAAATTGGCGTTGGCTGTTTTATGATGCCTCCTTTTTTGCCCAATAGTCTTTGCACTCTTCGTAAAGACCCTTCCATGCAGCTGCTAAAATTATTAAAAAAGTTATTCCAGCGGTGCCATGCATAGCATATCTGAATATTGCAAAGTGAAACATTAGCAACGTAAGTCCGGCTAAAGCACCAATAACCCCTGCCATAATAATAAGCGTTAGCGCACCAGCGCCAATCGCACACCATTTCTTGTTCATGTCTCTCCCTCCGGTTTTGCCTTTCTCGCTGCCATAATATGCACGTCGCCGCCGAGTTTCAGCATGTCGCTTGCCCGGCACCAGTCTTCGCCAATCAAAATTATGACATGATCAAACATCGATGTGTATATTGGCCGGCGTTCTGGTTTTTGATAATCTTTTCCCGGATCAGGGATTTCGATTTCGATAATCATGTCGCCTCCTCTATTTATAATTTACGTTTACAGCAAGGGCACTTATCAATATCCTTCGTTGTAATTCTTTTAACCCCAGCCCCAAGATTATAGAGTTTATACGGGATATCTGCATTTGAAAGGGCCATAATTAACCATTGTGCCGCTGGATTATATCTCAATGTAATATCCATTTCCCGGGGTCGTTTTTTAATGTCTTCCAGCCTATCTTTAATCCAATTAGCGTTTACACTTGCAGCCATTTTGTTCTATCTCCTTCCCTGACGCAGATCTTGGAGCGAAATCCCTTGTAGGGAATGAATTCACTAATCCCCCAAAAAGACGCGCACCGTAGCGCCGCCTTGCCGTAAATAGAGTGCAGTGAATACTTTTGTTTTACCGGGTTTTACTCCCAAAATTTTAGCGTATTCCTTCAGCTCTTTGTGGGTGAACTCTCTGAGTATTTCTGTTAAATTTTCTATGGTATCCGCGTTTATTACCCTTCCCCCTTTTGATCTTATCATGCCGCCTCCTTGTATTTCCGAATCAAGAGCGCCAGATCCATGCAAAACCGCTCAAGCTCATCCGCCAGCAGCTTAATGTATTTCTCGTCTCGATAAATTCGAACGCACATCTCGGGGAGCCCAGGGCTGTACGATTGGAAAAACCACCACTCCCTTTCGCAAATATATAAGTTGCCCTGGACCTGGGGGATGTGATCTTTCATCATTGTCCCGTCCCGGAGCCGGACAAGCTGAAGTCTTCCGTGGACAGTACCCTTGGTCTCAAACCCGGCATTCGGATCAATGAGGCCGTCTGGTGAACACGAGAACATTTTGCGCTCATCCTTGTAACACAGGCCTGTCTCCCGAATCACAACCCCCTGATTCATAGCGCAGATTCGGCGAGAATCGGGCTCCATTTCGGCAGCCGCTTTCATTTCCCAGCTGACATAATGATCCGCCGGGATTCTGGAGATAGCTTCAGCCGCCAGTTCGTCAAGATATCCCTGGCGGACACTATCGCTCACCGGCCGGCCGCCGGGGGTCACCATCCGCTTGAATTGAGAAGCCGTGGGGAGGGCAAGGCGGGCATCAAACCATTCATCCGTGAGTTGTTCACATTGGAATTCAATCATCCTTCTTCTCCAGGTTCGCGTTCAGATTCTTTGACCGGGACAGCTTTCATTCGGGCCTCATATATTTCGGCTGCCTTTATTTGCCCACATTCTTTTTTGATTTTAGCGCTGTTCTTTTTCCAGAATGCTTGCGCTGATTCCATTCCTGTTTTGCCTGCCTCCACCGCATCGGTATACCATTTGTCGAAAACTGTGGTGTCGGGCGTCGTCTGGTTGCCGTCGTTGTCATCACCAGTAGGGATGTTGAATATCATGCATGTCAAATATCGGCGCCCGTATGAAAAGGTTGATCCTTCGGCATGAATCGGGGTCTTGTTGACCGACCCTTTAATTCCTGCCTTGTCCAAGGAAAGGTCAATGTGCCTGGTCTTTGTGTGCCCCTGCTCATGCAAAACATCACACATGGTCCTGATTTTGTTTTCCTTGGGCGAGTCGCCCTCATAGAATGTCAGAGAAAAACCTTCGGCAGTGTAAATAGGCGCCCCGTATTTTAAAATCGTTTCATGGCTTGAGTAAGGACTGTTCGTTTGTGTATTAAATTTATCCTTGGGGATCGCCTTCATGTTTTTCTGGGCGATAACCATCGAAGCGTTAAATGCCTGTTCCGCCTGTTTGTCGATGATTCGTTCGTTCATGTCGATAAGCTTCTCTATTTTCGTCACGTCAATGTCGGGCCGGGATGCTAACCGTTCGATCATTGAGAAAAACGGATCTTGAGTTTGCCTTGCCACATCCCTTGTCTCGCCTCTCTCTTCCCATTTTGCAATGTCTTCTGTCATCTTGCTTCCTTTCTGTTAAAGGGTAAACTGCCGAAACAGTATCTCGTGATTCGGCCGAGTTGCCTTTTCTTCTTCTATAATCCGGATTAGGTGGGCGAGACTCTTATACAGTTCGCTTTTCACATCAATGTGGTAAAATCCCCATATTTTGTCCTTGTGGGCTCTTTGTGAAAGCTCAAACGACAGGTGCCGCAACTCAGGAAACTGCTCTTTCATTTCATCGTAGGCTTCCCACAACACTTTCTCTATTTTTTCAATGTCCATTACCCCTCCTCTTCCCACACTATTTTATACTGCGGCGGTCGCTTGGGTCCGGATATTACAAAATCCCTTCCGGCTAAATGGTGGTGCTGGCGCTGGAGTTCGTTCAGCTCAATTTTAAGCGCCTGGATTTTGGATTTCAGCTCTGGGAGCCGTTCTTTCGTGTAAGTTATCATAAATACCCCTTTTCTTCAAGCGCCAGCCAGGTGCGCCTGATTGCTTCCTTCTTGCCAAACTGGTGACAGGGACAACTCTTCTTTATGCCGACAAACCTTTTGCATATTTTGCAATATTCTCGATTTCTGTAGGTGTCCCGAGCATTGAACCCGCCCCATCCCATTGAGTTGTTATCTCTAACTTTATAACGCCGTCCTGCTGGACAACATTCGCATGGGTTTTTCTTTTTCAGCATCCCGATCAGCCGCTTTGCGTGTATCGCCTCCGTGTATTCCTTCACCCTTCACCTCCCGTTTTATTTCTATTTTCCCGGAGCGTGTCAACCACGTTTTTAACCCGTTTGGAACATCGGGTGCACCTAAAGTTCATTCCAGTTTTTTTCCACTCAAAATAATCGGTGGGCGTCCAATTATGGTTGACAACCTTGCAAAGCAATGGCATTTTCACCTCCCGGGGCGGGTAACCGCCCCTTTTTGAGTGTCTTTAGTCGTCCTTGTTCGCATCATCCCAGGCGCCCTTTGCGCCTACCAATGGCAAGTTGATACTCTCTCTATGGTTCCTACCGCACCTTGCCAATTCCGCCACTGCCCATATTTTGGGGAATGTGTCCTTTTCGCCCGCTGCGCAAGCAAGCTACTCAGGCTGCCCGACCGCCTGCCCATGTGTGCCTATTTTAGCGCTGTGCTGGCGGTTCACCCCGCTCCGGCACCGAGCTTTACAATTCCAACAACCCCAGAATCAGGTTTAATTCATCTATGGCCCGCTGGACCTGGTCAGTATTCACCCTGATGCTGTTAGCAACCGGAACCAATTCCACATCGACTTTTTCTTTATCGGGGTCAGGTGGAGGTTCGGAGCGAAGCACACACTTCAATCTGGCGTGTTAAGTTTTATCATCCGCCCGGCTCCCCTGGTCTCTAGCGGGCACTGGATATGTCCCGCCACCCTGCCGTGGCATTACCCGGCTTACAGCTATGCTTGCGGGGATCGTGATTAGGAATTATCCATCCATTGCAATCACAAGCAAGACAATCTTTTGACGACTGCGCCCAACCCTCCCAGGCAACTAATACGCCCCAGCCGAAGCACCGTTGACAAAGCACAGCACCGGGGGGTGGATCAGTAATTAAATCTGTTAATTCTAAATAGTGCGAATTGCAGCGAGTCATAATTCCCTCTTTTTGATTTGGTCACATTAAATCACATTCAAATGCCGATGTCAACCTTTATTTTACAGCCTGCAAAGATTTATCTTTAACCCCGTCAACCTATTGATATCACACAATACAAAAAAACCTTGACAAATCATTCCGCATCATGTAAAGTGAGTGTATGAAAAAATCAACTAAATTCCAGGCACTCATCAGGGCGAATCGGCAAAGGCTTATAAAAGAATATCAATTCAATGCGTCCACGATATGGACATGGGAACATGGGAAGCGGACCCCATTGTGGGAAACGGCGATTAAGCTGTCAACTATTCTCGGGGTGCCGTTGTCGGCGATACCGTATTTTCGAATAGAGAGGACGTAAAATGGAAACCAGCGGCTTTTTTTTCCTTACACAAGAACAGGTCGATGAAGTTGCGGGCGCGACTGCGGCAGCCGCCGATGAGCACGCCCAAAAGGGCAGATTAGGAGCGGTTGTAGCCCAAATTTGGGAATTCGATGCCGATCTTGTGGCGTGCTATTACGTGTATATGCCCCGCAAAAAAGCGAAGAGAATACGTGCGATTATGAGGGAGCCTTGAACTTGCTTTTCGAAAACGATTTTAATTTCTGGCGGGCTGGCCATGTTGTTTTGGTTGCTCTCTGCGCATTTGCTCTAGTTTATCTGATATGCGTCATAGGCAATGGGGTGGTTAAAATCCTTGGCTGGTATCGATCACGCAAGATGGCAAGGGACGGCTGGACTAACCGGCCGAGGGGGATACCGTTTACGGGGTTCTGGGGAGAATAAGGAGGGGTAGGTGAAACAAAAAGATATCTCAGTGGAGGAGAATTATGAAAGTTAAAAAATTGATTCGTTTGTTAAAACAAGAAAATCAAAATTTAGAAGTGCAGCAATTCTCGCATGATCATAATCCGGAAATACCCGATGAAGGAACGGGATATACGTTGTCGGTGTTTGAGGTAACAGATGATGAAGGAAATACTTTTGTTGCGTTAAGCACCTAATGGCTGGACAAAATAGTTGCGGGGGAATGAAATGACGTTTAAAATCGTAGTAGATAGTAATCAATGCATTTACTTTCGGCGTTCGAACCCGCATTGCTGGGCGTGGTGCCACCACCCAAAGAAACGTGTTGATTGCATAGAGAAAGATTGCCCGAATTCGCTATGGAAGCACAATATGCGAATTGCTTACCCACATTATGCATGGGAGGAATGACATGACAATGATAATTTGCAACCAAACAGAATGTCTGCATAATACTTCTGAGCGATGCCAATGCACCACTATTGCCATTAATAAAAATGTTCCGGGAGGCTGCGATTCTTATTTTGAGACGCCAGCGATCATTATGAAAATGGACCGAAAAGAATGCGAATTATGCGGATCTGTGGCCACTCAATTCTGCACATGCACGGCGTGTCGAGAAGCGTCTGGTGAAGATAATAACGGGATGAGACCCAATGATGAGTTGGGGGAAGGGCGTTGGCTGTGTGATGACTGCTGCCTCTAAGAAATGCAAATACTGCCATAAGAGGGTCTGGTGGTGGCAAACGGCGACCTGCAGGGAGGTTATGGGTTGCTTGGTGCCGCCTCGCTATGAAAAAGTAGCCCACTGGAAATGCTCAGTCAATGTAATTAAAAACAAAGTTTAGTGCCATGCTTCGGGCATGGTGGGCATCCGGGTGTCGATTTCTTGTAACAGGCGGCACAGAGGCATAGACATTGGGCAGCATTCCCGGAGTGTAGAAGTCCCGACGATTAACTTTATGCCGCCGCAACCAGAGGAGGAACCTTAAATGAGATGCAAATGGGAGTACGGGACAATAGGTTTTTATATCACTCCATTGCTCGGCGTGAGCAAAATCAAAGGCCAGTGGGCGCTATGGGTGGGATGGTTATTTTGGTTGTGGACGTGGTGGCCAGCGGCTAAAAAATGAGACCCCAACCCAAGCCAACGCGGATTAAGCTCAAGGGAAAGGCCCTGGAAGCCCTCCGTGTCAAGCTGTACGAGTCTCAGGGGGGGCGGTGTAAGTGCGGGAAGCCGATTCCTCTTCACGGGGAGCTGTGGGGGAGCCACATTCACCATAAAAAGCGAAAAGGGTCCGGGGGCCACGACAACATAGAAAATACAACCCTGCGTTGCGCATATTGTCACGATGCTATTCATAGGGGGCTGATTGATGACGATGAGCCAAACAACAAGAACTGTATGTTTTGTGAAGATCCGGAGTGCAAAAACGCTGAGTGTGAAGACGATTATTAACCCGCCTGGCCTTGGAACTGTACAGAAGGGAGGTAAAGAATGCCAACACACGGAGAAATAACGCACTATCTGGATAATGTTCCGGTTCGGGTGGCGTACATACGGGATCGAGAGGGAGTTGCAATAACGTGCTACAAATACCCCGGCAAAGATGTGCTTGACGAGCTGATGGCCGATGAACACGACGATGTTCTTCAGACGTGCATGGAGGATGCGGAATGAAAACAAATGAATTTAGAAAAGAACTGATAAGAAAAATGCCTGGCTATAAATGGACGATTCACCAGAACGGGCCTTTTCATACTGTTCCGGGTTATTTTTCTGCCACTGGAATACAATCTTCAGGCTTTAATCGGCTATCCACCCTGATGGTTACAAGACGAGTGAAGGGTATGGATATTGAATATGAAGTAAAAAGCTCCGGTTATGGCAAATCGGCGCCGTGGCTATCAGAATATACGGATGGGACTCTCGCCAGGGCACTGAGGGGCTTACAAAATCATTATGAGGCGATAGCGTCAAATTATAGTGGACACGCAAGGTCATTGGAATATGCTCGTAGGGAGAATGTAGAATGAAAACCCACAAAAAGCCGATGGTTAAGTTTTGCTGGGACTGCGGAAGAAAGCTATGGGGCAAGCACCATGAAGTCATGCGGATAGACGGTGAAGACCGAACGCTGCATCATTTTTGCGCTAAGGTTTTGAAGAAAAAAGAAGGGTGGCTCAAATGACAAAAGAAGAGGCTAAAAATTACGCTGAGAAGGCCATGGAGATTTTCCCTGACGATATACCCCTGCGTGATTTTGTCGGGGTTCTATGGCTATTAATTACTGCGTGCTATGGCAAAGATCCAGAGCCGGCGTGCAGTTGTTGCCGCTGCGGGCGGGACTATGACGCTGAGGAATGGCCGAGCGCCTGGGTCTGCAATCGGTGCATTTGACACATGACGAGGAGGTTTGATCATGATTAAACTTGAAAATCAGACATTATACAAATGTTCGTATTGCTCGAAACGGTTATTGACGAAACGAGGCTGCAAAGTACACGAAACAATATGGTGCAATAACCCACTGTCGCCGGCGCAGATGGTGGTGGCTGAAAAACAGGCAGCATGCCAACATTCAAATGTTGATGAAATCTGGTCCTATATTCCGGGCGAAGCGGTAAAACAACCGGACCATGATCAGTGTCTTGATTGCGGGAAACGATTATAACCCTTGACATGCGCCTTTAGGCGTGGTAAGGTGGAGTATGCTAAAACCATTTACCGTAAGGTTAAACACATCAAATTTGAGAAAGGCGCTGGAAGCCGTAAGCCGCAAGGCCCGGGGGGTCCATTTGGTACCCTGCATCTTCCAGTGCCTTTCTTTTTTTTGAGGAGTCTGCTGTGAAACAAAATCCAATCCACTCTTTTTCTTTCCGTTATTTTGATTCGGTTGTTTGGGACTGTCTGTCTGATGATCAAGCAGGGCAATTAATCAAAAGTATTTTTAAGATATATGAGATTGATAGAATACAAGATCCTTTGGTTCTCCATACGTTTGATATGTTAAAGCCGAACATAAAAACAAAATACAAACGAGATAGATTGTCTCCAGCAGAATGGAATACAGTAAGGACAAATACTTTTCTTTATGACGATTTCACTTGCCAATATTGCGGCAAAAAAAATTGCGCTTTAGAGTGTGACCACATATTCCCGATAATCAAAGGTGGATCTCACGAATATGAAAATCTCATAACAGCCTGTATAAGCTGCAACAGGTCCAAAGGGAACAAAACCCTTTCTGAGTGGCTGGGAAGTTAATATGGCTATCCCTGGCAAGAACAGCTTTCTTTTATTCCACGATCAGCGCCCCCTTATAGATGCGCTGACAGATCGGCAGGCAGGGGAATTATTCAAGATGATCTTCGAGTATTCTGAAACCGATACAGTGATAAATAATGGTGATCCTGTTGTTAATATCGCTTTTATTAGCTTTAAATCAGGAATGGATCGGGCGTCTGAAAAATACCAAAAGGTCATCATTCGGAACCGGGAAAACGGGAAAAAAGGCGGGCGGCCTAAAAACCCAGTGGGTTAATGGAAACCCAGTGGGTTAAAAATAACCCACTCGAACCCAAAAAAGCCGATAGTGATAGTGATAGTGAAAGTTATTAAAGAAAGAAGCCAGGAGAAGGAAAGGTGTTTATAAAGGGGTAAGTTCTAGGTAAAAGAGGAATGTCAAAGCATCGATATTTTCAACTGAAAGGATCTCATGGAATTAAGGGACTATCAGATTGATTCTGTCCAAGCTCTCAGGGAAGCGATGGCGCGTCACAAGCATATCATCCTGCAGGCGTCATGCGGGGCTGGGAAAACCTGTATCAGCTCAGATATTGCCAGCAGAGCAATAGAGAAGGGGAAGAAGGTCTTATTCCTGGTCAACCGGCGGGACCTGGTAAAACAAACCATGGACAAATATGCGGAATTCGGGCTTGGTAATGAGATAGGGATCATACTTGCCGGTGAGGACCCGGCGCTGGGCAGGCCGATTCAATGTGGAAGTCTACAAACATACAGCAGGCGGATCAAACTTGCTGATTTTTCTATCAATAAATGGTTTCATGACGCTGACTTATTGATTTACGATGAATGT
>SDBT01020770.1_pt1 | contig 10263 bp, 7 predicted proteins | sample 2277101 | NCBI WGS metagenome assembly SDBT01 (sample SAMN10404973, study PRJNA504765) | marine sediment metagenome | isolation source: marine sediment core GS10_PC15, 103 cmbsf | place: Arctic Ocean: Southern Knipovich Ridge | collected 2010
ATTTATAGGTGATATGCCATTTTTTGCTTTTATAGCTTGATTTTATCCGATAATTTTATGAAATTTGTCAGTAGCTGGAGCTGGAGCTGGAGCTGGATGGTGGACAACAATAATCAGTTAGTAACCAAAAACAATCATTATGAGATTTTTCTGAATGTATATCTCAGATTTTAACTATTTAAAACCCGGATCTCTGGCAGAAGCATGCCGGATGTTGAATGAATACCCGGATAGCAGTGTCCTTGCCGGCGGGACCGATCTGTTAGTAGAAATAAAACAGGGGACACGTTTTTGCCAAAATGTTGTTTCGCTGTCCAACGTTAAGGAACTAAAATCACTGGAAGAGAAGGGGAATGAACTTTTTATTGGTGCAGCGGTGACTCTTAACCTAGTGTCCGGTTCTGTTAAAGTCAGGAAATTTTGTTCAGCAATTGCTGAAGCCGCTGCAAAAATCGGCAGTGATCAGATCCGAAATACTGGCACGATCGGCGGGAATCTTTGCACCGGCGCTTCATGTTGTGATATGGGGCCAGTATTAATTGCCATGAATGGGAAAGTTGAAATTGCTTCTCCGAATGGCCAAAGAACAGTTTTACTCAAGGACTTTGTTGCAACTCTGAGGGAGATCGTTGTTGGCAAAAATGAAATACTTACAAAGATAATAGTAACCAGGCCCGGGCGGAATACCGGAGTTTGTTTTGAAAAATTTGGTTTGAGAGAGGCAGTATCTGTGTCGGTTGCTTCTGTTGCCGGTTCATTAAAAGTTACTGATGATATTTGCAGCGAAGCCTGTATCGTATTGGGCGCAGTGGCTCCGACGCCGAAAATAAGTGAAAAAGCTAATCAGGTTTTAAAGGGAAACAGTGTATCTGAATTAAAAAATAATCCGCTTCTTCTCGACAGGATTGGAGAAGCAGCTTCACAGGACTGTCAGCCTATCGATGATATTCGCGGTACTGCCGAATACCGACGGGAATTGGTAAAGGTATTAACTAAGCGGGTAATCATCAAAATTTTGAATCAATTTTGAATGATGGAGTAATGGAGTAATGGAGTAATGGAGTAATGGATGATTGGAAGAATGGAATGGGGAATGTTGGGATAGGGAAGGGTGATACAAGATTAAAGGAAGAGCAAAAATAAGATTAAAGAACAGAAAAAAGACGATTGACGATTGATGATGAAAATGAATGTAGGGGCCGGCCGTTGCTTGCCCGGCGGCGTATTTTAGCGGGCCTGCCCAAAAATGGTAATAGAGAAGACCAAAACATAAAAAACACTGATCGGTGTTTGTTTATCGGCTAAAATTTCACAAAAAAAACCAGATAATTAATATGAAACATTTGCTAAAACTATCGGTTAACGGTGATGATTACGAGGTGGCGGTTCGATCCGGTACTACTTTACTGGATCTGCTTCGGGACGAATTGAATCTCACCGGTACAAAAAAAGGCTGTGATCTTGGCGATTGCGGAGCCTGTACGGTTTTGTTAGATGGAAAACCGGTCAACTCATGTATCGTCCTTGCCCTTGAAGCGGAGGATAAAAATGTTACCACTATTGAAGGATTAAGCAAGGATGAGGAGCTTCACCCGATACAACAGGCTTTCATAGAAAAAGGGGCGATTCAATGCGGCTTTTGTACCCCCGGAATGATTTTACGGACAAAAGCACTATTAGACGAAAAACCTGATCTTTGTGTTGATGAAATAAAAACCGGTTTAAGCGGTAATTTGTGCCGGTGCACCGGTTATACAAAAATTATTGCCGCCGTAGAAACAGCCAAAGTTTATCTCAAGGGCGAATGGCCTAAAACTATCAAATTTGAACCGCAAAAATCAGCAGCGGATCTTTCTGTTGTAGGAAAAAGGCTGGCTAAGATTGATGCCCCTGATAAGGCGACCGGAAGAGCAGTGTATGCCAATGACATCAAACTGCCAAATATGATTTACGGGAAACTTCTGCTTAGTCCACTGCCACATGCTAAGATAAAATCTATTAATGTCAACCGGGCTCAAAAACTGCAAGGTGTGAAAGTTATACTGACCGGCGCCGACGTCCCGGATGTTACCTGGGGGACTTCCCCGGCCAGGTATGACGAAACCGTGCTGGCAAAAGATAAGGTCCGGTTTGTCGGCGATGTTATTGCTGCAGTCGCGGCAATTGATGAGGAAACCTGTTATAAAGCGCTGAAACTTATCGATGTTGAATACCAGGAATTGCCGGCTGTTTTTGATCCCGAAGAAGCTATGAAAGATGGCGCCCCGCGGCTTTTTGACCATAAATATGACAATAATATTAATACTCACGTTGATCATCATTTCGGTGATATAGAGAAGGGATTCGCCGAAGCCGATCACGTAAAAGAAGCACGTTTTACCGGCAACCGCACATACCAGAACCCCATGGAACCCCACTGTGCTATTGCCGAATGGGACCACCACGGCAAAGTAACATTATATACTTCAACACAGGTTGTTCATTATGTCCATTTTCAACTTTCCAGAATTCTCAACCTGCCTCTTGGTAATATTAGAGTAATAATGAACAATTGCGGCGGCGGATTCGGCGCCAAAGCAGCGACCAATCCCTTAGAAGTATTATCGATTTTTCTCGCCAAAAAAGCCGGATGCCCGGTAAAAATGAGGTTTAACCGGGAGGAAATGTATCTGTACGGCCGGGGGCGCCATAAACAGTATATTGATTTAAAGATCGGTGTCAAAAAGGACGGCACTATCACTGCCGTCAAGCAGAAAGCGGTGCTGGAGGGCGGAGCGTATTCAAGTTTTGGAATTGTGTCAACCTATTACGCCGGTTCGATGCTCCCGACTCTCTATAAGTTTTCGAACTACAAATATGACGGTTACCGGGTTAATACAAATCTGCCGCCCTGTGGTGCGATGCGGGGTCATGGTTGTCCCCATCCGCGGTTTGCTTTCGAATCACTTTTATCCATGATCGCCGATGATATCGGTATGGACCATATCGATATCAGGAAAAAGAATGCCATGGAACCGGAATATCATACTTGTAATGACCTCGATATTCATTCATGTGAGTTCCGGGCCTGTTTAGACGATGTGCAAAAAAAATCGGGCTGGGACCAGAAAAAAGGGAAACTTCCCAGGGGCCGGGGTATCGGTATCGGATGCGGCGGGTTCGTTTCCGGCGCCGGTTATCCGATTTACAGATCAAAATTTCCCCATTCAAACGCTATGATAAAGGTAACAGAGGACGGTTCAAGTGTGGTTCTGTTTATAGGTGACGCCGATATCGGACAGGGTTCCGATACCATTTTAGCCCAAATTGCTGCCGAGGCAATGGGGATTTCTTTGGATAGGATTAGTGTTGTTTCCTCTGACAGTGAAGTTACACCACTTGGCTTCGGAGCTTATTCCAGCCGGGTCACTTTAATGGGCGGCAATGCCGCAAAAATGGCCGGTGAGGAAGTGAAAGAAAAAATTTTCTCCATTGCTGCAAAAATTTTGGCAGCCGAGGGCAGTCAACTTCAGGTGAAAAACAGTAGAATTTTTGTAAAAGAGAATAGTGAAAGATCTGTTTCCTGGCAGGAGGCCGCTGCCGCCTATTTTTCTACAGATGGTCCGCTGCTCGGTAAAGGCCACTATTCACCGCCGGAAGGACTTGGCGGAACATACAAAGGTGCGGCGGTTGGCACGTCACCGGCTTATTCTTTTTCCGCAACGGTGTGTGAGGTGGAGGTGGATATGGAAACCGGAAAAGTAAAAGTGCTTAATTTTTGGGATGCCCACGATTGTGGTACCGCTATCAATCCTATGGCTGTTGAAGGACAAGCCGAAGGTGCCGTTCTGATGGGAATGAGTGAAGTGCTTTTTGAGGATGAACTGTTTGATAAAAACGGTAAAATTGTCAATGCCGATCTGCACAATTATCTGATCGCCACATCGGCCGATATGCCGGTTATAAATTCGACAATAGTTGATAGTTATGAACCGGAAGGTCCATTTGGCGCAAAAGAGGTGGGGGAGGGGGCCACTCTGCCGGTACTGGGTGCGATTGCTAATGCTATTGCTGATGCGATTGGGGTTAGAATTTATGAGCTTCCCATTACGGCTGAAAAGGTGCTTAGGGCGATAAGGCGGGAAAGCGGGGAAGTGTATAAGCGTGTAAGCGGGAAACCGTAAAAGTAAGTGTATAAGCGAAAATGCGTAGATGCGGAAAAGTGTGAAAGCGGAAAAAATAAAATTTATTTTATGTTCTGTGTAGTAATCTGTAAATTTTAGGGTTATATTTGTATTATGATAAAAATCTTATTATATCTTTTAATTGCCCACCAAATTATCTGGAGAGAAAAACCGAAAAAATTTATCTAGAAATGTGACATGTTTTCGCTTTGTTTTAATGGTTACAGCAGCTTATCATTAATAATAGAGGTGCAAAATGTCACAATATGTGAGAAAAGTACTGTTAGATATTCCACCATATATTCCGGGAAGATCAATCGAATCGATCCAAAAACAATTCGGTATTTTAAAAATCCACAAACTTGCTTCCAACGAAAATCCTCTTGGCCCATCGCCAAAAGCGCTTGAAACCATCAAACGGCATTTAAAAAACATTAACCGTTATCCCGATCCGGATGCTGTCGGTCTGAAAGAAAAATTGGCTGAAAAGTTTAATCTTACATCCGATAACTTTCTTATAGCTAATGGAGCAACTGAAATAATTGATCTGTTAGCCTTGGCATTTATCAATCCGGGAGACCAGGTAGTATTAAGTTATCCGACATTCCCCAAATATTCCCAGGCAACCAGGAGAGTAATGGGCGATGTTGTTCAGATAAGAATGGAAAATTTCCGGCATGTCATTAAAGAGCTGTTGAAAAACATTACCTCAAAAACAAAAATTGTTTTTATTGATAATCCCGGTAATCCGTCAGGAAGCAACTTGAGCAGAAAAGAACAGGAGGAAATTTTAGATAGACTACCGGGGCATGTTATTTTAATTTTAGATGAAGCATATCGTGAATTTAACCAAAACAGTGAGTGTCTGGACTATAAAACTATTGTGCCTAAAAGAAAAAATATCATTTTTATACGTTCATTTTCAAAATGTTATGGCCTGGCCGGGATGAGGGTTGGGTATGCTGTCGGAAATCCCGAAATAATCCGGGATATTAACCGGGTCAGGGAAGTTTTTAATGTAAATTCATTGGCGCTGGCCGCCGCCGAATCGGCGCTTGATGATGAAGAGCACTTGAGTCGAAGTCTGGAAACCAATAAACAAGGCAAAGAATATTTATACCATCACCTTCAGCGGCTTGGTTATGATTTTTTTCCTTCTTTTACAAATTTTATTCTTATAAACACAAGCCGTGAGCTTAAACCGGTTGACAATTTCCTTTTAAAGTGTGGAATTATTGTCCGTCCCATCAAACTTCAGAATTTTCCTGAGGGTTATATTCGGGTTTCAATCGGGAGGGCAGCAGAAAACAGGGCTTTTATTGCAGCGCTTGAGAAAATGAAATTGTTTTTACCGGAATGTGAACGATATGAAAAAAGAGATTTAATAAAAGCTTGAGAAATGGGGCCATCAGGTTGTTAGTTTCCCGGTTAGAAGAGGGTGTCCAGGAACCACCAATTTTGTCATTCCGAGCTAACGAGGAATCTCATTCCCACTTAGCTAACTTGACAGGTATAGATTCCTCTCTTCATCACGACTGAGAAACGTCGTTATTGCGCTCGGAATGACACTTTAGGGGAGTTCTTGGGCACCCTATAGAAACCTTGAACCATATTAATTACGATTTATTAATGTTTTCCTGAATTTTCGCAAGCATTTTTTTATTTTTCAAAACATGTTTATATCGTCCCTGATATTTAAAATATTCCTCCACAGGCTTTAGTTTTGTAATTTTTTTAGTGATCTTTTTTACGCCATTTTCAATTTCAAAGAGCTTTACAATTCCGGTCTGAACCGCTAATTTTGCGACTTTAATGACATCTTTAGTGTCGACTCCCCATCCGGGCGGACATGGAGCATGGCAATGGATATAACTTGGTCCCCGAACATTTTTAGCTTTCTCTACCCGTTCCATAAAATCCAGCGGATAGCCGATAGAAGTTGATGCTACATAAGGGGTTCCGTGAGCGGCGATTATTTTTACCATATCTTTCTTTAATTCCGGTTTTCGCTCTTCCCCTTGTATAATACTTCCAACCGGAGTGGTTGATGTTTTGGTGCCGTAGGGAGTAGTGCCGCTGCGTTGCCCCCCGGTATTCATATAACTTTCATTATCGAAGCAGATGTAAATAAAATCCTGGTTCCTCTCAATTGCACCGGATAAAGACGCCAGGCCGATATCTGCTGTACCACCATCGCCGGCGACAACCAAAAGATTAACACCTTCTCTTTTTCCCATAACTCTATATGCAGAATCGATGCCGGAGATAACCGCCGGAGGGTTTTCGAATAAGACATGAAAATGGGGGATTTTGGGTACTCCCATCTGCATAATTACGGCTAAACAACCGGTGGAGTTGATCGCTATTGTGTTTTTGCCTAAAATTTTCAAAGCATGGCGAAAAGCTAATATTTGTCCGCAACCACTACAAGATAATGCACCCATTGACAGTAGTTCATCATCAGGTAGTTCTTTTAGTTTTAAGGCCATTAATTGTCCTTTTTTATTACGCCCCTTCAGGGCTGAAAATCTTTGTTGTTCTTTTTCCCAGGGCGTTGCCCCAGGCTAACTGTTGCGCCCTTTCAGGGCTGAAAATATATTTTGTTGCGTTTAGTTACAAACCTGATTTCAAGCAAAAACTAAATTTTTGTTTATGTATCACAAATCACAGCAAAATCGATTCAGCGAATCGACCTACATTTAATTCAGCACTGAACATTTATAAATGATCAATAAACAATGTTTTCTTTAATTTTGTTTTCCTCAAATTCTCAAAACAAGTATCAATAATAAAACATTCTAAATCACACTGATTATGCACAAAACCCCCATCGTCCAGCTCCTTTTCTTTAATCTTGTCTTTAAACCATTACTCCATCACTCCAATACTCCAATACTCCATGAATATTTTTCAAGCATCTCCAAAACCAACGCTGCCGGCTGATTGTTTCTCAGCAGGTTCGCCGTCGATGTTAGCATCAGGCCAAAAAATTGCTTTTCCTTTATAGCCCTTTTTAGCAATTGCAAAACATTTTTTTATAGTTGAGGGAATTATATCCTTACCTCCCAAACCGACTATGAAGTTTAAGAGTTCAGGTCTTTTTTTGCGGTTACTTAAAGCGCGGGTGATATCAGAGAACACTATGCCGCCGCTGCCATAACCGATGTCCCTATCCAATATGGCTACCGTTTTTGTGTTTTCTAAAAAAACGGCGATTTCTTGTTCCGGGAACGGACGATAGACCCTGATATTAAGCAGACCAACACGTTCTCCCTGGCTGCGAAGCTGATCAACGACCCATTTTGTCGTACTCATCATTGAACCGATCCCGGTAAAAATAATTTCGGCATCTTCACATAAATAGGTATCGATAAGATCATAACTTCTGCCGAATTTTTTGTCAAATTCGGCATAAATTTTTTTCATAATTTCTTTAGAATTAAGCAGAGCAATATGTTTTTTATATTCAAAATCCGGATACCAGTTGGGAAACAGGACTTCACCAAATTGAAGTGGATTATTTACATCTAATATTGGGCGATCCGTGCTTCCCGGCCTCGGAATAAATTGATCGGCTTCATTCTGAGTAATTGTATGGACTATTTCTGAGGCGTGGGAGAGGATAAATCCGTCATAACAGACCATAACCGGTAAACAAACATCATCATCTTCACTGATTCTGAAAGCCATTAACATCAGGTCATATACTTCCTGAATGCTTTTCGTATATATTTGAATCCAGCCGCAATCCCGGTTTACCAGGGTATCCTGGTGATCTGCCCAGATATTTACCGGAACCGACAGAGTTCTGTTTGAAATCGCCATTACCACCGGGAAACGCATTCCGGATGTGAAATACAATACTTCGCTCATCAGTTGCAGTCCCTGAGAGCAGCTTGCAGTAAAAGCTCTGGCGCCAACCGCAGCCGCACCGGCACATGTGGATAATGCCGAATGTTCCGACTCTACTTTAACCAGTTCGGCTTTAAGTTCGCCGTTTGCTATAAAGTTAGATAAGTATTCGACAGTATGTGTCTGCGGCGTTACCGGATAGGCGGCAATAACCTGGCTTCTTGCTAACTTTGCAGCTTGCGCTGCTGCCATATTACCGTTCCAAAATTCCGTTTTCATTCTGTCTCCCTTATCATAATTAACGCTCCTTCTACAGGACACTCTTCAGCACAAATACCACACCCTTTACAATAGGAAAAGTTTATTTCGATAGTATCACGGGTAATACATCCTTCGGGACAATAAAGCCAGCACAACGTACATTCATTACACAGATCATAGTCAATAACCGGACGCAGACTGCGCCATGATCCGGTTTTATTGTCTTCAGACCAGCCGGGATCATATGTAAGTGTGTTTTTGGCTCGCTTTACGAAAAAAGCATATTTTTCCATTCCCATATCACAAACTCCTGCATATATTATTACTGTATAACACTTTGTTTTTTATTCCATTAGCACCTGGTTTAAACCAAGCTATGTGAAAACTACTCCGGCAGTGTCATTCCGAGCGGAATCTCATCCCTGTTTATCTGGCTTAGTGGGGATGAGATTCTTCCCGCCAGTGGGCGGACAGGCAGTCGCTCCGCTCCATCAGAATGACATTTTGGGACTTTTTTGCTCTTTTGGTACACCCGATCTCCGGTGTGATTTTTACATTAACTTTCAAAGCTGCACCCCTGCAAATCTTCATACGCTTTTTGCGCAATCCGGATGTTAATATCCGCCCTTGAACCGAACTTCTCTTTTAATACCGAGAAGATCGAATCCAGATGAATTAATCCGGTTACTTTTGAAAATGCCCCCATCATCGCGGTATTGGTAATAGCTTTTCCCATTATGTCCAGTGCTATTCCGGTGGCATCGACTGTATATATTGAATAATTTTTTGTGCTTATCTTATAGCCATATTTGCCATTTATAAGTTCATCATTGATCTGTTCCGGTGATTTTGTAGTGTTAAAAGCCATTATACCATTTTCCGGAAATCCTTCGGTGAAATTAAAAAAATGCCATATTGTCGGATCAAAAAGAAAGATAAATTCAGCGCTGGTAACACTACATTTTAACAGAATTTCCTGATTGCCGATTCTTAATGAACAAGACGAAAGAGCCCCTCTTCTTTCCGGTCCGAATGTCGGCATCGATTGAGCAAATTTCCCTTCTAAAATTGCAGCTTTTCCCAGCAGTTCTCCGGCAGTAACAATACCCTGGCCACCTCGTCCCTGTAGTTTAATCTTTTTTTCTTGAGTTTTATGATTCATGTTATTCTCAGATCAGTTATATATTTTTCCTGTTTGATTTCGCAATAAACTGTGTTACGGTATCACTATTGACCGGATAACATTTTCATCTCCCGAACGAAGCAGATCAAATGCGTCATTAATTTTATCAAGGGGGAAACGATTTGTTACCAGTTCGGCGATTTTAATTTTTCCAAGCCGGGCAAGTTCGATGATTTTTGGATAGTCCACCGGCCGGCAGCCAAGAGAACCGATAATTTCCATCTCAAAAAACATGATTTTCGCGGCGCTGATGGTAATATTTTGTGATGCATAACCGACAACAACAAGTCTGCCGCCTTTGCGGAGAGTTCCAAATGCCTCCTGGATGGTATCAGGTCTGCCGATGGCTTCGATGGCAATATCAGCACCGCCGCCGGTCAGTTTTTTTATCTCTTTGCCAAGTTTTTCAACCTTCGTCGGATTGATAGTTGCAGTAGCTCCCAGCTTTTTTGCCCACTCGAGTTTTTTGTCCAATACATCAACAGCAATAACAGAACCGCCGACAGCGGCAGCGACCTGGACAATGTTAATACCAATACCACCGCAGCCGATTACCACGACAGTGTCACCGGGTTTTACCTGAGCACGGTTTTTAACGGCATGGAACGGGGTTGAAATTGCGTCGGCTATTATGCTGCCTTCTTGTAACGGGATCTCATCAGGGAGGATAAAAATATCTTTGGCCGGAACCTTGATATACTCCGCATAGGCTCCGTTAATATGATTGCCCAGCATCACCATATTTTGACAGATATTTTCCCGTCCGGTCCGGCAAAAATCACAAACACCGCAGGTTAAAACTGC
>SDBT01020771.1_pt1 | contig 10263 bp, 2 predicted proteins | sample 2277101 | NCBI WGS metagenome assembly SDBT01 (sample SAMN10404973, study PRJNA504765) | marine sediment metagenome | isolation source: marine sediment core GS10_PC15, 103 cmbsf | place: Arctic Ocean: Southern Knipovich Ridge | collected 2010
TATTATACAAATTACATGACTACTTTTTGCGCCGAAAAATATTGACCTAAACGAAGTAACCTTTTGATTTTAAAGGGGTTTTTCTGATTTGAGAGACCGATTAGTCTAGGAACTTCTGTCTAACCTCTTATGAGATTTCTGCGACCGCGGCGATTACCGATACTCAAGACAACTCGCTTCTGGCCTTTACATCATCTTTTACCACCTTGGACGCGGGCCAAGTGGCGTTCCAACCGGACGCCGTGTCGCTGAGCTTTCCGGACGGATCCGGAGATATAACGGTGGAGGCTCCCGCGGGGTCGTTCGAGAGCGGAGCTTCGATTCTCATCATCAACGTCACCAACGGGATCGTCACCAGCGGCACCATCCAGTCGGATGGAAGCTTCTCTATCAAGATCCGGGCGGCAATCACCGATGAGATTCAAATACGCATACGGGACTCCTCGGATCGGGAGACGGTCATCGATAAAACCGAGTTTCACGGCCCCGACGGTCAAGTAGCCATTGGCCGAAAGGGCGGGAAGATCGAGCAAGGAGAATTCGTCCTGGAAGTGCCGGAAGGCGCTCTTTCCACAGCATCCATTTTCAAGCTGATCCCGGTGGCGCAGGATGTGATTGATGGTTTGCCATTGCCGGAGGGAGCCTTAGAGAAAGGTGCGGCGGTCGAGCTAGACACCGGCGGCGCGATACTGAAAAAGGAGGCGAAGCTGTCATTCCCGGTGCCTCCGGGAGCACCTGAAGATGCAGACTTCCTATTGGCGCGGCCGGTCGTGCGCAATTCTCTGACCCTGTACGAGACGATCGATTCGGCCTCACTGAAGAATGGGAAGATCACCACCAACTCCTACCCGTTTATCGGAGTCCTTCTGTCTGGCGTCTATGTCCCCATTTCGTATCCGAGGACGGCCAGCGGCAAGAGCGTGCTGGGTGTCATCACCGGTATCGCTCAGGAAACCGACGCAAAAGCAGTCGATCCCACTACGGATCCCTTGGCGGACGTCGAAGTCCGGATCGACGAGCCCGCCCTCGATGGAAATTTCATCGCTAGGACCAGAGCCGACGGACATTTTGCCCTGACGGATTTGAAATTCACCGGCAGCATCAACCTCATCGCCAAGCATGGTGAGGATGAAAACCTGCGTGAGATTTCTGCCACCGCTTTTCTAGATCCCAATCTCCTGTCCCAGTTTCCTAATCTGGAGCGCTACGGGAGAGTAGCCGGCGTGGTCTTCAACTTTCCCCTATCTCCTGACCCGCCTCCTCCCAGCACGATGGAGCTCACCCTGTTTCGAGTCGACGAGCAAGGGACCGAGATAGAGATTACCGACGGGTTCGTGACCGTGGGAGATGAGCTTGTCTTCTACGTTGTCTTCAACGAACCACCGGATGGGGTAAGCTTGGCGGTGAACGACGTTCCGGTCGTCCTCGAAAGAGTCGACACGCCCGAGCCCGAAGTTCCTGAAGATCCTGCTCCTGAGGATCCTGATCCTGCAGTTCCTGAAGCTCCCGACATCATCGAGTGGAGATTCATGGGGCGATTCGAACCGGCCGCGGCCCGTGGTTATGCGGTCATCGTGTCGGCGGTGGACGCTTTCCTCAGGCCGCTTTCAATCCAGAAGAATTTTCTGGCTATAACCTCCGGCTCTGACAATGAAGAAGCTTTGCCGGGCCCGCCGTCCGTCATCACCGACTCGGCGATACCACTTCCTGGTGATACCGGTGTTGCTCTCGATCAGATCTTCCAGGTGATTTTCACCGAGCCGGTGTCGAACGTTAGCCCGACATCGGTTCTGCTCCGAAAAGCGGGCGATGAGGATTCCATTCCGTACGAGCTCCTCGGCTCAGGGCCCGAGGGCGCCGGGCCGGTAACGCCCTCGAGTATCATCACCGGTCTTATCATTCGTCCTCTCCGAGGGCTCGAGTTGTCGACGACCTACGAGTTGGTTTTTACCGGTGACATCGTCGATACCGATGAAGATCCGTCGGGAGATCCAAGTCCCAATAGCTTGAGTCCGGATCCAACGGTGTTGGATTTCAAAACCTTCTCCCCCGGCGACCTGGGCCGAGTCGATGCGAGTGAGGCCATGCGTGTGGCGGTCATCGGGAATCGTGCTTTCGTGGCCCGGAACACGGTCAACGCTACGGTTCGCGTGTTCGATATCTCCTATCCGGTCCTGCCCACCCAGGTCGGAGGTAGTACCCCTTTGTGGGGCATTTTTCCGCAAATCACGGTCGAGGAAGGAATCGACCTGGGTTCCGGAGAAACGGACCTCCTGGCCACTTTGACTACCAACACATTCAGTAATCAGGGCGTGCTCGAGGTGTTCGAGGTTCGAGGAGAAGACAGCCCATTCGAATGGAAAGCGGTGGTCACTACGAACCAAGGAGTGCCGGGAACCTACGCTTCCGACGTGGTCCTATTCAAAGGCTGGGCCTATGTTGCCATCGGCCAGGGGGGCCTCGAAGTCATCAATTTGAGCCGGGCAGCGGAGCTTCTCGAAAGAGAGTTTATTCTCGACGTTAGCCGAGCGCTGGGCACCCGGGGTGCCGGTTTTGCTCAGGAAGCCATCGAGAACACGATACGGATAGGACCTGAAGGGAGCCAGCAAACCGCAGCTACGGTGGCGGTCAAGGACACCATGGATGGCCGCTTCGCCTTCGTGGGCTCCAATCACCATCTAAGCTCTGTGGACGTGTCAGAACTTGTACCGCTGCCGGTCAAGCAGATCCTGCCCCTTTCCATTGTCATCAACGAAGGAGACACCCTTTCGATGGGCTGGGTTTACGAGGTGGGCTTCACGTCGCTGGGTGGTCGGGAGCTGGCGGTAGTGGTTGGTGGCCCCGAAACAGGCCAAACGCATGGCATCCTGGCCGTGGTGGATATTTCCGAGCCGGCCGAAATGGAGGTGTTGTCGGTGATGGAGCTCCTCGGGGGTGCCGGAGCAAGTCTCTCATTCGACGAGAGCGGCAACACCGTGTATGTGGGCACTTCGAACGGCCTGGAAGCCTATAACCTCGGCGATCCCACCGAGCCTCTACTGGCAGGAGTGGTGGCCGGAGTATCGGCAGAGGCGGTAGTCAGTGGAAACCTTGCGGTGAGTGTGGATCTCGAGCAGGGACTCAAGTTAGCCGCGCTGGACGTCATACCCTTGGTTGGTACCGACCCGCCGATCTTCATCACTGACGACGAGCTCCGGGTGCTTCATCCGGGTACTTTTGTCCTCCAGGTCCTGCCTTCCGACTTTCAACCAGCCACCGTTGAGGTGGAGCTTCTCTCGGGGGACGCAGCCGTTTCCGTGGTTCCTGGAGTGATGACGGAAGGGCGGGGGACTGCGCCGTTCGGCGGTGGTCTGGAGCTCCCTCTTCCGGGACCTCTGATGCGTCTCGTCCTGAACCGCAACACACCGTCCCAGAAAAGCTCGTTTCCCATTCCGGTGCCCTTCGTCCCGCTGATGTACAACGTGAGCCCGGTGGTCTCGGTGGACTTTCTGCTAGATCCCATCAATGAGAGGCTCTGCTTCCGCCACGCCGATCCCATCTCCTACCAGCTGGGACTTCCGGCTCGCGTGAAGATTTCGATCATTGCGGATGATGAAGAAACCTTGCTGTTCGAAGGCCTGCAAGATCCAGCCTCGAACGAGGGCGTTCCCTTCGACTACTTCATCGGCCAGAGTGGCCGCTTGGGTTTGTTCTCACCCGAGACTGAAATCCACCAGTTCCGAATCGTTGCTGAGCTTCCGGACGATCCCGAGATCCGTGTCGAGCGCGTCGGCGATTTCAAAGTGGAAGTATCCACCGATAGCGTCCTTCCCGTGGGGCGTACGTTCGTCAAAGGGGTGGATCTATTTGACGGGCACCTGGCGATGTCTTCGACGGACGTCCGCATTCCCGGCCGCGGCCCCGATCTGGAGATCGTTCGGAGCTATGGGAGCGGTGGCTCTTCCGCCGATGGGCCGCTTGGCGCCGGCTGGACGCTGAACTATTTTTCAACCCTCGTGATTACTGACTGCTTTTGGATGGTCCGGGGAGGAGACGGCACGGGCCAGCGATTCACCCGGGTAGGAGACGAATTCATCCCGCAGAAAGGCTACCACACCACCCTCCGAGAAAATGAGGATGGGACTTTCGATTTCTTCACCAAAGGACGCATCCGTTACCATTACAACGATATTCCTTTGTTCGATGGAGATAGAACCTTCGCGGGGAGGCCGACACTCGAGTTCATAGAGGACCCGGACGGGAATAGGCTTGAGATTATCTACGACGGCGAGAGGAACATCACTGAAGTCAAGGAAGTGTTTGCCGACCCTTCTGGCGAAATCCAGGAGGAGCGGTCTTTGACATTCGAGTACGCGACGGTTTTCGGCGAACGCCGGGTGAGCACCATCAACGGGCCTTTGGATCTTCGCATCGAGTACCAATACGACACCTACGGCAACCTGGTAAAGGCAACGCGCGCGGCAGCAGAGCCCCGGATAGAAGAATATGGCTACACCGTCGACGATAGTCGAGACCGCCACAACATGGTGTCTTACACGGATCCCAACCAAAACGTCACCGAGTACGAGTATTACGACGATGAAGATGAGTTCCCGGGGGAATCGGACAGTGTAACGGTTACGAAAAAGTACGAGTGGGTCAAGTCGGTTAGAGAACTTGTAGAAGAACCTGACGACTATGCCACAACGGGATTTGTCTACGATCGGACTCGAGTGTTGAGCGACAATGAGTTCATCGCCCGGGTGACGGATGCCCGTGAAAACATTACCATTTACACCCTCAACTCGAATGGATCTCCAGTCGAGATCGAAGAGCCTGGAGAGATCGTAACCACCATGGATTGGGCGGCCGACGACATCTACAAGACGAAAGAAACGGATGCGGAAGACCGGGTAACTCGGTTCGAGTACGATGACAACGCCAATCTCGTCAAAGAGATCATCGAAACGGAGGCCTTTGGCGAGGTGGTGACGGAGTTCGCCTACGATCCGGTCTTCAACAAGATGACCTACAGGAAGGACGCCGAGGGAAGGGAGACATTTTTCGAAATCGATTCCGCCAACGGCCGGCTCAATTCGGTCACTGATGCAGAGGTTAACGTGACCGGATATACATACAATCTGAATGGGGATCTCAAGAAAGTAACCGATCCGCGCCAAGGCATCACCCAATTTACGTACGATCCCTTGGGCAATCCTTCCACGACCATCGATCCTCTCAGTAACACCACCACGACCATCTATGACGAAAGAAGTCGCCTCGTATCCCAAACCGACACTTTTGGCCGGGAGATGGCCCAAATCTTCGATGATCTGGACCGGGTCATGAGGATCACTCGGACGGACCGTAAGCACTCTTCCGACACCGAAGTCATTGAGCGAAGGTACTACCCTGGAGGACAGCTAAAGAACGAAACCAACGGTTTAGGTCTGAAAACGGAATACTTTCTCGATGGGCAAAACAGGGTCGAGAAGACGCTAGACAGCCTGGGCTTTACCACCGAGATGGGATACGACGGTAACGGAAACGTGATTTCAAAGAAGGACCGCCGCGGGGTGACAACGAGAAACAGCTACGATGAGCTCAACCGTTTGACGAAGGTGGTCATGGAAGAGCCAGGGCCGTTGGGAGATTTAGAAGTATCCAAGTTCGAATATGATAAAGTAGGCAACAAGCGCTTCGAGTGGGATATTCACAATCACAAAACCGAGTTCGTTTATGACAAGCTCTATCGTGTGCAGACGAAGATACTCCCTCTCGAGCCGTACACAGAGGAGTTTACCTACGACCGGGTGGGGAACAAGCTCACCAAGACCGACGCCAATGGAAATACGACGTCGTTCGAGTACGACGGACTCAATCGCTTAGTGTTGAGAAGGGACGCGGAACAAAACGAGCTCGCGTTCGAGTATGACGAAGCCGGCAACCCAACATTGGAGGCGGACCGGACAAGGGGCCTCGAGACCCAAACGAGATACGATTCGCTCAATCGTCCCATCAGGCGGGAAATTAGCTCCGAGGTCGATCGATTCAATTACGTGACGCAGTTCATATATGATGATCCGATCCACACCGTGGCGGAAATAGATCCCCGGGGATTCAGCAGGACCACCGAGCTCGACGGATTCGACCGCGTCCATAAGGTGAGTCAAGAGACCGGCTCCGAAATGCTGGTGACGACGAACTACTACGACGCTAACGGTAATCTCCGGGAGGTCCTGGATGCCAACGAGCGGACGACCGAGTTCTTGTATGATGGCTTTAACCAGCTCAAACTGATACTCCACCCTCTTGGATTCATCACCCAGTTCCAGTACGACGGTGAGGGAAACAAGATCGAAGAAGTGAACCGTCGAAGCGTCAAGGCGACATTCTCCTACGACAGTCTCGGCAGGCTGGTGAGAACCGCGGTAGAACCGACGATAACAGGCGTAAGCAACTCCACTGTGATCGTTTACAACGATACAAATAATAGCCGAAATGAAACCGATGCCCGCGGCTTAACGACGATCTTCGAGATGGACGGTCTAGAGCGGGTTGTGAAGATCATCGATCCAGACCTCAACACGCAGAGTTTTGTCTATGATGGTGTCAACAGGCGTGAGGAGACCGACAAGAGAGATTTCACCACCAGGTTCGAGTATGACGGCATCAATCGCCTGGTAAAAATCATCGACGCGAAGGATCAAGAGCTCAAGACAGACTATTTGGATTCCGCTCGTCAAGTCGTGGACACCGACAGGCGGGACATCGTCAAAACCACTCAACTCGACTCTCTGGGGAGGCTGGTCTCGGCAACGCGCGCAGACGTGATCCTGGAGCAGCATCAATATGACCCGGCGAACAACCGCACGCGGTCCACAGACGCCAACGGTAACAAGACCAAGTTCGAGTACGACGGCGCCAACCGACTCACCAAGCGAACCGACGGGTTCGAGACCCCTGAAGCCACTACAACTACTTTCACATACGATCCAGTTGGCAATCTACTTACTGAAAAAGACCAACGAGTCACCGGGAAACCTTTCGATATCCGCAACACCTACGATGATCTCAACCGTCTCAGATCGGTTGAAGATGGTGAAGGCAACACCACCCAGTTCGAGTACGACGGTGAAGGTAACCGCACCGCCCAAATCGAGCCCGAAGACCAGCGGACCGAGTTCGATTGCGGGGAGCTCAACGAGCTCATCGAAGTCCGCATGGCCGACGGGGGGATCTTCCAGTATCTATACGATCCAAACAGGAACCGCATCAAACAAATCGATGCGGAGAGTAACGTCGTCGACTTCACCTACGACAATCTCAACCGCCTGGACCTGATGATTCAGGATCCCACCGGCTTCGCTTACATCACCGACCACGATTACGACGCCAACGGAAACGAAACCAAGCTCACCGACGCCAAGGACCAGGTCATCGACTTCACATACGATGAGCTCAACCGGATGACGGCCAAGGTGTACCAACTAACGCCAGAAGACTTTGCGCTTTACACCCGTACCCACCGGATTGACTATGGCTATGATGCTAACGATAACTTACTGCAAGTCGATGAGCTTCGAAGCTCCGGTACCGATCCGCCGGCGACCTACAGCTCCTTCAAGTTTTATGACAGCCTCGACCGACTGACGTCCGAGAGCGACACCTTTGGAAGGACCCTCCTCTACGGCTACGACCCCCAAGGCAACAGAACCTCTTTAACCGACCCCGACAACATCGAGACCACCTACACCTACGATGCTCTCAACCGGTTAAAGACGCTAACGACTGAAGCAGGCACAACGAACTACACATACTTCCCCGACGGACTGAAGCACACGGTCACCAATCCCAACAATACAATCTCAACGTTCGGCTACGCCGCCGCCGACCGGATGACGTCAATAAGTCACCAAGGACCATCCGGAACCGTCTCGGCTTTTACCTACACGTACACCCCCAATTCAAACAGGGAAACGCAGGTAGAAACCAATGCGGGAACAACACAAACGACAAGCTACACGTACGACCCGGTCAACCGACTCCAGACGGTTACGTATGAGGACACCACTCCGAACGCGAGGACGACAACTTACGAGTACGACCTTGTCGGCAATCGCAAGACAGAGCAGGAAACTGAGGTCGCAACCTCAAATATCCTAAAGGACCTGGAGTACAACTACGACGCCATTAATCGGCTGGAGACTATCATTGACAACGTTGGTGACGGCGATGTGGCCTACGGGTACGATCCAAATGGAAATACTACCTCAAAGACGAAAGTCGGCGTCACGACAACCTTCAAATACGACATCCGGGACCAACTCTCCGAGGTCCAGCAAGGCACCGACATCCTGGGCAGGTATGGGTATGACTACGACGGTCGACGGATTCTGAAGATAGGTGCCGACGGCCGACGGCACTACACCTATGACCAGCTGTCTGTCATCACTGAGGCAGATGAAACCAACGCTACGGTCTCCAAGTACGATTACGGCCTCGACCAACTCGTTAGTTTGAACAACCAGTCTGAAGGAAGGAGCTTCTTCCACTTAGATGCTCTCCGTTCCACCGTCAATTTATCCGATGGGTTTGGGAACACAAGGCAAAGTATTCTCTTCGATGCCTGGGGTAACGAGCGGGATCGAATTGGCGTCAGCACGAACAAGTTTACGTTCACGGGGCATGAGCTCGATGAGGAGACGGGCCTTGTCTACGCAAAGGCGAGGTTCTACGACCCAGACATAGGAAGGTTTCTCAGTCAAGATAGTTACATGGGGCGAGTCGGTAGTCCGCCCAGCCTACACCGATACCAATACTCCTTAAATAATCCACTAAGGTTTTTTGACTTAACTGGTTTCCAATCGGAATCAGTCGAGGAAAAATGGGACGACCTGGAGCGCGAGGCTGAGGCCTATTTGAACTCCCTCCCGAAAAAAGAACGTGAGCAACTACGCAAGAGAGCCCAGTCTGTCCCATCGGGTGATCTTATTACTCAGAGAGACTTTGAAAAGAGGCACAGGCATGAACCGAGTACCACGTTTTCAAAAGAGCTAGAAAACAATTTAAAGGAAAGAACGCTAGCGACCGTAACTGAAGCTAATGAGCTCGTTGATAAAGCCCTCGATCCCCCTGCCAAGTGGGTTGGCGAGAAAATTGGGGAGATAACAGAAAAGGTGGTCCGGCCAGGGGAACCACCCAAACCCAGCTCCTCGGACGAAGCGATCCGTAAACTTGCGGAAGTAGAAAAGAACATCAGGTTAGAAGACAGTCCACGGGAACGAGCTAGAGCAGCAGCTGTCGGGGTACAAGAAACTGCAATCGAAGGTTCGGAAATCTTAGCTGAAGAGGGGACGAAGTTTGCCTTAGAGGGAGGGACAGCAAAGGCGGTTGGTGGTACCCTTAGCGCACCGGGTCGTTTCCGTAAGGGCACTAAGATGCGCAGGCAGAATCTTAGAGCCTTTCGGGGGTTCGACAGGCCTGTGAAAGTGACGGTACGGACTCGTGATGGTAGATTACGGGAGGTCATTTATGATCCTCGTCTAAGGGGTTCGAAGTTTAGGGACCCGACAAGTGGCGAGATTACTCGACCGCCTGATTTTTTCACCGAGGTGCCTGAGTCAGAACTAAAGGAACTTGTTGTAGATGTTTCCGATGAGTTCAAACAGATTCAAAGGTCTGAAGAGGTAAGAAGACTCTTGAAGGAATTCGGCGAAGGGGAGCTGGCTCCTGCGCTCAGAGAGGGCCTAAAGGAGATTTTGGGAAAGAAGTAGAAAAGGTAATATCATGGGCGACAAGTGTAGGAGGTCCGTTTGAAATTATCAGACGCAACCATGGAGCGGCTTAGAAATGCTGTGCGGAAGCTGAAGATGCGAGCGGACCAACTGTACGGAGATAAGGCTGATGCACTTAAGATGGGAGACTTGCATCAAGTGATCGGCGAGATAGTTGGCGGAGAGATCGAGGAATTTGCGAAGGGGAATTCGGATTTTAGTGCTAAGGAGCTGAAGAGAGCTCGTGTGGAGTTAGAAAGAGTAGTTCACTATCTCATCGCGCGCTTAAGGGAGGAAGAATCAGTGTGTGAGAGCAAGGAGCTCAGCTCTCGCGACAGTGGTCCCGAGGGTGAGAAACTATGATTAATTAGGAAACTAATGACGGCCTGAAATAAAGACTTTTTCTCGAAGATTCCCCTCAAGGGGGCTCCCCAAAAAGGAGGCGGCCTCGGCTGCGATCAGATGCTTCTGCGAGCTGCGGACCTAGTATTTTATGTATGGGTAGGCG
>SDBT01020772.1_pt1 | contig 10263 bp, 8 predicted proteins | sample 2277101 | NCBI WGS metagenome assembly SDBT01 (sample SAMN10404973, study PRJNA504765) | marine sediment metagenome | isolation source: marine sediment core GS10_PC15, 103 cmbsf | place: Arctic Ocean: Southern Knipovich Ridge | collected 2010
CGAGGAAAGCTAATGTAGCTGGCAAGGGCAAGCTTCTTGCCATTATTAAGCCTCCTCATATCATTAAGATAGCCTAGAAAGCCTTTATCCAATAGCGCTTCGGTGACAAATTCAGGATAGGCCTCTAGACCCCACAGAATAAGTGAGCCATCAAGTAGTGCCAGGGTTAGACCGTCTTGGGGCAGCTCTGCCGCTAATTCAGCTAATTGGTGGCATTCGTCTACACTGCGCTTGATACCTAAAAGCGTGCCTTCTATTGGTTGCTCACGACCTTTAACCCCAGTTGGCACAATAACTAGGTCTTCATCTCCAGAATAGAGGGAAGGGAAACTATCAAGGGTCGCACTAGGGGAAGTACCGTAATGAAGAATTACAGTGCCTATGTTTATTAAGTAGCACCTTGTTGACTTGTGGCGGTCAACATCAATGTGAGAGCCATCGGTAGCAATGATAGTGAATTCTGTAGGGATAGGTAGTGCTTTATAGTGCTGGTCAAGCCCATCTACTAAACCAGCCACCAACCAGGTAGTCTTGCTAGATGCAATCTTTCTTGCTAAATAATCAAGGTTGCTAGTTTGGTTACCGAGAACCTCCAAAGCTTTCTGAAGACGTTTTTGCCTTTCCCCAACGCCAGCCTTTAGCCTGGCAACCATGCCTCCAACCTGCGAAACAACCTTAGTTAAATCTAACGACACTTCAATTGCCTAGCTATCTTAGGAGATTTTCTGCTTCTAGCATCGTATCACCCTCGACCCACACTCAAGAAACTAATAGGCTTCTCTATCAACCCAGTATAATTTATTAAGGTGGTGAACTCAAGCCAAGTGCGGTTAAGTGGTATAATTAGCGAAATTATCACGAAACTACTTGGAGGGCTTTTATGCTTCCCATTTTGTTAAGTGTGGTTGTAATTTCATTATCAGGGGTAATGATGCCTGGACTTATGTTTGGGGTAACTCTGGTTAAGAGCCTGAAGTCTCCGTGGGCTGGTGCCGAAATTGCATTGGGGCATGCGGTAATAGAGGTGCCTATTATACTGTTAATATACTTTGGCTTCGCTCGTTTCTTTGAGAACATCGTCGTGCAGCTCGTGCTGAGTATACTCGGTGGTGGCATGATTATATGGTTTGGTATCAGCATGTTTCGAGCCCGAACTGAGATGGTTCACGAGAGTAAGGATTTACCTTACAATGCCTTTATCGCTGGCATCCTCACCACTGCCTTAAATCCGTTCTTCTGGTTGTGGTGGGTGACCATAGGCGTTATGCTGGTGATGAAATTTTTAGATTTCGGCGTAACGGGGCTGGCTGTGTTTATTGTAGTTCACTGGTTATGTGACCTGGTCTGGCTTTCATTCGTTTCTAACCTGATTTATAGAACCCACTCGTTCTGGGGCAGAAAATTTCAGGAAGGACTGTTTGTCACTGGTAGCCTGTTACTTGTCGGATTTGGCATCTGGTATACAATATCAGGTATCAGACTTATGGTTTAGGCTCCTGCTATTTGGCATCGTATCTGGTATCATTGAAATCGGGCTAATTCAGTGAAAAAGAGAGACTCATTATGAAAGCGGGCTTTGTCTATGATCCTATCTATCTTCAGCATAACACCGGTCAGCACGTAGAAAACGCTAAAAGGCTGGAAGCAATCATTTCCCACCTTGAACAGACCGGGCTTAAGCAGCAACTGACACCCATCAGACCTCGTGCTGCCACCATTGAAGAATTGTCATTCGTGCACAATGAGTACTATATATCACATATCCGGGATGTAGCTCAAAAAGGCGGTGGCTGGTTGGATACTGATACTGTAATGTCGGCTAGCTCCTACGAAGCCGCTCTTTATGCCGCTGGTGGTGTCATTAAGGCAACAGAAGCAGTTATCAATGGAGAAGTAGATAGCGTTTTTGCTCTGGTCAGACCGCCGGGGCACCATGCCACCTATGAGCAAGCTATGGGCTTCTGTCTATTTAATAATGTGGCTATCGCTACTAAATGTGCTCTGGCTCACTATAAATTAGAACGTATCCTTATCGTTGATTTCGATGTGCATCATGGTAATGGGACACAGGCTGCTTTCTATGATAATCCCCACGTGCTTTACATATCGACCCACGAGTATCCCTTCTACCCGGGAACAGGTAGCATTGAAGAAACTGGTAGTGGGGTGGCTGAAGGAACCACCATCAATATACCACTGCCAGCCGGCAGTGGTGATACCGAATATCTAGAAGTTTTTGAGCAAATCATCGTCCCAGCAGCTATACGGTTTAAGCCTCAGCTTATCCTGGTCTCCGCTGGCTATGACACTCACTGGGCTGATGAGTTGGCTCTGATGCAGGTAAGTGTCACCGGCTTCGCTCAAATGGTAAAGATTATCAAAAGATTAGCTGATGAGCTGTGTAATGGTCGTCTGGTCTTCAGCCTGGAGGGCGGCTATAATCTCACGGCGTTAGCTGCCTCAACAAAAGCCACCTTTGACATGCTTCTAGGTAACACCGCTATTGAAGACCCTCTAGGTCAATCGCTGCCTAGATTTGAGGTACCCAGCATTGCTCCTCTGATAAAGAAAATTAAGGAAATACATGACTTAGCTTAAGGACTTCTCTTACGCAGACTACAAGAAATCTGGCACTGGACGCACTCTATGCGGCAGGGTTCAACATGGATAGTTACGCTGGTATAATGCAGTCTACTTTCTATATCCTGCTCCAAATGGTCACACATCACGTGTGCTTCACCTACACTAGCATCCTTGGGCATTACTAAGTGTAGGTCTATATAACGCTGGTTTCCTGCCTTACGGGTGCGCAGCTTATGGAAGTTCACCACTTCAGAATAATGTTCTATAATGCAGGACTTTATTTCAGCTTCCTCCGTTTCTGGCAACCTAATGTCCACCAACCTTCCAAATGACTTTCGCGTCACATTATAACCTGCTTTTAGGATAAGCAGAGCAACTGCCAATGCAATAATAGGGTCGAGCATACTAAGCCCGGTAAAGCGTATAGCCACTAACCCTATCAGCACTCCTGCAGCAGAGTAGACATCAGCAGCAATATTGCGAGCACTTGCCTCCAGTGCTATTGAATCTGTAATCCGCGATACCTTGAGCAGTTGGCGGGAAAGGAAGATACTGACTATTACGGAAACTAACATTACCCCTATTCCGGCTTCGGTCAGCTCTATCGTCGTGCCCGTTATTATCCTACGTACTGCTGAATAGATTATTAAGCCACCAGCAGTAAAAATCAGTATCGCTTGTATTATGGCTGCAATATCTTCTACTTTACCATGACCAAAGGGGTGTTCCTCATCGGCAGGTCTGGCAGCTACAACTATAGCCAAGAAGGTAATTAATATGGCAAACAGGTCAAGGAAACTATCTACTGCTTGAGCCAAAATGCTGATGCTCCCGGTCATGATCGCCACCATAACCTTGAGCGCAACCAGCCCAATTACAACCGCAATAGAAAGCCTAGCTACACCAATTCGAGTGGAAACCATTGCCCGTCACCTACCCCTAGTCTTGGTTCCAGTCAATGGCAACCACTGAATAAACCTTTTCCATTCGCCCTTCTCCCAGACCACCAGTAGTTGAGGGGCGATACAGAGTGAGCTAAAGGTTCCAGCAATGATGCCAATCAGTAGCACTACAGCAAAATTCTGAATGGATGCCCCGACAAAGAATAGCAGGGCCAATACTACAAGTAGTGTAGTTAGGCTGGTATTCAACGAACGGCTCAGGGTCTCAACCAGGCTATTATTCACAACAATTTCAAAATCGGCTTTCACATCTTTGCTTAAATTCTCGCGTATTCTATCAAAAACGACGACAGTATTATTCACGCTGTAGCCAATAACAGCCAGAATGCCGGTAATAAACATCAAGTTGATTTCCCAGCCCAATATGCCACCGAGGATGGAGAAAACCCCTAACGCCACCAGTGCGTCATGCAGCAGGGCTATTATGGCACAGGTGCCATAGTGGAATGGTTTTGGCATTCTGCGGAATGCCCAGGTGATATAAAGGAGTATGCCAACTGCGGCTACAGCTACAGCGATAGCTGCATTCCGCGTTGTCTCAGCGGCTATCATTGGCGATACCGAGTTAAATTCTGGCTCGCTGAAATCCCCAAACCTGTCATCCAGAGCATCCTCAAGGCTTGTTTTATCTTCGCTAGTTAATTCGTGAGTGCGAATGATAAAATCTCCCCCGCCGGTACGTTGGATAAGGGCATTATCATAACCTAAACTGGCCAGCTCCTGCTTTAAATCATCCTGGTCTACTTCCTGCTCGAAGCTCACCGTCACTATAGAGCCACTGCTAAATTCAATCCCAGATTTGAGGCCGAAGGTTACCAGAGAAATAATGGCAATAAGGATAACCGCGCCTGAAATAAGAAAGAACCAGAATCTTTTACCAATAATATCAAACATTATCTTTTCCTGCGTATACGCTAAATAGCGAAGTTCGCTGTGCCAGGCGAGTGCCCACGAATAGGCGCAGAAGGGTTCGAGTAACCACAATAGCGGTAAACATACTTACCGCCACACCGATAAAAAGGGTTAAGGCAAAGCCCATTACCGGGGCACTGGCTACAATACTACTGCCTAACCAATACAGGATGCCGCAGACAATAAAAGTAGTTACATTGCTATCCCTGATAGCTGTCCAGGCACGATTAAATCCAACCTCAATAGCTGCTCCTATTGTCCGCCCAGCTCTAAGTTCCTCTTTCATCCGCTCAAAAATGAGGATATTGGCGTCTACTGCCATGCCTATAGACAAGACAAAACCCCCAATACCAGCCAGGGTGAGGGTGACCGAAAACAGCTTAAATAATGCCAGCACCAGTGCTCCGTAGAAAATTAAGGCCAGGCTAGCCATAAGCCCGGGTAGACGGTAGTAGACAATCATAAATAACATAACCAATACTATCCCAATCAGCCCTGCCTTAAGGCTCATATCAATGAAATCAGCGCCTAGTATGGGTGACACAGTTTGGTCATAGATTATTTCCAGAGGCACGGGTAGGCGGCCATAGTTCAACTGCCTAGATAACCGGGTAACCTCATTCAAGCTCATCCCTGAGATCTGCCCACTACTTGTAATCGTTGTTTGAACAAAAGGGGCAATGGGGCGTCCATCGTCCCCTCTTAAAGGTTCGGCACCCTCAAAAATACCCAGACGTTGCTCTATAAGGCGGCCGGTGATTTCTTCAGATAGCTTGCTTCCCTCTTCATCCCAGTCAAATATCAGCAATATTTCGCCAGTCCTCTCTACGTGTCGTATATAGGTATCCTCCTTGAAGTACTGGCTGGATAGCGTCTTTTCTTCCCCGTCAATTATGGCTGTAGCTGGCTTCCACCGGCCCAGCTCATTTTCCCACTCCGCTTCCTCATCCTCGGCGGCCAGTTCCCCGAACCTGAGTATGTCGACGCGGCCGAGGCTCTCCTTTTCTTTGTCAGTAATGCTGAGCCCAGGCAGTTCAACCACAATTCGATCACTGCCTTGTTTCTGAATAACTGGCTCGGTTACTCCCATTGGGTTAATTCGGTTACCAAGAACTGCCATCACTCCCTCTATAGCATCATCCTCGTTTCCTGACTCCACTGAAGATAGGTCAGCCTTATAAACGATGTGAATACCACCCTGCAAATCCAACCCCAGCCGTACCACTTTGTCGAACAATATCCCTTTGCCAAAAGTGCCGAACTTGCCAATTGTCAGCGTACCAAAGCTAGCCGTCAGCTCCGCCTTAAGTTTATTTTGGGCTTCACTACCAAGGTCTGGTAAGCGGATTAAGAAATTACCTTCTTTATTACGTTCAATCACAGCATCGGTATAACCAAGGTTGGCTAATTCCTTTGTTAGTTCGTCCTGGTTTACCTCATTTTCAAAATCAGCCGTCATTAATGACCCACTGTTGATACCAAGAGGAAAAACCACCAGTACCGCCAGGGTAAAAATTATTAATACTATTATAAAAACCCGCGTATTTCTTCTCGGCATATCTATTTCACGCTGCCTTACTCAATAGATGCTCACGGATATAAGATAGAGCTTCTTCTCTGCTAGCTAGTTCTCCTGAGGCTTGTGCTTCACGCACTTGCTCCAGGAATTCTCCAATTGTAGGTCCCGGGCTCATACCAAAGATATTGATTAAATCATGCCCATCAACCAGCTTAGGAGGGACAACCAAAGCCTCCTGCTCAAAGCGCTGGGTCAATACATAGTCCACCATTTTGGTATGCTCTTGCCATTGAGCCATATTCAACTGCGGTCCTCTAGTGGCTAAATGGTCAGCCAGGCTTAAAAATAGTATGTCAATGCCAGCCTCTCCAGTATCACGAAAGTAACGGTAGATAGCCCTATGCGAGGGAAATTCATTTTGCCCCATCTGCCCCGGGCGAAGGTGATGCCTTACCAGAGTTTCCGCCAGCTTTACTTCTTTGGCACTAAACCTCAGCCTTTCCAAGATAGTAGCAGTTATTACTGCCCCCTCCTTAGCATGACCTAGAAAACGCATCCGACCCTGGGCATCAATGGCTTTAGTCTGAGGTTTGGCAACATCATGCAGGAGTGCTGCCAGTTTGAGTAGTAACCTTCTGGTGCTGCCGCTACTAACCTCAAGGGTAAAGTGCTGAGCCAGCTCTGCTGACCACGGGACGGTAGCTAAGACCTCCTCATTGGTATACTCCTCGCCAGAGCCTTTTGACCAAGTTCCCTGCCTGAGCAGAAAGTCAACAGCAATTACTGTCTCAAGAGAATGGTCAAAAACGTTCCAGAAGTGCTCTTTAGGCTGCTCAACCCCTTTTGTCTGAGCCAGCTCTGGAATCATCGCTGTGATTAAACCCAGTTTATCAAGATAGGGCAGAAGTTGTCCAGTTTGAGGAACAGTCAGTAGTCGAAGTAACTCCTCTCTTATTCGCTCGCCAGCTACTCTAGTTATAAAGTAAGACTGGCGTTGAATTAGAGCCTCGGTCTCTTTATCAATACTAAAACCAAGCTCGGCAGCCAAACGCACCGCTCGCAGTAAGCGAGCTGCATCTGATTCAAAAGCTGTCTCGGCAACAGTCCGAATCACACCCTGATGAAGGTCATTCCAGCCATTAAAGGGGTCTATAAGTGGAACATCCGTATAATCTTTCCCTAACTGGCTAAGGTTAACCGCTATTGCATCTATAGTGAAATCACGCCGTGCCAAGTCCTGTTCAATGGTTCCCTTAACTGTTGAGAAATCAAGCTTCCATTGACTTTTAGTTGAGGGTTCTCCCTTATTAACCAGAATTACCCTGGCCACTCTATTTATCCTATCCAGCGGGACATACTTACCACCAAGAGCAGTAGCTAACTTGGGAGCAATTTCCAGAGCATCTGCTGCGACAGCAATATCAATATCAGCCGTATCCCTCCCCAGCAGCACATCACGCACAAACCCACCAACAACATACGATTGAATACCCTGCTTGGCGAGAAGATTACTTAACTTGGTCAACAGCAATAAAGCGCTAGGCTCAATAGACAGCTTCAAATTTCCCCTACTCACCCCTATTATCTAAAGCTAAACTATACTCCTAATGCATGCATTTATCAAGAAGGAATCTCCCGGGGCGGCTCCTCTTGTGCCAAAAGATAAAGGGGATAGGATTATACAATAAGGTCATTTATTCAAGAGGAGGACAAAGAGGATTATATGCTCGGGATAAAAACTCTTGCCAGGAGTGAGCATTGCTCAAACTCGCTGCTAAGGATTTTCCTTGATTATGCTTCTGGCCATGCTCTTTAAGATAGTGAGGATTCCGATGACAGCGCGTTGCACATCAACTGGTTCTTGGGCTAACACTCTGGCTACATAGGGGTCTACTCGTCTACCACTATAGTCCGGGCTTTCCTCAGCTATCCTGCGAGGTTGAGGAGACAGGTAACCAGATAAAATAAGTAGCTCATCCTCCTCAAAGCCTAAAGGTCTAGCGATTTTTCGCAGAACATGAGCCGAAGGGAAACGCTCACCCCTCTCAATGCGACCCAAGTGTGATGAAGACACACCTGATTTAGCCGTAAGCTCCTGTAGTGTTAGCGGCATTGAAATTCTCTGCTGCTTGATTATTTTGCCTAGATCGTTCGTACCAACATCGTTCATAATCTAAGTATAATTTGCCAGATGGCAAAAGTCAAGCTTTTTTGGCCTTATTCTGAACCAGTTGTCTATCTGACTTACTAATTTACTATGGTTTTATGTACTAATGTACTATAGTGTTTACCTTCCAAAATGCGGTTACTGTAACAGGATTTTTTGGCGAATTATCAAGCATTTATCTGGGCGTTGCCGGAATATTCTTGTCAACTTCAATCACTCTGCTATACTATATGTGAATTATTCTGGAAAGTTAGCGGGGTAGAAATAAATGGTGGGGTTGCTTTTTGGGACGGCAGGCATTCCTCGCAGCACCAAAATTAAATCCACCCAGTTGGGTATAGGGCGTATCGCTGAACTTGGGCTGGGTTGTATGGAGATGGAGTTTGTCCAAGGAGTAAGGATGAGTGAGGCAGGTGCTCGCCTGGTAGCCGAAACGGCAACCAGGACAGGGGTAAAGCTATCAGCTCATGCTCCTTACTTTATCAACTTTAACGCCCATGAGTCAGAAAAGATAAAGGCCAGCCAGGAAAGATTGCTGCGAACAGCCCGTATTGCCTTACTATGTGGGGCTGAAAGCATTGTTTTTCACGCTGCTTTTTATCTCGGTGACTCGCCTGAAAAAGCTTATAATACGGTAAAAAAATACTTGAGAGAAACGCTGACACAGCTTAAAGAAGGAGATAATCGGGTATGTATTAGACCAGAAACTATGGGTAAGCTTAGTCAGTTCGGAACCGTGGAAGAAATACTCAACTTATGTACCGAATTAGAAGGATTAGGCATCTGTGTAGATTTTGCTCACTGGCATGCCCGAACCGGAGGGTTTAATTCTTATCGTGAATTTACCTCTGTTCTACTACAAATTGAAGAGAAATTAGGCCGAACTGCCCTGGATAATATGCATATTCATGTTGCTGGTATTGCTTATGGGGGAAAGGGAGAAATAAAGCATCTAAACCTAGAGGAGTCAGATTTTCAGTATGCTGAACTTCTTGAAGCACTAAAGGATTATGATGTCAAGGGCGTTGTTATCTGCGAAAGCCCTAACCTGGAAGAGGATGCGCTGCTTCTGCAAGCGACCTACAATACCTTGTTGGAAACTGGCTAACATAAATCGCCTTAAATCGCATTTATCTACAATCTCTGGTATAATATAAGTAAGTTCAACTGAGACTTAATTACTGTTTGGGGTGAGGGATGAAACTGAATTGGAAGAGTTTAATATATATAGCCATTATACTCGCTGGAATGGTTCTTTTCTCTCAATTCCTATTTGCGTCTAGAAAACCTGCTGAAATCAGCTTGGATGAAGCTATAACTAGATCGCAAGGAAACGAGATTAAGGAGCTTGTAATAGACGAGGATATGCTGCTTATTACTACTGTTGATGGTACAGAGCTAAGGGCAATCATAGGCTTCCTTAATTATATTGACCTTCAGGAACTTGGGCTTAATCTTAAAGGGGTAGATTATAAAGTAAAACCATCAGGATTTGAGTGGGGTGGATTGCTGCTTAGCTTTCTTCCGCTTATATTCATTGGCGGTTTGTTGTTTTTTCTATTCCGCAGGGCACAGGGAGCTAATAAGCAGGCTATGAGTTTTGGCCGTAGCCGAGCCCGGTTGTTCCCGGCTAATACACCAACAGTAACCTTTGATGATGTCGCCGGGATAGAAGAAGCCAAGCAAGAGGTACATGAAGTAGTAGATTTCCTCAAATCGCGTGAGAAGTTCCAGGCTCTGGGAGCACGCATTCCAAAAGGCATGCTGCTAGTAGGTCCACCAGGTACAGGAAAGACGCTATTGGCTCGGGCAATAGCTGGTGAAGCCGGAGTACCCTTCTTTTCTATCAGTGGTAGCGAATTTGTAGAAATGTTTGTCGGTGTCGGTGCCTCAAGGGTGCGTGACCTCTTTGACCAGGCTAAACGCAATACCCCATGCATTATCTTCATTGATGAGATTGATGCTGTGGGTCGTCACCGTGGTGCTGGGATGGGTGGTGGTCATGATGAGAGAGAGCAAACCCTCAACCAGATTCTGGTGGAGATGGATGGCTTTGACACCAATACCAGCGTAATTATTCTGGCGGCTACTAACCGGCCGGATATACTTGACCCAGCCTT
>SDBT01020774.1_pt1 | contig 10262 bp, 11 predicted proteins | sample 2277101 | NCBI WGS metagenome assembly SDBT01 (sample SAMN10404973, study PRJNA504765) | marine sediment metagenome | isolation source: marine sediment core GS10_PC15, 103 cmbsf | place: Arctic Ocean: Southern Knipovich Ridge | collected 2010
GGCTCTAGGATTGGGGGTGCTGGCTCACGGGTGGCTGACCAATCCTCATCTGGCCATCTTCTCGGTAAGCTTTTTGGAGATCTGGAAATGGACCGGACAGATGATGATTATTTTTCTGGCCGGTCTTCAGACTGTACCTATCGAATATTATGAGGTGGCCGATATCGATGGGGCCAATGCTTTCCAAAAGTTCTGGCACGTTACCTTTCCGTTAATCCGACCCTCCTTTAATATCAACCTGCTCATTTGCATCATATGGGGTATTCGGGTATTTGATATCGTCTTCGCCCTAACCGGCGGCGGTCCAGGACGGGCTTCGGAAGTATTGAACACTATGGTTTTTGAGGCCTTGGGGAACGGTTTCTATGGATACGGTGCAGCGATCAATCTCATCATTGTGGTGGCGATTGTCGGCGTTTCCATGCCTCTTCTTAAGTATCTGAAAGGCCAGGAGATCGAACTATGATTGGTATTGGCAACAGTCTTGAGAAGCGAAAGAGGTATGGGAATCTGCTGGTCGGAGGAGTAGTCTGGTTAACAGCAATTGTCGTCTACCTTATTCCTTTCTACTTTTTTGTAATTAATTCAGTTAAAAATCTGGCCGAGTCTACCGTGTTGTCTTTGAAGCTGCCCTCCGAAATAGTACTGAGGAATTTTATGGTTGCCTTTGTGGAGGGCAAAATGATGCGGGGTCTCTGGAACAGCATGGCCATCGTGGCCATGGTCATTGTAGCAGTCATTCTTTTTTCCTCTCTGGCAGCATTCTACATCCAGCGGTCACGGAGCAAACTGTCGGGTTTCCTTTTCTATCTATTTGTCGCCGGTATGGCCCTTCCCATATCGGTGATCACGACGTTTGCTCTGCTACAGAAAATCGGTCTTCTAAATACGCTGATCGGTGCTTCGGCAATATATGTAGCTATAAGAATGCCTTTTATTATTTTCATCTACGTTGGATTCCTCAAATCAATTCCCCACGAGTTGGACGAAGCCGCGATTATCGATGGATGCGGCCAGCTGAAGATGTTCATCAAGATAATTCTCCCTCTATTAAAAACGGTTACTGTTACCAGCATCATTATTACGGCACAGTTTGTGTGGAACAACTTCGATGTCATCCTCTTCTTCATACAGAGTTATAAAAAATTCACGCTGCCTCTAAGCATTTATACCTTCGCCGGCATGTATTACACCGAGTGGAATCTCATTTTTGCAGGGGCGATAATCACCATTATTCCTGTATTGTTGATCTATCTTTTAGGGCAGAAATATATAATAGCCGGTCTAACATCAGGTGCGGTAAAAGGTTGAAATTCAGGTTTTACTATTCATGAAACCAGCCAACATTCTGCTAATCACAGCAGATCAGTTGCGGCGGGATTCCCTCGGTACCTATGGAAGCCGCGTCATCAACACACCGCACGACCCTTCATAAACCTTCACCAGATCGCAATCTTCTCTGGCAGCGGATCACGATCGAGCAGGATCCGATCCAGACAGCGGCGCAAGCACTCAGCCTTCCGGTCAGCGTACTTTGCATCGTTCCAAAGGGTTTCGAGCTCATGAGGATCCTGCTGCAGATCGTACAACTCTCCGTAGCGATTCCCCACATGATAGGTGTAGCGCCACTCCTTACTGCGCAGCGTGATCAGAATCTTGGAAAGATCGATTTCGTCGATCAGCGAGATCATGCCGTAATAGCTGGCCTTGATCCGTTGCCACTCATGATCATTAAACTGTGAGAAATCCACGCTCTCTTGGTCGTCACCGCGTCCGTAACGCAGCAGACAATACTCTTCGGCCAGCCGATCCTCCTCCTCTGCAGACCACAGCGGCAGCGGCATCTGAGCAGGATCATACATGCTGTCGTAGGGCGGGGGGGCACAGAAGGGATGGTGCGGGTCTACAAAAGAGGTCCAGACAAAGAAGGGTTTGCTTCGATCCACTTTTGACAGATAGTCCAAAGTACGATCGGCGACCCAGGTAGTCTGGTGATGTTCCTCCGGGATATTGGCTGTAAATACCTTCCACTGTCCCTTATCACCGCTGTCGATATCAACACGTTGATCTATCCCATGGGCGGTCAAATATTCGGTATAGGGACCGACCCGAGTATCCTCGGTGAGCCGGCACTCTTGAAAACCGTAGTAGGGGTATTCGGACGGCTGCTCCGGTATTCGATCGGAATCGTGATGCAAACCCGCCTTTTGCGGACGGAAATGCATCTTTCCAAAACCAGCCGTTGAATAGCCGTTGTCAGTCAACTGCTGCATCATCGTTCTTTCGGTGGTGGGTAGTATCGAACCATTGTTGTGGATTCCGAGGCTGAAGGGCATCCTGCCGGTAGCCAGGCAGGCTCGTGAAGGCGCACAGAGCGTATTCTGAACATGCAGATCGGAAAAAATCACCCCCTGGGCTGCCAGACGGTCAAGATGAGGCGTTTGTATAACCTTGTTTCCCGTGCAACCCAACGTATCGTAGCGCTGTTGATCGGTAGTGATTAGTAGAATATTTGGAAATTCCTGCATTTATCCCCTCTATCTCTTAAATGAGATCGTTCACATTAATTAAACCATGTTTTTAAAATGTTGTCAAGTTTCTTTGGTATTCACAAAAAAGTTCCTCCATACTGAGCTTTCTCCAGTATGGCCCTTTCCCTGCCCGGCGGACACAATACCCACAGGACTTTGAGAACGCTGTCATGAGTATTGACAAGCTGATGCGTGGTCCCCTGCGGCGCCCAGACAGCAGTACCCGGTAAAAGCTCCTCCCGGTCCCTGCCCACCCTTATTTGGCCTTTACCAGATATTACAAAAAACATCTCCCCCTCCACATGCTCATGTTCATCAGATTTTCCGCCAGGAGGGATTATGGTCAATCCCGCTGCAATTGATTCAAGACTGTCGTGAAGAGCCGGAGAAAGAAGTACCTTGAGCGTCCTTTTACAGGGCTCAGGCGCATCTATTCCAGGGGCACTGTCTTCATGTACAATTATCAAGCTGAGCCTCCTGTCTAACCGCATTAATTCTCAAGTTCATTCTCTAACCCGTCAAGTGTATCATCGAGGCTGCGGACAAGGATACCGATTTCATCGACATTGATCACAAGGGGGGGGCATATGAGGATTCCATCCCCTCTTTTCCCGTCCACGCACCCGCTCACAGGGTAGACAAGGAGCCCTCTTTCCATCGCTTTAAACATTACACGGGCGGCAATTTTTCGGACCGGGTCAAAAGGCTCTTTAGTTTTTTTATCCTTCACGAACTCCATCCCCCACATGAGTCCCCTGCCGCGAACATCTCCGACCAGCGACCGTTTTTCGGCAACAGATTTTAGTCCTTCCGCGAGAACGCTCCCCTTCTCCCCAACCTTTTCCAAAATACGGTGCTTTTCAAGATATTCCAAAACGCTGATACCCGCCCCTGCAGTAACAGGATGAGCGTTATATGTATGCCCTCCAACAAAAGGGGTCCCGGTTTCCTGGAAAGCCCTGAATACCCTTTCGTGGATCAATATAGCTGCAAGAGGTGCATATCCGCTGGAAAGACCCTTGGCCAGAACCACAAGGTCCGGTACAACGCCCCACTGCTCAATCGCTAAAAAAGTCCCTGTACGTCCAACCCCGGTCATAATCTCATCAGCGATCCACAGTACATTATGTCTGCTGCATATTTCACGTATCAACGGGTAGTATTCCGGTACCGGGGTCACGGCCCCGGCAGCGGCCCCTACAATCGTTTCGGCGGTAAAGGCAGAAAAATACTCCGGCCCTTCCTGGACAATAATACGCTCGAGCTCCTGCGCACATCTTACGCCGCATCCTGGATAACTTAAATCAAAGGCGCATCTGTAACAGCAGGCCGGGACAATATGGGAAACATTCATCAACATGGGAGTATAAAGGGTCCGCCTGCCCGTGTGCCCTCCGGCAGCATCGGCCGCAAGGGTGTTTCCATGAAAACCCTGCCACCTGGAAGCTATCCTGTACTTTGACCCATTTCCAGTGAGCACATGGTACTGCCTGGCGATCTTGAAGGCGTTTTCCATGGCCTCCGACCCTCCTGAAAGCAGCATAACACGGGTATACTCCTTCGGGACCTTCGCTATGAGCATTTCAGCAAACTTTAAAGGGGTTCGGTGAAGGAAATGTTGGGGCGGGACATACGCAATTTCACGGGCCCTCTCAGCCATTGCGTCAGCGACCTCCTTTACCCCGTGCCCTATACCGGTTACATTCGCTCCCGCGCAGCCGTCAAGATATTTCCTACCTTCTTCATCCCATACCCACACGCCCTCACCTTTTACAGCCAGAGGGTAGTCCCGCTCAAGATCTCTTGGAAAAAAAAAGTGCTCGTCAAGTTTCATTTGGCCTCCTATAAAGCTTGCCGCCGGCTTCTTCGATGTTCAAGTCCCTTTTCGGCGTTGCAACCATGTTCATTTCATGACCCCATTTCAAAAATTGCTTTCACTATCTCTGAAGGATTGGCCCTTATAAAATCAATCGCCTCTCCGGCCTTATCGATTGTAAATCTATGACTTATGATGGGCTTTACGTTGAGAAAACCGCGGGAAAGATACTCCATAGCTGTCGGCCACAGAGACGGCCTGCCGGTAGACCCTGTTACTGTAAGCTCTTTAAACAGAAACGTGTCCATGGGAATATTGTTCATGGTCCCCCCGGGCAGCCCGAACAGATGGATCCTGCCCTCTTTGCTCGCAAGGAGCACCGCCTCTCTAAAAGTCTCCGATCTCCCAACCGCGTCTATAACAACATTGGGTTCAATTGCCAGTGATTCCAGGGCTTCGATAAGGTCGGTGTTGTGTGTATTGAATACCCTGTCGGCACCAAGAGTGAGAGCTAAATTGAGACGGCGTTCCCTGTGCCCGGCAAGAATCACACTGGACGCACCTTTCAGTCGGGCAAGCTGGACCATGACAAGGCTCGAAGGTCCATCACCTATGATGAGGACTGTGTCTCCAGGCTCTATCCCGACCATTTCTACTGCAGCCATAGGACAGTTCAGGATACAGCCCGCACCCGCTTCAAAGTATTCAACACCATCGGGGAGGATGTAGATGTTTTTTTCAGGAACAACGATATACTCCGCCCAGCCGCCATCCCGGTCTATACCGAACTCGCAGGTACCTTTACTGCATAGCTGTGCCCTTCCTGACAGGCAGAATAAGCATTTCCCGCAGCCGAAATAGGAGTCGGAACCAACCCGTGCGCCCAGCAGGCCCCTGTCAACACCTTTCCCTGCTTCCACAATCTCACCCGCGAACTCATGTCCGGGTACCAGTGGAGACCTGGCCAGGGGGTGCGCCCCGGAAAGAATATGAAGGTCTGTGCCGCATATTCCCGCGGCCATTATTTTGAGAAGCACTTCTCCCTGACCCGGCACAGGGACCTCTCTCTCCTCCACCTCAACGTTATCGTTCTCGGTCCATACAGCAGCTCTGTATAAAGATCTCATATCAGTCCTCCGGAAAACAGGAAAGCTTGGCAAAGAAATCAACCGTAATGAAGTAATCGTCCTCGACTCTTGCACCGCAGGTCTCGAAATAAAGACCGGGCTCGAGTGTAAGGGTCATACTCTCTTTAAGGTCATCTACCTCAGATACTATCGCCCCCTTTAACCTGTTTTCTTTTAACTTTTTCTGTAATTGTGTGATCCGCATATTAAATGGGGACTGAAACATCATTTGGTTTCAGCCCATGTTCTACGAACGAAACTGGCAGCTTTTTCAAGACCGGATTTCCCTTGACCGCTTGCTTCTTCAATACTAATCCACTGGTCAAAATTAGCTTTTTTTAACCTGGCAAAAATATCTACAAAAGGAACGAGTCCGGTACCTACTACAACTGGTTCTAGTGAACCTCTGATACGAGTATCAGAGGCATGTATGCACAGCACCCTGTCAATCACTCGCTCTAGAATGAATAGCGGATCATCCCCATAGGCCAGGGGGTTTGCTGTATCAAAAAGTATCTTTATTGGGGTTCCGGCTAGTGCATCTGATATTTCTAAAAATATGTCGGTCGGTTGAGCAAAATCTGTATAATGCCACGCTCCGGGTTTCGCGTGATTTTCAAATAACAGCTGTAGCCCACAACTTTCCGCAGTATCAATGGAATGTTTTAATCCTTCAGTTGCCCAGCGAATTCCTTCTTCTCGGCCTGTTTCTGGATGAGCCTGCCCGGCAGTAATCCGAATCATTTCTGAACCCACTGCGGCAACTTTAGAGATATTATCTTTAAGCAGGTTCATCTGGCGCTTTCGCTCATCTGCATCAGGATGTGTAAAATCTGGATATGTAGTTACAACTGCTACACGCATTTCCGCTGATTCAATCTGTTGGCGTATATTATCGAGTTGTTTAGAGTCATGGCTTTCCAAAAATAAAATACTCAAATCAATCGCATCCAAACCCAGAGAAGCCGCCTCTTCTGCCCAATCGCCTATCGACATCTCACCCGCAAGAATCTTCCCAAAATACGAGACGGGCAAACAACTCAAATTCATCTCTTGCTCCTTAGATTTACAACTTGGATTATTTTTATTGTTCCTGGGTAGCGCCTACGGTATTATTACCAATGGCATAATCTAGCTCCTCTATTGAACAGGAGTCATTCCCTAACACTGTAGGTGGTGTCTTCACCATTTCAGGTAAAGTGCTTTTACTTCCTTGTTTGTTCATTGTCACTAGTCCCCCTTCAACGAACCGGCAGTTAATCCTTTGATGAAATACCTCTACCCAAAAATGAATAATACTGCCATGGGAAAAATTGCTACCAGTAGTCCGGCTGAAATAGCCGGAAAATTGATCTGGAAACGGCTTTTAAACACTGTAAGGCCGGTCATCACAGTTTTTAACTTGTCAGACTGGAGTAACACCAAGGCAATCAGCAGTTCGTTCCAATACCAAACATGATGGCTACCGTCCTTCTTACCAAGATATTCAACCCTTCAAGGTCCCGGAGGTCAGGCCTTTAGCGCGCCTGAAGTCAACCCAGCAACAATATATTTTTGCCCAAGCAGATATACGATCAGCACAGGGAGAACCGAGATGATTGCCCCCGCGAATATCAGGTTCCACTGGGTAGAATACCTCCCCGCAAATGCATAAACACTTAACGGCAGGGTAAATTTCTTTGAACTCTGGATAAAATACAGGATCACATCAAAGACATTCCAAACGAATTGAGCCACCAGTACGATACTTGTCACTGTAATTGGTTTTAACAACGGAGAAATAATCTGGAAAAACAGACGGAAATTCCCGCACCCGTCGATAATAGCCGCCGCATCGAGTTCTCTCGGTATCGTCTTCAAAAATCCTACATAGATAAAAACTATAAGTGGTATTCTCATTGCTATATATATAAATGACGCTCTTTTTTTCCCATCCTGCTCATAGGTCACCACCGCTGGAAATGGACTTTTCGATTGGGAATCCCCTGAAATAAAGGCGAGAGCCTGCCCTTGACCGCAAAGATAAAGATCTGCTGAACCGTGAAACTGCAGTAACTCAACGGATAAGTCAGATCCTAAATGATGGTCCTTTTCAAGCATGATGTAACACTCATCAACGGTCTTGTTTACTCCTTCATAAGGTTTTAGACCAAATAAATCACCCATCTTTTTTGGAGGGCGTAAGGCAATTAAATTCCCACCCGCACGAGCATAGTCTCTAAGATGTTTTTCTATCGAGTCAGGCAAAGGAATGTTCGACAGGACAACTGTGTCGTACTCGGAAAGTGTATTGTGGGAAAGCTCAGTTTCCGACAGGTCTAATACGTCTCTGGCAAATACCCCTTCTATATCCAGGATTTCAAGTATGTATGATGAAAATCTGGTTGGTGATAACTTATCGGTTATTACAAGTAAAGGAGCCTTCATAAGCGATGTAACCCTTTCATCGAGAAAAAAGTTGAAATCTCTGCAATGAGATCGTTCACAATAGCATATAGGTTGTCAAATTTTTTAGAACTTGTCAACCCTGCCTTCAATGATACAAGAGATTCTCATCTTGACTATAGATGACTAAGGGTTATATTGGGGCATATGGGAAAAAAAAGAGTAACGATAGTTGATGTTGCTAATAGGGCAGGGGTCTCCCGCCAAACTGTTTCACGAGTTATCCATGCACCAAACATGGTTGCTAAACCAACAAAAAAGAGAGTCGTGGAAGCAATTGAAACCCTAAAATTTCGTCCGGATCCTCTGGCCAGATCCCTGGTCAGTAAACGCACCTACACGATAGCCGTTGTTATCGTAGAGTTTTCAGCCTATACGCGTTCAAGAGTACTATCAGGGGCGGAAAAAGAAGCTAGGAAATCGAGCTATAATGTTTTAATATGCGGGGCTGATTCATCGGGACCTTTTGGAGAACCTATATACACCCCCCTTCTCAATTCACAGAGATATGAGGGAGTTTTTATTCTTTACGCCGGTTCTATTACAGATAAATTTGACATTTTTACGGAGATACCTCCGGATATACCCGTGGTTACTTTTGGATACGCCCATAGAATGGATAGCGTGACCTGTATATCCACTTCTTTTCGGGAAGGCGCCTATGCTGCTGTAAAACATTTGATAAATTTAGGGCACCGTCGAATTGTCAATTTGTCCGGTCCTAAAGAACTCTACGATAGTAAACAAAGAACTAAGGGCTATTTAGATGCTTTGAAAGAGGCAGGTATAAAACATGATCCTTCCTTAATAAAGTATGGAACTTTTATTGCCGAGGAAGGATACATAAAAACCTGCCAATTATTGAACGAGAATGTCCGGTTTTCGGCTATTTTTGCGCAATCAGATGCTATGGCATTGGGCTGCCTGCATGCTCTGCGAAAAAAAGGTTTACGTGTTCCTGAAGATATTGCTGTTGTAGGTTACGACAATTTTGATATTGCTCCGTATTTCAGTCCGCCACTCACAACGGTCAATATACCAGCCTACGAAATGGGCCGAACCGGCATCCGTATATTGATTGATAAGATAGAAGGCAAAGAACCTGAAAAGAAGTTGATGGAATTGCCGGCAAAGCTGGTCATCAGAGATTCATCCTGATTTATATTAGACAGCAAACCCCTTCATTACATCATCCAATTCTTTTTGCTCACGTAATACCGGTTCCCAATCCTCAGCCTGTGTACCCGAGTCTCCTCAAGCGATCCTTGATTTGTTCTTTTTCTTCGTCAGACCATTCCTTGTTAGAGCTGCCGCCCCTCAAAATTTTATCGTTCATGATTTTTCTTATGTCCATCAACTCTTTCTTTCTGAATACACGTATCTGCTCGATTATGTTCTTTTGCTCCCGAGGATCCGTTTGGCTTTCGTACCATTCCTCTGTACCATCGTGCAGGTTTCTTAAAAAATGGTAATCATCAGTACGAAGGCTTTGCCGCAGAGCATTTTCCTCAGTTTCCCATTCGTTAAGATTTTCTGAGTAAGCCAACCGGTTTTCCGCTTTGCCTTTCTCGACAGCCGGCAGCAGACTGGTTCCGTCCATGTCAAACTCATCAGTTGGAATATCCAGAAGATCTAGAATGGTTGGAATAATATCTACAGACCTGATTTGACCCGGGATGCGCACACCCTTGGGAAGATCATTGTCTTTAAATATGCAGGCCACCTTGAGATTCATGTCGTATAGATTTAAATGGACAGGTAGGGGGATTCGTCAGGTTTACGATAGGCAGGCAAAATAGCATGGCGTTCGCCCAAGTTAGTTCCATGATCACTGCAGAAAACGATCATAGTATTGTCGGCAATACCCCATTTTTCAAGATCCCTCGTCAACTTTCCCATTACTTCTTCGTCACAGAGCTTTAGCTTTGCATCATAATAGAACATCCAGTCGTCATCATCCTTGTTCAGCTTACCCCATTCCAGCAGGGGAACTTCTCCACCACGGTGAGTGTGATACAAATGGCCCCACACGAAGAATGGCTCAGACTCGTGGTTCTTTTCCATCCATTCGTGAAAACGATCCACCCACCAGTTGCCCCCGTAGAACACCTCTCGAGTGGAATCAGGCTGCCAGGTGTCAAAGTGAGGTCCTTCCCGATCATCCGGCTCATCGTAGGATTCAAAGCCCTGGCCGAAGCCATGGGCAGCACCCAAAACCCCGTTGCCGGAAAAACCAGCGGTTTTGTAGCCGTTGTCCTTTAAGATCTGGGCAATCGTGGGCCGCTGGATCACGCAGTAGGGGTCCCGCACCGTGTGTTTGTTCTGGTAGCATCCGGTCACTAC
>SDBT01020775.1_pt1 | contig 10262 bp, 9 predicted proteins | sample 2277101 | NCBI WGS metagenome assembly SDBT01 (sample SAMN10404973, study PRJNA504765) | marine sediment metagenome | isolation source: marine sediment core GS10_PC15, 103 cmbsf | place: Arctic Ocean: Southern Knipovich Ridge | collected 2010
CTTCTCCCACGGAATTCGCTGCATAAGTGCTTCTACAGGAGCCAACGCCCGTTCCACTAATCGTTGCTGCTCCGCGATCTTATTAGATACTATATCCCCCCTTGACGCACGGGTTATGAGATCGTCCTTCTTCGACGTCAGGGACGCTTTCCACCGCAACAGATAGGTTTGGAGAAGCTGCCGAAGTGGGATTGCCAGATTCAATGCCACCCGAACCTCTGCATGCCCAATAAATTCCTTGGTGCTGGAGGAGAGGGAGTCAAATAAAGTGTTTACATCGTCGTCAGATACAGCCATTATTCGGTCTCAAAATTATCAGATGAACGGTTGTCTTTGTCGGCGGGGAGTACAACAATAGGTACCAACGAAGGAATCACGGATGGTGGACCTGTAGATACCCCTGGAGCTGCTGAAACATGACCGTGTTGATTAAAGTCACTCACAAAATTGTTATGGTCATCAATAAAGTCACTTAACACAACAGCTTGCTCCTCCCCACCCTGTGTAATCTTAACCTTATCCGCATCAATCGTGAACTCACTCCCACCCTTAACAGTCATCTCCACCTGCCCATCCCGGTCCACACGGAACTGGAATCCCACATCATTTTTAGTGCGGATATCTATCGTGACATTGTTCTCGTTTGTTGACTGGGTAACATTTCCCTCACTGTCAATCAATGTACCGACAGTAATCTCAACCAGGTCGGGAGTGCTGGCAGTGCCAACACTGGCATCTGCGGTTTCTGCAACCCGTAACCGATACTCCACATAAGCCTCGTCAGAACCATTCTTAATGATTCTATTATCAACCTGTACTGGGGTGAAGTCAGTGTCCTCATAGAGTCGCCGTACAATCCCCATTGTGAGTGTACCAGCTTCGTTCTGTACTTTCCAGGTCTCACTGTTTTGTTGTATAAGATCCTCCAATGTGATCTTCCAATAAGACCCCGCACCAGAGCTGAGAACAATATTACCGTTGACATCCATGTAAACTTCAGCACCAGCAATACTCTTCAGGAAGTGTTCACCCTCTTTAACTTCCCGTAGTGCGTCCTGTGGCTCAAAAGCCCCCTCTGACGGATCTCCGTGCCGGGCTTTATATGCAATTGGAATATATCGTAGAATCGTTGTTCTATCGACGGTGTCAAACCCACAGGCAACAATAGACCCAACAGTGGGAACCGTGAAAAAACCCCAAGATGGTTGAGATAGTATTACCTCAACTCTTCCACCTGGGTGGTCAAGCCAGCTGATCCCCACAACACCCTTATCGGTGTCGACATCAGTAATCCGTGCAAACCGTAACCGATCGTTTGTACTGGCGAAATCAACTAAGTTACCAAATGGGCGTTCACCCGCCTGTGGTGCTCTACCTCCACCTGACATTATCCGATACTCCCTGGGCGGTTGCCCAAGTTAAATTCATCACGTGCTGTTTGTGTAGTGAGACTATTACTAAACCTATCCCAAAGTATGGTATTCTTCCATAATCTAACCTGGTCTCCTGCATCTGTACCCGGAAGGATATCGCTACTGAGTTGAATAGATGTCCACGACAACTTCTTCCCCGTATAATTATGGAGATACAACATAAGATCCACAAACAACCCAGTATATTGTGGTATAGTAATTTTTGTACCTCCCATGTCGCCGTGCACAGCTACGTGAACCGATGCCAGTGGGCTTCCCGGCGTCAAACGCTCAGCAGCCAGATTGTGTCTCTTCGAAGAGCCCCCAATAATGTTTTCATATGAACCCATCCACGCATTGTTAAACACCCGTTGTTGATCACGGGCCCATCTTTTAGAGACCAGGATCCTGTTTTGGGGGAGTAGCACAACATCAAATGGGAATTCATCTTCCCCACCAAAAGCGCGGACAAGATCGTCCACACTGGTTGCGGAATCCATACCCGTCTGGTGAACTACGACTACTTCAAGATCATCCAAGAGCCGATAGTCCTTACCCTCAGTACTCTGAGGAGTTGTCTGCCCAACAACGTCGGAAGCGGTTTGTACTATACTGGTCTGGTAGTCAAGCAACTCGGGGAGGATATCCCACGGCTTACGCCCGTACTTTAATCCAACTGTTGTGGAATAGGTTCCTGCCCAGTTAAATGAGTGAGAGACCGAACTCACGTAGTAGATCATGTTTCGGGAGGGGACATATATTGGATAGTCTGGAATAAGTTCCGCCCGCCCCGTTAGAGTAATAGATCCATTTAATCGGTCAGCATTGATCCTCTGAATTCTTGATTTGGCATAGTAGTACACATCCGGATTCTGTTTCCCCTCTGTCATCCCCCCACGAATCAGTGGATCGCTGACGGTAAAAATCCGCAGCCCATACTTTACAACCAGAGCATCATCTTGATACCACGCACGGTTTTCCCCAACCTCTGTTAAAATCCCCCCAAAATAATCATCCTCTGTCGATGCGTACAACCGGGTGATGATGTTGCCATCCGATTCCACAAATGTCCAGCTTTGGATGGACATGTCATCCAATACAAAGACCCTGGGCTCGGCGGCACCAAGAATATGAACGTTGTCAAACCGTGGTTGGTGGTAGTGGATATTTCCACGGGGGTCGGCGTAGAACACAAAGTTCGTGGCCTGCGCTACTTCACGTGCCAGATCCAATCGAGTTTTGTACTCACTTTGCCAGAAATCCCACCCACTCTGGTACATGCGCTTAAATGGGGCAAACTCATCCAGATCGTACTTCGAAGGATCCTGCAACCGCAACCGAGACGCCTGGAATATCTCTCGGGCCGCCTGGTCAGTAACAACCCCACCCTCATTAATATCTCTGCTGTCATACTCGACAGCGATAGCTCCTGAAATTCCAACCGGCAGACCGGTCTTGTGGTTACTCTCCAGTGTATACGTGCCAATCCCCTCCAGATCCCACTCAATAGTACTATCAGCACGTTCTGTTTCATGCGTACCCAGACACAACGCCTTAATAATCTGTGACCCATCATACCCCGCAAAAATGTTGGTGAAGTACTTAATTGTCTTCTGGACATTGAGGTCGTCCATTTGAAGTAGGGCTGGGTTAACGTTGGCGTAAGATATCCTCATCCACTTAGTAACGTCTTCTCCCTGTATCTGAACCTGTGTATTGTTCTCCCCATACTGGTCGTCCACACTATTCACCAACCCGGTAAACACCCGAATCAAACGTGGTTCCCCCTTCTTCTGGAACCTCCGGGACATATAGAGAACAACCCGATCCATAGGGGAGAAGATACAACGCCCCCTCCGAATACTACCTCCATACCGCTCAAAAAACTCACGGTTCCTGTGTTTCTCGATACGGTAGTTCTTCCCATTCGCCCGGAATTCCTCAGCCTCCCATAATTCCTGAGTAATCTCCTGAAGCTCCTCCTGGTCGTCAAACCACCAGGCGTTAGTAACGGGGTATGGTGAAGTAACCCCCGTAATAATCGATGTGCCTGCTCGGCCCTCCCGACGGAAGTAAACAGGGAATCTCCGGTCTGGTCCAACAACCACCGCGTTCTCAAAATCCAGGAACTCGTCGCGTGTTTTGTAGGGGTAATATGTACCGGCCTCAGTAGGAAGCACATCTGCTCCCAACTGATCTTTAGCCAACTTCTTACTGTCCTCAGACGCGGCGTACAAACGTTTGGTTTCCGCCTCAGGGTCGTCCGCAATCATATATCGATCGTTTTTATTGTCCAGCACTGCCGTGAAAGCACCGGGGCTGTCTACCGATAGGTTAACTGTCAAGCTTACTATATCCTGAACAGCTACAAAACTAGTGTCCGTACCAGTAGGCTGGTCAAGTCCACTAAAAGACTTAACAACATACATCTCGGCCCAGGGGCTATATGTAATTGATGGTTCTGCCATTATCTCAGTGTGGTTGCTTCGAGCTGCTGAAGGGTATTACGTTGTGCCATATCCGCCGCAGCCAAAGACTTTCTGGCTCCAGTTATTGACGACTCCTTAAACTCAGCGGTGAATCGAATTGTGTAATCAAATATGTAGGGTTGCTCCGCATCCTCAGTGAATGTAAAAGTATCAAAATGTCCCACGTAAACATCTCCTCTATATGATATAGCTAAAAGATAGTCGGATGGTGTGTTCCCTGCCGTGAGACGTTGGTCTTCCAAATACACATCTTCCAGTATCTTCAAGGCCTGATACGCCGTGGTCTCTTCCACTGGAACATCATAGGTTTTTCCATTCTCAGTGACCTTACCCAACCCCCCGGTCCGTCCAGTGATATTGATGACAGTTGGTTCATTACCCCAATGCTGGAATTCATATCCCCTACGAGTACGAATGCGGTTTTTTGCTTTTGTCTCCTGGATCTCAATACGATTGGGGTTGATATGAAACTCAAAAATTGTGTCGCTCGTTTCCTCACTGGAAGACCCTATTAGCCGCATGTACCAGGTACCTTCTCGATCAGGCAATCCAGTTACCGCTCCAATATTTTTATCAACAATAATAAAAGTAAGCTCCTCAACTTCTGTATCTCCAACACTGTTTATCCACCAATAAAACATCCTGGAATTACTTATCTGCTTCCATCTTCCCGCACCCTCAGGAGGCAGGAATCGTTGAGAGGGACGCTCATACACATCCTCTGACGTCACCCCCCGTTGGATCTTATAAATTCTAAGAAGTTCGCGGGGCATTAATGACCACCTTCCTGAGCTTTCTGGATCTCAGTGCGGATTGTTCTACGCAGCTCATCACTGATATCAATATGCAATACAAGCTCTCCCAAACTACCAAGAGCTCCCACTGTCCTTAATTTTTGGAGTTCTTGTATAAGAGTTTGTAAGGATGTTACAACCTCAGCACTCATACCTCCTGTTCCTGGCGCAGCTAACCCAGCTGGGACATCATATCCGGTTCTCGCTGACGCACGTGTCATCATACCCGCAAACGCTACTCGCTGCTCATCAATCGCTAACAGCTGCTTCGCTAAAACCTCCATGCGTTCGTACTCTTCTCTTGCCCCCCCTAAACCCTCTGCAAGATCACGGGTAACATCGATAAGAGCCATTTCAGTATTCATCGTCTGAGCCATATCAGCTCCAATTTGCTCTGTAACAGATCGATGAATTTGTAGAATGTCAGAATAACGCTCCGATTGTCCCAACATTAATTGCATTTGGTCTTCAAAAGCGGCCCTATTAGCTTCAGTTATATCTCGAATTGCCGCCAATCCTCCTTTTTCCACATCAACAGCACCTGGATCAACTACAGCAAATTTTACATCCTCTTGCATCATCTGCAAGGTACGGCGCATCTGGTCGGTAATCCCCATACGCTCGTACAGGAGATGGACCGCTTCTTTACCAAGCTCATTTTCGGCATATTGACTATTAACGATCTGATCAACCAGACTCAAGTATGCTTGCCCATCCTTTGCAAGAAGCCGAGATAGTACATACTGTTGTTCCATTGCATTAAGCTGTTCATACGTACGGTTAGTATACTCCTCCGCCGCTACTGCATTAAGCTGGCTCAAAGACGTCATTCCCGCAGTGGTCTCTTTCAGTCCTGGAAGAAGTCGATCGAGGACAGCTACTTGCATCAATCGTTGCTGCATACCCTGAGGAGTTGTTCCGGTAGTGAATAGCTGCCCAATTGTTTGGGCAGCATCATTCCACGATAATCTACCCTCACGAATAGCTTGGGTGAACATTAACGTACTGTCCCGAACGTTATCAGTTTCAACCCCGTACAGATAGAGACTCTGTGTCACATTATCAACAACCTGAAAGTACTCACGAATAGGTACTTGAGCCTGGCGGGCACGGATAGCAACATCTTTGTACCGACGAGCTGCTTCTTCCAATCCCATATTCATCCGAACCGACATATTCACGATGTCTCTGGATGCGTTGGGGTCCACAGTCATATTCATAATAGCAGCGTTGACTGCAATCTGCTTACGTTCCAGAGCACTTAAATCTCGTGTATAAGGAAGAATAGTATCTCGGGCATCCTCAAATGCCCGTTTTGCAGACTCCCCACCCTCTGCAAACATTTTCCACGCTGTACTTACCCATGCTCCCATATCTTCCTCGGGATCGAAGGCGACTGCACGCTGGATAGCTTGGTTGAGATCTTCTGCATCTTCCTTTGCCCCGGCAATTCTTAACCCTGTGGATACTGCCATACCAGCAATAGATGTCCCTACCTGTGCCCAGGGGATCATGGAGAATATCGTATTTATGTCAACCCCCTTAGTGTGGAGGTCCTTAAAATAGCTAACCAACCGCTCAATATTCTTGCCAATCATAGCTCCACCCCCAGCACCAACCAGAGGGTTCTGGATCATACGTGCCAGGGTTCCAGCCATATTACTCAGCGAACCAGCTGCACCAGCCATGGCAGCTTGTCCAGATACTCCCATCTCGAATTCTAAAGCAGCAGTTGCACTCATTAGTGGATCAGGCATTAAGTACTCCCAATAACCCGGATTTCATCCAGGTCGTCCTCATCAGGTGCTTGACCTGACATAAAAGCTTCATGGTCGGTGTTATATTCAACATTCTGACGTGCATCCTCTGCCCGCTTTATGTCATTCCACATATTAAAATTTAACCATGGATAGAGGCGGTCTAGTAGAGCCGTCCACATATCCGCATTTTCCTTTCGTTCGCGGTTTCTACTTAACATAATCCACGAACGTTGTAACCCAGTTAGGGGCATAGGTAGAATCGTGTTCGCTCCCACTGACTTCATAATCTCCCACTGTACAACTGACTCTCCAGATTCAGTCCACTCTGGGAGCTCATCAAAAGCCTCAGTTAACCACGTATTGGTTTCAGCTGCGAGATTACTTTGTAACTCAAACAATACAGCCGATGGAAGATGTTGGATACACTCCACCGATGTGTCGAAAGCCTCAGCAAGGAATTCAAATCGTTTGAGAGAAAAAGAGGGGGCTTTAATGACATCGTCCGGCCAGGGACGAAGTTTGGTGGTTATCCCAACATCTGTTAGTGGGCCATGACGCCAGACCTTAGTAGCAAACGGTTTGAGCTCAACAGTGGGATACCGGTTATGAAAAACAGCGTCATTAAGCTGTTGTTTGATCTCCTGGTTCGGCACCTGTATCAACCTCCGCAGCTATACGTTCAGCTTCCTGTCCGACGACTGATCGGATTTCACATAACTCATACTCGTCAAGCCATATTGTTCCATCTTCAGACTTGGCTTTCTCCCGACGCATTACATCTCCGGATATCTCACACTTTACGAGACCGCGCATAAGGCGTTCCTGCTTCGAGCGTAGCTCGTTATACATTGCGTCGAGTACATCATGTACCGGCTTCTCCAGCGTACCTAACCACTTGATTTTATAATCAAGCATGGTAAGCGCTGACTCGTGCTCCTCATTATATTTGTCCAGATCATCCTGAGTAGTGAGTAAAGTACCGTCCCAGGTATGTATAATCTTGGCCAATGTATGTATTTGTAGAAGATGGGTATGCGGAATGGTTCCCAGTGCAAACTCATTGGCAGCAATTGCTACCTCACGAAGTTCCTCTGAGTTAAGCAGGCGCATTGTAACAACAATGTCTTTTATAGGTACCCCATCCCAGTTGGCAAACGGACGTACGTGTATCAGTCCGATATCCACTATGGCATGAAGGGTTTCGATAACGCCCATTGAGAAGTCCTTTCTCAAGAAGGTGGGGGCGTAGGAGACCACTCAGTTAAGACCCGAGTGGTCCCCCAGCCTTATTTATTCAGGAAGAACAGTAACGCCGGTAGGCCAAAGTGTGACCGATTCAGTGATCGTCACGTTGTTGGCATTTACCTGCTTGTTCCAGCTGTTGACCCAGCACCGGTCATAAGACATCTTGCGCTTGGTGCCGTCAGGTCGGTGCATCGTCTCCACAATAGTGAGAGACTTGCTCAGATCAGCAATGCTAACCGGCTCATAACCCAGGGCCTCAATGAGGCTCTTGTTATAGAGCTCAATCTTATCGATCTGGAGCTGGTGTTCTGTCCGTCCAGGTACAATTTCTAATGTATCGATGTCGCTGTAAGCGATCTCTCGGATCCTTTCCAGCGTACGGGTGGATGATGGGCTGAAGCTTTGGATCGTGCCAACCTTCTGACCATTTACCTTTACCTCGTAGCTGTAGAATACAGCAGACTTACTCTCGGTAGGAGGTAGTCCCATTGATTAAATCCTCCAGGGATTAGACGTAAGTGTTGACAGTAGCCGTGATGTACTTCAGCGGGAAGGCTGGTTTGTACGAGCACGTCAGGTTAATTAACCGTGGCTCCGAAGAGTCCTGAGAAGCCTTAATTGGCACCTCACCTGTGTCCGGGTTGTTCTTCTTCCCGTAGGACACAATTACACTGTCACGAACCAATTGATTCAGAACGCTTTCGGCGATGCCGACTACGTCATCTTCAGTATCCTCGTTGACCACCAGTCCTTTACCAATGAAAGCGTTGTCCAGGCCGGTCCGCAAAGACCTCTTTACCCGGCGCTCAACATCGACAACCGATATTTCTTCGGTCTCAGCAGATGTGGAGTCAGTCGTGATCGCGTCACGCACCTTCACAACATCCTGGTGGCTGTACAGCGTAAGACATCCCCTTGAACCCAGCTGGTTCATTTCAAACTCGGACCACCGATCGTTGTCGATCGTGTACCCAACAAGTTGGAAACCGTGGACTGGAATCTCTTCACTAACCTGTCCTGTAACCAATCCGGCTATAGCACAAGATGCGAAGTTTGCATCCAATTCCATTACATTCCCATCCTTATCCGTCCGTGTTCCATACGCCGGGACCACATAACTCACTTGCTTGGAAGCAATGGCCTGGGCCCGCGCTGTGTAGTCAGAGATTTCTGTGGCGCCTTCAATAGAAATACCTCCTGCGGAGGCATATACGTCAGAGGAATCCCCAACAATTACTCCACGCTCCAGGCCAACCGAAGGTTGACTCATCTGGTCTGCGTGGGTTTTCAGGTACCCCTGAACTGTTCGCATGTTAGCGAGAGTTATAGATCCTGAAGAGAACACAGCCATTACGTATCCGACATTATGCTGCTTTTGCAACTTGTTGATTGCTGTCAGATAGTTGGCAGCGGTCTCACTCCCGGATACCTGGCACAGTATCACTGCGGGAGCTCCGTTTTCCAAGGCCATCTGTCCGGCGATTGAAAGAACACCAGTACTGACGTCTTCATCACCGTAAGTAGCCAAGATATCTGCGGAATCCACGAATGTTTGTGGGGCGTACTGCGTGTCCAACACGGTGTGCGTGTAGTTCGCGTAATACACATCACCATCATCCAAGGATGGATTAGCCACACAGCCTGCTGAGCCGGTCCAGGCTATAGCCCCAGCAGCGGAGAGAGTATAATCACTCCCCGACTCATATAGGTTGTCGGCATAGTTTATGCTCCCCGATGGAGCAAGCGTTGACGGTAAGTTGGTCAGGACAACGACGCTCAGATCGGCAGGGATAAATGCCAGTTGGTCTGCCGACCCCGACGTAAACGCGATAGCTTCATCTGTCGCAGTCAGAGTGGTAGGACCAATCCCTACAATTGCTGGAACCTTTCCTACTCCACATATCCTATTAGATATTGGTGACAGTCCTTACGGGGCGCGGTTTTGGTTTGCTAAACATTTTATAGTTTATCCAGACGAAAAAGTGTTGCCAGACAATGAAATTGTCGAAAATTTTGGCTCTCACGTTATTATGACCCCGTTTGATTCTACAGTTACGCCCGAGGCAGTCCTGCATCACATCCAGAAACTTAACCCGGACAAGTTGGTAGCGTTGGCCTACTCAGGAGAGAAAGGCCATTGCTCCTATTGTAACGAACACTTCGATTTGCTGGCGAGTGGAGATCCTCTTGCGTCAGAGAGAGACATCTTTTGTTGTGGCAAGTGTGAATACGGTTGGGAAACAATGGCCAATGCAGGGGTTTTTGTAGAAAGACTGCATGACTTCCGCGTGGCCCTGGCAGGACTCTACGAGGCTATGTGGAATACCGAGAACTTTGATGTGGATGATGTTTTTAAGGAAACCGAAGGTAATTTTGGCGGTATGGAAGCCCTGGAAGCAACGGTAAAGAATTGGCATGAGAGTTTGCCGGATTTGATGGAAGAAGTGAACGACAGCTACCAGGAGCGCAAGGCAAGTAGAGCGTTTTAATTTGAATCAACCGGAGGCACCATGGCCCCGACAAAGTGTGGCGACTCGGAACATGGGGGCTGGCCTTGCAGAC
>SDBT01020776.1_pt1 | contig 10262 bp, 10 predicted proteins | sample 2277101 | NCBI WGS metagenome assembly SDBT01 (sample SAMN10404973, study PRJNA504765) | marine sediment metagenome | isolation source: marine sediment core GS10_PC15, 103 cmbsf | place: Arctic Ocean: Southern Knipovich Ridge | collected 2010
AAGCGGAACTGCTCGCCGACGAAAAGGAACGCGCCGAGCATATCATGCTGGTCGACCTGGCGCGGAACGACGTGGGGCGCGTAGCCGAGCCGGACACGGTCGTGCTGTCGGACGTGATGAGCGTCGAACGGTACAGCCACGTTATGCACATCGTCTCCGACGTTAAGGGAAAGCTCGCCGAGGGCGCCACGGCGTTCGACGCGCTGCGCGCGGCGCTGCCGGTCGGCACGGTGTCGGGCGCGCCGAAGATCCGCGCGATGGAAATTATCGACGAGTTCGAGACCACGCGCCGCGGACCGTACGCCGGCGCCGTCGGGTACGTCGATTTCTGCGGCAACATGGACACCTGCATCACGCTGCGGACGATGGTGATCGCCGGCGGGAAGGTTTACATCCAGGCCGGCGGCGGCGTGGTCGCCGACTCCGACCCGGCCAGTGAATACCAGGAGACAATCCACAAGGCAAAGGCGCTTCTGCGGGCTATCGAAATCGCCGAAGCGGGATTCGGAGAATAAGATGCGTCCGGGGGATTTACATTTCGGCCGAAGGGCGGGAAATCTTCGCGGCAATGAGGAAGATCAGCTCCCAGACGACGACGGCCGCGAGCGCGCCTTTCACGTCCGCATACCAGTCGGAAAAGGCCCCGTGCCGATTCACCAGCGGCTGCGTGAGCTCGTCCAGTGCCCCGTAGAGCGTCAACGCACAGAAGGCGATAATCGCCCGGCGGATCGGCCGGCGGCGGTAGGCCGCCAACGTCGCCATCAGCAGGCTGCCGAGCACAAAGAAGCATGCGGCGTGCAGCCACTTATCGCCGACGCCGACCTTCGGCAGGCTCTTGGCCGGAACGTGTGTGGCGATGAACGCGGCGTGCCAAAGCGTCACGCAGGCGGCGAGGACATATCTCCGGCGCCGGCGGAGCATGAGGGGCAGTGGCTTCATGATTGCTGCAATCCCTCCGCCGGCCGGGGCGACGCCTCCGCTGCGCCGGCGTGCGGCGCTGCAAGGCTTTCGGTTTGCGGCACGTGCCGCGCCAAATTTGCCGAAGGAGTTTCACTTTTCGGCGCAGCTTCGTCGGCGGGCGATGATTGGTCCGTAGGCGTCGGGCCGTCCGGCTGAGCGGGCGGCGACTGCGCGTCGGCGCCTTCTCGCGCCTGTGCGCAGAAAGAAAGCACCTCATCCGCGAGTGCGTTGTAATCTTCCGCACCGCGGCAGCGAGGTTCATAATCGAATATGGTCAGCCCGTGCGACGGGCATTCGGCAAGCTTGATGTTCCGTCGGACGACGGTCTCGAAGATTTTTGCTTGCGCCCACACCGTCGGCGAATTTCTTGCATCGGCGAAAAACGCCTTAATGTCCGCCAGCACCTCGCCGGCCAGACGCGTCGTCGTTTCGTACATGCACAGGATCACGCCGGAGACGCGCAGGGCGGGGTTGATCCGCTGCTGCACCAGCGAGACGGTCTCGAGGAGCTTACCCAGTCCTTGCAGCGCAAGGAAGTGCGGCTGGAGCGGGATGAAAACTTCGTCGGCCGCCGCCTATGCGTTGAGCGTAAGCAGCCCGAGGCTCGGCGGGCAATCGATCAGGACAAACTCGCAGCCCAACGATTCGGCGGCGAGGCAGTCGCGGAGGATCTGCTCTCGGCCGACGGTGGTGACCAGCTCCACTTCCGCGGCGGCAAGGTCAATCACGGACGGCACCAGCCACAGGTGCGGCGAGAGCCTCATCATGGCTGTTTTCAGGGCTTTTTGGCCCATTATCACGTCGTAAGTGCTCACCGTCCGGCCGTCGGGCTCGACGCCGAAATGCAGTGTCAGGTGCGATTGCGGGTCGAAGTCGATCAGGCAGATGTCGCGGCCGCGAGAAGCGATGGCCGCCCCGAGGTTCGCCACCGTAGTCGTCTTTCCGACCCCGCCTTTTTGATTGATGATCGCTATCGTCTTCACGTCGAAGCATTATAGGCCGCCGCGAGGCGCTTACAAGGGCGCATAAAGAGCGGCAGGCGCCGCCGTGGCAATGTCGCCTGCCGCTTCTCATTTCGTCGATACCTCCGCCTTCGACGGCAGGAGGTGACCGCTGAAAGTCCATCAGCGGTTCTTACTTCTTTTTCTTTCTGGCGGCTTTCCTTTTTTTCTTCTTCACTACTTTTTTCTTCTTCACTACTTTTTTCTTCTTCGCTACTTTCCTCTTCTTCGCTACTTTCTTTTTCGCTTTCTTTTTCGCTTTCTTTTTAGCCATTCGATATCACCTCCTCTCAGGCTTCTCTAAAGGTTATCGCGAAGAAATCATTAACAACGTTTTACTACCGGCGCAGGTTCCTATGCAAGCATTTGTGATTTTTTTATAAATTATTTTTTCGTCTTGTCTTCATCTTTCGTCACGTTGATTTCTTTTCATCCAGCTTTTCTCACTTGTTCTCGTATCAAGAGGCTCGCCGCGTCGCCAAGACGCAAGCAACATTTCGAAGCGCAAAACAACTTTCACCCGATATGCTTTTCAGGTAAGCTGTTTCGGCGGATCGTAGCGATGATGGAAAGGGCAGTTTGAATGAATCGTTTTACGAAGCTTTCGTTTGTGATGCTTCTGCCGGGATTGCTTTACGGTTGCGCGGTACCGCAGGAGCAGAACACGCCCTCCTGGCAGCGGCACGAGCTGGACCCGGTCGCGCAGCGGGGTTTCTTCATCTACGTGCCAAGCACGTACCGGCACGAGAATCCGGCCCCGCTCATTATCTCCTGTCACGGCACGCCGCCGTACGACATCGCGGAGCATCACATTCGCGAATGGAAGATGCTCGCCGAGCGGAACGGCTGCATCGTCGTCGCGCCGGAACTACAGGCCACCGACGGGCTGCTCGGCGACGGGCCGCTGGTGGGGATGCTCGACTGCGAACGCGTTATCCTGAGCCTCATCAGCCTGCTGCAATACCGCTACAACATCGACCGGGCGAATATCATGATTACCGGGTTTTCCGGCGGGGGCTTTCCGACATACTGGGTGGGCCTGCGGCACCCGGATATCTTCAGCTGCGTGGTGGCTAGGAATTGCAACTTCAGCCGGCACAACCTCGACGGCTGGTACCCGATAGAGGCCGCCTCGCAGGCCATCAAGGTCTATTACGGTGCGAACGACCCGGCCACCATTAAGCTGCAGTCCCTGAACGCGATTCGGTACCTGCGCTCCAAGGGCTTCGACGTGGAGACCGGCGTGATACCCGGCGAGGGCCACCAGCGGCATCCGGAAGTTGCCATGGAGTTTTTCCGCAAGAACTGGCGTCCGGCCCGGCCGTCGCTGGCGCGTAGAACCGGCCGACGAATTCCACGCGGTGAATCGGGCAGATGAAAACAAAGCCCGCGCCAGAAAGTGGACGCGAGCTTTTTGCTCCATGCGTGCCGGTTATGTCGAACGTCCGCCGCGGGTCGGGAGACATCCCGCGTTGGTGCTCCTACGACGGCAGGACGAACAGCAGGAGGATGAAAGCAAACAGGCCGACCGTTTCCACGATGCCCATCGCGATGATTATATTTGGAAACGGGTTGCTCCCTTCGCTCTCAGAGATGCAACGGCACCCGGCCGCACCGATCAGACCCTGCATCCAGGCGCTGAACATCTCCGCCAGCCCGCCCGCCAAGCCGATACTGAAAAGCGCGCCGGCGTTGGCGGCGAGTATCTCCGGATCGTAAACCTTCCCTTTCAGACCGATCAACATGAGGAGAAACCCGTAGATCGTCTGCGATAGTGGCATGCCTATCAGGATGATGTACGAGAAGTTGAAAGGTTTTCCGGCCTTGGCTTCTTTGGCCCATGCTCCGGCCGCGGCGCGTGCAGCCGCTCCAATGCCCAAGGCGCTGCCCAACGCACCGAGTCCTAAAGCCAGCGCCAGTCCCAATTGTCCAAAGAATGGTGTCATCGATCAGATCTCCTTGCTCCGCTGTTTGGCGAACGGTTCGTACGAATAACCGGCCCATTGCACGCCGGCGTTGTTTGAGAACTCCAGCATATTCAATCGCACACCATGTGCGAATATCGCGATCATGGCCAGACCGATGTTCAGCAAATGCCCGAACAGCACCACGATAACCGGCAGGACGGCATACCAGGTAATCGCGCCGGCCAATTGCCCTCCCAGATCGTTGAATGCCGCGGCAATGTAATAGCTCGCCAGTCCCACTGCCATCAGGCGAATATAACTCATCATGTCAGAGAAGGTCCCCAGTAACGGTAACAGCGACGCGGCAAGGCCCAGCCCCACCCGTTTGCCGATTTTTGCACGGGGATAGGTGTAACCGATTGCAAAGGCAAGCCCGACGATGATCATAACAAAGTTCACCGCCCTGGGCGTTACATCCAGACCGATGAAGAACAGATGCCAGATGATACCGAGCATGCCCCACAACACCGCCACCCAGCCGAGCTCCGCCAGAAATCGACGATCCGGAAACAGGCCTACAACCTGACGAATATGGGCGACACTAAGGTGGGTCACGCCGCACAGGAAGCTGACCTTCATCAGGATTTCGCGAGCCGCGACCGGATCTTCTCGCCACAGCGGGGCCAGCACTGCCAGAAACCTGCCCGCCGCTTCCCAGACTCCGCCGGCGTTTTGCAGCGCGGACGGCGCAATGCCGAAGTAGTTGCCCGTCAGGACACCCCAGATAAAAGTCGCCGCGCCGATAACCATTATCAGGTGTGTCTTGGCCTTGCCTGCCTTGGAAACGAGTTTGCGGTAGAAGAACGCCGGCGCCAGCAGGAAGATCAGCCCGTAACCCGCATCGCCGATCAGCATCGCGGCGAAAATCGGCATGGCAATCATGAAGAAAGGCGACAAGTCGTACTCTCGATAGCCGGGGTTGGTGCCCAGTATGTCGAACAGGCCCTTGATCGGCCGGGCCCACTTCGGATAGCGGATGAGCGTGGGCGGCTCATCGTCCTCGGCCGGTTCGCTTGTCGTCACGGCCGCCGCCACGTGCGCCTCGGCAAGATGAGGGGCCAGTTTCTCGGCCCTGTCGGCGGGCACCCAGCCCTGCACGGCGAATAGCTGCTCTTCCGTCATGCCGCTGCGCTGTGCGACCATGAAGTCCGCCTGCGTTTGCAGCTTCTTCTGTTCGGCTTCCATGGCCGAGGTCAGGTGTGCGAGCCGGCTGAGCCGATCGGCGTGTGATTCAAGCGTTTCGTTGATCTCAGCCGCCTCGGCGCGAATCGCCGGTCGATCCCGCGCCGGCAGCTCGACGCGCTTGGCGTCTTCGGGCACCTCCACCTCGCCCGTGCGATCTATCACCGCTACCAGGACCTTTTTGCCGCCCCACGGCCCGACGCACTCGACGCATTCGGCCTGGACATCCTCGACCTGCGAGGCCGACATGGCATAAAACCGCACTTCGATGCCGGCCCGGCCAAGCCGTTCGAACTGCTCGAGCCGCACGTCGCCCCAGGCCTCCAACTGCCGCATTTGCCGATGCAGGACCGAAAGCCTCGACCGCAGTTGGGCCGATTCCCGCTGGATTTTCAGCGTTTCGACGGCCGCGTCGGCGACGGAGATATCCGGCTTTTCGCCGGCTTGCTCGATACCGGCAAGAATCTGCCGGGCACGGGCCACTCTTTGTACGGCGGCGAGCGTCGATTCTTCCGCGACGGCCTTTGCCGGATCGACCGGTTCGAGGTGCACCACGCCTATCTCGCGAAGCGCCTCCAGAAGGCGGTCACGGTCGCCGCTGCGCGATACGAGATAGGCCTTGACCATTGGGGCGATCACGTTTCCGATGCCTCCTGCTCGCCTGCCGCCTGTGCTTTTCCTGCGCCGACGGCCGTCGTCTCAGCCAGCTTGGCCTTGGCGATCTTGGCCCGCCCGACCGCGGCGGTCATCTCGTCGCCGAGGTGAATGCGAATAATGCGGACCGCCTCGCGGGCCTCGGGGATCTTGACCTTCTCGAACAGGTTCACCCGCTGGGTGATCTTGGTAAGCTCGCGGCGCAGCAGTTGATACTGCTGATTGAGCACGTCAAACTGGGCCTTTAACCGGTTGATGTCACGCAGGTCCGCCAGTGCCCTGTCAACCCACGCCGGCGTGGCGAACAGGCTGTACGCCGCCTCGGGAAAGACAACGTCCTGAAAAATGGGCACGTTTACGCCGGCGATGTTCTGCGTAGTTGTCTTCACTTCCTTACACTCGGCCAGTTTGCGCACGTTCACGCCGGAAACGTCCGCCAGCACGCGGCTGTACGGCTCGAACTTACTCCCTGCCGCCTCAAGGTCCTCGCGCGCTTTGCGCCTCTGGGCCGACACCTCACGCAGCTTCAGTTGGAGCTGCTGCTGCTTGAGCTTCAGCATCGGCAGGTAGCGCTCGAACCGCTCCACCGCGTCACGCTGCCGCTTCAGCTCCGGACGAGTTAGTTTTATTTTCACAGCCATTATTCAATTGCGGATTCAGCTTGCTTCAGCAAGCTCCTTCGGCCAGTGCTTCTCCAGGATGGACCTTCGTATGCCGGTCTCCGCCGGCTCGAAGCACCCGGCCAGGAGCTGCCAGCATCTGTCCAGCGCGTCTTCCAACGGGATGTTGACCCGCAGGTCCATTATTTTCTCTTCGAAGAGTTGGCCGTATTTGAGCAGCTTCTTGTCCCAGGCGGACATCTCGAAGCCCATGTCGCGTTTTTCGCGGCTCTCGCGGCATAGTGCGTAGAGCTGGATGCAGCCGTCCATGACGGCGCGGTGGTCGTCGCGTGTCTCGCCGTTGACCTGCTGTTTCAGCCGCGACAGCGACCGGAACGGATCGATCACGCCCTCGCGGAGGTAGAACTGGCCTTCGGTGATGTAGCCGGTGTTATCGGGCACGGGGTGGGTATCGTCGTCGCCCGGCATTGTAACGCATGCCAGCACGGTTACGGACCCGGCCCCGTCGAAGTCGACCGCCTTTTCGTATCTACGCGCCAACTGCGTGTACAGGTCGCCCGGATACCCGCGGTTGGATGGAATCTGCTCCATGGTGATGGCTATTTCCTTCAGCGCGTCGGCGAAGGCCGTCATGTCGGTAAGCAGCACGAGGACACGCTTTCCCTGAAGCGCGAAGCTCTCGGCGACGGCAAGGCTAAGGTCAGGAACGAGCAGGCACTCGACCACCGGATCGGCGGCGGTGTGGATGAACATTATCGTCCGCCCGAGCACGCCGCCTTCCTCGAAGGTCTTTCGGAAGATCAGGTAGTCGTCGTGCCGCAGGCCCATCCCGCCGAGGATAATAACGTCGGCCTCGGCCTGGAGACCCACGCGGGCGAGCAGTTCGTTGTAAGGCTGACCCGGCACGGAGAAGATCGGCAGCTTCTGCGATTCGACGAGCGAGTTGAACACGTCGATCATGGGTATGCCGGTACGGATCATGAAGTCCGGTCGGCGGCGCTTGATAGGATTGACCGCAGGCGAGCCGATATCGACCTGCTCGGCCTGGATTTCCGCCCGGCCGTCGCGCGGTCGGCCCGAGCCGTCAAGGACTCGCCCGAAAAGGTCCTCGCTGAAGGGAACCTGCATGGGCCTGCCGAGGAAACGCACCCGGTCGCCCGTCGAGACGCCCCGCGTCCCCGCGAACACCTGCAAGCTGACGCGGTCGCCCTCCAGGCGGATAACCTGCGCCAGCGAAGTCCCGCCGCCGGTGGTCACAACAGCAAGTTCGTCATAACCGATGCCGTCGGCCTGTACGGTAATCACGTTGCCGGCGATACGGGTGATTCGATCGTAATACTTTCTCATAGTCCGCAACCTTTTTAGCTTTAGCCTGCAACAACTGAAAAATGTTAAATGCTAAATAATCAATGCTAAACTTGCCGAACACGTCACTCCTGCTTCTCCTTAGCTGCGATGAACTCATCAATTTGGGCAAGGGTCTTCTTGAACTCGTCGCTTTCCCAGGCGGCGTAGTTGAAGTTGCGGAACATCTCAGACGCCTCGACCATGACCTCGCGGGCCTGGTCCTTCGTCTCGAAGGCGAATTCCTTGTCTATCACTTCCAGGAGCTTGTCGAAGACGAACTGCTGGCGTTCCTTCGACGTCGCGCCGTCCACCTCGTCGAAGGCGTTCTGCTGGAGATAGCAGTTGTCGAAGAAGTCGGCCTTGAGCATGATCGTGAAGTCTTCAATGCTGGTGCCTTCCTCGCCGACGACGGTCATCATCTGCCTGACCTCGTTGCCCCGCCTCAGCAGTGCGCGAACGCGGACGACCTTTTCCGGTTCGATAATGCCGTTGTACTTGCTCCAGGAGTCCAGCGGGTCGATGGCCGGATATCGCCTGGCGTCGGAGCGTGCGCGGTTCAGGCCGTGGAACGCACCGACGACCTTCAGCGTGCCCTGCGTTACGGGCTCCTCGAAGTTTCCCCCGGCCGGGCTTACCGTCCCGCCGATGGTCACCGAGGCTTTCCTGCCGTCGTTCAGTTCGATCACGCCGGCCCGCTCGTAGAAGTTTGCGATGCGGCTTTCGAGATACGCTGGAAACGCCTCTTCTCCGGGTATTTCCTCCAGCCGGCCCGACACTTCGCGCATCGCCTGCGCCCATCGCGAGGTCGAGTCGGGCAGTAGCAGCACGTCCAGTCCCATCTGCCGATAGTATTCCGCAAGCGTCACGGCGGTGTACACCGACGCTTCGCGTGCGGCGACGGGCATAGCCGACGTGTTGCAGATAATGATGGTCCGCTCCATGAGGCTTTTTCCCGTCCGCGGGTCGGTGAGCTTGGGAAACTCGCGGATGGTCTCGACGACCTCGCCGGCCCGTTCCCCGCAGGCCGCCACGATAACAATGTCGATCTCCGCATGTCGCGAGGTGATCTGCTGGAGAACCGTCTTGCCCGCGCCGAACGGGCCCGGTATGCAGTACGTGCCGCCGCGGACTATCGGGAACATCGAGTCGATAATGCGGACGCGCGTGACCAGCGGCTCGGTCGGCATGAGCCGGCGCTTGCAAATGCTCAGCGGCTTCTTGACCGGCCAGTCCTGCTGCATCGTCACCGGCAGCGGCTGGCCGGACTCGTCCACCAGCACGGCGATTTCTTTTTCGATGGTGTACTCGCCGGCTTCAACGATGCTCTCGACCTTGAAGCTCCCCTGCCAGGCGAAGGGAACCATTATGTGGTGCTCGAAGATTCCCTCGGGAACCACGCCGAGGGCATCGGCAGCCTGGACCGTCGCTCCGACCTCGGCCTTGGGAGTGAACTGCCACTTGACGTCGGTCGGCAGGCCGTGGATGTACTTGCCCGGCTCCAGGAAAAACCCCACCTCCTCGGCCATTTGAGGTAGCGGGTTTTGCAGCCCGTCGTAGATCTGCCCCAGCAGACCGGGGCCGAGCACCACCGAGAGCATCTGGTCTCGCAGCTCGACTTCGTCGCCGACGCGCAGGCCTCGCGTCTCCTCGAACACCTGAAGGTCCGCGAGCCTGCCTCGAACGCGAATCACCTCGCTGAGCAGTTTGGCGCCGTCGGCCCGACAGCAGTAGCCGATCGAGTTCTGCACGACGCGCCCAGTCGTCTGCGCGATTACCATGTTTCCGAAAACGGCGACGATTTTTCCGGTCACTGGGTGTTCCTCTCATCCACGGAAGCGGCGCCGAGGACGGGGCCAGGCCCGCCTCCATCGGCGTCAGATAATCGATCCCAACGGTTAAGCAGCATGAGCTTCGCGGCGTAGGCGGCCAACTCGTCGTCAGCGAAGGAAAACCACCGGTCGCGCTCTTGCATCCACAGCCAGCGAGCCCTATCCAGAATCTGCAAAGCCGCCAGTGGATCGGGTGCGTTCGACCATTCGGAGACCAGGCCTGCAAGGTCTTCGTCCGGCCCGGCCAGGTCGGTCGCGACGAGATAATCGCCCGGTTCCAAGTCCAGCGCCTTCGCCCGTTCGGCGGCCAGGGCGTTGCGGAGCGCCACTTCGAACGCCACCCACGCGGCCAGAAAGCCGCTCTTGTGCCGCAGTGCGACGTTGGCTGCATGTCGAAAATACGCCGCCCAGGTCATGTCCGTTACAACTCGCGGTGGCTGTTCTTCCGCTTCGGCGGCGAGATAATCCGGCAGCGGCTGGGCGTCTCGCAATTGCTCGGCCGAAAGCACGGCCGGCTGCACCTCCCGTTCACGACCCGCCAGCAGGCTGTCGCGCTGCAAAAGGTCGTCGCCCAGGAAGATCATCTCGGCAAGTTCGCGCGACGGGGCGTCGCCCAGCAGTTCGAGCAACTGTTCCGGCCTCAATGGCGGACTGCCGCCAAGATCGCCGAGCGGCGGCAAGGTGGTCAGAAGATAGTAATTC
>SDBT01020777.1_pt1 | contig 10262 bp, 12 predicted proteins | sample 2277101 | NCBI WGS metagenome assembly SDBT01 (sample SAMN10404973, study PRJNA504765) | marine sediment metagenome | isolation source: marine sediment core GS10_PC15, 103 cmbsf | place: Arctic Ocean: Southern Knipovich Ridge | collected 2010
AAGACTGTTATTAAAAAATCTGTCAAATCTAAAAAAATTAGTGATTATGGCGCAAAACAAATCACCGTATTAGAAGGTTTGGCTCCAGTGCGCAAACGTCCAGCCATGTATATTGGTTCGACTGGAAAAAGCGGTTTGCATCATATGATTTGGGAATGTGTTGACAATGGAATTGATGAAGCAATTGGTGGTTTTTGTGACGAACTTGAAATTGAGCTTTTACCCAAAAACCAAGTAAGAATTAGTGATAATGGAAGAGGAATTCCAGTTGATATTCATAAACCATCTGGCAAATCAGCCCTAGAAGTGGTAATGACTAAATTACATGCCGGAGGTAAATTTGGAGATAGCGCCTATAAAGTATCTGGCGGATTGCATGGAGTGGGGGTTTCTGTTGTTAATGCTTTATCTATTTATCTTAAAGCTGAAGTCAAGCGTGAAGGCAAGTTATGGATGCAAGAGTATAAAAAAGGAGAACCTTTAAAAAAGGTGAGACAGGTTGGTCCAGCCAAGGGAACGGGGACGATAATTACTTTTGAATCAGATCCAGAAATTTTTGATAAAGTTGAATTTGATTGGGAAAAAATTATTTCCCATTTACGCCAACAGGCTTATTTAACACAGGGAATTAAAATAAAAATCTATGATAAAAGAACAACAGACTTAAGTAAATCGCATACTTTTTATTTTGAAGGCGGAATTGCCTCTTTTGTCCGTTATTTAAATCGAGGAAATTCTCCAAGACAAAGTAAGATTTTTCATGTTAAAAAAGACAACAATAATATTTCAGTTGAAATCGCTTTTCAATACACTGATGATTATAAAGAAATATTATTGGGTTTTGCTAATAATATTTATACTCCTGAAGGGGGAACCCATGTGGTTGGCTTTAGAACAGCTTTAACCAGGATTTTAAACAATTATGCTCGAGAGAAAAAATATTTAAAAGAAAAAGATAAAAACTTGACCGGCGATGATGTAAGAGAAGGGTTAACCGCTGTGATTAGTGTGCGTTTGGTTGACCCCCAATTTGAAGGACAGACCAAGACAAAATTAGGAAACAATGAGGCTCGTTCTGCTGTAGATACGGTTTTTGCAAATGGTTTAAAAATCTTTTTAGAAGAAAATCCTCGTGATGCTGAGGCAATGGTAGGAAAATGTCTTTTAGCCGCCCGAGCCCGCCAAGCAGCTCGAACAGCCAGGGAAGCAGTTTTAAGAAAAGGTGTTTTAGACAGCTTGGCTTTACCTGGCAAATTGGCAGACTGTTCTTCAAAAGAGCCAGAAAAATGCGAGTTATATATTGTCGAAGGAGATTCAGCCGGGGGTAGTTGTAAAATGGGCCGAGACAGAAATTTTCAAGCCATTTTACCTTTGAGAGGAAAAGTACTTAACGTAGAAAGAGCAAGATTAGATAAAATTTTAGCTAATCAAGAGTTAAAATCTTTAGTGATTGCTTTAGGAACAAATATAGGGGAGCAGTTTGATATTAGTAAGTTGCGTTATCACAAAATCATTATCATGGCTGATGCAGATTCTGATGGACTGCATATTCGCACTCTTTTGTTAACCTTTTTTTATCGTTATTTTCTAGATTTAATCAAACAAGGATACCTTTATATTGCTCGACCTCCTTTATATCGTCTTAAATCAGGAAAAATAATACAATATGTTTATTCTGATGAAGAAAAAGATAAAATTTTAAAAACAAAAATACCAAAAACCCAGAGCAAGGGTAAAGGATTTAAAGTAAAACAAATCGGCAAAGAAGAAAAAGAAGAAAGTTCAGAACAGGTAAAAGGAATAAGCGTCCAACGTTTCAAAGGTTTAGGAGAAATGAATCCAGAAGAACTTTTTAAAACCACTATGGACCCAGTAAAACGTATTTTAATGAAAGTAGAAATCAATGATGCAGCTAAAACAGATGAAATTTTTGAAATCCTAATGGGGCGCGAAGTTGAATCACGCAAAAGGTTTATTCAAACCCATGCCCAGGGTGTTAAAAATTTAGATGTTTAGGTCTTGTCAAAATTTTTAGTTCTGCTATATTGTAAATAGCAAGGCCGTCAAAGGGTCTTTTTAAGAACCTTTCTCTACACTCAAGAACCTTTATTCTCTTTGTATAATATTTATGTCTTGAATTAAAAACAAAAATTATGTTGAACAAATTAACTAACTACATTAAGAATTCAATTATTGAACTTAAAAAAGTGAGCTGGCCAACAAAACAACAGGCAATTCGCCACACGCTTTTAGTAATTGCTATTAGCTTGGTGGTCGCCGCTTTTTTAGGAATTGTAGATTTTATATTAACCAAAGCTTTACAGTTAGTTATCTAACTATACTATAATTTAAAATGCCTAAACAAATACAAAAAGAAGGTCGGCGTTGGTATGCTATTCATGTTTATTCTGGTTATGAAGAAAATGTAGCAGAAAATCTTCGTCAACGCGTTGATTCAATGGACATGTCTGGCAGGATTTTCCAGATCATTGTGCCTACGGAAAAAAGAATTAAAATAAGAAATGGACGACGTCGAGTAATTAGGGAGAAAATTTTCCCCGGTTATGTTTTAGTAGAAATGGATGTTACGGATGATTCTTGGTATTTGGTTAGAAACACGCCTAGCGTAACTGGATTTATTGGTTCTGGTACTACGCCAATTCCTTTAGCTGAAGAAGAAATAAAATCTATTCAAAAAAGGATGGGAGTAGAGGAACCAAAATATAAGATTGATATTGATGTTGGTTCACCAGTAAGAATTATTGACGGACCTTTTAAGAGCTTTGAGGGTAAAGTTTCAGAAGTGGATGAAGAAAGGGGAAGAGTCAAAGTTTTAATTACTGTTTTTGGCAGAGAAACACCAGCAGAGCTAGACTTTTTACAACTTAAAAAACTTTAATTAGAAGCAAAGCTTGAAATTAAATAACATTTTAATTATGGCAAAAAAAGTAAAAACAATAATTAAGTTACAAATTCCTGCTGGGCAAGCTAATCCAGCTCCTCCAGTTGGTCCTGCATTAGGACAACATGGACTTGGTATTGCTGAATTTTGTAAACAATTTAATGACCAAACCCAAAAACAAGTGGGAAATGTTATTCCAGTTGAAATTACAGTTTATGAAGATCGTACTTATAGTTTTATTTTAAAAACTCCCTTAACTGCTGATTTACTTAAAAAAGCGGCTAATATTGAAAAAGGCTCTGGGAAGCCCTTACAGGAGAAAATTGGTAAAATCAGCAAAGAAAAAGTTAAAGAAATTGCTAAAATAAAATTACCAGACCTTAATACTGATAATCTTGATCAAGCCGTAAAAGTGGTTGAAGGAACGGCTCGACAAATGGGTTTAGAAGTTGAGAAATAAGAACTTTTCACTACGTTCAAGAACCTTGAAATTAAAGAAAATCAATTCTAAAAATATGCACAGCAAAAAATATCAAAAAGTTAAAGAAAAAATTAATGAAGATAAGTCATATAGTTTAGAGGAAGCAATAAGTTTTATTAAAGAAAATCCTTTAACTAAATTTGATGAGACAATTGAACTTCATGTTCGTTTAGGTATTAACCCGCGAAAAACAGAACAACAAGTTAGAGGAACAATACTTTTACCCAGTGGGACGGTTAAGCAAAAAAGAATTGCTGCTTTTGTTAGCCCAGATAATGAAAAAGAGGCAAAAGAAGCAGGAGCTGATTTAGTAGGAGGAACAGAGTTAATTGAAAAAATCAAAATGACCAGTAAATGTGATTTTGATTTAGCAATTGCTGAGCCAGTTCTAATGAAGAACTTAGCTCAGATAGCCAAAATTTTAGGCCCCAGAGGATTAATGCCTAATCCAAAAACTGGCACTGTAACAACAGAAATCAAAAAAACTATTAAAGAATTACGAAAAGGAAAAATTAGTTTTAAAAATGATGCCGGGGCAAATCTTCATCAGCCTATTGGTAAAATTTCTTGGACCCAAGATAAGATTAAAGATAACGTAGAGGCATTTTTAGGCGCAGTGAACAAAACTAAACCAGGAGGAGTGAAAAAAGCGTTTATTCAGAGTATTGTTTTATCTTCAACAATGGGACCAAGCATTAAAATTCAACTTTAAATCATAAATAAATTTTAAAAAATTAAATTTATGAAAAAAGGTAAATTCATTGTTTTAGAGGGGACGGATGGTTCAGGCAAGACAGTTCAATTTCATCATTTATTAGCCAGATTAAAAAAGCAGAAAATTGACGTGCGAACTTTGGATTTTCCTCGTTATGGAAAACCATCTTCATATTTTGTTGAACAATATTTAAAAGGCAATTATGGCAGCTGGAAAGAAGTAGGAGCTTATCGAGCTTCTCTTTTTTATGCTTTAGATCGATTTGCCACTTCTTCTAGGGTTAAAAAATGGCTAAAACAGGGCAAAATAGTGCTTTCTAATCGATACGTCGGTTCTAATTTAGGACACCAGGGTGTTAAAATAAAAGACAAGGCAGGGAGAGAAAGATTTTTTAAATGGGTTAATGAGTTAGAATATAGAATTTTATCTTTGCCTAAACCTGATATTAATATTTTTTTACATGTACCAGCCCAAATAGCTTATTCTTTAGTTGATAATAAAGGAAAACGCGAATATTTAGGGTGTAAAAAAAGAGATATCCATGAACAGGATATCTCTCATATTAAACAGGCAGAAAAAGTCTTTTGTGAAGTAGTTAAATTATTTCCTAAAGATTTTACTACAGTTGAATGTGTTGAAAAAGGAAAACTCTTATCAATTGAAGGGGTAGAAGAAAAAATTTGGCGGGTAGTAAAAAGATTTTTAAAGTAAATTTAATTAATTTTTTTTCTTAACCATTGGCCCCTGATCAGTGTCTTCAATTTCAAATCCAAGATTATTAATTTTTTGACGAATTTGGTCAGCTTCTGACCAATTTTTTTGTTCGCGCAATTCTTCTCTTTGAGTAACTAACTTTTTAATTTGATTAGGGACTCTTGATAAAGCAATTTTTGTTTTAGCTAAATCCAAACCAAAAATCTTGTCAAACTCTAAAAGAGTGGCCATTTTTTTATCCTCTGGATAATCGCTTTTAATTAAATCCCAAACAATAGCCAGGGCTTGAGGTGTGTCTAAATCATTATTAATGGCTTGTTTAAATTTTTGCTCCTCAGATTCTATTACTTTTCCTGGTTTGGGATAGTGGGCAATGGCCTGATAAAGATTATTTAAAGCGTTTTGAGCTGATTTAAGGTTTCTCCAACTAAAACTTAATGGAGAGCGATAATGAGCGCTCAAACAAAGATATCGATATGCTAATGGTTCAAATCCTTTTTTAATTAAGGTAGATAAAGTAATAAAGGATTCACCGCTTTTAGCCATTTTTTCCTTGTCTAAAATTAAAAATTCATTATGCAGCCAATAATTAGCCAATAGTTTATTTTGAGCGGCTTGAGCTTGGGCAATTTCATTAGTATGATGGACAGGAATGTGATCAATTCCTCCAGTATGAATATCAAAAGGTTGCCCTAAATGTTTAGTTGACATAGCTGAACATTCAATGTGCCAACCAGGCCAGCCTTTTCCCCAAGGAGAATTCCATTGCATAATATGATGCTTGCCTTTACCCACGGCTTTAAACCATAGGGCAAAATCAGTAGGGTTTTTCTTTTCTGGATTTATTTTTACCCTAGCCCCTGGCTTAAGTCCCTTAATATCTAGTTGAGCCAATCGACCGTAATTATCAAACTTGGCAGTGTTAAAATAAAGGCCATCAGAGGTTTCATAGGCATAGCCATTATTTTGTATTTGTTGAATCATTTTAATCATCTCTTTAACATGTTTAGTTGCCTTGGGCCATTTATTTGGTTTAAGAATATTAAGTTTTTTAATGTCATTTTTAAAAGCCTTGGTGTAAAAATCAGCCATCTGTTTCATTGATTTTTCGTTTAGTTCCTTACCCTCGCGTTTCAAAGCTTTAACCATTTTATCTTCTCCTTCATCTGCATCAGAAGTAAGATGGCCAACATCAGTGATATTGACCACGTGTTTTATTTTATACTGATTGTATTTTAATATTCTTTTTAAAATATCAGCAAAAATATATGCTCGCAAATTACCAATGTGAGCATAATTATAAACAGTCGGACCACAACTATAGAGCCCGACTATGCCTTTTTTAATAGGTTTAAATGTTTGTTTTTTTCTAAATAATGTATTGTAGAGCCTTATCTCTAAAGCCATTTTTTTCTTTTAAAATAGTAAACTAACCCACTAAAAATAATAATCATAATAAGAATAACTATCCAAAAGGCAAAAGGATTATTAGTTAAGGGCATAAATTGCAAATTCATTCCAAACATAGTGGCAATTAGAGTAATGGGAAGGATAATAACAGAAATAGTAGTCAAAATTTTAATAACATCATTAAGTTGAAAAGAGATTAACGAATTATTTGTTTTTTCTATTGCCTCAATACTATGTCTTAGGTTTTCTAGATTTCCCCAAATATCATCAATGGTTTCCAAAAGTTCATCAAAATATATTTTAAACTGGCCGGTTGAAAAAAAGATATTACTCTTTTTCAAAAGTTTTGAAACAACCATGCGATGGGCCTGCATTATTTTTCTAAAATTAACAATATTTGTTTTAGATATTAAAATTTCTCTTACCATTTTCTTTTCATAGCCTTGGAAAATATGGTTTTCAATACCAGTGATATTAATACTTAGAGTGTCTAAAATAGGGAGACAATAGGAAAATAAACGACTTAAAAGTTCACGAATTAACGCAGAAGGGTTTTCAAAGAAATATTTTTTTTGCTGGGATTTACTAATTTTACAAGAATTAAAAAAGTTAATTAAAGGAGAAAGTTCTCCCCGATGAACAGTAATTAAATAGTCAGAATTGATAAAAAAGTCAATTTCTGAAGAAGTTATTTTTCTAGTTTTACGATTGTAAATAGGAAAAAGAAGAACCATGAAAATATACTTTTCAGTAATATCAAGCTTTGGGCGCTGAAGAGTAGAAAGACAATCATTCAAATGAACTGGATGCACTCCAAATTTTTGTTCAAGATGCTTCATTTCTTCTGGAGAGCAGCGAGAAATGTCAATCCAGGAGAAATCTTTTGTTTTTATTTTTTGAATAGTAGGAAGATTCATAATGTATAAATTAATATTTATTATCCCTTTTATTTTACCATTTTAAAATGGTTTGCCAACACCTTGAAAAGTGTTAAAATAATAAACAAAAAAGACTTAAATTAAATGATTGAAGAGAAAATAGAAAAAAATATTAACCTAGCCCCATTAACCACCTTTAAAATTGGCGGACCAGCTAAATATTTTTGCCGGGTAAAAACAGAAGAGGATTTAATCCAGGCAGTTAAATGGGCTAAAAAGAAAAAAATTCCCTATTTTATTATTGGTGGCGGGAGTAATCTTTTAATTTCTGATAAAGGATTTAAGGGCTTAGTAATTAAATTATCAATGAAGCAATGTCAATTAACAGAAAATAATCTGTTATTAGGATCATCCCTAATGTTGAGTCAAATGGTCAGATTTTCATTAAAAAACAATTTAACTGGTTTAGAATGGGCCACAGGTATTCCTGGAACTGTTGGTGGAGCAGTGCGTGGTAATGCCGGAGCATTTGGTCAGGAAATTTCAAACTCTTTATTAAAAGCCACAGTTTTAAGGGGGGGTAAAATTATTGAGTTAAAAAACAAAGAAATAAAATTTGCTTATCGTCAAAGTATTTTTAAAAAAAATAAGGATATCATTTTAAATGTAGTTTTAGGGCTAAAAAAGGGAAATAAACAGGAAAATAAAAAAATAGTTGAAGATATTTTACAACGCCGGAAAAAGGTCCATCCTTTTCAACCTAGTGCTGGATGTGTGTTTAAAAATCCAAAACCAAAAGGAGCAGGATTATTAATTGATCAATGCGGGCTAAAGGGTAAGCAAATCGGGGGAGCAAAAATTAGTGAAAAACATGCTAATTTTATTATTAATACTGGTCAGGCCAAGGCTAGAGATGTTAAGAATTTGATTGAATTGATTAAAAAACAAGTCAAAAATAAATTTAATATAGAGTTAAAAGAAGAAATCGAATATTTAGGTGAGTTTTAATTTATGCAATATCAGTTTCCAACTTTAAGGTTTTACTTAGCGGGTTTAATAATTCTAATTCTAATTTTTTTCTTTACCTGGTTTCCCAGGGCCCAGATAGATTTAATAGTTGCCTCAGAGCCTTTGATTATGGATTTTGAAATAAAATTAGACAGCCTCACAAAGACAATACTTTTTAATTTAGATACGGTTCCAGCCAGAGTGATTATTAGTCGAGATAAAGAAGTTTGGTCTGGGTATAAATTTATAGAGGAATTAGAAAACGATCAAACAGAACAGATAATTGTTTTTAAAGAAAAAGATTTAGAAGAATTAGTTATCTACAAAATTCAAAACTTGTTAAATGAAACTGATCAAGAATTAATTAATGACAGTCAGTTCTCAGAATTTGAGTTGGGAAAACAGGTTTTTGAGTTTCATCCAGAAAAATGGGAAATTGAAGTCTTAAAAAAAGATTTTTCCAACGGACAGGGGATAATCAATATTTCCTTAGAAGAAGAAGTTATTAAGAAATATGACCTTAATAAATTAAAGCAAGAAATTAGGTTTAAAAAAGGAAGCTTGGTCAGGCAAAATTTAGAAAATTTATTAAGTATTAAAAAGGTTGAAATAAATTTACGGCCTTGGTTCTGGCAGCAAATGCCAGTTTTTTCTAATCACATCAATTTTTCTATTAAGCTATTGGACAGCTAACCCCACCACTTTTGTTTCAAAAGTAGTGGGGGTTGACACCATTTAATAAGCGTGTAAAATAAATTATACTTTCAACATTAAAATATTGTTAACTCTATGCCTGATCGTGAAAAAATCTCAAAAGATTTTTTAACTGCTGAAGGTGTAGTTGAGGAACTATTACCCTCAGCTAGCTTTCGCGTAAAATTAGATAATGGAAAGGACATTTTAGCTCACCTTTCTGGAAAAATGAGAATACACCGCATTAGAATTTCGCCAGGTGATCGAGTAAAACTAGAGATGAGTCCTTATGATCTGACCAAAGGCAGAATTGTCTATCGTTTCTAAACTATTAAGCTATGAAGGTAAGAGCGTCAGTTAAAAAGATTTGTCGTTCGTGTAAAGTTATTCGACGCGGCAAAAGGGTTCGCGTTATTTGCAAGGACCCAAAACATAAACAAAGACAAGGATAATCGCGCTTTTGCGCGTAATTTTAACTTATAAATATGGCAAGAATTGTTGGTGTTAATTTACCCTCTAATAAAAGAACAGAAATAGGCCTAACCTATATTTTTGGTATTGGTCTCAATACTTCAAATAAGATTTTAAAACAAACTAAAATTAATCCAGACAAACGAGTTAAAGATTTGACTATCTCAGAAATTGAACAATTAAGAAAGGTTATAGAAAACGAGTATAGCACAGAAGGAACCTTAAAAAGAGATATTTCCAGTAATATTAAGCGGTTAAAAGAAATTGGCTGTTATCGCGGTTTACGACATAGTAGACGTTTGCCAGTTAGAGGGCAAAGAACAAAAACTAATAGCCGAACCGTTAGGGGCAATGTCCGTCGAACCATTGGAAGTGGGCGCCGGGCGGCAGCTAAAAAGACATAGAAATTAGTTTATGGTAAATAAAAAGAAATCTAAAATAATTAAAAACGTTCCTCGAGGTCATGCCTATATTAAGGCTACTTATAATAACACAATTGTTACCTTAACTGATCCATCTGGTAATGTTTTGGCCTGGGCTAGCGCCGGTAAATTAGGCTTTAAAGGGCCTAAAAAAGCGACTCCTTATGCCGCAAGTGTTATTGTCAGGGATGTTGTTGAAAGAGTCAAAGAAACAGGACTAAAAGAGGTCCAAGTTTTTATTAAGGGCGTGGGTATGGGTCGAGAATCGGCTGTCAGATCACTTTATTCCAATGGTCTGAATATTTTGTCTATTAAAGACGTTACCCCATTACCTCATAATGGTTGTCGTCCTAGAAAAGCAAGAAGAGTTTAATCAAATCTTATGTTAGCTAGTCCCCAATGTAAAATTTGTCGTCGAGAAGGTAAAAAACTTTTTTTAAAAGGGGATCGTTGTAATTCTCAAAAATGTGTTTTAAATAAAAAAAAGTATCCCCCAGGAGCCCATGGCCCAAAGGGCTATGGTCGTATATCAGACTATGGTCGTCAATTAAGAGAAAAACAGAAATTA
>SDBT01020778.1_pt1 | contig 10262 bp, 16 predicted proteins | sample 2277101 | NCBI WGS metagenome assembly SDBT01 (sample SAMN10404973, study PRJNA504765) | marine sediment metagenome | isolation source: marine sediment core GS10_PC15, 103 cmbsf | place: Arctic Ocean: Southern Knipovich Ridge | collected 2010
GCCAACACGGCCAGGAGCGCCTGGAGGAGGGGAGAGGATAAGGATATCGGGGACACCGGACATTGTGCCTTGAGTGGAGAGGATCTTTGCTTGTTTGGCCGATGAGCGCTCATTCGGGCAATGGAACCATAGGAGACCGCGAGTGTTGAGGTAATCGGCGACGTCTGCCTGCTCGACGGACTCCCACGGGTTCTGCTCATCGAAGCGAGAGGTCCTCGAAGGGCGCAGGGAAGGGATACGGCGTTGACGTGTGTCGAGGATGCGCAGGGGAGCGCCACCTGATGCGGCCGCGCGGGTGAGGCGATAGAGGTAGTGGTTGCCGGGGATGGCCAGCGAGTCGAGCACGTTTGGGTAGAGGGTAGGGCAGAGGCGTGGCGTTGGTGCCAGGGGAGGTGTGTTCTCTTCGAGGGAGAGAGGCTTGGCTGGCACGAGAGGCATGATCAGGAGACCTCTGCATCGGCGATAAACTGGAGCAGCACGGCCACGAGCTCGCTTGCTTGTTCGGGAGTGACGTCGATCACATCGTGTTTTGTGTCGAGAGCGAGCAGAGGGCCCTCCAGGCGATCATTGTACGCTGTGGCTTCGAATCCCCTTAGCGGGAGATAGTCCCGAGAGCCATCGAGCGGTATGGGTGCGCCTTTGAGCATCAGGAGGCCTCTGCATCGGCGATGAACTGGAGCAGCACGGCGATGAGCGCGCTGGCTTGTTCGGGAGTGAAATCGAGCATGCTGGGGTCCACGCTCGGGTCCTCGGGGAGCATCAGGGAGATGTATATCTCTTGCTGGCGTCCGAAGTTGTGGGCCAGCGCCTCACAGGCATCACTGGGGGCATAGTGGCGATATTCATGGGGGAGTATGGGTGTGCCCTTGAGGGTCATGGATCCTCTGGTTGAACGGAGCCGCGCCCGAAGACGAGGTAAGAGTAAGCGCGCAAGCGTGCGCGAGGACTCGAAGTTGTGCTTCAACGGAGCCGCGTCCGAAGACGCGGGAATGGTCGAATATCGACGCCCTGAGCGAACTGGTTGACGTGCTTCAACGGAGCCTCGTCCTCGGACGCAGCGACCTGATAGCTACTCACAGAGCGTGCCATCATGCGCGCTTGCGAACGGCCACGAGCTTCGAGTCTGGCAGGGTGACCACGGCGAGGGAGCCCCAGCAGTTGAAAGCGAAGCCAATCCGGCGCTGAAGCTCAAAGTCCAGCTCATGAGGATAGCGCAAGGCCTCTGTGACGCTCGCAAGCTCCAAGGGTGAATGGGTGAGCGCGAGCAGGGCCAGAACGTCCGTGAGTGGTGCATAGCGGTCTGCCTGGATGGCTGAGCGGATGATATTGAGCAGCGGATCCTTGAATCTGACGATGTGGCGTGTGGGGCTTCTGGCCTGGCGAGCGCGCTGGCATTGCCGGTCAATGGTGTCCTGTTCCTTCTGTTTCTTGAGGAGAAGCCGTTGTAGTTTGAGGGCTTCTGTGGCTTCGATGCGTTTGGCGAGGGCTGCTCGTGTTCGCTGGTATTGGATGAGATCGGGTCCTGACATCTTCAGAGCGCTCCTGCAAGGTAACAGGGTAACAGCCGGTAACAGCGTTTGTTACCCGCTGTTACCCTCGTATGTAGGCGTATATACACATGATTACAAGCGCGGGTAACAAGGTAACAGACAGGCGCGCGCCTATACACGCGCATAGGGGCGCGCACATTGCGCGTTACTACTTATAAGCGCGCGCACATACATATACGCGCGCGCGCCTGTCTGTTACCTTGTTACCCTAGGTCGCAAGTGTGGAATCTCGCTTGGTTTTGCGAGGTAACAGTCCTTGTTACCGCTTGTTACCCTGTTACCCTGGATTGTCAAAAGGGACAATCAGGGTCGATGCTCAGAGGGGCCAGAATGGGTGTGAGACGGTCGAGAACATCACATCTAGCATCGTAGGTGGTTCCTGCTGGAATGAAGGCGCGTATGGCCTTTCCCGCGTCCGTACGGCGCACGGGGCCCCCATCACGTAATGTCTGACGCCCCCGCTCGTCAAGCTGCAAAGCATCGGGGGGACGTTTTATGAGCCTCCGAACGAAGCCAAGGCGGACCATTGCGAGAGCAGCGCGCTCATTATCGCTGCGCTTCATCCTCTCGGGTGGAATGCCGATGAAGATGGCGAAGACGTCTTTGTATGTGGGTGCGCGCTGGCGTATGAACGTCCACAGGTTGGCCTCGTCTATGTCTCGCCACCCTGCAAGCCACAGTGCGAGCTTTTCGGCGATGATCTCGCCCCATGCATCACCTATGACGCGCTTGAGCTGCTCGCGCTCTGCCAGCGCTCGCTCCGCGTCGTTGTCGATCCACCAAAGCTCGCCTTTGCGCCTGCGGGCGTCTGCCTCTGCCCACATTTGATCCCGATTGGCCTTGATCCAGGCTAGATCGATGAGGGTGGCCTTGACCGGCCAATATCGCCGATTTCCCGTAACATCCAGAAGATACTCCTCTTTGTTGGCCGTTCCTCCGAAAACGCAAGGGCGGCGGGCGTTGATATTGCGAGTCTGGTAAGGCGGTCTGTAATTGTCGATGGCGCTCGATAGAAACGCTTTCATAATCGCATCTTCGCGCTTTGAGGTGTAGCCGTCTATCTCTGCCAGTTCGTAAATCACCTTCCCAGCGAGGGATTGGAAGGCGTCCTTGTGGCCTATGGGTAAGTGTGAGTCGCTCACCCACTCCTCGCGGGGTACGAGCGCCGCAAATGCTCTGCTCTTGCCCAGCCCCTGGCGTCCTTCCAAAATGAGGACATTGTCGACCTTGACGCCTTCGAGCTTGTTCAAGGGCGGATGTGCTCGGGCTGTTACGGAGATGATCCAGCGGGCCCCGACCATTCGAGTGTATTGAGAGTCCTCGACGCCACATCCTTTGATGAGCCATTCATCGAGCCGGGGGACTCCGTCCCATTCCAGGCTGTGGAGGTACTCACGGAAGCGGTGGACGCAGTTGGTGGCGGCCGCTTTGTTGACTGCGCGCTTCAGGCCGCCAGCGCTCGCTCTGATGTCGTATTCACGCCGAAGCCATGAGATCAGGGCTGTATCATCGTTGTCTGTCCAGGGCTCGCCCTCGTACCAGTCGTCTCCACTGCGCTCTAGCTTGCCCCATGGGGGACGTCGTACCGTGATGATATCGACTCGGAGCAGGTCGAACGCGAGCGTCTTCTTCCACCTCGGGTCCTCCTGGAGGACCGTGAGCAGGTTGGTGATTGAATCGTCGGGGAAATCATCGCTGTCCTTGGCGAAGAGCAGCTTGCGCTTGATGGCGTCGATAGTGTTGAGCGTGTCCGTGCTGCTCTTCGGGGGCTCCTGCTGGGGCTCATCGTCACGGACGACATGAAGATGGGGGCGCTGGCGCTCTGCATACTCCGGCTCGTAGTGGGCCCGCATCTGAGCCCAGGTGAGCTCAGGGCGTGTCTGCCTACAGCGTCCCCCCTGGCACCCGTGGGAGATAACGCCATCGCGTCGATGGTGTACCCATGCCTTGCGAGCGTGCTCCAGTCCATGCCACGGACACTCTGCCAGCTCGTAGAGCACCCCTTTGCCTCGCGCGCTGACTTTCGACAGTTCGAGCTGATGATGGTCAAGCCAGGCCTCAAGGTCGAATTCACCCTTGATAGGATCGGGGCGGGCCCCTGGCGTGCTCTTCTTCGCTGGCGCTCTCTTCTTCGCTGCCTTCTTCGCCACCTCGGGGACGTAGAGCGCCGCGAGGGCTTCGAGCTGCTCTCGCGTGACAATCTCGGTGTGTAGCGGATCCTGGAGGACCTTCCCGCGCCGATGGGGGCGCTCAGGCGTCGAGGACCCTTTAGCCCCTGTCGTTCCGTACAATTTCCAGATTCTAGCTGCGTTGTAGACGGTGGTGTCAATATCGACAGCATCAGTCCCAAAGCGCTGAGCGAGGTACGCCAGCGCGCTCTTGATCAGGTCGCGGGTGGCCTCATCGTTGGGCTGGTCGATCCTCCACAGCGCGTGTGAGCCATTGCCACTATCGGCGAGGACACACGATGGCCAGCCCTGCTCGTCTATCAGATACCTCCACACGGACTCGGAGACGCTTGCGGCCGCAGAGCGCTCTTCTTCGCTGGCAGGGATGCCCTTTATCTCCAACCCGTCCACGCTCCGAAGAGGGTCGACGTCGACAGGGAACCAGCGACGGCGCAGAACGTCCGCGTCCTTCGTAGCGCCGCAATTCATCCACTCGGCGTGGGCCTTGAACTTGAGGCCAGGGTGGACCGGGTTGAGGGTGAGGTACACGCCCGCTGACTTCGCCCCCTTCTTATAGGTAAGGCGACCGACCATGGAAGCGGCCTTGTCGATCTGCGAGTCGTCAAAATAGGCGCTGTAGGTGCCATACGCTGAGCTATCACGGGGGGATTGCAGACCAAATACCCTGATCTCGAAAGTGTCCTCTACCAGGAGGTGGAGGGCTGCCCGTACCTCATCGGTGTCAATTTTGGCCACGTAAGCCATGATTCATCCTCGCGCCCTTGTTTGGCGCAGTGTTTGCGCTATATTGGCGCAAATCTGGTTTCTGACTGGCGCTCGATTTCATCCTCCGAGCGCCAGTCCTCGTTATGGGTCTATATTGCGCCGCTGTCACGTGGGAGCGCCTCTATGGTCACTCTTATGCGGCCGCTATCGATGAGCGAGCGCAGGGCTTTGTGATCAGTAAAGGGTACCCCGTCTTCGCCCTCGTGCGAGGTTATCTCGACAGATAAGGGAGACGCTCCCTTAGAGCGGCAGTGCAGGATGAGCGTCCATCCTGCGTTCTCGCGCTGGACGTCCCAGCTCTGGTTAATCTCGTGGACGATGATGATGGGCAACGCGGGGGCCACGTTGCGCAGGATATCGAGACGCAAGGCCAAGAAGTCGCCAGCGCTCACAGCCCCCCTGGCCATCGATCCAAGCTCGTGGATGCTCTTTGTCGTGAGAACTGGCGGATAGGGCTGTTCTTCTACCTCGATGGGGCCCAGAGCTCGCTGCATCTCTCGCAGAAGATGCAGGAGGTCTGCATCTGTTTCCACGCGACGCGCGATATCAATAAGGCGTTCCATTAGATAGCCCCTCCATCGCGGGCCCTGATGACCATCATGAGCAGGATACGAGCCGTAAGACGGACAGCAGAGCGCCAGCGCTGCTCTCTGGCGAGTCGTTCAATGTCCCTCAGATCGTCGATGATCATCGGCAGGGTGGGATAGACCTGATCGCGCTCAATGCGCCCCATCTCGCAATCGAGCGCCGGAAAGGTCAATTTGACGATACCTTGACAGATCATAGGAGCCCTCCCTTGCCGCCAAGCGAGATGATCACAGCGCGCAGCTTGTGCTCCTCGTGATCACACGCGATTAGCTCGGCCTCATGGTTCTTGATATCGATGAGCACCAGCTCTAGCTCGGCAAACGCAGCGACAAGCCGGTCTGCCTTGGCCTTGATAGTCTCGGCGAGGCGCACTCGAAGTTCATCGATCGTTGGCCGCTCACTCATAACGGAGCCTCCATCACAGCGACGATAAAGGGCAGCCAGGCGCGCCACCATGCGCGGCTGAGCTGATACCTGAAGCCTCGCGAGGACATCACGAGCATTGTGGAGCCCTCCACCCAAACGACAGACAGACCGGGGTGCTGAGCGCCCCTATAGATCGTCTCTCCTGGCGTTGGGGGCCATTGGGGGCTGGTCATGACTGGCCCTCCAGGTGGTCTAGCTCAGCGAGCGCCATACAGCGCCAGGGGTCATCCTCGACGCCTCGCGCACGCCCGAGCAGCACAGCAGCGTCATCAACATTGACCGTCAGGAGCGCGGCTATGGTGTAAATGTTGGCGTCTCCAAACGACTCGACAAGCTGAACAGCCCTGAGCCGGAGGTAGTCAAACCGGCTGCTATCAGGTCTCGTGGCCACGCTCAGCACCTTATGGTGGAGCTCGTAGCGTAGAGCGTTACTCTCCGTGCGCAGCGCCGAGAGCTCCCCTTGATCCTTCTTAGATTGCCATTTAGCGCGCTCTGCTGCCTCCATCGAGGCGAGCCACGCCGCTCGCTCATCATCAGAGGCGTCTTCGGGCAGCCTCTGGCGTTCGATCCCCTCAGCTTCGATTCTATCGAGCGCCTCGCGCATAACCCTGATTTGCTCAAGAACATCCATCCTCATCCTCTCCTGTCTTTGCGCTGTCCTGGATATGTCCAGGGTAGCGATGTGTTAGCACGTAGTAGGTCGTTTGGCTGCCACCACGGGGCTCAATCTCATCCGCATCTAGCATCGATCGAATTGTTCGGGCGCTTGTCGTCTGCGCTGAGCCTGTCAGGCGCTGGACGTCTGCCCTTGTGATCTGTCCATGGACCCTGAGCCACTCCCGCACGAGCTGGGCCCGCTCCAACGCGCTCAGGACGCCCGTTCGTCGCTTGCGACGCGAGCGGGAGCGCCGAAGAAGCTGCGTCTGTATCTCCGATGGTGTGATTAGCCGTTCCTTCGAGGCAGTGGCCGAAGCATCGAGCACGTTCTCCAGTTCGCGCGCGTTCCCCGGCCAGTCATGAGCGCGCAGCACAGCCCCAGCCCCTGGAGCCAGCGTGGCAGGGACCCTGAGCGTCCTGGCTATCTCCGTGGCAATCTCAGGGATATCCTCAGCGCGCTCCCGCAAGGGGGGGACTTCGAGAACGAGCCCCGCCAGACGCCAATAGAGGTCCTCTCGGAAGCGCCCTGCCTCGACATCCGCCCAAAGGTCCCGATGTGTCGCCACGACCCAGCAGACGTCCGAGGACCTCTTCCTAGACTCCCCAAGCGGTAAATACTCCCCCGTTTGAATGACTTCTAGCAGGGCTTTTTGCCCATCGGCGTCAAGCTCGCCTATCTCATCAAGCAGGAGCACGCCCCCATCAGCTATCTCAACAGCGCCTTTCCTGGCCTCGATGGCACCGGTAAAAGCGCCTCGACGGTGTCCGAAGAGGCAATCCCTGAACTGTTCCGTGGACATCGTCGCCACGTCGCGAGAGGTAAAGGCGAGCCCTGCCAGGGAGGCTATTTGAGACGCGATGAGCGTTTTACCCACGCCCGACTCCCCGAGCAGGAGCACGACAAGACGGCTCCCGATGGTCCATGCGGCGGCTGCGCGCGCGATGTCTTCGAGTACCACCAGCATACTGGCAGCATTTGCTATTAAATGGCGGCTCATCCCTCAATCCTCGCAGAATGCTGCTCAAGCTCTTGGATCCACACTGATTCACGGCATTTGATGGCCATGATCTCTGTGAGGCTATGCCAATCCGTCTCAGGCTGAGCATCAAGCTTGGTGCTGCTCGTAGGTCCGTGCTGCGCGAGCTGTCCAAGCCCTCGCGAGGTCCCCCAACGGCGGACGGTATAGCCTCGCGTTAACCGGCAATACTCGCCCTCTCTGTGATACTCACCCACAACCACGTGGCCTCGATGCAGTACGATAATCCTGATATCCATCATCTTCTCCATAGTTAAGTTGATCCATCGCCAGAGTCATCGCCATAGCCATAGCCAGAGCCATAGCCATAGCCAGAGCCAGAGCCATAGCCATAGCCAGAGCCATAGCCATAGCCATCGCCAGAGCCATAGCCAGAGCCATCGCCATAGCCAGAGCCATCGCCAGAGCCAGAGCCATAGCCATCGCCATCGCCAGAGCCATCGCCAGAGCCAGAGCCATCGCCAGAGCCATCGCCAGAGCCATAGCCATAGCCATAGCCCCTGCGTGGCATCATGCTGGGCCCATCGACAAGCACTCTGCGTGAGCGACGACGATGCAGCCGCCACGCTTCGCGCAGCGCGTCAGCATCGCCAGCGCTGGCCATGTATTCGAGGCGCGTTGTCAAAACGGTACCTCCATCAGGTCAAAATGCTCGGGCGTGGGCCCGCCCAGGACGTCCACGCCCGTGATCTCTTCAATCCATAGCGCCAAAGGCATGCCCAGGGGCGCTCTGTCGCTCTCTCCATCGTCCAGAGCGTGCCAGGACCAGTGACGCTCACCCTCGATGCAGTCTCGCCAAATCATGACACCGGCCACCATCGCGATGATATGCTCCTGGACACCCAGGATGGCCGTGATATCAGCCCACTCCGCTGAGCGCTCTGCGGCCAGCATATCCATAGAGGTTGCGGCCGTGGACGTCTGGAGGCGACGTGATGGCGTGTAAGTGACTGTCTGGCCGGTTTGGCCTGTCGTCAGGATGTCCAGCGCCGCGCCTATCGACAGGACCCGAGCGCGGGGGCGTGGGAGGCGCGTGTAGCGTGCTTGCAGAACCATGGGATGTACTCCCGACCCGTGGCGCAGTCCTTGCGGGCGCTTGGGGCCGTGTGAACAGTAATGCCGATGAGACCCCCCCGCCTTTGCTCGGCAAGAGGGGGGTTTCGTCGTTTGGCAGAATGCCATAGGAAGACGCTAGCACGCTTTCGTATGCACGGTCAACAAACTGTTAACAATTTGTTGGCACCCTGTATGCACTCTCTCCAGGGGACTCTGCCCAGGAGAAGCATGGACGAAGGCAAACGGATACATATCGCGCTCCCTACGTGGAGCAAGGCACGGCTCAGGGCGCTCATGACGCATGTTCGCGCGCGAACCCATGGGGATATCGTGGAGACAGCCCTGGAGCTCTTGGAGAAGGTGGTACAGTCCGAAGACGATATCATCGCCAGGAATCGTGCGACCCAACAGGAGCGCCACCTCTGGATCATCTTATAGCGCTGGTATGAGCCATGCACGCCCCTTGCGCCAATTCCGTAGCGCGAGGCGTGCACACCTATGACCATTCCAGCAGGAGACCCCACACGACAGCTCAGGGCGCTCCTGCTGACGTTGGCTGGATACATCGACACGCTCCCCCCTGGCGTAGCGCTCCAGGACGATGCGCTATCAATCGCCGATGACGTCAACTCGACAATAAGTCAGATACGAAAGCTGCTCTACGGATCCGCTCCAGGGGCTGCTGAGCGGTGGTATGACGCAATAACAGGCGACGGGCGTGGCGTTATAGCCCTGGGCAATGACCTGGCCACCCTGGAGGCGATCGTTGCTGGCCTCTCCGGCGCTCCGCTCATCCTGACATCGGGGGAGGTTATCACCCTCGGGGACGTGCTCACGATAGCCACGAGCGCCGGGACAGCATTCAAAGCGGATGCGTCATTCTCAGGTGGCTTGTGGCGAGTGGCAGCCATCGCGCTCGAATCCAAGGGGAGCGGCCTCACATTCAGTGCGAGCCGTCCTGGTGACCTCATCCCGGTATCGATGGACGCCGTCCCCGCCGCTGCATCGAACGGCCAGCGCGTCTTCTTGTCGACCACGCCCGCCAAGGCGACGCTCAACCCGAGCGTTGCCACGGATACCGTCCAGTACCTCGTGGGCTACCTCCAGGGCGCTGATGGTGCACTAGCAGCGCCCCCCGTGCTCTTCCAACCAAGTCTAGACTTCTTCAACGCATAAGAGTGAAAAATCATGGCAGATTATACAGACGTTCTCATGGTCAAATCGGCCGAAAAATTCGGCCTCACAAACGCCATCTCTGGCGACACAATCACCTCTAACGCCTCGTGGACGTTCGGGACTGATGTAACAATTGACGGTGATCTAGTCGTCAACGGAACTACAACCACAATTGACACCGAGACGCTCTTGGTAGAAGATAATAATATCTTCTTATCAAGTAATTACACCACTGTAGCGGCCAAGACGGCAGGATTAACGGCAAACTACCTCCCGATCGCGACGACAGACACCGTGGCAGCCACTGGCTTCACCACGGCAGGTGGTGGTAATCCTACGGTTAATACCACGAGCGCCGCAAACTTTGCGGTGGGCCAATTCATCCTCATAACGGGCGCTAACACCTCGTCAAACAATGGCCTCTATGAGGTCCTCACGCACGCTGCAAACCTACTGACAGTGCGGGGAGGCAGTACAGCCCTTGTCGAGGACTTCACCCAAGGGGACTTCGTCACAGACACCGTGGTGGCCGGTAGTATCACAAGGCTCAACGTGAGTGTGATGCGAGCAGGCGACGATGGCTTGTGGGAAGTTGGATCGGGTGCCGTTACAGGGATCTCTTTTTCCGACGTCCAGACGGGCGCGTCTAGCGTAACCCTTGACGATGCTTACAATAATGGCAACACAATTACGACCGATGGAACAGGAAATGTCATCGTAGCAGGAACACAAGCCCTCCAAATTTCGGCCACAAACGGTTTAAATGTGGACACGGTTGTGGACCTGGACTTGACCTCCTATGACCTGCAAATGACCGG
>SDBT01020779.1_pt1 | contig 10261 bp, 12 predicted proteins | sample 2277101 | NCBI WGS metagenome assembly SDBT01 (sample SAMN10404973, study PRJNA504765) | marine sediment metagenome | isolation source: marine sediment core GS10_PC15, 103 cmbsf | place: Arctic Ocean: Southern Knipovich Ridge | collected 2010
CGCAGTTGTGCCAATCTCTTTTCCATTCTTTCTCTCATCTTCCTGGCATAGCTGGGAACGGCTACGTACTTGGGCGGGTTCTTGAGAAATTCGATTTTTTTGGAGCTGGTTTTCCTTTTGCCTAGCTTGACCACTGATTTGCCATGTGAGATGCGGGTGCTAGAGCGGAGGATAACCGGGGTATTGAATTTTTCCGATAACTCAAAAGCTGCAATTATAAAATCTTTCGCCTCCTGGCTATCAGAGGGTTCGAACATAGGGACTTTAGCAAAGCGAGCGTAATTCCTGGAATCCTGCTCGTTTTGTGAAGAATACATGCCGGGATCATCAGCTACCACCACTACCAGACCTCCCCCGGTTCCCACATAAGAAAGAGTCATTAAAGGATCAGCGGCTACGTTTAATCCTACATGTTTCATAGCGGCCATGGATCTGGCACCCACCCAGGATGCCCCTGTAGCTACTTCCATGGCTACCTTTTCGTTGGGGGCCCATTCGCAATAGACTTCTTCATCGTACTGGGCTAGAGATTCCAGTATTTCGCTGCTGGGTGTTCCCGGATATCCTGCTGCTACAGTTACTCCAGCTTCATAAGCTCCCCTTGCCATTGCTTCATTTCCACTTAATAAGAGCTCAGCTCTGTTTCTCATATCTCAACTTCCTGAGCAAGAATATTTCGGATAATTTTTTCCGTCATTGTGTTATTGGTTAAATGGTTAATTAGTTAATTTTCCCCTCACCGTACCCTCTCACCAATTAACCATTTACTACTAACATTATATGAGGCTTCCTTAGAAAATGTCCCTCAGCACACGTATGAATCACTATAGTTCTAGTTAATTATCAAGACGGTATTTTTTTTTGGCCTATCAGGGGATTATAAGTAATTCTTGGTAAAGGTCAAATTCTGTTTGCAAAAGATGAGATACATAGGTAACACTCAGGTACTATAATATACCCTATGAAAGGAGGTAAAGAATGAAGAGTATATATGCTGGGTGTCCTATGCAAATTACTCATATTTTTCCCAAGGGAGCAAAGCGCTTAGCCCGCATACCTGAGCTGCCTAGAGAAGCAACAGTAAGACTTCGTTGGTTTGAGCACTACCACAAGAGTAAGAATGCATCTTTAACCTGTCGTTACTTTGGCATCTCCAGAAAGACTTTCTATAAGTGGAAGAAGAGATACGATCCCTGGAACCTTGCTACTCTAGAGACCAGGAGCCGCGCGTCCAAGAGAAGAAGGAAACTTTCCCAGAAGAAAAAGAGGATCAGCGAGCTTAAGAATAAGATAATAACCGGGTTCTTCTTCCAGGTTGATACCATATCCCTGCTTCGTAGTGGCCTCAAAAGATATATCTTCACCGCGATTGATAAAACATCAAAACTTGCTTTTTCCAGAATGTACAAGGGAGCCACCTCTTTTAATGCCAGGAATTTCCTTTACAGACTTATCTATTTAGTGAATACTAAGATAAAGATAATCCAAACGGACAATGCCCTAAATGAGAGATTCAACAGGACCTTGAAAGAAGAGCTCATCCAGCTAGGTAATTTTACACCTGAACCTCTCTTATTCAAGCAAGGACTAACTGAATGGCTTATTGAATATGACTTTAACCGTCCCCATCAATCATTAGGGTATCTTTCTCCAATAGAGTACCTCAATAATTATCAAAAAGTGTTACCTATGTCCCCATCGAGTACAGGGACTTGACAGAATTTACCAATAGGGCATAATATTACTACATTGTAATATTGCTAGTAATGTTTACTATGACAGAGTTATGTGGAAGGAGGAAGGAATATATGGTAGAAGAAAATCGGGAGATTTTGTAGGAGAACGGGATTTTACCTCTTTATTATCAATTAACTGGAATCATAAAATGAGAAATAAAAATAGGCCTTCTGAAACCAGGCGATAAGTTACCTTCAGAAAAAGAATTATGTGAGAAGTATAAGATTAGTCGCACAACAGTTAGATAAGCTCTCTTTTCCTTGGTTAATGAAGGATTACTCTATCGCAAGCAGGGTAAGGGCACATTTGTAGCAAGGCCTAAACTATCCAGAGGTCTCGTGGAGGTATACAGTTTTTCCAGGGGGTATGAAAAATTTAGGCCTCACTCCTTCTTCTAAGGTATTAGAGCAGGAAATTATCCTCGCAACAGAGGATTTGGCTAAGAATCTTAATTTAAAAGTTCGCGAAGACAAAGTTATAAAACTTACTCGTATAAGGCTTGCTGATAATGAACCGCTTCTCATAGAAACTACTTACATTCCCTATAATCTTGCCCCCTTCTCAATTGAGGAAGACATGGAACATAATTCTCTTTACTCAATATTGAGCGAAAAGTATCAATTGTTCTTCTCTAGCGCTATAGAGACATACGAGGCTATATCCATAGGAAGAAAAGAGGCTGGATTACTGAAATGTAAATCTCTTTCCCCGGGTTTTTTCATAGAGAGGATAGTTTAGAAGATGGCACTCCGATAGAGTTAACCAATTCCGTCAACTCGAGCCGATAGGTGTAAATTTGTTGCTATGCTAGGCGAAAAACAAGCCTCCAAAGAAAAATTATCCCAGCTGACAAAACTAAGGAAGAACCAAAATGATAACTAGTGAGCCTGCATCAAGCGAAGAGTGTTTTGTGGGAGTTGATATCGGGGGTACAAATATAAAGGCCGTGTCTATGAATAAAGGAGGTGAGGTTTTCTAAGAAGAAGGTATTTCCACTGAAAGTGAAAAAGGGCCCGAAGTGGTCATCAAGAAAATCATTTCCCTCATAGATAATTTGAGGCACAACGAAATGCTCATCCATAAAAATCTCTGTGCTGTTGGAATTGCTGCAGCGGGAGTTGTCGACATGAAAAAAGGCGTCTGCAAATTTCTGCCCAATTCTCCTACAAAATGGAGAGATATTCCTCTTACCAAGAAGGTCGAGGAAAGAACGGGCTCTCGAGCTTTTCTTATAAATAATGTCCTGGCTATGACTTTAGGTGAGAAAACCTTTGGAGCTGGCAAGGGAGTCAAAAACCTGATATGCATAGCTTTAGGTACGGGAATGGGAGGTGGAATTGTCATAGATGGCAAGCTATACTTTGCCAACGAGTACATATGGGACCCGATATGGATAAACTAGGTATAGTGAAAGGGAAACTGCAAGATAAAGCAGGGGCTATTGGTGCAGCAACCTGGGCAATGTTGAATTTATTTAAATTATAGGGAGAATTTTATGATCGAGAAACTCAATGTGGAGACTTTGACACAAGAGAAGTTAGAGAAAACGATAGACCATTCTCTTCTTAAGCCTACAGCTACCGATGATGACCTAAGGGAGGGGTGTAGACTAGCGGATAAGTACCACACAGCAACTGTGTGCGTAAAACCCTACCATGTAAAGCTTGCCTCTGAACTGTTAATGAGTTCGGATGTGAAGGTTTCTACAGTGATTGGTTTTCCTCAGGGAGGGCATTTACCAAAAATTAAAGCTTTAGAGGCAGAACAAGCTATCGCCGATGGTGCAAAAGAGCTGGATATGGTTATAAACATTGGGGCGCTAAAATCAAAAAATTTTGGCATTGCAAGAGAGGATGTAAAAACAGTAGTAAGTATTGCAAGAAAACATAAAGGCATTTTAGTTAAGGTAATTTTAGAGAATTGTTATCTAACTGATGAGGAAAAAATAATAGTCTGTAAACTAGCTGAGGAAGCAGGAGCTGATTATGTGAAAACTTCCACAGGTTTTGGAACGGGAGGAGCTACCGTCCATGATATAGAACTAATGTACAGGATAGTAGGGCCCAGGTTGGGAGTGAAGGCTGCTGGAGGGGTGAGGAGCCTTGAGGCAGCCCTGGATGTCATAAGAGCAGGTGCTACCAGAATAGGAGCAACAGCAACAGAGAAGATAATGGAAAGCTGGATAGAATCCCAGGCGAAAACGAATTAATTTCAGGGGGGAGGTTAGTATGTCACAAAAGATAAGGACAGGCATTATAGGAAGTGGATTTGTAGGTTTGATTCACATAGAGGCCTTGAGAAGACTGGGGTATGTGGATGTTGCTGCTCTGGCGGAAATAGACGAGGATCGAGCAAAGCAAAAAGCCGATCAGTTAAACATATCCAAGGCCTATGGAGATTGGAAAAAGCTCGTTGAGGATGATGAGATTCAAATTGTCCACATTTGTACCGCCAATTTTCTCCATTTTGAAATGGTTAAGGAAGCCTTATTAGCCGAAAAACATGTGGTGTGCGAGAAACCTTTGGGGATGAATTCCCAGGAGACAAGTACTCTTATAAATCTTGCCAAAAAGAAAGAATGTATAAATGCTGTAGGTTTCAATGTTCGTTTCTATCCCTTAGTTCAACAGATACGGACTATGATTCAACGAGGAGAGTTAGGGGATATCTTTACTATTAGAGGCTCATACTTGCAGGACTGGCTCTTCTACGATACAGATTACAACTGGAGGGTCGATCCAAAGCTAAGCGGTCCTTCTCGAGCAGTAGCTGACATAGGCTCACATCTTTTGGATTTAATCCAATTCGCAACAGGGCTAAAGATAGCAGAGGTATTTACTGATTTTGGAACTATGCATCCTGTGCGCAAGAAACCTCTAAAATTCACGGAGACCTATATAGAAGAGAAGGTTGAAGCCGGAGACTACGAAGAAAAGAAAATAGAAACTGAGGATTATGCTTCTGTCCTTCTTAGGTTTAATAATAGCAATACAAAGGGTGTTATTACCGTTTCTCAGGTTAATGCAGGAAGAAAAAATCAAATATTTCTGGAGATTTCCGGCTCGAAAAAGACGGTCTGTTGGAATTCTGAGGCTCCTAATGAACTGTGGGTAGGCTATAGGAATAAACCCAATGAGCTCTTTATGAAAGACCCAAACTTAATATCGCCAGAGACAGCAGAATTTGTAGATTATCCCGGTGGGCATAATGAGGGTTTTCCGGATACCTTCAAGCAGCTGTTTAAAAAGGTATATGAGTGCGTTAAAGGAGATTGTAAAAGAGAAGGGCCTCAATTCCCCACTTTTGTGGATGGACATAGAGAAGTTATCTTGTGTGAGGGTATATTGAAAAGTTCGCAGAGAAGACAATGGGTTAAGGTAGAATATTAATGGAGGAAAAAAGTGAAGTTGGGGTTTTTAACAGCTTGTTTTCCTAATCTTAAATTTCAGGATTTAGTAAAGTGGGGCTCCCAAGAAGGGTTTCAGATGATTGAGGTAGCCTGTTGGCCACGGGAAAAGGCAGAAAGAAGGTATGCAGGAGTCTCTCATATTGATGTGGAGAATTTGAATGAGGAAAAGGTAGTAGAAATTCAGGAGAGTTTAGCTTCCCATAATATGGAAATCTCAGCTTTAGGATATTATCCCAACTTTCTTGATCCTAACCCAAGGGCCCGTGAGCACCATCATTCTCATCTAAAAAAGGTGATAGAGGCTGCTTCAAAATTGAATGTGGGTATTGTAGGTACCTTTGTAGGAAGAGATCCTCATAGGACAGTTGAGGAAAACTTTAACTGCTTTCAGAAAGTATTTCCTGATACTGTAAAATTTGCCGAAGATCATAACACGCGCTTGGCCATCGAGAATTGTCCCATGGTGGTGGAGCATGGTGGTGAAGCAAGCTGGCCCACAGGAACAAACCTTGCTTATTCTCCTAATATTTGGGCTCGCATGTTTGATATAATTCCTTCCAGGTATTTTGGGCTAAATTTTGATCCTTCGCACCTACTCTGGCAGGGAATTGACTATATAAAGGCTATCAAGGACTTCAAGGACAGAATATTTCATACCCATGCTAAGGATACAAAGATTGACAGACATGTTCTTTCTCAAGTGGGGATTTTTGGTGCTGGCTGGTGGATAGATAAACTGCCCGGCCTGGGAGACATTGACTGGCGTGGATATATCTCAGCTTTGTACGAAATAGGATACGATTATGTTGTCAGCATAGAACATGAGGATAGAGCATGGGAGAAAAATGAGGAGAAAATAAAAAAGGGCTTGCTTCTAGGCAGGGATATACTCAGCCCTTACATTAGATAAAGAGAAATATAGCTATGAACAACAAAAGCACAGGTATTGGCATAATTGGGCTTGATCACTGGTACTGGGCCTATAGCGCTGTTTATAGTGTCATGGTTAATCCAAAAACGGGGTTTGTTGGCATCTGGGATGAGAATGAAGAAGAGGTAAAAAAATTAGCTGCACGGTATAGGGCAGAAAATTGGTATGCAGATTATCACAAACTTTTAGCAAATTCGGAAATTGATGCTGTAATGATATTTACCACCACTGACCAACACAGCAAAATAGCAATTGAGGCTATCAATACAGGAAAACATTTACTCGCGAACAAACCCATTGCTCGAACTCTGGAAGAAGCTGACAAAATAATAGAAGAAGCAAAGAAGGCCAATGTGAAACTTATGGCTATTGGCGCTGCTGATTTTATAAATGATTTTCCTGAGGATCTATTAGAGCAAAATGTTGGTTTGCCGGTTGTAATCTATTATTCTCTACGTGCTGCTGGTCCTCGATGTAGACCTCATCTAAGTGATCCCGGGCTGGTTTGCTGATCCATAAAAAGCAGCAGATGCGCGAGTAAATGTAGATACCCACGGGCCAGCCCGTGGCACTCAAATCAAAAGAATTCAAGCTTCGCTTGACCTGAATCCTGGCTCTGTTGCCATTTGACATACTTGAGAATCTCCCTTTCACCAATTCTCACTGTTGAAACAAAGTATCCAGGTGAACCAGAGCGGGGTAGGCTTTATCGGATAGGATCCTTTGTCTCAACTTGATCCAATCTCCAAGGTATTTCAGGAGATCTTTTGCTAGTTTTGGTTTTGTGTCAGGCGTTCCAATTCCTGCGTGGTAAATAGGCAAGCTAGTGAACATCCGATTTCTGCAAGATTTTCTCTTCCTCCCTGCTGGCGATCGATAACACAGATAACGTCTTCTATAATTAAGCCTAACTCCCGCATTTGCCTTATGGAGGAAGAGACTTGGCCAGCCGTAGTAATGACATCCTCTACTACCACTACTTTTTCATCTTTGTTGAAGCCCCCTTCAACCAGATTGCGTGTTCCATAATTCTTGGCGGTTTTACGAACGTATAGGCAATCCTTACCGGTCTTGAGAGAAAGTCCGGTTGCCAGAGGAATTCCTCCCAGCTCCATGGCAGCGAATTTATCGAAGGAAGCAGGCAGAAGCTTCTGCATTTTTTCTAGAATAGCCTCCAGGAGCTCAGGCCTGCTTTCAAAACGATACTTATCCCAGTAAAATGAGCTGATTTTTCCTGACCGTAGCTTAAACTCTCCTTGCAAAAGGGAGATAGACTTTATCCTTTGCGCTAATTTTCTTTTTTCCATAAGTCTTCTTTACATCCTTTCCAGTAATTTCATTCCCAGAAGCTTCATCCCATTTCCTAAGACCTGCTTTGTAGCCCAGAATAGGTTCATTCTTGTCTGGGCTATCGTAAGGGTCTCACCTTTTACGCGCATCAGATGGTAAGCCTTATGAAAATAGCGAGCAAGCTCGAGTAAATAAGTGCAGAGGAAGGATGGTTCATATTTATCTCCAGCTAGTTTGACTATTTCCGGATACCTAGTCAACCATCTAATTAAAGAGACCGCCTCTTTTTCTTTAAGAGTTGAATAGTCAATTTTGTCGGTTAGTTCAACGCCAGACTTTCTCATTATGCCCGCTATGCGAGCGTGAGCATTTTGTAGGTAAAGGCCAGTATCTCCTTCAAAGCTTAAAATCTTGTTCCAATCAAACTGGTAATTCTTGATTCTTCTATTAGATAAATCAGCAAAAATGATGACTGATAATCCACAGATGTTAGCGGTCAATTTTGCGTTACTCAGTTGAGCAAACTTCTCCGGGTTAGTCTTCATCTTTTCTAAGGCTCTTTTTTGACCTTCATCCAGGAGATCTTCCAGGAATATTACCTTGCCCTTACGAGTGGACATTCCCTGTACTCGTCCAAAATTAACATGAATACAGTGGCTAGCCCATTTTCTTCCTAGAAGCTCCAGAATTTTAAAAAGCTGCTCAAAATGAAGTTTTTGGTCTGTTCCCACAACATAGAGCATTTTGTGGAAATGATACTCTTGGTAGCGGTCATCTGCGGCAGCGATATCTCGCGTTAAGTAAAGAGTTGAACCATCTTTTTTTCTGAGCAGGGCTATGTTGAGGTTATATTCTTGCAGGTCAATAATTTTTGCCCCTTGTGAGGACTGCCAGAGTTTCTTGTCTTTGATTTCCCGTACTATTTTCTTCATATATTCGTTATATTGGCTCTCCCCGCTATAGACATCAAAAGAGATACCTAGTCTATTATAGATTTCCTCATATTCCTTAATGGAAAGAGCACGAAATTTCTGCCAGTATTCTAAAATTTTGACATCCCCCTTCTCCATTTGCTTGAATATTAAGCGAGCCTTAGAATCCAGGGAAGGGTCTTCTTCAGCCGCCCGGTTTATTCTTACGTAGAGTTTGTATAGGTATCTAAGGGGGTCCTCTTTCAGTTTTTCCTTATCTCCCCATTTCTGGAAAGCCAGGACAAGCAATCCAAATTGTTTGCCCCAGTCGCCCAGGTAATTGATAGAGACTACCCTATAACCGAGAGCCTGATAGACATTCTTGAGACAGTTACCGATTATGGTTGAGCGCAGGTGTCCTACATGGAAGGGCTTGGCTATGTTAGGGGAAGAGTAATCAATAACTACTATTCGATTTTTTCCGGTGTCGGTCTGTCCAAATTTTTCTTTTTCTTGATATATTTCAGAAAGGATTTCTTCGGCTAAAGTGGTCGTATCAATTTTGAAATTTATATAGGGGCCAATATTTTCCACTGAGGAGATACCTTCAATTTTTCCAAGCTCTTTTGCAGTCGCTTTGGCTATTTCAGAGGGTGGCTGATGGCGGATTTTACTTAGCTGAAAACAAGGGAAAGCAAAATCACCTCGGTTGGATTCGGTAGGTATCTCCAACATTCTCTCTATATCATCCTGGGTAAGATTCACTATCTTTGCTAGCCCTGATATTACGTTTTTTTTAAATCTGTTCACCTTGGATAACCTCGCAAATAGTGAATAAAAACTCCTGGTACGTATGGCCCAATACGACACACAATGTGGGAGAACAGAGCGAAGCGGTACCATACGCCAAACGTTATACGCTAGTCTCATTCTATCTTAATAGAAAAAGGGAGAAGGTCAATTAGAGCTATTTTACTATTTAGTCTTCAATAAACATAATTTGGCGTAGAGATTGACTTTAATCTATTTTTTGCTATAATAATGACTGAACAGTCAGACAATTTATGGTGAATGGTTCATAGTTGATGGTTCATAATTTATCGATAAAAAAAACGAGTAGTAAACCAGTTGGCTAACGAGCTAGTAGGTTAATTAATGAAGGTTAAAGAGATGAACAAAAGAAAGATAGGGCAAAGAGATCATCTGACTCAGGTTTTGCAGGCAGCAGAGAAGCTTTTTGCCAAAAGAGGGTTTTATCCTACCACTATAGATGATATTGCTAAAGAGGCAAAATTAGCCAAGGGGACGATTTATCTTTATTTTGACAGTAAAGAAGACCTTTTCTTTTCTGCTATAGAAAGAAAACTGGATGCCCTCTTGAGTAAAATCGAAAAGGCGGTGAAAGAACCCGGCTCGGCCTGGCAAAGGATTAATGCGACCATCGGTATTCATTTGAAGTTCATGCAGGAGAATAAAGACTTTTTCAAGATTATGCAAAGTTTTTCTGAACAGTTAAGGGAAAAGCTAGAAAAAGAACTAAAAGAAAGAGTAATGGAGAAACAGTCACGCTATATAAAGATTCTCACCCGCTTGATTCAAAGAGCAATTAATGAGGGAGAAGTTAAGCCTTTAGAGGCGAGAAAACTGGCGGTAATTCTTATGGGAATTGTCCATAGTCTTACTGTCTATTGGGTTTCCCAGGAAGAGAGAGGCTCCTTGTTCCAGGATGCTTCTTTAATCCGGGAGGTATTCTCGCACGGTGTAGAAAGGTAGGGATTTTGATTTGACTTATTCAACTACTTCATTAGAATAAATCGGCCCATAAAGGAGGAGGAAGATGGTTGAGCAGCTAGGATGGGGATTAAAGAAAAAGATTTTAGAGCATCAGATTTATCGTTATCTTAGCCGGCTAGCCCTTACTCGAAATGAGGATGATTTCTATAGTGAGTTTGATACTGTATTGAAAGGACTGTATAAGTTTGC
>SDBT01020780.1_pt1 | contig 10261 bp, 16 predicted proteins | sample 2277101 | NCBI WGS metagenome assembly SDBT01 (sample SAMN10404973, study PRJNA504765) | marine sediment metagenome | isolation source: marine sediment core GS10_PC15, 103 cmbsf | place: Arctic Ocean: Southern Knipovich Ridge | collected 2010
TCCTCATCATCTTCTTCATCCTCTTCCGTATCATCAGGGAAGTCATGAGGATACTCTTGTGCTAACTGGGTGAGTTCGTTATCCATTGATAGCTCCTCTCTCTATAGGTGTGGCGGATGATTTTCTGCCCCTTTGTAATCTTAAGTATGGGTGGGCGGGTAAATAGTGCCTATGATACGTATAAGTGCCTATATTCTTATTATTCAGCGATTCTCTACTCATGTATGAACTCCTTGGGTGAAAACCCTTTCTTTAGTGCCAAATTCACGTTCTGACTAACTGATGGCTGGGCAATTCCCAGATATTTCGCTGCTTCCTTCTGTCCCCCACACTTAGCCACTGCTTCCATAACTTCTAGCTGTCGTTCTGTGAGTGGTTTTCTTGTGTCTGTGGGTGTCTCTTGGTCTGGGTTGTCCCCTTTATCAAGCTGCTCCAGCTCGAAAGTGATCTGTTCGTTTAGTTTCAAGGTGAATGCTAGTTTCTTTGCCTCGTATGGTTCGATTAGATGCTTAGGGGGGCACTCTAGCGACCAGTTCACAAGTTTTTGGGGCTTCTTATCCCTTATAACGTAAAGAGAATGGTAAAAGAACTTCTGTAAGTCGCCATTGTATTGCATTAGTGTTGGTCTAACCCTGGACTTCTTGGTTTTCTTACTCCACCCAAGACATTTTACTTTAGAATGTATCAATTTCATAGATGCAGAATCCATAAAGTCTGAATATGGGGTTGTGAATAAAACAATTATGTTCTGATGCCTAAAGGTTGATAGTAGATATAGGAATAACTTATTAATTTTGGATTGCCAATCTCTTTTATTCAGTCCAGTTTGTACTTCTTCAAATATTATTATCTTATATTTCTTTTTATATAGAGTTTGGTCTTCTCCTTCTTTTGGTTTGTTATTAAATTTATTAATTAACCTCATAAATTCAAGAAAATTAAAAATAACTTGGGTGCTGGAATCAAAGTCGGGATCTATTTTGTGTGCTATTGATAATGTAGCCCAACTCTTTCCAATCCCAGTCGGCCCGACAAAGAACTGTAGGAAGTTTAGGTTGTTATCTATTCTCCTTTTGATATATCTAACCCATGAATCCTCACCTGGCTTATACATTATTAAATTACTTTCCATAATTAATCTTCTCCATCTCCGCCTTCTCCATAGATACTTCCTTTTAGATAATCGTTAGAGTACAATAGTTTATTTAACATCTTAAACATCTGTTTTCCTTTTGTTACCTTATGCCATCGACGATAACTCAAAGAGAATGCGTCTCCGACTTCTTCATGTTCGTTTATCTTAAGTTTCTTCTGGAGATCAAGTTCTTTTTTTATCTCATCTTGATATTTTGTTAAATACTTTGCATTAGTTCCATCAGTTATCTCATCAAACTCTTTCTCTAGCTTCTCGATCTCCTTATCGTGCCAAGGGGAGAGTAAATAGGATAAAGCTTGTACTGATTGTACAAAAGATTGCCTAGTGTCTTCTTCTTCTAAAACTATTTCAGCTCTCGATCCTATTTGAGGTATTAAAGTTTGTTTGTTCTTTAATTCTTTACTAAGTATCTCTAATATTTTATCTATGTGCCGCGAGACTATCTGATGGATATGCGTATTGTCTTTTGGGGAGTTAAAGTAAGCTGCCATTAAACTCCTCTCAAACCAGATCTACTTTTACTCTTTGTTTTTTCTAAAATCTTGTCCTGGTATTCTCTCAATTTAGTATTTATCAAACTCCATAACTTATGATTGAAAGTTGGTCTAGGTTCTATCCTATAATAACCAGCGACTGAAGGGCGGCTATTTATTATTGGTCTACTTGAGATTAAGTCTCCTAACTCATCGCCAAGTTTAGTTAATTCTTCATCTCCTTTTGTTCTTATCTCGGAAAAATAACTTCTTAGTGACTGGTAAATGATTCTATAGTTATGAGTTCCTTCTACTTCATCAAAAGCTGTTGGATTAGCCCAGAGGGCATTAACCTTCGTTAAGATTGCATCTAATCTTGCTTGTTCATACTCTGCCTGGTTGTGTGTTTGTATTTGTTTATCTTCCATTTTTGTTTTTACCTCCTTTCTGTTGTTTTTTCATTTTTGTTTTCCTGAGTTTCAAGTCCTCCGACTTCTGAATATAAAGCCCGACAAACATTCGGGCAAAATAATAATCTTAAGCTTATTTCTTTTTAGGAAGACCCAATTCTTCCAACTCGTCTCCAAGATGCTGTCTGGTTAATGGTTTACAAGCGACAAACTTACTTCCTCCGAATGGATATTCACTTTCATATATAGCATAAATTTCTTGTTGTCTTGTTAAGAGTAATATACTATTGTCTAAAGTAGCTAATATTTTAGAACCTCTAAAATCAGTTATTTGATCTAGCGAGGGATCATAAAATCCTTCGTCAACTGGTTTTTTGTTGGGTTTATTTTGTGCCTTCTTCTTTGTGTCTTTCTTTTGTTTTGCCATTTTATTTATAAACCTGATGCGTCTAATCCTTCAGCAGGATCTTTATCCGCTTGTCTCTCTGCTTCTTCCGAGACTTTGCATGGGTTGCAAACCTGTATCTTCATAAGTTCTTCTGTTGCTTCCGACTTATTACAAATTTTACATTTCATTTTTTCCTCCTATTTTTAATTTAAATATTTTCATTTCCTTCCATAATGGACTTCTAATCCATCATACCCTCCAGATTTAATCGCATCTTGCTTTACTTTTTGAATAGCTTGGGTTAGAAGTAATCTCACGAAATCTTGTTCTTTAAATCCTAAAGCTTCGGCTATCTCTATTATATCTGTCTTTGTTTTCTCAGAAATTCTTAGTCTTGTTTCGTGGTTTAACTTTTTATTTTTCATTGATTCCACCATGCCCTAGTTTTATATTTGGATTCTTTTATTTTTCTTGGATAATGGAGTTGGCAAAATGACTTTCCTTGATAGAAGCTTGTTGATAGCTCCTTACATTTGAAACACTTTAATTTGAACTTCTTTATCTCTTTCTTTACTTCTGCGGCTTTTGTTGGGATTATCATCGTTTTAACTCCTTTAGGTGTCTGAAATAGATCCATTTTAGTTTTGAGGATAGGCAGGTGGAACAAGCTAATTTTACTTCCTTCCTTTTTCTAGCCCTAATGTGATGTTCTGTTTCTCTTTTGCATTTTGTACAATATTCTAGGTAATTCATTGTGCGAACACCTCTATGTTATACTTTCTATTTTTTTGTTTTGTTTTCATTGTTCTTTCTCCATTGGTTTAGAATAAGGACAGTCTTTGGCAACAGAACACCAGAAACCAAACTTACTACCTTGCTTTATCAAAAGTTTAGTTCTTGAGCTACAATCTTTGCAGTGGTTATTTTGTACTAATCCCATTATTCACAACCTCCTAAACATTTATTTTTGACGATTGGGGCGTTGCATTTGGGGCAATCTTTTATTTTAGGTGTGGATTTAATTGGGTGTGGGGGGGATTGTTCTTTGGTCACCTTGGCTACCTTTGGATACGTTTCAATAGGTGTATATAATTTTTTACTCTCAATAGGTACGCTTTGTATATCGTGACCAACGTGACCAACGTGACCAATATCCCCCTTTGTTTTTGTAAAGATAAATTGTTGTCTATTACTTCTAACACTAATATCCTTAATATTCATAATTATTTTATTGAACTCTCTTCCCAAATATTTTCTCAATTTAATACTAAATCTTGTTTGGTCTCCTTTGTTTTCCCAATCAACATAAGAAAACAAATCCTCACTTTCTTTTATTACTGTTACAATATCAGATTTCTGAATAGGTCTATCATTATATCTTTCATAACAAAGTGTAAATAATTCTTTAATCTCATCACTATCACTATCTCCAGTTAATATTTTATTTGAATCATCTCTAATACATGGACTTCCATATCCAGCATTTTCCATAATACCACCAACAACATTAGCCCATTCTGGAAAACTAGAGAAAGCCACAGACCCCTTCTTCCTCCCATTATCAAACCAATCCTTTACAATACAATATAAAGCAGTTAGTATTTTACTACGATTTTTTAAAATCCACCCATGTAAATCAGTCTTTTTAAATTCCCTCTCATTAATATTTTCTTGAGAGTAGAACAAATTAATAAAGACCAATCTTCTTTCTAGGTCATCGGTATATCTTATAGGGATATTACCAGACAAACTTATATCTAATTCATTAGGATAAATAATCTCCTCATTCTTAGATAATATCCTATCAGTCCAATATGGATCTGTTAATAATTTTTCTAGTATTCCAGAATTTAAATAACCCTTGTTGTTAGCAAAGTGCATCCTAACTCTTCCACTTCTTACAGCCGAGGTTATCTTCTTTCTAAGCTCATCATCATCAACCCTCCCCCCGTTGCTTATTGGTGCATCTTGTTGGAATTGTCCGTCAATAACAAGACTAGGAATAGCCGCACAACAATCTTTTCCGACTCCCTCCCTATTCCCTAGATAAAGGTTTCCAGGAGTGTTTGTATTAAATTTATCGAACATACCCCTAGAAAATGGAGTTATCAAAGCAGCAATAGAATTTATTTTATCTTGCTCTCCCTTAAAACAAAACTCAGAATATATTTTATCTATAATCCCCTTTGCCTGATCTAAACTCATATCTTCATTAAGAATATCAACAGAGTTGCTATTCCTCCATGAACTAAACCTCTCATCATATCCCACCTTTGGGAAAGTTATTTTACCCTCAAAAGCAATAGGAATAGGAGAGGAGAATATTCTTGTTATCTGAGGTAAAGACTCTTCTAAAATATGAGAGTTTAATATTATTGAAGCCTTAACTGGAGAGAGACTTTTAACATCAAACATATCTCCGAACTTTGAAGACTTCCAATATCCCACCTTAGCAAATTTCTCAACCAATGTTATAAATCTTTTATCTCCCATTTCTAAGAAACTAGAAAACATATTATTTCCAGTAGCGTTTATTTTAATATCTCCGACTTCCACAATCTTCCTAGCCATTGGTCTATAAAATAAAATCTTCTTATCACTTAGTAGTTTCGCTGAATCCTCACAGAGATTACTCATACTTCTACCATTAACATCTAATTCTAATAATTCTCCTTCTTCTTTAATACCCAAATCCTTCAACCCACTAACCCCTTTAATCTCACTTTCATCCTTCCCATAAGTAGCACGAACAGCAGCCAACCTTGAAGATACCTCTTCGTCTTGACAGTCCCTAGCTATACCCTCAACAATAGATAAAGCAGAATCCAACCCCAACCTCTTATTCTTCCTCAAATATCCGGCAACAGACATAGCTAAGTTTTGCCTATTTTTACTATCAGGTGTCCACTTCTCTTTAACATTCTTAATAAATTCATCCTCAACCTCATTCTCAACCATACCCACCCCTTTAACGAATGTTTCCTTTTTACCGGACATATGTTTTTCTATCTCCCTTACAACCCAGCTATCAGCAACACAATCCTCAAACACCTCACTACCCTCATTATAATAAAGCTCCTTATCCCAACTAACAAAACAAGCCCTAGCTATATCTTTTGTCGCCTCATCATTCTCCTCAATATCAAAGTGTTTCTTTATTCCATTCCAATATCTTTTATATTCCGCATCATCTTTCACCTTTGGAATTTTAACCCCAACCTTGAAACCATCCCCAGAAGGTGACCTAAATACAAAATTAACATACTTATCTTTCATCAACTTTTCTTTAATCTTATCATCAACATGATCCAAATCGAATAAGGCCTCACCAGAGGACTCAATAAGGTTTTTATTCCCTCTCTTAACGAATGTTCCACCAAAGATAAAATAGTCTAGCTTCTTCTTTAACTCACCCCTCTCTTTACTATCGCTTACTTTTCTTATCTGTTCAATTTGAGATTTATACTTATCAGAAGAAACAATGTCTAACGCCTCTTTTATTGTAATCTCTTTTGAAGGCATTGTTTTTAATATCCCCCCTCCTGTAACAAGCGAGAGTTTTCCGCTATAAATTTCCCTTTTATTCATTTGAAACCTCCGCATATAGTTTCTTATTCGGCCTTCCATTGACCACAACAACCCTAATAAAGATAAATCCAAGATATTCCATGTCCCTTACAGTTTGTACGATTTGGGAATAAGATATACCCATTTCTTTAGAAATTGTATAGGATGTAGTTCCTGGGTGTTCTTTAACAAAATTTAAGATGAGATTCTTTCTAGCAACCCTCTCTGGCGTATTTGAGTATAGTGTAGATATATTTTTATTTTTAAAAAAAGAGGAATTACCCATCTCTTCAGCAATCCCCTTAGAATCGTTCTTACCGCCTTCTTTCACAAAATTATTTAAACTCTTTTCTTCTTCCATTATTGAATTAACGTTCCGTTCAAGGTGGCGAGAAAACATCCCCTTGAACGGTAAGTTTTCTTTGCTGCCTTTGAACGATATAATTGGGTATAACCCCTATTGATTATCTTCCTCTTTTATTTTAATGATCTTAACATAATCACCTGCCTTAATATCAGACCTTCTAGGGATGGTTACAGTCTTTGCTCCATCCTTCCTTGTATTGACTTTCTTTATTTCCATTTTGTTACTAATTAGTAAGGAACAACTACTATATAAACCTTCCCTTTTGTACGAATTAGAAACAAAACGAAAGGTTTTTAAAGACCTTTTTCGTAACAAACTCATGGCAAAGGATGTTAGAAAAAGAATACTTGACATTTTAGCTGAACCATCGACGGTTACAGCTATAAGAACAAAGTTGAAGGATGTAGGCAGTTTCGGAACAATCGCATATCACCTAAAAGAATTACATGATAATGGTGTTATTGGTAAGGATAAGGATGAATCCAAGAGAGGATCTCCAACAACTTATTATCTAATAAATAAGGATGTCATAAGTAAAGTAAAGAAAGCTAGGGAAAGTAGAGAACTGTCAAAAACAGAGATACTAAAAAAGATAAAAGAAAGTCCAATGATAGAAGATAGAGAGCTTTCCTTATATCTTGAAAGGTTAGGTATGTCTGAGTCTTTGATAGATGAAGTAATGAATTGTAACGGAGACAACCTAACAACCATCCATCATAAAATAACACCAAAGGGATTAAAATTCTTGGAGGATAATTCCAAATGATACAACTAATAGTCGCAGTCGCAATAGGAATCGCAGCCACAGAATTGTTATACTTCAAAGTCATAAGAAAGAGAATTATAAAGAATACTTTTTTAGAAGGTATAAATTACACCTTCCGAGACTTCTTAATCGAAAAAGGATTTGCCGGATTAATCGGGTTAGGTGTTGGGATGCTATCTTATGATTTGATGTTTGGGTATAAGGAAGTTACCTATTACATTTTATCAGTCATTAGCAGAAACACACAAGTACTTTTGATTATCTTATTCTTGGCCTTGATGTTAGCGATTAATTGGAAAATCCATTTGAAGCTAGAGAAGCAAGAAAAAACAGAGAGCAGCCCATAATGCCACATTAAAGAGGTGATTCATACTACTGCGGTATGCTCTTTATCCCATTTCGTCGATAAAGCTTAAATAATATAAAACTTAAAAAAGTACATGAGTGTTCAAGAGTTCGGATGGTGGCTAAATCTTAATGGGATAATTAGCTTCGATACCTTCGTAAGGTATTTTAGCAAGGAATGATCCCACCAGGAATCGAACCTGGGTCTTTTCGGTGTAAACGAAATATTCTACCATTAGATTATGGGATCTGCTTGTAAGGGTGTAGGGGGGATTGTTTTTAAGCCTACCGTAAAATTTATGATTAGCCCTTACCGATACGTCCAACCCTATCTCCACAGTGTAAATCAATCTACCCACTAGACCACATCGGTATGTTTATATAGTAATTATTATTAGTTCTGGTATGGGTAAGAAAATGTCAAATACTGACAAATTTAAGAGAAGGTGTAAGAAGGCTCAAACTATTGAATCCGATAATTTCGAGGAGTATTTTAAGAAAATAAGAAGCAAGAAATTAAAACAGCTTCTAGTGTTGTCCTTAATAGAGTTAGAGGTTGCGGCAGACCCAGAGAAACATAATTATTATGGTGACCCATTCTCAATAGAAACCGCAACTAAAGTCTTACATTGTTCAAAAAGAGATGCTTATGATTTACTCAATACAAAAATAGCCATATCAATATTAAGCGACAAATCCACAAAAGCATTAACCAACAGCTTAATAGAATTAAAGAGGTCTAACCTTATCGCAAAGTTAGACAAGGTAAAAGAATGAAAACAACATACGGAAAAATCAAGGGAACAACAATAGCCGAGATATATCAAACACTATCACAGAAGAATCAAGACTACATAACTGAGTTCGAGGCGTGGAAAAAAGGAAGCATAACGGATAAGCGTTTAGCATTAATTAAAAATTCTCTTATTAAGTTTGCTGATTTGATAGAAATGGACTTCGCAGACGCAAACAAGACAGATATAACTATAGGATGGAATATTATCTACGCATCTAAAGAATTAGCTGTCAAATCCAAACAAGACGACTATCTACACATCAGACAATTCTATAAACACGCTTTCGGGGATGATGAAGAATATCCCAGAGTTGTTAGGGGAATGAAGAGGCCTACACAGAAAGGACATCTAAGGCTTCCTAAGAAGCTCCCTAGTGAGAAAGATATAAACGAAGCTATAAAGATGTGTAGAAACCCAAGAGATAAGTTCTGGGTGTCTTGGACTGCTTTTGATTCTGGTGTTAGGCCATGTGAGAATAGAGCCTTAACTTGGGATGATCTCTCCAAAGATGAACATGGTTATTTCTTCACGATTAAAACAGCCAAGGATTCGGGAGACACAGAAACCAGAAGTATACGAGTTATTTATTCAGAACCTTACTTATTTGAGTTAATGAAGTCTTATCCAGGGGAAACCAAAAGGTCTAACTTTGTCTTTTGTCATCTGGGAAAACCAAGTATACCCCTAGCTAAAGATTCTATAAGCTCAATGTTTAGAAGGTTGAAAGGTCGAATTAGTTTTACAGGAGATTTTCATGCGTATACCTTAAGACACTTTTGTTTAACTAGAATGTCTAAGAATCCTAAAGTTGCAATCCCCTTGTTAAAGAAGATGGCAGGGCATACTAAGAACTCAAACATCATAGCGGAGTATCAACATTTCGGGGATGAGGACGTTTTAGAAATGAATCTTGCAGCAGCAGGTAGAAAGGATTTAAAGAAGGATTATGAGTTGAAACAGAACCCTATCAGATGCCCTCATTGTGATACTTCTAATACTTATGATGCAGAGGTTTGTGGGAAGTGTAACTTTGCATTATCGCAGGAGAGGATGGTTGATAATGAAGAGATGCAAAAACAGATAGAAGAATTAAAAAACATAGTAGACAAGAAAAATAAAATATATGATATTGAAGTTAAGGAGAATCATCGTTTTATAAAAGAGCACTTAGGAATTTCAGACTCTCAGCTAATGAAAGCACAGAAAGAACACCTCATAGCATTTCAAAAAAGAGTAGAAAGAATGGAAGAAGAAGCGGACAAGGCGGAACAGAAGATTAAAAATAAGGAGAAGTTTTAAATAACATCTTTACCCTCTATTAATATGGACGAAAAACCAGAATATAAGAAAGGAGTAAACCCAACTTGGAGAATCGCATGTATATTTTTTATAATGCTAGTTGTTCTTGCTTCGACTATAATGCTTTGGGCAAACTTCTACGCTAGTTCCGAGATAGAAAGAATGGAAGAGTGTTGGTATGATGTTTGTTCTGAGTATGATGATTCGGAACTTTATGGTAACGACTGTTACTGTTATAATTTTAATGAAGATGGGGACTACGAAATAGTTTTTGAAAAATATATAAAATAATACTACAGATTGCCACGAAAAAACACAGATTGCCACAAAACAACTACACGCCTTATAAATAATTCCTTCTTTTATTTGTTATGAAGTTCGTTATTGTAATTTTACTCCTCTTCTCTGTAAGTGGATTATATGTATTTGATAAGTACTCTATTCCGTTATTGATAGATGAGGACTACAACTGCGAAGAGCATCCAGGATTCATTTCAGACAGTAATCCTTATCCATTTGAATCAAGCCAACATTATGTCAATAGACATGCTGCATCAGTAAAAAAACAGATTGAAGAGGTTTGTGATTAATGGTAGCATCAACTCCGGCGGAAAGAGCAAGAGTTGCTAAGGGAAAAACATTCGCAGAAAGACAGCGTATAGCAAGGGCAGTAGTCCAAGGAATAAAACCAGG
>SDBT01020782.1_pt1 | contig 10261 bp, 12 predicted proteins | sample 2277101 | NCBI WGS metagenome assembly SDBT01 (sample SAMN10404973, study PRJNA504765) | marine sediment metagenome | isolation source: marine sediment core GS10_PC15, 103 cmbsf | place: Arctic Ocean: Southern Knipovich Ridge | collected 2010
GAGAGTCTAAAATTAGTCCGATGGGTAATACCGACATTGACGGAAAAAATGTCCGGCAACTATTTTTCACTGGTCAGGAAAGCTCCGCCGACCGAGGTCCCCCCCTCGCCCTCTGACTTTTTTACCAACCCATGGGTTGGTAAAAAAAATTTGATTTAAAATTGTAAATTGAAATTTGAAATTAAGAAGGTATGTCTTTCGATCAAATTTCTAAGATAATTGAAATTCATGGTGTGAGTGGTGTTACAAATGAAGAATTTATTTGTTATAATCATATTTACATGGTTTTAATAACGGAAGAGATATCCGATCCACCCAACACTTTGGGACTGCCATTATATAATAAATGTGTTCAAAAATTAGACAAATTTAAAAAACCGATAGAATCCAGAACAGAAACTTTTATAAAATCGGGATCTATATTTGTAGATACAGTGCATTTTAAAATAGCTTCTGTTTACCTTGAATGTTGGAATCTAAAAGTTCCAGAACACATATCCACGGTGATACCTGATAGAAATACTCCAAATTTCTATGATTGGAATTGGTATTTCGAAAAAGGATTTGGTATTGAAAAATTCATGATTGTCCAAAATTACAAGGTAAAAAATGGAAAATTTAAAGAAACTACATCTTTACCAATTGAATATTCAATCTTACAAAAATGTATTTCCTCAAATTCTGAGGAATCTCTAAACAAAAAACGAAAAGGGGTGGACATTCAAAATAAAAACGAATAATAAAACAGATTTTTGAATGTGAATCTATATCAATTCTTTTTGTGAGTCGTACGACTTTGTGTCAAAAATGTCAATTCAAAAATATATATTATCAATAAAAAATTTCCAGATCGAAATGGTGGACAAGATTGAGGATTGGAACAATAAGAAAAATGAGATAGAAAAAAACCTTCGTCCACTTGTTGACAACATGTTCAAATCTTTACCTAATATTGTAGAAGCTCTTGACGATGGAAAAGAATACATTAGAAAGAATAATAAAAAGATCTACATTGAATATTTAAAATTGGAAGCAGAACAAGGGGCGGATTCGTTTGGTTCCTTCGAAGCTGCTATGGCAAATTTATCATTACAAGAAAGGGATTTCATGGACTATGCGACTGTAGTTACTAAACTAGTAAAAACTTTAAATGGAAAATTGGATTCTTTAAAAAAAGTTACGAAAAATGATGAAGATTTATATGGAAATCTTTTATTTATGATTGATGAATGTATGAGGAATCGGGAACAAAATGTTGCACCTTTACCTTTTGGACATAAATATTATTTCTATGGAAACCCACAACCAAGAACAGATTAAATTTATTCAATATTATTATTTTTTCTTTTCTTTAGTTTCTATTGTTTTTTCTTTTTCATCATCTTTTTCTTCTTTTTTTTCTTTTCCATTTCCACTTCCACTTTCTTTCTTTTTATTAGGATCTGTTGAATCATCAGATCCACCCTTGATATATTTCGATAAAATAATAAGTTTCTTTTCAGATTGATTTAAAGGTTCTTTGGGAATTTTCTGTAAAATAGGTAAACCAGAAGCTCTACGTGTAGATTCTTGATATTCATTCCAATCCATAATTCCCATTGCGTAAGTTTTAAATAATACTTCGTCATCACTATTAATAATTGAAGGAAAAGTGATTGTTATTTTTGAATTTTCCTTTGTTTTTCTCATTTCTTCCCTTGTAAGAAAAAATACACCTTTGCCTTCCTTTTTCGCTTTATCATTCAAATTATTTTTTAAAGTTTCATCACCATAATTATCTTCATACCAATCAGTTAAAATTTCACCAAGTATTTTTCTCCAATATTGAACTGTTATATTAAAACTTTCTATATTTGGATCACTTTTTATCCTTGCATGTGTTGACTCATAAACAATACTTCTTGGTACACCATAAACTGCAAATAAAATCTGTTGTAACATTGTATCTAATTCTTGTAAATCTGTTCTTGGTATAGGTAATTGATCTCTAACATATTTATGTCCAAAAGGTAAAGGTGCGATATTATGTTTTTCACGTAACTCACCAATTTTCAATTTTTTACCTCCATTTTGACCATTTTGATAAAAATCTTCATAAAGTTGTTTACTGATTTGTGCGACGTTAAATTCTTCACGTGTTCTTTTGTATGAATTTTCTTCTCTTTCTGAAGAACTTTCACCAAATTGTCCTGTAGTAATCTCTTGTACACCATCAGCATTTCTTGAAAGAATTTCAGTTCTAATTACAGGATTCGTTCTAACAGCCTCTGCTTCGAGACTATAATTAAACATAGCAGTCACCATTGTATTTGTATGTATTACACTAGCTAAAGGTGAAACTATTAAACCTGTATCTGTTGGATCAAAACCTTTTCCTGAAATAAATTTTACATTCTCATCTGTTTGACCTGATATATTAGATCCATAAATAAATGATGCACCAGGTTTGTTTTTTGGTATAAATTTATATTCAGAAGTATAATCTTTAAGTGATCTTGAAATTACAATTTGAAATTCACCTTTAGGAACAATTGGTATTTTTTTTCCATCCTTTTCAACATATAGATATGGACAAATACCAAGACTATGTATTTTATCCATTACTTCATAAAGAAATGGAATTAAATTATCTTTAATTAATTTACTAAATTCTATATTTGGTTCAACTTGTTCTGTGCCTCTATAAAATATAAGACCATCTTTAAATACTTCTTTTTTTAATAAAATATTTGCATTTAATGCATGTGGGTTACGCTTTTGAATAAATTCAGCTATTTTAAAAGGAGTCATTTTTAAATAAGTAATAGATCTTCCTCGATGTGTAAATTCATTCGTTTTATATTCACGTTCAATATTATCAAATCGTTCATCAATGCGTTCTAGAACAGAATAGTTTTCCATTTATTCTTTTATTTTATTTTTTTTGCATTGGTCTATATATTTTAAAAAATGTTTTTCTTTTGGAATTTAACTCAATTTTAATTCAAAAAACTAATTTCTCTTTTTTCTGACATGGGTCAAACTATTTTTAGTTTTCACATTGACATTGGTAGATATTTTTGACATAAATTAAAATTCATAGAATTGAAAATAATAATGAGTGAAAATCCGAGCAATGGAAACATTTTAACCAACGAAGAAGCGATAAATTTAGCGAAAACTGGAACAATCCCCGTCCAGGAAAATAAACCAGAAATACCCCTTAAAAAACTAGTAGATGGATTACATATAATAGCTGAAGATTTTTTGTCAGTTAATGATCTTTTAAATACACGTAAACAGGACAAATTTAGAGACCTTAAATTGCTAAAGGAAGGTCTTATTATATGTGATAAGCTTATTTTACTTGAAAAGCTGGAAAAAAAAGAACCAGAGTTTTAGTCCAAAAAACTGAAAATTACAATTTATTTATAACTAGTCACCAGCATAATATAAATAAACCCCCCACACCCTCTCGACACCTCTTTTTTATTTTAAATGTTTAAATTTTGCAATTTTGGATCTTGTCTACAAAAAATATCAATAAGATCCAAAAAATTTGCAAATTCTCCAATTTAAAATTTGAATTAGTCAACATTTACACCCTTTTGTAAGTTTCCAATAATCTTCCTTTTTATTTGACACATGTCAAACGAATAGATTTTTGACATAAATTAAAAATCATAAAATTGAAAAATCACAATGAGTGAAAGTATGAGCGATGGAATTGATAAAATACGTGAAGATGAAAGTGAGAGTGAAGAAGGTTATATCATTACAGAATACGATATTAAAAAAAAAGCCTGTATTTTGTATAGTGCATTAATTCAAGAATTTGTTCAAGAATTTGAACAAGGTAATCCAAAAGATTTTAATGGAAAATTCAAAATTCAAAGTTTGGAAATTTTAAGATTATAATAGTTTTTTTATGCCAACTGAAAATTCTTTATTGTATAATCGTTACATTACTTATAGATGCAATTTAAATAATCTTCTCCTTCCCCAATAAAAACCAAATCATGATCATTAAGTCTATAATTTTTCACACATCGTTTACATCTTGCACCTTTCCCATTATTTCTTTTTTGAGCCTTACTAAATTCTGATGGAAAAAAAAGAACCAGAGTTTTAGTCCAAAAAACTGAAAATTACAATTTATTTATAATCGTGGGTAAGTCTAAAAAAACCTATTTAAATAAAAAAAATTTCCAAGGTTTTCTTTAATTGTGTATTTTGATTAATATTCATTATTCGTTCGTTTTCAAACATGAAGTGTACCATATGCAAGAAAGACAATGAAGAGTGGGACTTGAGTCTGGAAGAAACAATATATGGACAGGCATGGATTTGTATGAAATGTCGATCAAACCCTTCAAATATTTTAACCAACAAAGAAGCAATAAATTTAGCGAAAACTGGAACAATCCCCTGCCCTGGAAAACAAGCAAGAACTAATTGAAAAATTTTTAAATTTTTATTAATTATGATTTAAATAATCGTCTTCTTCCCCAATAAAAACCAAAGAAAGATCATTAAGTCTATAATTTAGCACACATCGTTTACATCTTGCACCTTTCCCATTATTTCTTTTTTGAGCCTTACTAAATTCTGATATTGGTTTAATTTCAAAACATAGTCCACATTTTCTAGTGATTTCTTGACAAGGCATGTTTTTCTTTCTTTAAAATTTTTTCTTTAAGATTTATTTTTAATTTGACATTCATGTATTTATTTATAAACACACCCCCCCCCTCTCGACACTCCTCTTTATTTTACAATTTTGGATCTTGTCTACAAAAAGTATCAACAACATCAAAAAATTTGCAAATTCTCCAATTTAAAATTTGATTGAATCTTGGGAATAAAAAATGAGAAATTACCAAATGAAAAAAAATTGCTTCAACAAAACCTATAGAAGCACCAACTATTAATTCAGGTATTGTGTTTATACCAATGTAAATACGAGCAACTATTACTAGATTGAATATTATTGTTAGTGATAGAATTTTCATAATTGTAACTTTTTTTCTCCACGTAATTAAAGCCAAAAATAACATTGTCATTAAAACTGTTATATGTTGTGTTCCAAAAGATGGAAATTCATTTTCATTACCACAACCTTCATGTCTTGAAGGTATATTAATAATTGTAACAAGTAACCAATTAATCAATGTATCAATATTTAATGAAAGACCCAATAGAAAGAAATATAATTCAAAATGATAAAGACTTATCGAATATAAAGCAAAGCTCAATATAATAGGATATTGATCTATTAAAAGAAATAAAGAACCTATAAACCCCGATATATAATCAGGGCAAAAACCTATTACTGCACATTGCGCTTTATCAAGAGCATCAAAACCAGACATTTTATTTATTTATTGTTATTATATTTATTATTTACATACTAATATTATAAGTATGTTAAAATCTTGTGGAGTTTGTAATTTGGGAGTAGATAAAGATGTAACTGGGGAAACAATTTTCCCATGTGGTCATAGTTTCCATATTAAATGTGCACATGGATTTCTTTCAAGAAATTTCAGTTATTGTCCCAAATGCAATTTTGATATTTCATTACCATTATTTTCGAAAACCAAACCTTCAGAAAAATTTAAAAATCCTTTAGATTTCGGGGATGATTCACGTATTCATGTTGTACTTGAATTACGTGAATCATTATTAAATGCTGATCAAAGTAGTATTACATCAAATAGAATTCATAAAAATATTGGAAAAACAAGTACAGAAGAAAATGGAACTAAAAATTCAATTTTTAATGTATTTGATGTAAATAAATTTACATCTTTATTACGGGATAGTAATTCTAATGAAAAAAATATTGAAAGTTTAAAATCTGAAAAAAATATAACTATATTAATTTCACACAAAGCACCTGTTGATTTAATTATAGACAAGGGTTATACATTTAAGGCTTTATTACGATCTGGTGAAACAGTGTCTAATTTATTAAGACTGGAATATTCATTATCAGATTTTGTTTATTTAAGAGCTTCATGGTCAAATTTAACTTTAGGTAATGGATCTATTGATTATTTTGTATTTGAAAAATATAGAAATCAATTATCGATAACTATCATGACCCTGGTTTATAAAGTTACACTTTCAACCATATTTACAGATTTATGTTATTCAAAGATTGAAAATCTTGCTAAAATGAAAATCACTGTAGACGAAATGAAATTATTAAAATCGGATTTTGATACATTATTAATTATCGATCCAAAATTTAATGCAGAATCAATGATTGCATTTGATCATTATAAATTAAATGATTGGAAAAATCTTGGATTTTCTAAATCTCATGAATCGAAAATAGGTAAAATAACTATGGAATGCGCGAAAAAAATGGGTTGGATTGTAAATGATAAAAAAATTAAATAAAATATTCCATTTTATTTTCAATCTTGTAAATAATTTCGTTCGTTCATGGAATCATTATCTAATATATTTGAATTATAAAAATAGAAAATTTTTATTATTCCAAACAATGGCAATAAAAAATATAAAAATTATAGAACCTGAAAATTCAAATGTATGGGAATTTAAACAAGATCATACAATATTTGATCATGTTTCACAAGAAATAATTGATCAACTTAGTTTGGGAATAATTGGAATAATATTTTTTTTAATATTTTTATTAATATACGTTCTTTACAAAAGATTTAAGAATTAAAAAAATTTTCTATTCTGTGAGTTTTGTCATTTTTTTTTCAGGACGATTGTGAGCAGCTAAAGCCCCTCTTAAAAAATGAAGTGAAAATAATGAAAGTAAAGCAACAATAAGTAATAAATTATTATATCTTGTAAATGCTGGTTCAATTGGGAATGAAGGGTCAACAACGGGCGTACCTAATGCGCTAGCGGGAGGTCCATATCTTACTAACCAAGTAAATATTAATGCCATATTAATAATAAATGTCGCCCAAGAACTTGTAAATCCCATCCAAATATAAGAGTTATGATGTTCACTCATTCTTGAAGCTTGAACAGAATTATAGTTGTACATAGCATATCCTTGCCAAATAATGGTGAATAATCCACCAGGAATTAAATAACCAAAAAATGCTATTGACCACCAACGTCTCATTGCCTCATTGCTATCAAATAGACCAATTAAAGGAATTATAATAAAAATAATTTGATGAAGAACTGAAAAAAATTGACCTACAGACAGCCAATTTCTTTTACGATATTTTCCATCATATCCAGTTATTTCCACATAATCTCCACTATCATCTGATTTACTGTGAACCATATTTTTAAGTTTATGTAACTCACAGTTATGCTCTACAATTAGTTTCAATTCGATCAAACTATATATCTTTATTTCCATTCAAAAAATGGTTTGTTTTTTATCTTAATTTTTAATGTAAAACACAAAGTATAACATAAATGTAATTGTTTTAATCATGAAACTATTGTAAAATAGGATGAATACCATTTTCTATTTATTGATATTCAGTTTTGTTAATTCTTTGTTAACGGAAAGAGATATTGCATCTACTATTATTCGTTTACCTATTTTGTTAGATCCAACAGAAAATGATTTAAATATTTATGGCCGTGTTAATGTTAGTTTATGTAGTTATGATAGACCACGCTTAGGTAGAATTTCCATTCTACCTTCTTATTCTAATACAAGAGTTATAAATCATTTATCTTCAATGAAACTCACTAGAAATATTGGTACGTTAAAACATCCTTCAGATGTTAATAAATTTGGATTAATTAAAAATATTTTTGAATCGACAGATGGTGGGTTTTCTAGATCAACAAATGATCTTCCAACATCTGATTATTTCGGTTTTGTTGTTGCTATAACTAATAATTGGGTAATTATTCCATCATTAATTGAAGAAGATGGAAATGCAGGAAAAATTTATATATATAAACGTGATGGAATAATTTGGAAAATATTCCAAAAAATTAATGTGCCTGGATTATTAGCAGGTTTCAATCCTAATGATAATCTATTGGATTTCATTAGTGAACCTGGTTTTAAAACTATTGACATTGATCGTGAACATTTATTTATTGGTGATATTAATTATCGCAATTCAGATTTGAAATTAGTTGGAGTTGTTTTTGTTTATGAATTTAAAGATATAACAGACCCTCTTCATCAAAATCAAGAATGGATACTTGCTGAGAAAATTGAAGGACCTGTACCTGAAAATGAAAATTCGTTAAATAAAAAATTTGGCACATCATATGATGGATTTGGAAATTATCTTACCATTGGATCTGAAGAAAATAATATAATTTTAAATGAAAATTTAATTGAAAATACCGGAGCTGTTTATATATATCGTAAATCAATATTCAATGGTTGGGAATTTATTCAAAAATTAATTGGACCTGAAGGTATAGATTATAATGAAGGTGAAGGGTTTAATAATCCGAAAATTGTTTATAATTATCTTAGTGTTGGTGCATCAAAATATTCAAGTGAAAGTACAGGTTATTATTCAGGTAGAGTTTATCAATATATTTTAAATCGTGCAATTGGTAATTTTGAATATCAAAATTATTACTTGGATTTATATGATAATCCAAATCAATCGATAAATGAAACAACTTCAAATTATTATTTTGGTTATTCTATTTCAATTACAGGTCCTTGGTTAATAATTGGTGCTCCTGGGTTGGTAGATGATACAAACAATTCAAATATAATAGGTAAAGTTTATGTTTATAAACGGAATGGAACAAGATATAATTTTTTTCAAGAATTAAAAGGATCTAAAGGTCATGTTGATGATAATTTTGGTCAGTCTATTTCTTGCGATCATGCTATTTGTTCCATAACTGCACCAAAAAATACAATTGAAGGACAATCTATTACAAAAACAATTACTTATTTATTTGAATTTACTAATGAACAATGGGAGGAAATTCAATTAATTTATCATTATAATCCATTAACATTAAGGGATTTTGGTTCAAGAAAAATTACTAATATTCATTATCCTTGGTTTGTTGGTGGTTCATTTACAAGGAATAATTTAGATGTACCTGAAATTGAAGGTTCTGGTTCGGCAAAAGTATTTCCATTAAGACCTTTAATTCTTTATGATACAGATGCTTCCGAAGGTATTGATCATTGGTGTTATAATGTGACATCGAATTTAATACCTAATGAGAGTGCTGAAGGTCATATTGAAATCGATATTTATAAATCATCAACATTGAATTCAACTTTAGATGGTTTAATTAGTAGAAAATCAAATAATATTTTTAGTCCCTCAACTGTAGATACTGGTACAACTGAAATACTTTGTATTATTGCTTTAATTGTAGTTATTGCAGGACTTGTAATATCTTTTATTGCATTGTCACTTATACCTTCAACTAAAAATTAATAAATTTTATTAAACCAAATTGTACATAAAAAAACGTATATCATGAGGTCAAGGATTCTCGTTAATCCATTTTAAACAATTTAAATGTCTATTTAAAACAACATTAGTACACATCCACCGATCCCAAGAACAACCATTATCTCTTGCATATTTTAAACATTCTAAATGTCCATTGAAAGCAGCATTGTAACAAGTGTTTTCGTCCCAAGGACAGCCTTTTTCATGTAAATATTCCAAACAATCTAAATTTCCATTTGAAGCTGCACTGGAACAAACGTGTTCATTCCAATCACAACCGTTTTCATGAGCATATTTTAAGCAATCTAAATGCCCTCCTTCCACAGCTTCAATGCAAACATTTTCATTCCAAGGACATCCATTTTCATGAGCATATTTTAAGCAATCTAAATTTCCATATTTAGCAGCCAATTCGCAAGTATATTGATCCCAAGGACAGAAATTACCTCTTGCCCATTTCAAACAATCTAATTGTCCTCCACGAGCAGCCAATTCGCAAGTACGTTCATCCCAAGGACAGTGATTATCTTTTGCATATTTTAAACAATCTAAATTCCCATTTTCAGCAGCATTAGAACAAATCTCTTTGCCCCAATAACACCCATTAATTTTAGCCCATTTTAAAATCGTTAAATGTCCACCGATAGCAGCATTAGAACAAATTGTTTCGCCCCCATAACACCCATTTTTTTTAGCCCATTTTAATAAATCTAAATGTCCTCCACGAGCAGCATTAGAACAAATTTCGGAGCCCATATGACATCCACGAGAGTTGGCGTAATTCAATATATCGAGACGATTATAATAAGCAGACTTCCCAGTAAGAAATGTGCATCTCTTTCCAATCAAAATTAAATTTTCAAATAACCATT
>SDBT01020783.1_pt1 | contig 10260 bp, 11 predicted proteins | sample 2277101 | NCBI WGS metagenome assembly SDBT01 (sample SAMN10404973, study PRJNA504765) | marine sediment metagenome | isolation source: marine sediment core GS10_PC15, 103 cmbsf | place: Arctic Ocean: Southern Knipovich Ridge | collected 2010
AGAATCTGCGGGTGTCCGGATGCAGAATGTCTAAATCCGCCAAGGGAAAGATCAAGAAGCAAAAGGGTAAAATTTTTAAAATTAAAAATTAAAAATTGAAAATTAGTAATCCATGCCTTCTTTAGATAAATTCATCCGTATCTTTAAGATTAGGGACTTGCGTAAGAAGATATTCTTTGTTTTAGCAATGCTGGTCGTTTTCCGGATCGCCGCCCATATCCCCGTGCCGGGCGTGGATCGAGAGGCTCTTTCCGAGTTTTTTTCCGGGAATCAGTTTTTTGGTCTTTTAGATATTTTTTCTGGAGGCGGACTGTCTCGGTTTTCAGTGGTGATGTTAGGTATCGGCCCCTATATTACGGCTTCGATTATCTTTCAGCTTTTAACCATGCTGATTCCGCGCCTCGAGGAACTGTCTCGCGAGGGCGAGTCGGGCCGGCGCAAGATCAACCAATGGACCCGTTACTTGACGGTGCCCTTGGCCGCGATGCAGACCTATGCGATGATTAATCTGCTTAATCGGGGAGCCCAGCCAGTGATTACAGACACCTCTTTTCTAAATCTCGCTACGATTATTTTGACCGTTGTCGGCGGGACCTTGTTTTTGATGTGGATCGGTGAGTTGATTACCGAGAGAGGGATTGGCAACGGTGTTTCTTTGATTATTTTTTCGGGTATTATTTCGCGGATTCCAAGCGCGCTTCAGCAGACCTTTGCGGTTTTTGACGCTTCCCAGGCGATCAACCTGATTGTTTTTGTTGTGATCGCTGTTTTGGTCATTGCCGGCATTGTTTTTATTACCCAAGGCCAGCGCAATATTCCCGTGGTTTATGCTAAAAGGGTGCGCGGGATGCGGATGTACGGCGGTACTTCCACCCACCTTCCTCTGCGGATTAACCAAGCCGGTGTAATCCCGATCATCTTCGCTCTCTCAATAATGCTTCTCCCGGGAATGGTCGCCAATTTTTTTGTTGCCTCCAGTGTTCCTTGGCTGGCTAGATTTGCTCAAGGGGTGACCAATCTTTTCCAGAACCAATTATTTTATGGCGCGATTTATTTTGTGATGGTGATTCTGTTTACTTATTTTTACACCGCTGTTACCTTTAACCCCCAGCAGATTTCCGAGAATGTCCAAAAGCAGGGTGGTTTTATCCCAGGGATTAGGCCGGGCCGGGCCACTGCCGAATATCTCTACAAAGTATTAAACAGGATTACCTTGGCCGGGGCGATTTTTTTGGGCCTAGTTGCGATCCTGCCTTTTATTGCGCAGGCCCTAACCCGGATTCAGACTTTAACTATTGGCGGTACAGGTATTTTGATTGTGGTTAGCGTAGTTTTAGAGACGATCAAGCAGATCAAGGCCCAGGTGCAGATGAGGGAATACGACAGTTTCTAATTCCCAATTTCCAATGACCAATTTCCAAATAATTTCCAATATTAAAATTTCCAAACAGTTTGGAAATTGAAAATTGGTAATTGGAAATTTTGAACTTCACAGTAAAGAAAATTTTAGATTATAGATAGATATAATAGTTTTGAACTATGTTAAATATTATCATCATGGGTCCCCAGGGTTCGGGCAAGGGGACCCAGGCAAAGCTTTTAGCTTCAAAATATGATCTGGAGCATGTTGAACCTGGGAAGATGCTGCGGGCTTTTGCCAAAGGAAAGGATGCTAAAGCCAGAAAAATAAACAACTACTTATTGCAAGGGAAATTAGTGCCGAGCGATTTTCTGTTTTTTGAAATTTTTAAACCAAAACTTGCCAAATTAGATGATCAGAGGGGCTTGATTTTTGACGGCGCCCCGCGGGAATTAAAACAGGCTGAATATTTAGAGGAGATGATGGATTCTTTGAACCGCGAGATTAGTTATGTTTTTTATGTCAAAATTTCCCCTGAAGAAACCCATAAGCGCTTGGGTAAGAGACTGACCTGTCAGGATTGCGGCCGGTCTCTGATTTTGGGCACGGATGCCAAAAGTAAAAAAGACAAGTGTCCCCATTGTGGAGGCGCTTTGTATCAGAGAAAAGATGATACAAAAACAGGGATCAAGAAGAGATTAGAGGTGTTTTCTAAAGAGACTATTCCCGTGATTCGGTATTTCCAAAAGAAATATAGAGTGATTGAGATTGCGGGAGAGCAGAGTATTCAAGCGGTGCACAAAGAGATTGTTAAGCATATTAAACAAGATTTTGATGGTTATTCTAAAGAGCCCGGAGGAGATTAGGACGATGCGGCAGGGAGGAAAGATCCTTGCCCAGATTCTAAAAAGAGTGAGCCGGGCAACAAAACCAGGAGCTCGGGCAGGTGATTTGAATGATTTGGCTGAAGCCTTGATTAGAAAAAACAAAACTCAAGCCTCATTTAAAGATTACCAGGGATTTCCGGCTTCTCTTTGTGTTTCAATAAATAACGAGGTTGTTCATGGCGTACCCAACGGCAAGGTGATTAAAGCCGGGAATGTGGTTGGTTTGGATCTAGGAATTAAACACAAGAATTTGTACACAGATGCCGCTTTGACCGTAGTTGCGGGCAGGGGTTCGGAGAAACTCAAAAATTTTGTTTTAACCTGCAAACAAGCGTTGAATCGAGGCATTGCCCAAGTAAAACCGGGTAATCACATTGGCGATATTTCCTGGGCAATTCAGTGTTTGGTGGAAAGACGAGGTTATTCCGTAGTGAGAGAGCTTGTTGGGCATGGGGTTGGCCACAAGGTGCACGAGGAGCCCCGGATACCTAATTACGGCAGAAAGGGAGAAGGGATTGTTTTAAAGGTTGGGATGACCCTCTGTTTAGAGCCGATGATTAACATGGGAGGAGCGAAGATAACCCTAGCTCCTGATGGCCACACTTTCCAAACCGCTGATCAGAGTTTGGCTGCTCATTTTGAACACACCGTGGCGGTGACAAAGAAAGGGTGTTTGGTTTTGACAGAATAACTTTTAACAAATTTTGTTATTTGAATAACCAATCACCAAGATACAAGATACAAACAAATTTCAATAACCAATAATCAATAACCAAACGGTTTGGTTATTGGTGATTGAATGATTGGTTCTTGTTTGTAACTTGGTTATTGGTGATTTTGAGATGTCTTTCCTCGCCATTGATTTCGGTGAAAAATATATCGGCCTTGCTGTCAGCGATCCTAAAAACAGAATTGCTTTAGGTTTGGCTACATTAGAGAATAAAAGCGAAACAGAGATAGTTCATAAATTATCCTTAATTTGTCGAGAGAGACTTGTGGAAAAGATTATTATCGGTTTACCTAAGTCATTGTCCGGTGGTGATTCTGAACAGACCAAAAAGGTGCGTAAATTTGCCGAATATGTTAAAATAAAATTAGGTCTGCCCGTAGTTTTGGAAGACGAACGTTTGACTTCCAAGCAGGCCCAGAAATTGAAGGTAAGTGATTTAGACCAGATGAGCGCGTGTTTGATTCTGCAGACATATTTGGATAGAGCTGGTAATTTGTAACGTGTAACTCGTAACCTGTAACCCAAGGATTTTATATTATCATTGATTATTTGATTATTATGTTTGAAAAAATCCATCTTTCCGTCGTGCTTCCCGCGTATAATGAAGAAAAACGGATTGCCGAGACTTTGCGGGATTTGGACGATTACTTGGGAAGGCAAAAGTACACAAGCGAAGTAGTCGTTATTAGTGACGGCTCTTCGGACAAAACAGTGGAGGTAGTCCGTGGTTTAAATATCTCGCGGGTGCGCGTAATTGACAACAAAGAGAACCATGGCAAGGGTTATGTGGTTAGACAGGCGATGCTTGATGCCCGCGGAGAGTATCGGCTTTTTATGGACGCGGACAATTCTACCAAGATCACGGAGCTTGAGAATTTCTGGCCCTATTTTAACGAAGGATATGAGATCGTGATCGGTTCGATTGAAGTAGAAGGGAGTTCAATCCATGAAACCGCGGCTTGGTACCGGCGCGTTTTAGGCAGACTGGCCAAGCTCGTTATCCGCCTCTTGCTTATTTGGGATATTCACGATACCCAAAGAGGTTTCAAGTGTTTTACGGCCAAAAGCGTAAAAGCAATTTTTTCCAAACAGACGATAGAGCGCTGGGGTTTTGATATGGAGGTTTTAAAAATAGCGCGTGTTCAGGGTTTTAAGATTAAAGAACTGCCTGTGCAGTGGAGCAATCCCGCAGGGAGCAAGGTTACCTTGGGCGCTTATGTTTCAAGTTTTCGCGAATTACTTAAGATTAAATGGAATAGTTTAAGAGGAAGATATAAGTAATAATTTTCAATTTTCAAGTACCAATTTTCAATCAAATCATAATTTTCAAATAGATTTAATTTTCAAACAGTTTGAACATTTAGTCATTGGTTATTGAAAATTGATACTTGAAAATTGAAAATTGATTAAAAACCCTTCGGCAAGTTCAGGGTGGTGAGTATAGTCGAACCATTGGTCATTGCCTGCCGAAGCTTCAGCGCAGGTGGGGAGCTTGATTGAAAATTCGAAAATTGTAAATTGAAAATTATTGAACTATGTCAAACAAAAATAAAGACAAAATTTTGAAATCCGAACTCCGTCAAGATTTGGTCACCGGCAAATGGGTGGTGATCTCGCCTAAAAGAAAAAAGAGACCACACACCTCTTTTCGGGAGGCCCAGTATAAGCCTTTAGATCAGGGAGAGTGTATTTTTTGCGACCCCGCAGGTTCTGGCCAAGAGAAGGATGTTTTAATTTATGGAGAGGGAAAGGACTGGCGGGTTCGCGTTTTCCCTAACAAATACCCTGCTTTTCAAAAAGGGACTGATTTGCAAAAAAAGCTTTCTGGCCCTTATTTTGCTCAAAGGGCAATTGGTTTTCATGAGGTACTGGTCACCAGGGATCATCTAAAATCTCTGGCCAATTTATCAAGAGAAGAGGTAAGCGAAGTTCTAGGCGCTTATCAGGAAAGGTATATTAAATTGATGAATAAGAAGTTTATTGATTATGTCTCTATTTTCCACAACCACGGCAAATCGGCAGGAGCCTCGGTTGTTCACCCCCATTCCCAGATTCTTGCGATCCCCGTGGTTTCTTCAGAGATTCGCGATGAGCTTTCCGGCAGTGAAGATTATTTTGTTAAAAATAAGGAGTGTGTTTTTTGCCGAATGGTAAGCGAGGAGCTGACTGTCAAGAAAAGAGTGGTTTATCAGAATGATTCGTTTGTTGCTTTTTGTCCTTTTGCTTCTAGGATGGGGTATGAGGTTTGGGTGATGCCGAAGATACACGAACCTTATTTTGAGAGACTGTCTAAAAAGGAAAGGCTCAAAGCTGCCGAAGCGCTTAAAACAACATTATTTCGTCTTTATAAACTTTTGGATAATCCTGATTACAACTTCTATTTGCATACCTCTCCTTGTGACGGCAAGATTTACGACCACTACCATTGGCATCTTGAGATTCTGCCTAAGTTTTCCACCTGGGCCGGCTTTGAGCTGGGCACCGGGGTGGAGATTAATACGGTGGTGCCGGAGGCGGCGGCAGAGGAGTTGAGAAAGATTAGTTAAAAATTCAAAATTCAAAATGCAAAGTTGAATTTAAAGTTCAAGATTTGAGAAACTTTAAATTTTTAACTGTAATTTTGAATTTTGCACTTTGGATTTTGAACTAGCATTTTATGCTCGATTACTCTCAATGGTTTGCAAACTTTCCACCTCAATTATCTACTTTTTTAATCGCCGCTCTGCCGATTTCGGAAATTCGTGGCGGCTTACCATTGGGTTATACGGTTTACCATCTTTCATTTTTTCAAAGTTTTTTTTGGGCTTTTTTGGGGAATTTAATTAGCGTGGCTGTAGTTTTGGCGGTCTTGGAACCGGTTTCTCAATATCTGTCGCGTCACTCCCAGCTTTCTAAACGTTTTTTTGACTGGCTTTTTGAGCGCACCAGAAAGAAGCATTCCCACAGATTTCAGCGCCGGGGCGCTCTTGCTTTGATCACCTTTGTAGCGATCCCACTGCCGATTACCGGGGGCTGGACCGGTGCGGTCGCGGCTTTTGTTTTTGGGATTCCTTATAAAAAAGCGCTGCCTTTAATTGCTTTGGGTATCTTGATTGCCGGGATCATTGTTGGCGGTTTGACTTTAGGAGGAGCTTATATGGTTAATTTTTGATTTTTATGCGGAAAATTTTAATCATCGCTAATTGGAAAATGCACACTTCCTTAAAGGAGGGGAGGGAATTGGCGCGGGAGATTGATTGCGGCACAAGAAGAAAGGATTTGGAGATTGTGCTCTGTCCTCCGTTTACGCACCTTACCGCGGTTGGGAGTCAGATTAGAAATCTCGGTTTGGGCGCCCAGGATGTTTTCTGGCAGTCCGAGGGCGCTTATACCGGAGAAATTTCACCATCCACTTTAAAAGAGATCGGCTGTAAATATGTGATTATTGGCCATTCAGAAAGGAGGGAACATTTGCAAGAGAGCGACCAGATGATTGCTAGAAAATTAGAAGCCTGTTTGGCTGTTAATTTAACGCCGGTTTTATGCGTCGGAGAGAAGCGAGAGGAAAGAGAGAAAAACAAGACTCTGGAAGTTTTAGAGGAGCAGTTAAGTTCAGATCTAAAAGATGTTGCCCGGATTGATTCCTTGGTTATTGCTTATGAGCCGGTGTGGTCCATTGGTACGGGTGAGACCGCGGAGCCTTCTGATATCGAAGCGACAGTCCGTTATATCCGGGAAACTATTGGCGCCAAATACGGTCAAGAAAAAGCGGACAAATTGAGGATTCTATACGGCGGCAGTGTTGATAGCGGGAACGTCCAGGGCTTTGTTCAAGAAAAAGATATTAACGGGGTTTTGGTGGGTGGCGCGAGTGTTAATTCGGAAGAGTTTATCAAGATCATTAAAGCAATCAACCAATTTTGATTTTACAATACTATGTTAGCCCAAGCGCGAGAATTAATGGAAAAAGCCCAGGCAGATGTTTATGCCTTGGGAGCTTTTAATACAAATAATTTGGAAGTGACGCAGGCGATTATCAGAGCGGCAAATGGAAAGAGATCCCCGGTGGTGGTCCAGGTTTCTGAAACCACGATCGGCTATGCCGGCCTAAAATCGATAACCCAGATTGTCTGCACGGTTGCGGAAGAGGAGGGAAAGGACGTGCCCGTGGCTTTGCATTTAGATCACGGACGCAGCTTTCATTCGATTGCTTCTTGCATTAAAGCCGGTTTCTCTTCTGTCCAGATTGATGCTTCTGATTTAGGGTTTGAAGAGAATATCAGCCTGACTCGTCAAGTAGTTGATTTTGCTCATGCCAAGAATGTGTTTGTTCAAGGGGAGTTAGGTCGGGTTGGCGGTATGCATGGCATTTTGGGAGAGGACGAAAAAAAACTTGAAAATATTGATTACACAGATCCCCTTCGGGCTAAGGAGTTTGTGAGGAGAACTAAAGTTGACTCTCTGGCAGTCTCTATTGGCACAGTTCATGGTCTTTATAAGGCGAAGATCCGTTTTGATATTTTGGAAGAGATTAGGAGTTTGGTTTCGGTTCCTCTGGTTTTGCATGGCGCCTCTGGTGTATTACCGAAAGAAGTGCGAAAGGCGATCAGGAGCGGGATTAATAAAATTAATATTGATACTGAATTGAGAGTGGTGTTTTTTAATGCTTTGCAGGCTTTCCTTGCTAAAAATAAAAAACAGACAGATCCGCGTAAGATTTTGGCCGCGGCTAGAGAGGCGGTGCAAGAGGTGGTCGCCGCTAAAGTGGAGCTTTTTGGCAGCGCGGGAAAAGCGAATTTTTGAAAAAAGTAAGTCTAATTTAAAAATATGGAAAAAATCAAAATTGCGATCAATGGTTTTGGCCGGATTGGCCGGACCGCTTTCCGAGCCGCGCTCGCTAATGAAAGTTTAGAAATCGTGGCAATTAATGACTTAGCCGATCTTCCCAATTTAGCTTATCTTTTAAAGTACGACTCAATCCATGGCCGCTACGATGGCAAGGTGGAGGTAAAAGGCGATAAGCTCGTCGTTGTTCAAAAAGAATATCTTGCTTTAGCGGAAAAGGATCCAGAGAAACTTCCTTGGAAGAGTTTAGGAATTGATCTTGTTTTAGAATGCACTGGTTTTTTCACGGACAGAGAGGGAGCGGAAAAACATTTGAAAGCAGGAGCAAAGAGGGTGATTATTTCCGCGCCAACAAAGTCAGAAGATATCCCGACTTATCTTTTGGGGGTCAACCACGAGGCTTATCAGCCAAAGAAGGACTTGATTATTTCGATGGCTTCCTGTACAACCAATGCTTTGGCGCCGACTGCCAAAGTTTTGGATGATGTTTTCGGTATTGAAAAGTCTTTGATGACCGTAATTCACAGTTATACTTCAACTCAAGGGTTAGTTGACGGCTCGCATCAGAAAGATTTCCGGCGCGGCCGGGCCGCGGGAGTTAATATTGTACCAACGACAACCGGGGCAGCGATTGCTACAACTAAAACGATCCCTGGGCTTGTTGGTAAATTCGACGGCATTGCCGTCAGGGTGCCCACTCCTTGTGTTTCTTTGGTTGATTTGGTTGCTTTACTCCAAAAAGATACCAGCAAGGAGGAGGTTAATAAAGCTTTTGGCGAGGCAGCCCAAGGCGAACTTCGAGGGATTTTGAATGTAACCAGAGAGCCTTTGGTTTCCACTGATTTCATCCATAGTCCTTATTCCGCGGTTGTTGATTTATCTTTAACCAGAGTAATCGGGAAGAAGTTAGTAAAATTATTGGTTTGGCATGATAATGAGTGGGGATATTCGGTGCGGTTAGTAGAGATGGCGGATTATGTAGGAAAAAAGCTTAAAGCATAAGGTGACAAGCGTAAAGTCTTAAAGATCTTCGTTTTTATGAAGACAATTAAGGATATTAATTTAACGAACAAAACGGTTTTACTCCGTACGGGTTTTGATGTCCCGATCGAAAAAGGAAAAGTGGTTGATCACTACCGGATTGCTGCTGGCTTGCCCACGATTCGATATTTAGTTCAGAGGAATTGTAAAATTATCATTATTTTTCATATCGGAAGACCAGAAGGGAAGGTTGCTCCCAAGTTAGAGGTGGAACCGGTGCGTGCCAAGTTAAGTAGTCTTTTGGGGTGCCAGATTCCTCGAGCGGTTTCCTATCAAAAAGAGCAAGTAGCCCAGGAGGTTGCGGGTTTGCAGGGAGGGAGGATTTTGCTTTTAGAGAATTTACGTTTTTTGCCAGAAGAAATAGAGAACGATCAGGGCTTTGCCCGCGACTTGGCTTCCTTGGCGCAGATTTATGTCCAGGACGCATTTTCGGTTTTGCATCGCGACCATGCTTCAGTAACCGGTATTCCTAAATATCTTCCGACGGTTGCTGGTTTATTGTTAGAAAAGGAGATCAAAAAATTACAACAGGCCAAAGAGGAGCCCTTAAAACCAGCGATTGTGATTATTGGGGGGGCGAAAACCGAGACTAAAATTCCGGTGCTGGATAATCTTTTAGCAGGGAATTTTGACCAGGCCCTGATTGGGGGGGTGGTCGCTAATAATTTTTTGATCAGTCAAGGCGTTGACCTGAAGAAATCGAGAATAGATGCGGATTTTATTGAGGATTCCCAAAAACTACTCAAGAAGTACAATTTCATTCTCGGTACGGGTTTCCGGGTTGATGATGAGATAATTTTACCTTCGGATTTTGTTTGGAATGATCAGGACCAGATTTTTGATATCGGTCCCCAGACGATTAAACAATACCAGGGGATTATTAGTTCTGCCCAGACAATAATTTGGAACGGGCCGATGGGGGTTTTTGAAGAAGAGAAATTTGCTGGCGGAACCAGAGAAATTGCTAAGGCGATTTTGGGTTCTCGGGCTAAGAAGATTGTGGGCGGCGGGGATACGGTTGCCGCTCTTATCAAATTTAAGCTTCTAGACAAGTTTGATTTTGTTTCCACCGGCGGAGGAGTAATGCTCAAATTTCTAGCAGGCGAGAAGTTGCCAGGCCTGGAAGTCTTGTAACCTATAACCTGTAACCTATAACTTGTAACTCAAGAAATAAAACTTGGGTTACAGGTTACAAGTTGTGAGTTATAAGACTTCCAAGTTACAAGTTATAGGTTACAAGACAATGGGTAAATTAAAAAAATATTTTTCAATTTATATCGCCGTTATTTTAATCCTGGGCGCTTTTGCGACCGGTCTTTATATTGGCCGCGGCAGAAGGGCGGGAGATGTGGAGACAGGCTGGCAGATTTTCAGCAGCATTATTGAAGGCAATGAAGAGAAGCCCAGTGAGGTTGATT
>SDBT01020784.1_pt1 | contig 10260 bp, 4 predicted proteins | sample 2277101 | NCBI WGS metagenome assembly SDBT01 (sample SAMN10404973, study PRJNA504765) | marine sediment metagenome | isolation source: marine sediment core GS10_PC15, 103 cmbsf | place: Arctic Ocean: Southern Knipovich Ridge | collected 2010
GGACTAAACAGACTGGTTCAATCAAACATAAATTTAAAAACTTCAAAAAAGAATTTTTCAGTCCGGACAGAAAAAAATCATCCTGCGGAATTCATACATTATCAATTTAACGCTGCTGATAAAAATAGTCTGAGTAATAATCAGGTCACAACCATTATTGAAGATAAACTTGGATACCTTTGGGTTGGCACTCATGACGGATTGAACAGAATTAATCAGGCAAGAACTGAGTTCACTTTTTATAAAAACAATCCCCTGGACAATAATTCGTTGAGTAACAATTATGTGAGTACTGTTTTAGAGGATAAATCAGGGACACTCTGGGTGGGCACAGAAGGCGGAGGAATCAATAGTTTCGATCGAAAAAATGATCACTTTTTACGCTACAATAATGAGCCAAACAATGCCCATAGCCTTAGTAATGATCTTATCCTATCTATATATGAGGATAAATTAAATACTTTATGGATAGGAACAGAAGGTGGTGGTCTCAATAAATTTGACCGGGAAAAAGAAAGATTTTTTCACTTTAAAAACAATCCTAATGATCTAAGCAGTATCAGTCATAATAATATATATTCAATCTTCGAGGACAGATCAGGTGTATTATGGATTGGGACAAAAGGAGCAGGTCTTAATAAATATATTTATGATAAAAAACCATTTCTTACCTATAATTTAATTCCTAATAATCCAAATAGCCTGAGCAATAACAGCATTCGTTCAATATTTGAATTTCCTGAACAAGCCGGAAAAGAAATTTGGATCGGGACTTTAGGCGAGCTTAATTGCATTGACGTTGTACAAGGTAGTTACACTCATTACAAAAACGATCAAACAGATCCATATAGCTTGAGTCATAATTCTGTTCGTTCAATTTGTCAAGATCAATTTGGAATGTTATGGATCGGGACAGACGGGGGTGGAATAAATAGATTTGACAGAAATAATGAACTATTCACCTCTTATAAAAATGATCCGGATAATCCATTCAGCTTGAGCCATGATAGAATTAGATCAGTATACCTAGATCATTTGGGGATATTATGGGTAGGGACTTTTGGTGGTGGTCTCAATCGTTTTGAACCCAAAATAAATTCAACAGATAAAATAAAATTTTCTCGCTATAATATGGATCCTCTGGATCTAAATAGCATAAGTCATGATTATATCTATTCTCTTCTTGAAGACAGATCCGGAACTTTATGGATCGGAACTTATGGGGGAGGACTAAATCGTTTTGATCGAAAAAATGACAACTTTATCCACTATAAGTCCAATCAGGAAAATACCAGCGGATTAAATGACAACACAATTTTAGCAATTTTTGAAGACCATTCAGGAACAATTTGGCTTGGTACAAGAAGTGGCGGACTAAATCGTTTCGATAAAAAAAATGAGACGTTCACACACTATACCGAAAAAAATGGACTGCCAAACAATAATATATATGGAATACTGGAAGATGATCTCGGCAATCTGTGGTTAAGTACCAACAAAGGACTGTCAAAATTTAATCCAAAAAATAACAGTTTCAAAAATTTTGACCAAAATGACGGACTGCAAAGCAATGAGTTTAACGGAGGAGCTTATTATAAAAGTAAAACAGGGGACATGTTTTTTGGCGGTATAAATGGATTGAACGTTTTTCAGCCGGACAGCATAAAAGACAGCAAATATATTCCAAATGTAGTGATCACAGATTTAAAAATTTCCAATCAATCCGTTCAGGTTGGAGAAGAGAAAGACGGGCGGACAATTCTCAACAGACCTATCACAGAAACAGAAAGTATTGAGCTTTCTTATCAAGACAGAGTTTTATCTTTTGAATTTGCAGCATTAAATTATATTTCTCCAGAAATGAATGAATTTGCATATAAGATGGCAGGACTTGAAAAAGATTGGCATTATGTAGAAAATAGGCAATTCGCCACATATATCAATCTGCCTCCGGGGAAATATACATTTGAAGTGAAAGGTTCAAATCATGATGGCGTCTGGAACCAGACGGCAAAATCATTAAAAATTACCATAACTCCGCCATTTTGGGGAACTTGGTGGTTTCGCAGCACCTCAATCATATTGGTTGTGACCACACTTTTCTCCGTATACTGGATAAGAACAAACTCGATCAAAAACATGAATAAACAACTCGAAGAAAATGTTAAGAAACGCACTTCTCAATTACGACAAGAAATCAAGGAACGAAAACAAACCGAAAGAAAACTGGAAAATTCTCTTTCACTCATCAGTACAACACTCGAATCGACAGCTGACGGCATTCTGGTTGTAGATACGGATGGAAAAATTGTTAATTTTAACAATAAATTTAAGGACATGTGGTGTATTCCGGAGAAGATTATTACCGCCAATGATGACGACTTCGCGCTCCCCTTTGTAATAGATCAATTAAAAGATCCCCAAGGATTTATAAAAAAAGTAAAGGAATTATATGCACAACCTGATTTGGAAAGCCACGACATTCTTGATTTCAAAGATGGCCGGATTTTCGAACGCTATTCACAACCCCATCGCATCCGTGGAAAAAACATCGGCCGGGTTTGGAGTTTTCGTGACATTACCGAACAAAAACGCTCTGCGGAAGCCATCCAAAAAGCAAAAGAAACAGCCGAAAAGGCGAATCAAGCAAAAAATGAATTTTTAGCCAACATGAGTCATGAAATAAGGACTCCCATGAATGGTGTCATTGGCATGATCGACCTGCTTTTGGACACAAAATTAAACGCCGGACAGAAAGAATATGCTGAAATTGGGAGGTCAAGCGCAGAAACACTGCTAAAAGTGATCAATGATATCCTTGACTTTTCTAAAATAGAGGCAGGTAAACTGGAGTTAGAAAAACTTGATTTCGACCTGAGATTAACAGTCGAGGATGTTAGTTGTCAAGTCGCTCAAAAAGCCCATAAAAAAGGACTCGAGTTAGTTTGTATGGTCAATCATGATGTTCCCTCCCTTCTAAGAGGAGATCCGGGACGGTTACGTCAAGTATTGATCAATCTGCTAAACAATGCAATTAAATTCACTACCGAAGGTGAAGTTGTCATCCGGGTTAAGCTTGAAGATGAAACAAAAACAGATGTGACAATTAACGTTAACGTTTCAGATTCCGGAATCGGTATTACCAAAAAGAAAATTGATCTCTTATTTAAACCGTTTTCCCAGGAGGACTCTTCAACTACCCGGAAATATGGGGGTACAGGTTTAGGTCTGGCAATTTGCAAAGATATTACCAAAATGATGGGCGGGAAAATCGGCGTTGAGAGTGAAAAAGGAAAAGGATCTACATTCTGGTTCACAGTGGTCTTTGAGAAACGAACAATAAATAAAAAAGATGAGTTTGCTCCCCTTACGGAAATTCGCGATTATCCGATTCTTATTGTCGATGATAATGAGACAAACCGGATGGTTCTGAGCGAACAAATCAAATCATGGGGTTGCAAATTTAAGGTAGCTTCAAGCGGTTTAGAAGCATTGACACTCTTACGCAATGGGAAATCCACGGATAATCCATTCAAAATTGCAATCCTTGATCTGATGATGCCGGAGATGGACGGCAAAACATTAGGACAACAGATTAAAAGCGATCCGAAATTGTGTGATATTATTCTTGTCCTATTAACTTCATTTGGTAAACGAGGTGATGCCGGACTCATGAAAAAATTAGGATTCTCAGCCTATTTAACAAAACCGGTCAGACAATCCCAACTATATGACTGCCTGGCGACGATTGTAAGCAGAGAATCAGGGACATCCGACAAAACAACCGATTCCATCATCACCAAACATTCAATTGAAGATACTCATAAACATAATTTTATTATTCTTTTAGCTGAAGATAATATGACCAATCAAATAGTAGCGATGAGTGTCCTGAAAAAAATGGGTTACCAGGTTGATGCTGTTAACAATGGCATAGAAACTCTAAAAGCCCTTGAAACAAAAAACTATGATTTGGTACTGATGGATGTACAGATGCCTGAGATGGACGGATTTGAAGCCACAAAACAGATTCGAAATACTTCTTCAAACCTGCCGAATCATAAAATACCGATAATTGCAATGACAGCTCACGCAATGAAAGGTGACAGAGAACGCTGTCTCGAGGCAGGCATGGATGATTATATTTCAAAGCCGATAGATCCACAGAAAGTTCAACAAATTTTAGCAAAGTTCCTTACTGAAAAATCTCTGAACAGAGCTAAAAAAAGAACCGGGAAAGCAGAAGAAGAAAAAATGATATTTGATAAGAAGGCCCTAAATGATCGCTTCAATGATGACGAAGAGTTTATTACTGAGATTGTCGAGGAATATCTTCAAGATTTTGCAGTACAGATGAGCAATTTAGAAAAAGCTCTGCACAACAACGATTCTGAGTCATTACGAAAAATAGGACATACCCTGAAAGGGACCAGCCAAAATATAGGAGCCGCTGCCTTAGCTGATAATGCCAATCAAATTGAAGAAGCCGGTATATCAAATCAGCTTGAAAACGTAGCGCAGCTTTTACTCAAACTTAAAGAAAATATTCATGATTTTAATTTAATATTCAGCGCGTCCGGTTTGAAAGTTACCACGTAACGGGTCTGTTTAATGGACGATGGAGCTGGACGATAAACTCAGGAAGGGGTCAGACTTGACTATTGACTTTGTCTACTGTTTGTTAAATTCTTCGTATAGCATGGAAACCGAATTGGAATTTGAAGGTACTTTTGTCAGAAACTTCTTCCTTTTATTTATGGTTATCACGATGATATCGAATAAAAAAATAAATTTCGCGATTATATCAGACAGAAAGAGCGAAGTTTAGCTCTTCTTTTAAATCGTCGCAATTTTCGATACCTACCGACAATCGGAGCAGAGTGTTCGAGATTCCGAGTTCTTTTCTCCTTTCCTCCGGTATTGAGGCATGAGTCATTATTGCAGGATGCTCTACCAGAGATTCGACGCCTCCGAGGGATTCTGCCAGAGAAAATAGTTGTGTTCTTTTCAGAAACTTTATTGCATTATCAAGATTTCCTTTAATCTCAAATGAGATCATCCCGCCGAAGCCTTTCATCTGACTTTTTGCCAGCTCATGCTGGGGGTGAGAAGGAAGCCCGGGATATATGACCCTTTTTATGGCTGAATGAGACTCAAGAAATTTTGCTATCTCCAGGGCATTTTGTTCGTGCCTCTCCATCCTGACATGAAGAGTTTTGAGTCCCCTTAATACCAGGAAACAATCCAACGGACTCGGAACGGCACCGACAGCATTCTGCAGGAAATAAAGCTTTTCGGCGATATCCTGGTTCGAAGTTACTATGGCACCGCCAATTATATCAGAGTGGCCGTTTAAGTATTTTGTTGTCGAATGAACTACAATGTCGATTCCAAATTCAAGGGGGCGTTGGAAAAATGAGGTCATAAATGTATTGTCAACAATTGATAAAAGTTTGTTCTTCCTGCAAATATCTGATACGGCTGCGATATCAACTAGCTTCAGAAGTGGATTTGTCGGTGTTTCGAACCATACGGCTTTTGTTTCGGGAACTAATGCTGACAGCAGATTTTCCGGTTTCTTAAAATCAACAAATGTGAATTTAAGTCCGTTTCTTTTGAACACTTTATCGAAAAGCCGGAATGTTCCTCCGTATAAATCATCCATACAAATTATGTGATCACCTTGGTTGAAAAGATGCATAATGCAGTCTGCGGCAGCACTTCCGGAAGCAAAGGCGCTGCCGAATTTGCCGTTTTCGAGAGCAGCAATACAGTTTTCGAGGACAGTTCTGGTCGGATTTTTGGTCCTTGAATATTCATATCCTTTATGTTTTCCCGGTTCCTCCTGGGCATATGTAGATGTAAGATAAATAGGCGTCATTACTGCGCCGGTTGCGGGATCGGACTCCTGGCCTGCATGAATGCATAAAGATTCAATCCTCATAATTCCTCCTATGTGAATTTTTTACCGAGATATTCAATCAGATCTATTTTGGTGAGAATTCCCAAAACCTCTTCCCTTTCCATTACTATCGCAACATTATTCTCATCAAAAATTTCTTTAAGTTGCCCGGTTGGGGCATCGGGATTGACAACGCCTTGAAGAGGAGCTACAAGCTCATCAATGGTTTCATCTATTTTCCCTTTTTCTCTGATCAGAAAATTTAAAAGATCAAGTTCATGAATCATACCTTTGACACTATCATTCTTGTCCAATACCGGCATTTGAGAGATTCCTCTTGTTTTCATCCTCTCGACTACATCCTTTACGATTTCATTATCCTTGGCAAATTCAACTTCAGATGATTTTATTTTAAGGACATCTTTTACCAATCCGATCTCTTCATCCACCTCAATAAAACGATTATCCTTCATCCATTCGTCTGAATAGAATTTTGTGATGTACCTGTTCCCAGAATCCGGGAGAATTACAACGATGACTTTCCCTTTACCTGCATCTTTTGCAAGATCGACTGCGACCCTGGCAGCAGAACCTGAAGAACCGCCGACAAAAAGGCCTTCCTTCCTGGCCAGACGTCTGGCCATCAGAAAAGATTTCCTGTCATCTACCTGTCTGATATCATCGATTACAGAAAAATCTAAAGCTCCACAAAGCATATCCTCACCGATTCCTTCCACTTTATAAATCCTTGGCTCCGGCAATTTACCGGTTTTAAAATAGCCGTAAAAAACGCTTCCAACCGGGTCAACAGCAATATTTTTAATATCAGGATTTTTCTCCTTAAGAAATTTTCCAACTCCGGACATTGTTCCCCCTGTTCCTATTCCGGCAACAAAATAGTCAATTTGCCCACCTGTTTGTTCCCAGATTTCAGGACCTGTAGTTAAATAATGAGCTTCGATGTTATCAGCACTATGATACTGGTTTAAATAGAATGAGTTGGGAGTTTCTCTCGCGATTTTTTTTGCCACTTCGTAGTAACTCTCAGGTGAATCATGGGGAACATTTGTAGGGGTAATAACCACCCTGGCGCCCAATCCCTTCAATGTATCTATCTTCTCCTGGGACATCTTGTCAGGCATGGTAAATACTGATTTATAGCCTTTTTTTGCCGCAACTAAAGCGACACCAATCCCGGTATTTCCGGAAGTATTCTCAACGATTGTTCCGCCGGGCTTGAGAATCCCAGCCCGCTCTGCTTTTTCGATTATATACAGAGCCATTCGGTCCTTGATACTGCCTCCGGGATTAAAATATTCGAGTTTAGCGAGGACAAGAGCCTGGTCCGGTTCCCCCATAGTGTTGAGTTTTACCAGCGGTGTTTTGCCGATAATTTCAAGGACATCATTGAAATATTTCATTTTGGCCTCCCTTGCTATATTTTCCACTTCCGGCTGATTTATTGCGACAAACTCGAATAGTTTCTTAGTAGTTGCAATCCGCTTATAAATATTTGTATTAAGAATAATTTAATCCTTGTTATAAAATAAAGCAAGGCAAATAATAAGATTCTAACAATCTTTCAACTTTTTCTCAGCTTGAAGATATAGACATTAATTTGAACAGATTATATGGAATTAACTCCAATTCTCACTCTAATTAATAGTGAATATATTTTCAACCGCAAAATAACCTCAACTGAAAAAAAATTAAAAAAGTCTTGACAAATAAAAATATAATTATGTATATTTGTCTATACAATTAGACAATATCTTGGGAATATTATGATTATCGATAAAGAGAGCCCTATTCCGCAATATTTTCAACTTCAAACCTGGCTTACAGAGCAGATTGAACAGGGTGTATTTAAACCTAATGATAAAATTCCGACTGAAGAAGAACTAAACCGGATTACCGGTTTAGCTCGTGCCACAATCAGACAAGCGATCCAAAATCTTGTCAACATGGGTTATCTGCTCAGAAAACGCAGATTAGGTACTTTTGTTATAAATAGAGAAACCCACACCGACAAGCTAACCATTTTCGGTATACTGGTACCTGACATTCGAAAAGGATACACATCTGAACTAGTGCGTGGCGCCGGAGACGAAGCTGCCAAAAATAAACATAGTTTAATCTTATGTGATACTGATGACTTGTTCGTGAAAGCCGACTTTCATGCAGACCGGCTTTTGGAAAATTCTATCAAAGGCGTGATATTTGTTCCTACTGCGGCTCCTGATGAAAAAAATTATCTTATCATCGAAAAATTTCGAAAACGAAATATCCCGGTTGTATTAACTGACCGCTTAATTCCCAATGCTGATTTTGATTATGTTACCACCGATAATTTTCAGGGTGCATATGAAATAACCAAATATCTTATTTTAAAAGGACATAAAAACATCGCCATTATTTTAAGCACTCTTTTTAGTACAGAAAGGCAACGACTTGAAGGTTACAAAAAAGCCTTAGCAGATCACCGGGTACCTATCGATCCGGGGATCATTATTACCGATGACGGCCCGTTTATTGAAGAGCGCTATTTGCAATATGCTTACGATCTGATTAAGCAGCGCGACAAAATAACAGCCGTATTTGCCGGACATGACCGGATTGCCCTTCTGTTATATTCAGCAGCTAAAAAGATGGGTGTCGCTATCCCGGAAAATCTTTCTATTGTTGGTTATGATGATCTGCCATTTACAACTATTTCCCTGACCACCATGCACCAGCCAATTTATGAAATGGGCCAGGAAAGCATGAAAATGATTTTGTCCCGAATTCAAAATAAAATAAAAAAACCGCAAAAAATGGTTTTGAAGTCACATTTTGTCGAAAGAACATCTGTAAGAAAAGTCACTTAATATAAGTAACAAATAAGCCTCAAAGTCGCTAAGACTCGAAGGATAAAACCTGTAAGATTGGCAGGATGGAAAATTGAAATGATGGATGAGTGAATCAACTGTAACATAAGTATTAATCCATTGTTTATTGTTTTTTGAGCCTTTGAGCCTTAGAGGCGAAATAGTTTCTATAACAAGTTATAGTAAATGGAAGGAAAAAAGATGAGAGCCGTAACCCTTTTTGCCGATTGGGATCCAAAACCGGATTTTAAATTGGGCAATAAAGATATTGATGGTAAATTAACATATCTGGGAAGTAGAGTCTGGCGGAATCCCCGTATTGAAATCGTAAACAAAGATGTTCCGGTCCCCGGTCCTTTTGAAGTTTTGATGGAGGTAAAAGCTTGCGGAATCTGTGGCAGCGATGTTCATATGCTGCAGGCAGGAGAAGATGATTATATTTTTTACCCGGGATTAACGGCATTTCCCTGTAGCCTGGGTCATGAATTTTCCGGAAAAGTTGTTGAAGCTGGTGATTGTGCAATTAGTAAACGAACCGGACAAAAATTTGAGATAGGTGAGGCAGTCTGTTGTGAAGAAATGATATGGTGTGCCGCCTGTAAACCGTGTTGTGATGGTTTCCCTAATCATTGTGAGCAGTTGCAGGAGTTGGGATTTTCCATTGATGGCGCTTATGCGAAATATATAAAAGTTGATGCCCGCTATTTATGGAGTTTAGAAGAATTACGTGACAAATATGGCGAAGAAAAGATGTGGCTGCTGGGTAGTCTGGTGGAACCTTCATCGGTAGCTTACAATGCTGTTATCGAAAGGGGAGGCGGAATAAAGGCCGGCGAAAGTGTGGTAATTTTAGGCGGGGGGCCCATCGGCGCTGCCGCTTGTGCTGTGCTTCGGCAATCGGGTGCCCCATCCGTTATCCTTTCGGAACCGTCAAAATCGAGAAGGGAGATGGCTCTGTCAATGGGCGCAACCCACGCTATCGATCCATTTTCGGATAATATCGCAGAAGCGGTCTTAGAAATTACAAGAGGTCAGGGCGCAGGTGTTATTTTAGAAGCTACCGGCTTGCCAAGCGTAGTGTGGTCGGATATAGAAAAAATTATATGGGAAGGCAGAGCTGTTAACACTACAGTCGTTATTGTCGCACGGGCCGATGATAAAATTTTACTGAATGGTGAGGTCCTTCAAGTTCGCCGGGCGGAGATAGTTGGCTCTCAGGGTCATTCAGGACATGGTACTTTCCCTCATGTTATCAGTTGTATGTCGGCCGGAATGGATGTTTCTCCCATGATCACTAAAAAAATCACTCTGGATGAAGCAGAAGAAAATTGCCGGATGCTGCAAACAGACCGGGATGAAGTAAAAATAACAATTACTGATTTTGACTAGTTTTGTTTTATTTAAATCTCAGATGTCTAAAGAGCTTTAATTACAAAACTTTTGACACTCCCAGATAAAAAAGTAAGTAGTAAACATATATGACTGGCTCAG
>SDBT01020785.1_pt1 | contig 10260 bp, 5 predicted proteins | sample 2277101 | NCBI WGS metagenome assembly SDBT01 (sample SAMN10404973, study PRJNA504765) | marine sediment metagenome | isolation source: marine sediment core GS10_PC15, 103 cmbsf | place: Arctic Ocean: Southern Knipovich Ridge | collected 2010
AAAAATAGGGAGAGCTAAAATAATAATGGGAATAAAAATAAAGAAGGCATTCCCGTCATTTAATACCCACAGAGCCCCTATAGAGGCTAATATGAAACCGGCAAAAGTACTCCCGGAATCCCCCAAAAATATTTTGGCTGGATAAAAATTATATCTTAAAAAAGCCAATAAGCTCCCCGCCAAGGCGATAGATACAAGACTAAGCGCTTCCAAATTTTGTCTTAACCCTAAAATAACAAAAGTTACCAGGACAATAAAGGACACTCCGCAGGCAAGTCCGTCTAAACCATCTATTATGTTGATGGAATTAGTGACCCCAACTATCCAAAAGATTAAAATAGGATAAAGAAGATAACCTAACAGGTCGAAACTTTTTAATTGATTAACTATAAAACTATTTATTAAATCACTATTATATATAACCACTAATAGGGCGGGGACCATTTGAATAATAAACTTGTGCTTGGGGGAAAGATCCACAATATCATCGACTACCCCTAATAACAAAATAATTACTCCGCCTATCAGTAGGGCTTTAACCTGACCTTCTATTTGCACCACAAAGAGAAGGCTCAGCAAAAATCCAAAAAAAATAACTATCCCTCCCAAATTAGGGATAGCTTCTTCGTGTATTTTACGGTGACCGGGCACATCCACCATATTCTGTTTTTTCCCTACATGAGCCATGTAGGGAGTTAAAATATAAGAAACTATAAAGGCAATAACGCCAACCACTAGATATTTCAAATAGATATTCTCCTGATTATTGATTCACCAATTGACCAATTCTCCAATTGGCTAATTAATCAATTCATTGATTCGCTAATTATTGATTTATTCAGCTAATTCTTTTTTTAAATCTTCTATGCAAGCCACCGGCGAAGGGTCAACCTGATTTAATATCGCTAAATAATAGCTCGCTAGATCACCTAAATAAATTAAGGAGAACATGCGAGCCATTTTCCCTTTGCCTTTGGTAGGGCAAACTATAAACTCTGCTACTTTGTCTTCGATAATCTTGCGGGTAATTCTCCGTCTTTGTTCTACCCGCAAAGAACCTTCTTTGTCTTGTAGATAAATAATTTTGACCTGTCGGTTTATACTATTTTCTATTTCATAGCCTACTATTTCGTTATGGTCGAGTTCGGAAAATACATTCCAAAAACAAGGCCATTTGCTATTTTCGTTTATCTGAGTCTTCCAGCGCATAGCCACTGCCTCCAATAATCCTTCAGAACCGTAAATCAGGGGCAGATGCTGGTACAAACTCAAGGCCACCTTTTTAGCTAAATTGTTTTCGGTGGGAGATTTAGCACCATATTCTTTAGAAAGTTCCTGTAAAATATTAAGCGTTTCTTCTATCTCGCCACCCCTTCCTTTTACCAAGCCCAGCCTTTCTAATGCTTTTAATATAGGAAAGAACAGATAAGAAATGGCGGCTCGAGGCTGAATCCCTACCGGGACTTTAATCACAGGAAAGTTATTTTCTTGTGAAAGGGCTGTAAGTTTACCTCCTGAAGTTAAGGCGATAACTCTGGCTTTGGCTTCCAAACATTTCTTTAAGGCCGAGAGAGTCTCTTCGGTATTTCCCGAATAACTGACTGCGAATATTAAAGAATTTTCGTCTACAAATTTAGGAATATCATAACCGCGTATAACCACTATGGGAATTGATAATTCATCGGCGAAATAATCTGATAATAGATCTCCCCCGATAGCCGAACCACCCATTCCCAATACTACGATATTTTTAAAATTCCGGGCAGAGTTAGAGGCAGATGTAGGCGTAGACGAAAAGTCGTTAGGAATAGAAAATTCTTCTCCTAAGCGCAAAGCATCTCCCATCTTCTGTGGAAATTCCTCTAACAGCTCTATCATATTAGCTTTATCCAGCTCAGAAAAATCTTCATCTAATATATTTATTATATCGTTTTTATTTCTTCTTATCTCTTCCATAATTCCTCTCCTTTTCACATGTTCCAATCTATCTTTTTATATTTAATAACATACCACACAACCATTTTTCAAGCAAGCACATTTATGACAAATTTTGTGCCAGGATCCTCTGAAAACATTTACTTATAAGGTTTAGGGAACAGTTGAATAAGGATTAAATAGAATAGTACCATTTATATTACTCCAATAAGCCCAATCGCTTGAAATAGTGGCATTATTGGGATTCCCTGGATATTTTGGACCAGCTGTATCTCCCCACCAGTTATTTAATGCCATTATGCTATGAGTAGTTTTATTGCTAACCCCGTGAATATAGTTTCCGGTAATATTATTCTTTCCAGCACTTCCTCCTTCTACTCCTCCGATATCCGGATTAACCGAATTACCTAAAATATTATCAATAAGAATTCCATAACCATTATTACTTATATTATTAAAAGAAATAATCGGAGTAGCACTTTCTCGACAATAGATACCAGTATTACTATTATTATTTATATCATTTCCGGTAATCTCGGGCGAAGAATCACCATAGGTACGTATTCCATACTGATTAGATACTATAGAATTATTTCGGATTATGCCTGCCCCGTTTGTTGCAACCTTTATTCCACTACTGCTATTATTCTCTATATTATTGCCTTCAATTATGGGAGCTGAATTAATATAGCTTATACCATAATCTTTATTATTTTTTATTAAGTTATTATTTATATTTATAAAGGAATAATTGTCAAAATAAATTCCAACGCTAGTACTGCTATCACCATCGATAGTAAAACCAGATATAGTAATATTATCTGCTTCCAAACTGATTAAATTTTCAGTTAAACCACTCCCAGTTATAAAAGTATTGTCCTGACTTGCTCCCTGAAGAGTAATTTTTTCATTTATTATCAGCTGTTCATTATAAGTTCCTGCAGCCACCATAACTGATTTTCCAGGAGCAACTGCATCTATTCCCTCGGTTATAGTATTAAAGGGATGAGTTTTGGTTCCATCTTCTATTCCACTGGTATTTCCAGCATTTACATAAATATTAGGATCATATTCTATTGTTGTGGTTACTGCGGAACTTTCGTTGCCAATGGCATCGCGAGAAGTAATGGAAATATTGTTCTCACCTTCTGAGAGATTAAAATCGTAAGTCCAGGTATTGCTTAGATTTATAGAAACTACCTCTAAACCATTAATCCAGATAGAAGTATTGGTTTCTTTGGTACCGGAAAGAGTTTGGAGTAAAACATTCGTCGGAGAAACTACTGCATCTAAAGTTGGTGCTACGGGTATTATAGTATCTAAAACTATATTATCAATAACCGCTAAACTTTCATTTCCAACAGAGTCACGAGAACTAATCGAGATATTGTTGGTCCCTTCAGAAAGATTATAAGAGTGAGACCAATTTGCAGATGAATTAATAGAGACAACTTCTGTTCCGTTAATCCATATAGAAGTATTAGCTTCTTTAGCTCCGGATAAAATCTGAGGTGAGATGTTAGTCGGTGAAATTACGATATTTAAGGTAGGCGAAGCAGGGGGAGCAGTGTCATTTATTGCTATGTTCCACTGCACATAATCTTCCAATTCACCATCACTTACTAATACTTTTACTATTTTTTGACTGTAATCTCCATAGCCAGCAGAATAAATCCAGCTACTTTTTGAATCATTTCCTGAACCGGTATAACTTGATACTTTCTCTCCGTTTAATAACCATTGATAACTTAAAGTGGTGTTTAAGTCAATATCCTGGGTTTGGATTTCAAATTTTACCGAATCCCCCTCATTGATTTTGATGTCTATATTATTGGGGGAATAAGAAAGAATCTGGGGAGAGTTATTTATATTGATAACTTCAATTTCAAAACTCTGAGCAAGACTCTGCTTGCCATCAGAAATTTCTACAATTATCTGATGAGTTCCTACCTGATTATTGGTCGGTATCCAGGATATTAAACCACTCTCGCTATTAATGTCCATTCCCTCGGGCTTAATAGTATTTAAAGTATAGGTCAGGGTATCCCCATTAGGATCCCTGGCTTTTACCTGATATAAATATTGCTGATTTTCAGTAGCAGTAATAATAGGTTCAGAAATTATAACTGGTGCAACATTTAAAATAGGTAAAATACTTGCTAAATTTAGGCAACCTCCCATTATTATTGCCATAATTAATACAAATAATACTACAAAAAATTTTTTCATCCTTTAGTACATATCTTTCTTCAAATTTTTTAATTTTCAGAAGAAATCATTTTTATGTCGCAAAACCATAAATCGCTTTTTTGTTTTTTATTATTTTTTTGTTTGCCTTTTACGAACCAATCTTTCCGACTTGTCTTTATAATAAACAACTAAATTTAATTATACACTACCTCTTTTAAAAACTCCAACAAAATTTAATTAAAAAAACGAAAGTTTTGTGCCAGGCACCAGATTTGTCATAAATGTAAAGTTTTGTGCCGGGATCCTCTAAAATGCCTTGAGTTATTCTAAACAAGATAGTATACTATTAAACATTATGGGAAGAAGAAATAGAACAGAAATAGAGCACGAAGGAGCTATTTATCATATCATCATTAAGGGGATTGACGGAATAAATATCTTTACTGATGATACAGATAGAAATAAATTTCTACAACTTCTACAAAAAATGGTTAACTCTAACAAAGTTCACCTTTTCTCCTATGTATTAATGGATACTCACTTTCACCTTCTTTTAAAGACAGAAGAAGCAAATCTCTCTCAAGCCATGCAGCTTTTAAATTCCTCTTATGCCCACTGGTATAATTACAAACATATACGGAAAGGACATCTCTTTCAGGATAGATATAAAAGTTACCTTATTTTAAATCTTCAGTATTTACATAGTATTTCCTCTTATATTAGCCTAAATCCAGTTGAAGCAGGAATGGTAGATGCTTCTGAACCTGAAAAATATAAATGGGGGAGTTTTCGCTATTTCATCTCGCAAAAGGATGCTCCTCCCTGGTTAAAGATAACTGAATTTCTCAAGCTTTGTGAAATAAATGCTAACGAGTTTGTAAATTTAATTAAAAAAAATTCCTTTGAAAAGAATAAAAAAATCGTTACACTTTTAAATGAAATATCTAATTTCAACCAAAGTACTTTACCTAAAAATATAGATTATATATTGGCGAAAATTAATAAATATTTTGGTAACATTAATAACAATAAAAATTTGAGAAATTTATTGATTTTCGTCCTGGTAAAAGAAGGATATAAAATAAACGAAATAGCTGATCTTTTTCACATTACCAGGCAGTCTGTTTTAAATATAAATAATAAAATGCAAAAGAATATAGAATCTGATTCCCTTTATAGTCTATGGTTAAGTAACATTAGAATTTGTTTGTTATCATAAATGACAAGTTTTGTGCCAGGCACCAGATTTGTCATAAATGTAAAATCTGGTGCCTGGCACAAAACTTGTCATAAATACGTAGGTGTAATATAATATGAGAAAAAATACACGTTTTACATTCTTTTTAATAATATGTTTATTTTTTTTCCACTCACTGTCCTTACTCATCGCCATAGCAAGTCCACGCTATAACCCTGATTTAAATTGGAAGGTGTTAGAAAGCCCCAACTTTTCAATCTATTTTTACAAACAGCAAAATAATGAAGAAAATAATGATAATTTCAGTTACAATAACGAAAAATTAGCTCAAGAAGTGGCTGATATCGCCGAGGAAACCTACCATCAGGTTAATGCCCAGCTTGGCCCGCCAAAGCATCATCACCTGCAAAAGATAGCCATAATCATAGAAGATTTTTCTGATTATGCTCTGGGTTTTGCCACCTCTTTTCCCCATCGAGTGATCCGCCTCTCCCTAACCGCACCCACTGCCAAATCTTTTGATATGAAATTTAAAAGCTGGCTCAAAATGGTAATCACTCACGAATACACCCACCTGGCTCATTTTGAGATGACTGCCGGACCCACTACTGCCCTGCGTGCCCTATTTGGTCAGATACTCACTCCCAACGCCCTCCAACCTCTCTGGTCAATCGAAGGATTAGCGGTTTACAATGAAACTAAATTTACCGCCGGAGGCCGAGGAATAGATACTCGCTATGATATGTATCTTCGCATGGCCGCCCTTGAAAACCAATTTAACACCCTGGACCAGATAAATGGTTATTATCTTACTTCCTGGCCTAACGGCACTGCACCTTATATTTATGGCCAATCCCTTATCCATTTTATAGCTCAAAAATACGGAGAAGATAAAGTAATTGCAATAAGTGAGATATTTTGTGAATATCCATATTTAGGATTTAACTATGCCGTAAAAAAGGCGACAGGCCTGGACTTAGAGGAACTATATCAAAGCTGGAAAGACAGTTTAAAAGAAAAATATCAACTCCAAGAGCAAAAAATACTTGCTCAAAAAAATCTCATTCCTTCTCAGCAATTAACTAAATATAATTATTGGGTCGATTACCCTCGCTGGCTTTCAACTCCCAATGGAGACAAGATAGCATTTAGAGTTTCTACTCCTCACTCCGATCCGTTCATTCAAATTATTGACCCTTTAAGCTCTTTCACTCCTTTAACTTACTCAACTATTAAAAATCAATCTTTAATCAAAAGAACTTATGGTAGAAATTCTTCTTTTAGCATATCTCCTGATAGTTCTAAAATAATTTATGCTAAATCAGGCGATTATGAACAATTTTATGAATTTTATGACCTTTATTTATTCGACTTAAAAACAGAAAAAGAGACCCGACTTTCCGAAGGTTTGCGAGCTCGCGACCCTGACTGGTCACCTGACCCGGATAATCCCCAAATCGTAGCAGTAATTAATCAATCAGGAACAAATAATTTAGCCCTAATTAATTTACCTTCCACAAACTCATCAATTAATGAAAACCAGCCCACCTATAAACTAATTACCAAAAAAGACATTGTCTATCTAACAGACTTTCGAGATGGTACCCAATTATATCAACCATCCTGGTCCCCCAAAGGGAACATGATAGCTCTTTCTGCTTGGCACCAGGGTTATCAGGATATATATATTTTAAATTTTGATCCCAACAACAATATCGGCAATTCCACTCTCCAGCCCATATTTCATGATAAATCCACTGACCTTAGCCCTTACTGGTCTCCCGATGGCCAATATCTTTTCTTCACCTCAGACCGTACTGGTATTTATAATATCTTTGCCTTCTCGCTTCCCGATAAAAAATTATATCAAGTGACCAATGTCTTGAGTGGAGCATTTCAGCCCGCCATCTCTCCTGATGGCAAACAATTGGCCTTTATCGAATATCACGCCACAGGATATGAACTGCATCTTATGCAAATAGACCAGAATCTCAATCAATGGACAGAAGTAGAAACAGAATATGTTGAGCCCCAAATTATCACCGCACAACAGGATACCACTTGGCCAATACAGCGACAACAATCCAATGATCTAAATAGTTCTTCCAAAATCAAATACCCTATCCATCCTTACCATCCTTTAACCTCCTTTTGGCCGCCCACCTACTGGATTCCCGCTGCCCAGCTTACTGAAAACGACCTGGGAATTGGTTTTTCCACTGAATTGAAAGATGTACTGGGATTTCATTCTCTTCCCTTAAGCATTACTTACGGGATACTCAATAATAACCTAAATTACAACCTCAATTATTACAATTATAGCTACTTTCCTATTATTAATTTTTATCTGTCTGGGAATGCTGTTTTAACTTCCCAAACCCAAACCTCCTGGTGGGAAGAAGGGAAGGCCGGCATAAATATCTCTTTCCCTTTTAAAGGCCAAACTGCCTCCACCACAAATTCGCGCCCTTACAGACAAATCTTTTCTCTCGGTTATCAATACGAAAAATCATTTACTGCTGACACATCAACTCCCTCAGATACCGACCCTCAAAAAATCACCAGCCTAAAATTAGGTTACTCCTATTCTAATGCAGAAAAATATGGATTTTCCATCAGTCCCGAAAAAGGTCACTCACTCTCTCTAACCTACGAACATGCCGACAAAGCCTTAGGCGGTGATTACACTTTTGATAAATTAGTATTTGATGTCAGGAAATATATTCCCCTGCCTTCCCTTCATCAGGTTCTGGCCCTTCGCCTGGTAGCTGGCGTTACTTCTTCAAGCATATTAGAATCAGGTTTAGATGGGGAAAAATTTAAATTGGGAGGTAACTATTCTGCGGATAATCTTAGTAATACCGATGTGAATACCTTCTCTCTACGAGGTTATAAAACAGCCGTCCTCGAAGGAAATAATCTTCTCTTAACCAGCCTGGAATATCGCTTTCCCTTGGCCAACATCGAACACAGCATTAAACTTGGCCCCTTTTCCTTCTTTTTAGAAAGACTTTCCGGTGCCCTCTTTATTGATATCGGAAATGCCTGGGAAAGCGCCAACATTAATATAAATACAGAAAATAATGATATCAATTCTATCTTGCAGGATTTTAAATCAAGTATCGGAGCAGAATTAAAAGCAGATTTTAATCAAAAATATGATTCACCCTTTACCTTAAGATTGGGTACAGCCAAAGCCCTTTCTGCCCCCAAAGGATATGACATCTACATCTCCTTAGGTGCTTCCTTCTAAAATGACAAATCTGGTGCCTGGCACAAAATTTGTCATTTATTAAATTAGGCCGACTTTGCTGTGGTCACCTAAGGTGAACTCGTATACTTGGGGCAAGTCTTTAGAATGATAAATTTCTACGCCTTTTCCAATCAGACATCTTTGCATTCGACCTTTTATATTTTCCAGTTTACTCTCTTCTAAAACTACACTGCATTCAATTTCACTCTTTCTTATTTCTACCCTCTCAGAAATGGAAGTAAAGGGGCCGACATATGAATCTACTATTCTGACCTTTTCTCCGATTATTACCGGACCTACTATCTTGGAATTTACAATCTCTGTCCCCTTTCCGATCTTAACCCTTCCCGAAATCTGAGACTTCTCATCCACCTTCGCCCCGCTAATATCTCTTTCAATATCTTCTAAAATTAAGCGATTGGCTTCTAAAATATCATCAGGCCTACCCGTATCTTTCCACCAGCCCTTAATAACTTCAGCTCCAACCTTATATCCCTTATTAATCATCCACTGAATGGCATCGGTAATCTCTAATTCCCCCCGAGCAGAAGGGTTTATACTCTTAATAGCCCGATGAACATTTTTATCAAAAAAATAGACTCCTATTAAAGCTAAATTACTGGCTGGCGCTTCAGGTTTTTCCACTACCCGTACCACTCTTCCCTCTTCCAGCTCAGCAACCCCAAATTGCCTTGGATTATCCATTTCAGTCAATAACACAAAAGCATTATAATTCCCTTGAATAAATTTATTCGCATAGCTTTCTACCCCATTCTTTAAAAGGTTATCTCCTAAATACATTAAAAATTTATCTTCCCCCAAAAAATCCTTAGCCACTGATACTGCATGAGCCAACCCTAAAGCTTCTTTCTGTTCAATATAAGAAATATTCACTCCCCACTTACTACCCTCTCTCAGTCCACTCTTAATATCCTCTCCGGTCTCTCCAATTATTATACCAATATCTTTTATTCCACAGTCCCTAATTGCCTCTATAGCGTAAAACAAAACTGGTTTATTAGCAATTGGAATCAGATGTTTAGCACTCGTATGAGTTAGCGGTCTAAGGCGAGTGCCTTTACCTGCACAAAGAACAATTGATTTCAATTTAGTTCCTCCTCTTTTAAAACAACAACTTCCCAATATTTCGGCTTAAAATCTGCCTAACATCTCTAAATATTCTAGGATTTTTTAAGATTTCTATAAAAATCACAGAATGATTTTCAAAATTAGCTACCTTCTCAATAAATCGAGCATTCTTCTTAAACAATATAAATATATTTTTTAATTCTTTTTCATTTATCTCTTCATAAAATTTCCGAGCTTTTAATCCAAACTTAATCTCTTTCCTGAATTTCCTCTTCAACAGTCTATCATATTCATCTAACTTTTTATCTCTAATACATTTTGCCAGAAGTTCAGCCGATTTCAACCCATAAAATATCCCGCCCCCAGTTAAAGGTTTTACCTGAACGGCCGCATCTCCCACCAAGGCAATATTCCTGTAATAATTTTTAGTTAACCCTATAGGAATTACTCCAGCTAATTTTCCTATAATATTTCCTTTAATCTTAGACTCCCGTAAAAATTCCAGTAAATCTCTCCGGGAATTTCTCGAAATAACTCCCACACGAATTATATTATCGCCCTCAGGAATAACCCAAATAAAAAAAGGAATACCTTC
>SDBT01020786.1_pt1 | contig 10260 bp, 6 predicted proteins | sample 2277101 | NCBI WGS metagenome assembly SDBT01 (sample SAMN10404973, study PRJNA504765) | marine sediment metagenome | isolation source: marine sediment core GS10_PC15, 103 cmbsf | place: Arctic Ocean: Southern Knipovich Ridge | collected 2010
AGCTCATCCACACCAACATCCCGGATGATGCATTTGAAAACATAGAGATCGGCTGGAAGGAATATTATCTGGCTGCATTGAAGTCTTACCTCGAGATATAAGTTCCCTCATAATTGTATCTTTATAGCAGAAACCCTGCTATCCGGATATGAATCGCTTTATTTTCGCCCTTGGATATATTTCTTTATTGTGGACTTTGTTGCCAGTCCAGTCAGAAGCAAGGGATCTTGACGAAATCAAAAAGAGCGGAAAAATTCAGATCGCTTTCACCCAAACCGATTACAGTACAATTAATTATCCCCTTGCCCTGGAATTCGCCCGGTATCTCAATGTCGAAATGGAGGCCGTGACAATTACCTGGGATCAGGCCTTCTATTTAAATGGTAATATCCCGGACGATATTCAAACCAACCCGGAACTCATCTTCACACCCGATGTTTTCTCCCGTGTGGATGCCATTTTCAGCACATTTACCGTGCTCGAATGGAGAAAACGCATATTTGGATTCGCAGAAACCCTGTATTCAGCCGAATTGATAGTGATTAATGAAGAGGATGAGTCACCAAAAAATTATGACGGCCTTATTGGAAAAAGCATTGCCATGATGCATGGTACAAGTTTTGAAAGCCGGATATCTGATATAAACAAGTCAGTCGGGGGCGGGATTATCACAATTCTTACTGAAAGTTCCTACGAGGCAAAAGAACTCCTGAAAAACGGAGATGTTTGGGGTGTGGTCCTTGATGCAGATGAAGCATTGAATTTCAGCGCTATAAACAACAATGCTTTCAAGATCGGTTTACCCATAAGTTCAGTCAACAAAACAGCATATGCCTTTGAAAAGGGCAATTCCCTGGGTGAGGAGATCGAGAATTTTTTCGAAACCATTGCCAACAACGGTGAACTCGACCGGATTTTCAATGAAATGTTTGGTATAACATATTCTGCATATTTTCAGCTGATATCCAGAAGTTCCCGGCTTGAATACCTGAACAGAGACCTGGGCGATATACTGGAGTCCAAAAAACTTGTGGTTGCTCTGAGAGAAAGAAACTTTATCTACAAAGAAGGTGGACCAAAACAGTTAATGCACGCCCTGGCAGACGAATTCGCCGATTTCCTGGGTGTACAGATGGAATTTGTTGTAACACCCTATTTTGCAAAATACTGGGAAACACCCGATGGAAATGTAATCAAAGACAGTTCTTATACGCCTGATTGGTTTAATTATTTTGATGTGGCCTGCGAGGTGATCGCACCCCTTGACTGGAGAACCAACAAGGTAGACCTCGTAAGCATATACCCTTCAGAATATACTCTCATTGCAAGAAAAGATACCAGGATTGCCCGACTTAAGGACCTGAGTGACCTGTACGGAGTAACCGCAAAGCAGACGGTATATGAACAGATCTTGCTTGAAAACGGTATTGACAGTTTTTACTATGCAAAAGTGAATGATTTTCTGGGCGATGTCAGAGACGGAAAAGCTGATTATACCATTATTTATAATGCCTTTTTCGAATTGTCCGATTACCCGGGACTCGAAGTCAAGCTGAGCCTGGGAGAGCTGGAAGTATGCTGGGCACTTAGAACGGACCAGCCTGAATTGAAATGGGCCCTTGAAGAATTCCTCAAAAGATCAGAAGAAAAAGGACTGATCAATATCCTTTTAAAGGCCATGCGGGGTCAAACCCTGCAGACTGCCGAAGATTTCATCAGTAGTTACTACGAGCGCTTCCAGACCGGCCAGTTGCCTTATGTCCTTTACGGAACTGAAAACGGGCTGCCCCAGGAGGATGTGTTTTCCATATACCAGGACCAAAAAGGCTATATGTGGTTCGGAACAAATTCCGGGGTAGTACGGTATAACGGCCGGGAAATGACAATTTTTAATACGGATAACGGGCTGGTTGATAATACGGTGCTGGACATTAAACAGGATACCGGGGGACTGATATATTTTGCCACATCCAGGGGCATCGGGGTATTTGATGAAGACAGCATAGTCACTAACCTGCTGGAAGAAATTTCCTTTAACTCCATATTTGTTGACACATATGATACCAAATGGCTGCTGGGCGATGACGGGATATATCTTCTCAGTCCACAATTCAGCCTGTCTCACCTGAATGAATCCTTCCCGGACTTACCCGATAATGTCTATGCCGTGGGCGAGGACCCTGTAAACCATGATAAATACATAGCCACTGCAGAAGGGATTTATATTTATTCCCATACCGATAATACCCTTACCAAGGTGTCTGACGATAATTGTTATTCGATTTTTATCGATGTGAATGACAGCATCTGGATCTCCACACAGGATGGTTTGTTTATTTCAAGCCTGGGTGATTTCAGAAATGGCCTCCTGGCTGACAAGAAAAGGAATCTGAACAAAAGCCTTGATTTTTCCAACAAGATTATCAAGGGTATCTTTCAGAACAGCTTTGGCTCTGTCTGGCTTATCTCTGATTCCGAGATCCTTCAAGTGTTATCGACCGATCAGAAAGCTATCAAATATGAGAAGGAAATAGGTCTGAAAAACAATAATATCCTTTCCTTCTGGGTTGATATTGAAGATAATATCTGGATTGGCTTTTCGGGTGGACTACAGCGATTGACTAATAAACGGGGACTTCGGAATTTTTATCCGAATACAATCAACTCCTATATATATTCTGCCTTTGAGGATATGAACGGCAGGATCTGGATAGCTTCCCATAACGGTATTTATTACTTCAAAAACGGCCTGGTCAATTTTACTTCAAACCTATCCACTCAGACAGAAAAGTATTGTGCCATCCTTCTCCCGTCGGGAAATATCCTGGCGGCATCCTCAGAAGGGCTTTATGAGATCAGCGTCAATTCTCTCCAGGTTATACGCCGCCGCAAATTTTCAAACTTTCTTCTAAGCATTGAAAATATTACAGTCTCTGAAAACGGAGAAATATTTCTGCTTACGGGATTGAACGGAATCGTTTACTACCTGGAAAACTTCAGGGCCGCTCCCAGTGTGATCGAAAACAAACAAACTACCAATATCTACCAGCTGATTGATTTGAACGGTACCATCATTGGAGGGAATAAAAATGATATTGTGGATTTTAATGAAGGAAACTTCCGGACCATTGAAAGGATAGGATGCAATATATGGTGTATGTGCAATACTGACAATACTTTATGGATTGGCAGCGATTGTGGATTATGGAAATTTGAAGACGATGAATACCAAAAGCTGGAAGTTCCTGGGAAAAATACGGTCATCAAGGCCATTGTGCCGGCCAAAAATAAAAATTATCTCTGGCTGGGGGCCAATAACGGGTTCTCCTATTATAACATTTCCAATAACGCTATTGAATTCACAATAGATTCAAAAGACGGATTGCCGGGAAATGAGATAACCGCCGGTAATCTCTTTATCGATGATAATGACCTGCTGTGGATCGGAACCTATCACGGACTGTCAAATTTCAATCTCCGGGCCAGATCGAAACGCACATTTACACCCCTGTGTTATATTGAAAATATCACACTTAACGGATATCCCATTGATAAAGAAAGCGGAAAGGTATTCAGGCATTTCGAAAACAACCTTGTATTTGAGATCTCCGGGTTGTCATACTCGGACGAACGATCGATTGAATATGAATTTTACCTGCGCGGAGTGGAGAATGAATACTCCTCCCACCATATGGGTCCCGAATTCAAAGCATACTATAACAATCTTCCCTCCGGAAAGTATGAATTCATATACAAGGCCAAAGGCAAGAACAACATCTGGGGCTATGCCCAGAAATACCAGTTCACAATAAAAAAAGCATGGTATCATACCTGGTGGTTCAGAACCACCCTGATATTTCTTATCACATTTGCTGCCTGGTCATTTTATAAGATCCGCATACATACGATCGAAGCCCAGAAAAACAGGCTTGAACAACAGGTCAGGGAACGCACACATGAACTTGAAGTGGCCAATATTGAAATCGAAGCCCAGCGTGATCTTGCCACATCGCAACGTGACAAGATTCTGCATCAGAAAAAAGAGATTGAAGACAGCATCTATTATGCACAGAGAATTCAGCAATCTCTCCTGCCTTCGCAGGAGTTCCTTGACCAGCTTCTTCCTGAACATTTTATTTACTTTAAACCAAGAGACATCGTTAGCGGCGATTTCTTCTGGGCCAATTATATCCGGGGAAAGCTTATTATTACAGCTGCAGATTGCACCGGTCACGGAGTACCCGGGGCATTTATGAGCATGCTTGGCATTGCTTTTTTGAATGATATCGTCAATAAGCAGGAACAGATTGATGCCAGCATCATCCTGAATCAGCTGCGCAATGAGATCATACAGACACTGGGGCAAACAGGAGCCGTTGGTAAATCCAAGGACGGTATGGACATGTCACTGTGTATCATTGATCGTGAAAACAAAACCCTTCAATTTGCCGGTGCAAACAATCCCCTTTACCTGATAAGGCAATCAGAATTAATGGAAACCAAAGGGGATAAGATGCCTGTAGCCATTCATGATGTAATGACCTCGTTTACAAGTCATTCGATAGCCCTTGAAAAGGGCGATGCACTTTACCTGTTCTCCGACGGGTATGCCGACCAGTTTGGCGGACCCAGAGGAAAGAAATTTATGTACAAGGCATTTAAACAACTGCTGTGTGATATATCCCTTAAATCAATGTCTGAACAGGCAGAGATCATTGAAAAAACAATGGAGGACTGGCAGGGAACAGACGAACAAATCGATGACATGGTAATCATAGGCCTGCGTATTTGATTCGATTAAACGCAACCCTCAATCAATTCTTCTGTCTTTGGGGATAGAGCAGTTGACAAACTTTATCAAATAACAGATGAGAAAATTAATTATTGCTGCCTTTTTAATACTGTTTTTCGGTGGACTAAAGGCACAGGACTCTGAGATCCAGACATTGTTCTCAGGCAGCACACGCATTAGCGGCTTCGGGGGACCGACAATGAGTTTTACAACAGTAAACGGAGAATTTGCCCATATGATGGGAGGCGGAGGTGCTGTCCTTCTGGGTAATTTCTTCCTGGGGGGTTATGGTGAGGGCTTGACCAACGGAATCTCTGTCGATGGTGCCCGGCTTGATTTCGGACATGGCGGCTTCTGGACCGGCTACTCTTTTTTAGCCAACAGACCATTTCATCCATCAATTTCAGCCCGGATCGGATGGGGAGAAGTTTCTGAATTAGATTACAATTATTATGAACTCTCATCCGATAACGTATTTGTATTCAACCCGGCCATTGAACTTGAAATGAATTTTACCAGATTTTTTCGCCTTGGTGTCGGTGTACATTACCGGATTGTAACCGGTGTCAATCCCTCGGTACATAACAGTAACCTGAGCAATTCAGACTTTTCCGGTCCGGGGATTTCCCTGGACTTCAAATTCGGCTGGTTTTAGCACTTTCCCTGATTGCTTGCTCCCGGAGTCCCCGATAAAAAAAAATGTATATTTTTAGGGGGTGTATGATTACATCGTAATTGGATCAGGATTCGGCGGAAGCGTTACAGCCCTCCGTCTGGTTGAAAAAGGATATTCCGTCCTTGTTATTGAAAAGGGGAAAAGATATTCCCATTTGGATTTCCCGAAAACAAACTGGAACCTGAGAAAATACCTCTGGGTACCCGCTCTCAGATTTTTCGGGTTTCAAAAACTCACATTTAACCGTAATGCCAGCATCCTGTCCGGTGTCGGAGTCGGAGGAGGGAGCCTTGTATATGCCTCCACCCTGTTCCACCCACCGATGAATTTTTTCAGGCATCCTTCCTGGAAAGATTTTGCCGATTGGGAAAAAGTACTAAATCCTTTTTATGAAAAGGCTGGGTTCATGATGGGCCGAAACAAATACGACAGGCTGAATCCTGAGGATATTTTATTGAAACAAGTGGCTGAAAAAATGGGGCGGACTGAAAGTTTTGATAATGTACAGGTTGGGATATTCCTGGATGAAAATAAAGAAGAAAGGGATCCTTATTTTAAGGGACTTGGTCCGAAGAGAAAACCCTGTACGGAATGCGCCGGCTGTATGGCAGGCTGCCGGGAAAATGCAAAAAACTCCCTTGATAAGAATTATCTTTATTTTGCCGGGAAAATGGGCGCCGAGATCCTGGCCGAAACCAGGGCCATAAAAATCAAATGTAATCGGGGCGAGTATCTTGTCAAAACCCGGTCTTCCACATCCCTTTTCAGGAAAAAGCCTGTTGTTTACAGGGCCGGGGGACTAATACTTGAAGGTGGCACCCTGGGCACTATGGAATTACTTCCTGCTCTTTCTGACAGGCTTGGTTCCGGGCTCCTGACAAATTCCGAATCCCTTTGTGCTGTTTCTTCCATCCCACAGAAAATGAATAACGGCCTGGCCATCACATCAGTCTTTAACCCTGATGATATTACTCATATTGAAGTAGTAAAGTACCCCGACGGCTCAAATGCCCTGAAATGGTTTTACACGCTTTCAGCGAGCGGATCCAAATACAACTTTTTTCGCTTTTTAAAGCTAATGCTGAATAGCCTTAGACATCCATGGAAGGTCCATAAAATAGTTTTTAATATGAACTGGTCCACAGGCCTGGTGATCCTTCTGGTCATGCAGCATATTGAAAATGCAATGAGCATGAAATGGAATAGAACCATTTTCGGAGGAAAGATGATCATCGATAACATGGGCAATAAAAAGGTGCCGGCCTATATTGATATCGGACAAAAAGTGATGGAAAGTTATGCGCAAAAATCAGGTGGTATCGCTCAGAATGTCATTCTTGAGGTCCTGTTTAACCGCCCCACCACAGCCCATATCCTGGGGGGTTGTCCCATGTCTGAAGGAGTCGGCACCGGTGTAGTCGATCCCGAACTCAGGGTTCACGGTTACAATAACATGTATATTGTGGACGGATCAGTTATTCAGGGAAATATAGGGGTAAATCCAAGTTTCACGATCCTGGCCATGGCGGAATATGCCATGGATAAGATCCCTGACAAAAAAGGCAAGCATCAGGTTTCCCTTGAAGAACAATTGGAAAAAATATCATGATCCGTTTTAAATATCCGGCGCTCACCCTCTGGAGCCTTCTGACCATCTCAGTCATCAGCTTTGCCTCCTGCAGAACGGGTCCCGGAACCATTTCTGCAGTTGAGCATCCACAAATCATACCCTACCTGAATGATCTGATAGTCGACGGGAATCCGTTTGACTGGCCGGATTCCTATCCTCCGCACCGGATACTATCTGACATATACGGCGAAGCGCCTGACTCTTCCGATCTTTATGCCCGCTTCAGGCTTGCCTGGAATGATAGGGGATTGTTCATCCTGGTTGAAGTATGGGATGATTTCCTGTACGAGGATCCCTCAAGGTTCTGGAATGGCGACGGACTGGAACTTTTTGTGAGTCCCTCAAAAGGCTCTTTTGATATTGTACAGATCTCCGTACGCCCCTCCTATGATCTGCCGGATTCCCTCACTGCAGTCGCACATTATGACCACCGCAGGTCGGATACACTTCGGACAATCGCTCCCGGCAGTTATTTCTGCAGCCATAAATCCTCCGGCAGCTACCTGCTCGAAGGCAGGGTGCCGCTTGATATACTGGGGTTGACACCTGCCCCGGGTATGGAAATGGGCGTCCAGATATACATAAACGATTCCGACCGGGAAGGGGATTCCATGAACTACAGCCTTCCATGGTACCCCGTCCGTGATTCATACAGGAATCCCTATGCCTTTAACCGGGTCCGTTTCAGTGAGTTCGACAAACCTGCAATTATCCCTGAAGTCAGGGCCTACATCAGCGATGAAGAAACAGTTCATATCAAGGTCCTGTCAGATCAATCCGGCAAAAGCCATGACTTGCAAATTTTATCTGACAATTTTAGCACGAGATTCAACCTGAAGCCCGAACAAAACGGTCTTTACATACATCAATGGGAATTGCCGCTCAAAAAGTTCCTTCCCGGCAAAGGCACTTTGCATTTCCTGGAAAAAGACAGCCTGTTTTCAAGCATTAATCTGTGCATGGCGCATAGAGTATATGAAGACATCCCTGAACCCAACCGCTTTGAAGATGAAATCAGGCTTTTTGAGATAATTGATTACCATCAGCCTCCACCGGAGAATTCCATCCTGTTCACCGGCAGCTCCACTATCCGGAAATGGTATGATATTGAACAGTATCTGCCCGGACTTAAGCTGATCAACCGCGGATTCGGGGGTTCGACCATGAATGACCTGAATCATTACATTGAACGCATTGTTATTCCCTACAAGCCCTCCCTCATCTTCGTTTATGAAGGAGATAATGACATTGCCCGGGGTGCCAGTCCCAAAGAATTTATTGAAGAGTGCAGGTATTTTATACTCGCCTGCAGCAATCGCATTCCGGATACTGAAATCTATTTCATGTCGATAAAACCCAGCCTGTCAAGGATGCGAAACTGGAATGAAATGGAAAAGGCAAAACATATGCTTGAATACCTTACCCTGAAGCACGATAATGTCCATTTTATAGATATCTCCCGGGGAATGCTGAATGATAACGGAGTTCCAAAAAGCGATATATTTGAGCGCGACAGGCTGCATCTTAATAAAAAGGGATATGAGATCCTGGCAGAGACACTCAGATCCATTTTATATCAATAAATGCTATATATAATAATATGAACAGCACTGAAATATAAGAAATTATTGAAAAGCAGGAAGTGTTTTTCCAATCCGGCGTCACCCTTGATATCGGATTCCGTCTCAAAGCACTGCGAAAGCTGAAGTCCCTGCTCAGAGAATATGATGATGAACTCAACCAGGCACTCCTTCAGGATCTTGGCAAACACCCCGCAGAATCCTATGCCAGCGAACACGGGCTTGCCATCCAGGAAATCGGAATGATGATCAGGAACCTGAAGAAATGGTCCCGCCCACAGCGAGCATACACCCCCATAATTCATTGGTTTGCAAAAAGTTATTACCTGCCACAACCTTTTGGCCGGGTATTGATCATATCTCCCTGGAATTACCCGCTTCAGCTTTTATTTATGCCGATGACCGGTGCCATTGCCGCAGGGAACTGCGTGCTTGCCAAGCCTTCAAAGTATGCCGTTCATACAAACTCTGTGATGCAGAAAATGATCTCTGAGAATTTTGATCCTGCATATATTTCACTGATAGAGGGGGGAAAAGAAACCAACCAGCATTTGCTGGATGCACAATTCGATTATATATTCTTTACCGGAAGTACGAAAGTGGGGGAAAAGGTGATGGCAGCAGCCTCAAAATATCTTACCCCGGTCTCCCTGGAACCTGGCGGCAAATCACCTGTTATTGTTGAACCTGATTCATCCCCGTCCCTTGCAGCACGAAGAATAATCTGGGGCAAACTTCTGAATGCCGGACAATCATGCGTGGCGCCTGATTATTTGCTGGTACATAAAGATATCCGTGAGTCCCTGCTCAGGGAAATGCAGAACGCCTGGCTGCACTGCTGAAGGGCAAAAAAATCCTTCTCGGGGGAGAATGTGACCCGGCTGAAAGATACATTGCACCAACGGTCGTGGAAGTGAGTGATCCCGGAGACATCCTGATGCAGGAAGAAATTTTCGGTCCCATTTTACCCCTGTTTGAATACAGCAGTCTTGATGAGGCTCTTGCAATTGTGAGAAGCAAGCAAAAGGTTATTCAATGCACCCAGTCCGGAAGCGTGGGAATCAACGAGACTGTTGTTCATTTTATCAATACACACCTGCCTTTCGGCGGGGTGGGAAAAAGCGGTATGGGCAGAGAAGGAAGGCGTTGCCGCAGTGCTTACTCTTCCCCCGTTTTTCGGTCGCTGGAGAAGCAATGTTAAGGTCATAAAGGACTATCTCCGCCGTATCAGCGACGCTGTAAGTATCCCAATCATGCTCCAGGATCACCCGTTAAGCGGCATCACCCTGCCTGCCGGTGACCTGTGTGAGTTGATTTCCGATGTGCCGGGACTCGATTACCTCAAGATGGAAGTGGATACATCCGCGGCAAAAGTCAGGGATATACTCGAATGCGCCCCGGAAACTTTTCAGGGTATTTTTACGGGAATGGGCGGTATTCGTCTTTTCTGGGAACTCGAGGCTGGAGCTGTCGGCTGTATGCCGGCATGTGTTCCTGCAAAGCCGCTGGCCGACATTATTCACCTTCACTTTGACGGGAAAAGGGATGAATCATTCGATTTGTTTCAGAAATGGCTGCCTTT
>SDBT01020787.1_pt1 | contig 10260 bp, 15 predicted proteins | sample 2277101 | NCBI WGS metagenome assembly SDBT01 (sample SAMN10404973, study PRJNA504765) | marine sediment metagenome | isolation source: marine sediment core GS10_PC15, 103 cmbsf | place: Arctic Ocean: Southern Knipovich Ridge | collected 2010
TTCTTGTCCTCACCCTCCCCTTCAGGCCAGCTCATTGGTTTGAACCAGAGATAGTCCCATCCTCGTTTGTCCTCTCCAGGAATAACTATCTCTTTTATCTGGCCATCTCGTCGAATGTCTATTTTTATTTCCTCTTCTTGTGGGGAGCCAAGAAATGTATAGACCACCGGGATGAATCCTTCCTTTGAACTTTTGATTCTCGCACCTAGAAATAGCAGACTTCCAGGCTCCCAGCCCTTAAATCTCGCGTCGTTTAACTTCCCGGTCAGTTCGTAAATTACCCGCATGAAGTTCTGAGCAACGGCATCTGCTTCCCAGTACTTGGTGACTGTCAGAGTGGCCTTTGGACTATAGATGTCGACGCCGTTGGCCTTACCATCAAGAGTGAGACCAATAGCTTTTCCAACGGATTCCTCCTCCGGAAAGCTCGCTTGATCCGCCACCTTCCGTACCTCTGCTATATGTTCAAGTCCTGCAGAGAGGTCCATTTCCCAGGACTCACCGCTTATCCCATCGCCTCCTCCTCCACCTCCTGGTACGCCATACGTGACGGTCAGGCGGCAGGCGGTCGGTGCCAACCTCACCGCCTTCTTCATCTGGACCGTGGTAGTTACTCCGTCGTGATCTAACTGCGCCCCAAAGCTGGGGCCGTAACCTTCCGCTATCCTTGGGTCGCTCACACCATTGATCGTATAGATGTCTACGATCACGACCGTCAGTTGGGTTCTGGAAACTTCTCTGCTCTCGTAAAACTCAGTTATTTCTGTAGGCATTGTTACCTCCTATGCTGTTAAAGCACCAGCGTCGCCAATTTTGTCAGCTGTCTTTTTAGAACTGTCGCGGATATCTTCCAGCGCATTTAATTGATCCTGCTCAATTCGTGTTCCGCCAGTCATCAACGATGCGAGTGCCCCACGGAACGTCCCAATAACTTCACCAGTTCCAGTCCCGAGTGCTTTGCCACCAGCCAGAGTTTTCTCCCCCACGCCTCCCCTCTGAATCCCTCGCATTTTATCAGTACTAGCAATCCACCCGGCCTCCACTTCTTTCAGATAGCTGGCATATCTTTTCGTGAACGCATCAGCCGATGTTTTGGTGACCTCATCCATAGACTTGTTCTGGCCTGTAGCCGTTCTTTTTGCGTTGGCGTACGCTGCGTTTGCGGCTTCTAACGCGTCCTGTAAAACCTGAGGGTATCTGTCCATTATAGCCCTGATCAGCGACGGACCTCCTTTTTCTTCGATAGGAGGAGCCATGACGTCATCAATAGTCTTCTTGGCGAATGCAGATATTTTCTCTCTGGCACCTTCAGCATCTTCTCCAACTTTCTTCCATGCGTCTGCTACATTTTTCGTGGCCGCTTCGAGGTCTTTGGTCGCGGACTTAATCTTGGGAAGGAGCTTGATTCCCCCTATAGTCAATCCAATAGAAACTTTGGCCAATGATTTGCCTTGCGCCTTAAGCAGCTTCCTGATTATCATATCCATACCGATTGTCTTCGACATTTCAAGAAGCTTATCTGCCATTCCACCTATTGTTTCGGACAATGCGTAGAGGAGAGACTTAAGCATCTTAAGGAAGTTGACTTTCATCCCAGCCGCAAACTTTTCCCAGGAGGCCCCGAGAAATGTGAGCCCCGACCTCCATAACGGTGCCAATTCCTTCCACAGAACTTTCAGGTTATTGAAGACTTCGCCAACTGCTGAGGAACCCATCTTCAATTCCCTTACCCAGTCTAACCACTTCTTCGTGCTGTCGTCGAGGAAACCGGAGAAGTACAGAATGCTCCCAATACCAATAGCGAAAAGGCCTCCAGGAGAAAGGAGCTTGGCGATAGTCGTGATGCCTTTGCCTACAACCATCAAGGCAATGCCAAGTGTGAGGAGTCGTATAGCCAAGTTAGCATAGGACGCTATCAGTTTCGGGTTTTGGGTTATCCACGTCTTCACCGCGTCCACCAATTTTATGATCGACTCGACCCATGCCATGGTTCTCTTCTCCAGGGAAATCCCTATGGTGCGGAGAAGGTCTATAACTGACTGCTTCAGTTTACGAAATGCGTGCATCAAAATTCCGGCCATCTTTGCGTAGGCCTCTTGCGTTAGCCCACCGCGTTTCTGCGCCAGTTCAAGGTCCACGGTGAACCCGGCCAGGTCTTGTATAACCGGCATGATCAGTTTCAACGCACGGCGATTCTCAAACACACTAGCGATCTGTTCGGCTGTTGCCCCTTGCATCTTTTTAATGACTCCGATAAGTCCAATGGTCCTGAGCGTGTTTGTGTTCAGCTCGAACCCGAAAGACTTAGCAGCCTTGGCCGCTTTCGTGGTGGGCTTCAAGAATGTCATCAAGGTCGAGTTCAGTGCCGTGACAGATATCCGAGTGCGCACACCGTTTCGAGTTCCGGTGGCCAGAGCTGCGGCCATCTCTTCCATGGACAGTCCGGCCACACTTGCCGTGGACGCGACCATACCAACAGCAGGAGCGAGTTCGGCAAACGTGGTCTTGCCTCGCTTCACCGTGGCGAATAGAAGGTCACTGACGCTGGTTGCCTGATCTGCAGCGAGCCCGTAACTGTTGAGGATAGTGGTGATGGCGTCTGCCGCAGTCCCGGTATCGGTCATGCCTGCCTTCGCCGCTTTCATACTTACGCGGAGAACTCCGATGGCTTTGGATGGGGCGATTGACGCGCTCAAAATATCGTAGAGGCCTTTAGAGATCGTATCAGTGCCCTCGCCGAACTCCACAGACATCTTTCGCATTTCACGACGAAAACTCGGCATGAACTTCGTGAGCTGGCTCTGATCTATCATCGTGCTGACTGAGGCCATCTGCTCCCCAAAATCAGTGGCAATTTTTATCCCGGCAATCATTGGAAGCGACATGACCGCACCGAGCTTGGAAAAACTTTTCCCAAGTGTCATCACGTTCTTGCCAAAAGCTTGCATCTTCTTTCTAGCTAATGCTAGTGCTGAATCAAGCTTTGTGAGTCTTCCGCCGATTTCGACGAAAGCTCCGCCAGCGCGAACTTCTGATGCTCCTGTTGGCATTATTTTTTCTCCTGTCTCCTACGCTTTCTCTGCGACTTTTTCATCCGTTCCCTAGTTTCGACAGATCTTTTTATACCTTTAAGACCACGACCATTTATATTCCCCAGCTAACCTCGCTAGCTCCTGTTGGCATCCTTCCCCCACTTCTCCTTCCGTTTTTCCCAGAGTGCGTCAATCTCTTCGTTCGTCAAACTCTTCGGCATATTCTTCCTGACTTCCTCTATCCGCTTATTGAGTTTGAAAATGTCCACGGCTTTCGACTTTCCTCTCAACGGGTGGAAGTCCTCCACCTTGTAACGCTTCTTCGTAAACCTTGGGATGAAGAAGCACATCCACGCTACCCTGTCCCACTCCTCCATCTGAATAGCACGAGCTCTCCAATACAATTCCTCCAAGGAATACTCCCATGGTTCTACTCCCCCGATCCCGGCGAGTTCATGGACGTCTTGCCAGGACCAGCCTCGGGAGGGGACGTGGCCGGGCCGTCACCATCCTCTCCTTGCGCGTTCGACATGGCCGCGAGGTTTGGGAAGAACCCAAAGAGCGCAGCGATGGCCGCAGCGATTGCCTCGTCTATCTCGTTTTTCGTTATCGCCTGACAGAAGTCATCGTACGAAACTTCCTTCATGAATTCATCGACTGCAGAAGCATAAGCGTTGCCGCTTGAATTACAGCATGACTGGTAGAGAAGATACGTCAGATTCCCGATATGCCCAAAAAGCTTCTTGGATATCTTGAAGATCTGGTTGTCTGTTGGTTCTGCCTCTCCCAATCCCTCTTCGATGAACGTATCGAAAATGGCTTCGAACAAACCAATTCCCGCCACCTTCTCGAAGTCACGAATCACTCGCGCCGTCACCTTGGGATGCCACTCGCGCCCTGCGGCATCCCTAAAGGTGACAATCGCTTCCTTCTTTTCTTCTTTGACCATAGCTTACCTCCGTTCCCTACTTATTAGCTACCGGCTAGGACGTTCAATGCGCCCGTACCCTTGACGGTCACGTTCAGTTTCACGCCGTCATCTAACGGCTGAGGGAACGTGAGACCGGTGATGATCACGCTTCCCGAGAAACCCGCGTTCGTGTCGTCAGCAAACGACGCCACGAGTTCCGAACCGTCCAAATACGCATCCCGAAGAGCAAGGAGCGCATTGTCGGTAGGCACCCACAACTGGTCAATCGTTGCACCCCACTCCTTGAGACCCTGGATAAACTTCTTCCATCCAGAATCATCACGAGTAGTAATGTCGATCTCAGTCGCCGACATGCTCAGTTCAACGTCCTGAGCTCTTCCCACTGTGTCCGCCCCCACGGTCAGCACACAGTTAAAACCTGCGAGAGGAGCACTCATATCTCCACCCCCTTTCCTATGTTTCCAACGTCTTTACGCGACATCGTATTGTATAGCCAGGGAACCCATCCTCATCCGATGTCTGGATGGGAGGATCTGCTATGCAGAACACATGGCTATACCCAGTTATTGTCAGGGCAACTCGGTCAAGCAGCCTCCAAATATCCCCGCACACATCATTGAGAGCTTTGTCACTGCTGGTCTTGTTGCTGAACACGTCCACGTCCAGTTCTGTATCACCACCACGGCTATCCCGCACGCCCCATGCAACCCCGGACACCTGGGTGATAAGCACCGCAGGATACCCGCAGTCATCAGGAATCTTCCTGGACGTGAACACGGCTGGCCTGGATGCGATGCGGTTGAACTTGTACGTGCCAAGTTGATCTGTCACGTCGGTATCCGCAATGATCGCGGCAGAGATCGCTTTCTTAATTTTCATAGTGGCCCCTTAGCTCTATTGAGCTTGGCTCCGGAGGGAGTCTTAGCTAACTGTAATCCTTTGAACAATGCAGGAAATCTCTTTTGCATTCGCTTCAACGCTGGGCGCATAAAAGGCCGCTTGGGTCGGGTACGACTTCCGAACTCATGCAACCTCCCGTACCATGCCTGTAGCGTCGGGCCGACGAGGTATGTGAGCCATTTCGTCGGGGCAGACTGTATGCTTGCTCGTAGGTTTCCGGTCTGAACGTGGGGCGGGGTATCAGGTGGGGCAGGAACATATACTTTTCCACCTCCAGGCCCGGTTTTCCTGCCTCCTGCCTTCATAGATAATTTCGCATCCCGCTCGACTAGGAATGCTGCCTTCTTTATTCTAGGCATGCTGGCTTCCTTCACCGCAGCTTTCAACTGCTTAGAGTTTAACCAAGTTTTTACAGTTACAGAAATCATTATTTAGTCGGAAAAATCGGCTTCGTTATCCGCTCCAATGTCAAAAGTTTCTTACGCTTCCCCATCATCAGGAGAATCTTCGTCACTCGGTAGTACGATTTCGCAGTAGCCATTATCTCCACCCCGCCTCATATATGATCCACGCCGCCAGAACTAACCCACCCATCGTAAACACCGTAGTCATCACACCTTTGAGTACGTTTTTACCAGACTGCTTGTGGTCGTTTAAGTGGCCGTTTACATCTTTCTTCACCACCTCTAGACTAACCTTCATCTCCCCGACTGAGACCTGTACTTTTCCAACCGAATCGACCAGACTGTCAATTCGTTCATGTGTCTTGGTCGAACTACTGTCGATTTTTGTGTGCAAACTATTGACCGCAGTTAAGACAGCTTGGTCATCACCACCCATGTTACACCTCCTCGTTCACTTCAATCACGTCGTCAATAAGCACATTCTCGCGTGCGTCCACGTGCATCTGTGTTTCAGTTTCCTCTACAGTGACCGTGCCGTAAATCGTATCTGGGTCATCATACAAGTCCGTGTGCCCACCTTCACCGTCGTAGGTTCTCGTCGGCCGATGCCTAACAAATGGTCGTGTCATACTCATGAGAACACACTGTTGAAACTGTAGGATCTTAGTTGGGTTATCTCGTCAGCAGAGAGCAGTTTCTCCCACCTCTCGCTGAACCCGCTAACCATGTCACTTGACACGCCGCCTCGTTTATTGTACGCCCGATGAGCGAGCTGCAGAATGATCAGCTTCAACGTTGCCGGAAGAGTGGCGAATGTGTACCCCGCCGTGTACGATACCAGGTACCTCTCGTCCCCTACGCCCCAGTATGTCCCATCACGGTACCATATTCGATTCTTGTTGTATCTCCACAGTGCAGTGCTGATTTCATTGTTGCTCGCGTCCCTGTCAAGAATTTTCGTCACTGTGAGCATCGGATGAAACAAAGGCCGAAGGTTCAACTCGCCTCCCGTGACGGGCTCTTCTGATATTGAAGCAGCCGCGTCGTTTACGTTGAACCTCAACGAACAGAACTTCTGCACCCAGTCTTCGATTGCGTCAACAAGGATCTGCAGGGTCACGTCCTCCTGCGTATGTGTTATCTGGAGAAACTCTTTAGCAGTTGCTAGCGTAATCAAGCTCATTGTCACACCCTCCCTAGAAATCTATTATTGCATCCGTGCCTATTGTTCTTTCATCCATTACTTTGCTTTCCGTTCCAAGTATTTCAACAAGTCCGGCAAGCGCAAGACTTTTCGCCTTTGTTAAGGAACAAATATCTTCATCATCTTTGCATCTCTGGAATGATTGTCTCTTGACTATAAACGACCCGCGAGTCTTCCAACGGATGACAACATCTTCTACTCTTGGAACGATAGTTCTACGAATTTTCTGCGGTTTGGCGGACATATCAATCCTCCCTCTTAAACCACTCACCATCAACATCAAAAAACGGGTACGCCTTTATTGCCTTCGTTTTTCTTTTGTACACGTGGGCCAGTTTTTCCTTGAAGATCATATCTTCCTTACCCAACCTCACGTACCAATTTGCCCCGCCAGACCCGTGTCCGAAGTACACCATGTTCGGCAATCGCTTGCATTCCACGATCTTGTGGAGCTGTTTGTGCTGAGCGTGGCCGTATTCCCCATTGACGTTGTGCGTGAATATCCGGTCCCATTCTTTTTCCTTCAGCACCTTGTCGAGTTCCTTTGCCACCGAACGGTTATCCCACTTAACCTTCAGCCCCATTTCGTACCCCAGGATTATTCCATCCGCACCGAGCATTTCACAGACCTCTGTAAACTGTGGGTCGCGTCCGTGCTCGATGTCCTTCGTAACGCATACAATTTTCCAGTACTCATTTTTCCACTGATGGAGCGTTCCGCCCATGTTCAGGATCTCATCGTCAGCGTGGGCAACTATGACCAGGTTGTTCACTTGGACCTCCTAAAGACATAAATTGATCTCGGGTCGTATTTGTCCCAGACACTTACAAGTTCAAGACCCCATTGCTTGCTAAACCTATCCATGTCATCTATGGAATACCTATGGACGTATTTAGGCGATTTGTTTTCTGGAAGTGAAGAATTGATTATATCAACAATCAAATACCCTCCGGGAAACAATCTCTCCTGAAGTTTAGCCAGCAATGCCAGTGCATCCACGTCGGCTCGGTATGTAAAGTTCAGTGGCATGATGACGTCGAAGTAGTCGTAGAAGCACACATCTTGGGCGTCTCCGCAGACCACCTTTGGTTCCATCTCGAACTCCCTGAACATTTCTAGTGAGGCCAAGAAAGCGTGCAGATCTTTTTCGATCCCGTGCAGGTGCGTGAATCCGCGCCTGTGAAGCTCGACGAGGTTCTGCCCAATACCATAGCCGAGCTCTAAGATGTTCGCGGAACTCCTGTCGATAAAGACGTCTTCGATGAAGGATATAATATCCAAAGCGTATTGATTTCCTTCTGGCTTTCCGAGAAACCATTTAGGGAGGTTATAGTCCCGCACAAGTTCTTGTGTTTTTAGTGTTATCTTTTCCATACCTTCACCATGTTAATCTGACCGCACTTGAAAGTCTCCGTCGGTTTTAGAATCTCGACGTTCCACTTTTCCTTGTTCAAATTATCTATTAACTTCTTGCACCCGACGCCTGGATGATCGTGTCGGTAGTCATCGAATACCACAACCGTTTTCTGTCCGATGAATCTCTGCACGTCCTCCCAGTCTCGCGCGATGGTCCCGTCCTTGTGCCCTCCGTCAATGAATATTATGTCGAACTCTCGGTCCGGTAGCGCCAACAAGACATCTTGTGAGAACCCACGGTTGAGTTCCACCGGGACGCCCAAATCCGAGAGCTTCGTCAGCACGCCAGAGTAAGCCGCAGGCTTTTTCGAGTGCTCGGACTTCTCGAGCTCTGGCGTAAGCGATTCGAAGAGATCGATACCAGAGTAGAAAATTTCTTCGGCGTCGGCGTATCCCTTCGCGGTGAGGATCAGATTCTGCGCGGTCCCGCCGCGCCACGTTCCGATCTCCAAAAAGGTTTTGGCCTTGGTCTCCTTCGCGATCCTGGTAAGGTTTTCGTACCGGGGAGTTATGTATTCAATATCAGGCATCTTGATTTCCCTTTCCTCCGATTTCACAAGTGATCTTCGTTTTGTTCAGAACTTGGTACGCCGTCAACCTGTGGTACCCGTCGAAGTTGAACTTTGTGCACGGAACACGATTGAAATTTTTATCTACGCCCCAGATTTGAACTGCCCTACATTCTGAAACTCGACAGGAAATATATAGGTCGTAGTGTCTGTCAATCGACTCTTTGACTTTCGTGGACGACCACTTCGGGTGGAACACCTCGACCCATTTCGAGTACGAGGCGTTCTTCTGGCGTAGAAGAAACTCCGCGAACTCGGGGAATGCGTAGGGAGAGTCTACGTTGTAGAAGTGACGGTTGTCCCCGTACTTCCTGACAATGCCAGCCAGCTTGTCGACCTTAATTTCTTTTATCATAGTTCCTCGACGTGCACCAGATGATGCAGTGGTTCCTCTTGTACGAGTTATCCTCATACGCCTTGTTGACGACCCAGTCCTTCTCAAGATACTTCACGTTCTCTTTTAGTGTCGTTCCCCCTGTAAACTGCCCGAGCTTTCTTCGCTTTGCGTACTGCTGATTAGCCCCGATGACATACGCCGTGCGCGAGAGAAAGGATAGTTTCCTGAGGAAGCCTGTCAATACTTTTGCGCCGTTTTTCGGTGGCGTCTCCGGATTGCCCTCGTCCAACTGTGTGTTCCACCCCACCCAGTATAGGACGTTGAATAAGAAGGCAAGATCGAACTTCCCCTTCACCTTGTCGATGGACTTTTCGATTTCGAGATATCCCATTCTGAACGCCTTGGGATTATTCGTGTAGTACACAAATTCGGCCTGCGCCCTGAAGATATTGTCAACCTCCACCCCGGTGACATTAGCTGCACCTTCATTGAGACACCTCAAACTGATCGCTCCAGCATTACATCCTACGTCTAGCACCGACTTCCCCTGAACAGGGAGCGGCAGATTGGGTCCAATAAGTTTGTTCCATTTCTCCTCTGGGTTCGTTCGACCGGGGGTGACACAAGAACCGAGACGGATTTTCTGATACCAGAAACTTGGTTCTGTATCAAACTTTTCAATCCGATGTTCTATGTATGAATTATCCATGATTCAACCCGCAGTCTATTAGTGCTCTGTATCCCTGCGCCCGTTTCTTCCACGTCCACCCATCGAGAATTCTCTCCCGCATGTTTGTCCCCATCTGTCGGCACGATGCTTTGTTTATTTTTTTCAGAACAGCTACGATGCTGTCGACGTTCCTCTCTATGAAGTATCCCGTCTTGCCCTCCTCGATCAATTCCTGCGCTGCCCCGGACCTGGTAGCAATCAGTGGTCTACCACACGAGCAAGCTTCCAGGATGGTGAGAGAGCACCCTTCGCTCTCGCTGGCATTGACATAGCAGTCGATCCCGTGGTAGAACTCCGGCATATCATTGTGGGAGATCTTTTTTTGATCTGCGTTCTGCACTCTGATTTCACATCCCTCTACTTTCACGGCTTCCTCGATCAAATCCAATCCCCTGAATTTGCGGGAACCGCAACCCGCCCACCCCACTGTGAGCTTGCCTTTTGGGATATTCTTGTACTCTGGCTTGAACTTTTCCGTGTCGACCTCATTGGCCGTGAGAAAGAGGTTCTCGATGTTTCCGTTGAACGTATCGAGCAGATCTTCGTTCACCACACCGACGGCGCAGTATCTCTCGTCGAGGTATTCAATCCAACGCGTTCGGGTTTTACCCTTCAAAGTCCGGTGGCTGTGCACCACACCCACTGGTTTCTTCTTCGGGGTAGTGATCCCGCGAGGCCCAGGCCACTTCCATCCCATCGAGGAGACAAGGTCCCATGCACATGGGTGGTCAATGAA
>SDBT01020788.1_pt1 | contig 10260 bp, 9 predicted proteins | sample 2277101 | NCBI WGS metagenome assembly SDBT01 (sample SAMN10404973, study PRJNA504765) | marine sediment metagenome | isolation source: marine sediment core GS10_PC15, 103 cmbsf | place: Arctic Ocean: Southern Knipovich Ridge | collected 2010
GCAAGAGATAATATTATTAAGAAACAATCTCTTAGCAACGAATCTGTGCTTAGAGAGGCACGAGATAGTGCAGATATAGAATCAAAGAAAGTGCCTGATGAGGAAATAGAAAAGTCAGATATCTTTACATCTACAGAATCTAAGAAATTATTGAATGATGCTAATAATATAATTAGAGAGTCTACAGAAATGAAAAAGAGTAAGGGTGTCTTTGATGAGTTGAATGCTTGTATAGGAAATAACGTGTAATGGCTGATTTTTCGAAATGCGTAGAAAATGCACTTAAATCATTAACGGAGTTTTCAGCTGATGATATTAATCGCTATGTGCGTAAGACATTAGAGAATGCAAAAAAAACAGGTTTAACCGGCAAAGCTGCTATTAGCGCTGTTAGGGATGATACCTTTAATACTGCACTTGGCCAAATTGGTAGTGATGCCCAGCGTAGTGCTAACAGTGTTAATAAATACGAACGTGCGGCTAGAGATATTAAGGCTAAAAAGTTTACGGTACGAGAATTTGTATCACGTGGAACACGTAATATTGGTAACAATATCGAATCTGCTCAACGAGCAGCTACCAATGAATTGATGGGAGGGTTTACAGATACTCTGACCAAGGATGATATTGTATTTATGCAAGATACATCAAATGAGCATGAGATAGGTAGGGCAACCGATGGCCATACCATGAGTCCAGAGGCAAACCGTGTTGGCCGTGCATTGAATAATTACATGAATCTACGAAGTTCTAAGATGGTCTTGTCAGATGCAATGGCATTAGATGAAATCCAAAGCGACAGGTGGTTAAGGGCAATTCACGATCCATCGCGGTTAATGAATCCATCCGGGCTTGCTAATCGTGCTGCACAGTATTTTAAAGCACCATATAATTTTATAACCAAGCAATCTAACTTTAATCCATTAGCTCGTCAGAAATGGATGAATTTTATTAAATCTAAGATTAGTTTAGAAAATACCTTTAAAAAGACAGATGCATTCACAGATGGCAACATAGATGATAATAAAGTTGATACGATTCTAAAGGAAATCTATACAAATATAACTGAAGGTAGAAAAGATATATTCCAACGCACGGGACTATTACAAGATGTCGATTCAATTAAAAAGCGTAGGCGCATGTTTTTCCATTGGAATGATTTTAATAGTTTCTCTGAATACAATAGAGAGTATGGTGCTGGTAATTTATTTGGCGCACTGATGGCTGATATTCATGGCAGTTCTAATAGAATAGGGATGGCTGATATCTTTGGAGCTGCTCCTAATCAGGTATTCGAGACACTCAAACGTGACCAGCTCGAAGATGGTATTGAGAAAGGCAATACATGGTTTCATAATACAAATCTTATCTATAATTGGGTTAATGGCACATCTAAGGTTGCTGTTAGTCCTAAAATGGCGACATTCTTTGCAAACCTGCGTGCATTTGGTTCAATGGCTCGCCTTGGCGGCATTGTTTTTCAATCATTATCGGACGCTAATATTGGCGCGTCTTATGCGCAACGCTTTGGTGTTTCATATGGGAATGCATTTGCTAATCAACTTAGCACTGTTCTGACTCAGTTTACCTCAGAAGAGCAGAAGAGATTCGGTGAAATGATGCATTTAAATATGCGCCACCATATGGGTTATATCGGGCGGTTTATTGAAGCACAAAACCTAGGTAACATGACTTCAAAATTAACAAGTAAATACTTTAAATTTTTAGGCATGCAAATGTGGGATAATGGAAACCGTCTTGGCAATATGACAACATTATCAAAACAATTTTCTAAGAATAAAAATATTTCATTTGGTGCATTAGATCAAACCCTCAGAAGTCATCTAGAAAACTTTAATATCAATTCAACTGAGTGGAATAAGTTACGAGAAAATGTAGAAGATGGTCACCTAACAGTCGATGCAGTCGATAAATTATCAGATGCAGATTTAAGGTCTGTCAGAAAGTCTCTAGGACAGGAAGATTCGACTCTCTCAGACGTTAAAAACCAACTCTACAGGAAGTTACATACATTATATGATGTCGCTGCTGACAATGCTATTTTGACCCCTGGTGCGTATGAAAATGCAATGATGCTACGTGGCACACGTCCTGGTACGCTTGAGGGTGAGTTAATGCGCACTATAATGCAGTTTAAAGGATTTGCGGTATCATTTGTAAATCGCTCATTAGCACAAGGTTGGAAGAATGCAGGGGATGGCGCTGTAAAGAAATCATTATTCATGGCACAATTATTTGGTTATATGATGCCACTTGCATACATGTCTACCTACTTCTTTAATTTGTCTAAAGGATTATCAACGCCTACACCATCGAATATGACGATAGCAGAAAAGTTGCAATGGGTTGGCGCGCCGTTTGGGGTACTTTCTATGGGATTAGACCCAAATTCTCAGAACTCAGCGTTACTTGGTGATATGCTATTTGGCAGTCCTACCGCACGTGTCGTTAGTTCGCTTGGCTCTAGTGCTTTATCATTAGTTGAGGGCAACCCTAAAAAGTCACTAAAGAATGCAACGAGAGCCGCACAATACTTACTACCTGGGTCAACATTCCCATTTGTCCAACCCTATTTAAAGAAAGTAATGGGCGAAAAAGAATTTAAAACACCTAATCAACATATATTATTTGGAGGATAGCATGGCTATAACTTTACCAGCTCAAATTACACGTGATCAACAAACTGCGGATGGTATCTTAACAAAGTTTCCCTATACATGGAAAATGTTTGAAGCAGACAATGCAGATGTTTACGTTACATTATTTGGAAATTCACCAAATGATGTAGCAGACTTAAAAGAATTAGGAATAGACTATAATGTAAGTGGAGTTGGCAATACTGATGGTGGCACCATTGATTTTATAGCAGGGAAAATACCTCCAAATCTAAGCACAGTGACATCTGATCGCAATATACCAGCGTCAATAACTAGTGAATTTTCAAATGCACAAACATTTAATGGCGCAAATCTTGATAATCAATTAGAGCGAATTGTAGCACTTATCCAACAGAATAAAACTTCTTTAGATTTTAACTCAATTAAATATGTTATCAATGCAATACTATCGAGTGACCAAATAGCCAATGTCCCTACACTTGCAAATAACGAAATATGGAAAGGCACGGCAAGCGGTTCAGTTGGTGCATTTATTCTAGATGAAACACCATCATGTAGCACTCTGCGCTCGGAACTTGCTAATAAATCAGCTGGTACGGATGGTGCGAGACTTGTTGGCTATAACGATTTAACACTTGCACAAGTGACCGTTAAAGCAGCACTTGATACTCAGCAAACTTCTATTAATACTAATGTAACAAATATAGCAAATCTAGATATTGAAGCAAAACTTGATAAATTTTATACAACCACTGGAACTGCTGATGCAATTATACTGACTACAATAGGTGCATTACCAATTACAGGATATAACATTGGATTGCGTGTATCATTTAGAGTAATAGCAGATAACACAGCCGCAGTAACAATAGATATTGATGAAGTTGGTACTAAAGATTTGGTTTCATATGATGATAAACCAATGACAGCAAGTGAAATTATAGTTACAAATACTATAGAAGCTGTATACGACGGTACAAAGTTTGTTGCTATAAATACTCAATTTAGACCAGTTAATATAATTAAGTTATCTGGCGATCAAGTTGTTCCTATTAATACTCAGGCAAAGGTTGTTTTTAATACTGCTGAAATTAATGATAGAACATATTTTAATCTTAGTACAAATGAATTTATACCGACAGTAGCAGGGTTTTATAAAATTACTATACAGTTAAGGCTAAGTACTGGTGGAGCTACAGTTGTAGGATTTTTACTAGATGGCGCTGGCACAGAAATTGCAAGAGCAAGTTTTTTAAGCACAAATTCAGACCAAGCATTAATTTCATTTTCTGTTTTTCTGAATGGTTCAGGAGATACGACTAATAGAGTCAGAGCAGAGCTGAGCACAACTGGCGCAGCATCTACAATAAGTGCTGCTGGAACGCAATTTTCATCTGAATTAATTAGAGCACAATAAATGAACCTATCACCGCTTAAACTACAAATAGCAAATATACGCCATGACGTAGAAAGTCAGAATAGCAATGCTATCTCAATTATCGAAGAAGAAGATAAAACGATTTGTGTGTGTGGTGATGAGCGAGTTATAGTGCCTATGGTTAAGTTACGGCCATATCAAGAGGAACCACGAGATCTTATAGTTAACCGCAAGATTAATCGTATCTTCCGTGTGATGCCACGCCGGTCAGGTAAAGAAGTTGAATCTTGGCAAATACTTATTGAGTGCGCGATCAGAAATCCTGGTTCATATGCGATTATTTATCCTGAACTTACTCAAGGTAAAAAAATTATCTGGAATGGTGGTATCACGCTAGAAAATGGAGACATGGTTAAATTTCTTGACATGATCCCATCGTTTCTAGTTATTGGCAAACCGAATTCAACAGATATGACCATCAAGTTATGGAATGGTTCTATTATACAGGTGTTGGGTTCAGATAAAGGGATTGATAAGCAACGTGGTACGAACTTTATTGGTGTTGTATTTAGTGAATTTGCTTATCAAGATCCGCGTACCTACCAAAACATGATGCCAGTATTCAGACAAAATAAAGGCTGGGCATTTCTACAGACGACATATAAAGGCATAAATCACGCTTACAACTACATGAAGAGCATACAAACCAATAAAAGTTGGTTTACAAGTGTTGAATCAGCCAAGACATTGGTTGACGAAGAAGGCAATCGCTATGTAACAGAAGCAATGATCCAAGAGGACCGAGATTCTGGTATGGCAGAGTTTCTAATACTCCAAGAGTATTTCAATATTGTATCACTGAATGAAGAGTCAATGTACTTTGCCAAACCCATGTCAAAAATGATGAAGGATGGTAGGATTAAAGAAAATACTTATATCCCAGGGCTACCAGTTTTCAGTGCATGCGATCTTGGGCATCACGATGATTTCGTCTTGCTGCTATTCCAATTAATCGATTATGTAAAGCCAGTTATTATCTGGTCAACATCTGGGAACCAAAAACCATACGTATATTATTTAAATGAAGCAAAATCACATTGCACTGAAAATAATTGCATTCTTGATACTAATTTTGCTCCACATGATGTGGCTAATAAAAACACAACGTCAACAACACCACTAAAAGAAGCTAGAAGTATGGGTTTTACAGTCATGGTTACACCAAAACCTGTTAATAAATTAGTAGCTATTTCAGATATGAGCAGCATGCTCTATAACACAACAATAGATAAAGCATGCACACATTTAGTTAACTGCCTAAGCAGTTATGAAAAAGAGTTTGATGAAAAAATGAATGTATATAAAAATATACCAGTTCATAATTGGGCATCACATGGTGTGGATGCCTTCCAAACGCTAACAATAGCTGTAAGCAGCAGACTAATCCCTATGAATGATTTCGGTATAGTCTCATATAGAGATTAAACGAATAATATGTTACTATTAATTAATAATTAAGGAGTTAAAAAATGACACAACCAATTGGAACGCCTCCTAAAGAGAGTATATTTTATGGCCCATATGCAACACTGGCAGATGCAATCGTTAAGGACGTTGATTTTCCTGAAGGATTCTCTAAGTACATTGTTGTTGGCACCGGCGGCTCGATAATATTTGAAAACGAAGCGGGTGTGCTCCAGTTTATTCCAGTAGCAAGCACTGGCACAATATTGCCAATCGTTGCTAAAAGTATTAAGTCGTCAGGTGACGTTCGTACTATAGCAAGAACCACAACCGCAACCAATCTAGGGTGGCTAGGTGGATATTAAGTTATTCAACTCAAACGTCCTTAATGTCTTAGGAAATGGTTTTATAGGTGGGGGTGGTGCATATCCAGTTCTTGATGACCTGGTAGTTCACTGTTCTGCATTCTATCAAGAGTTTGTAACATCTGATGTCGTCACAATGAATGAGGCAGGAAAAGTATCTGCATGGCTTCCACTAGATGGCACTACAATTACATTAGCCCAAGCAATTGGTTCAAAGCAACCATTCTTTAAGCCAAATGCGATCAATGGCCACCCTGCTATTGAATTTGGCAAAAGTGCTGCAATTACATTCTTTGATTTTCTACTGAATCTAGGAGATGAATTCTCTGTATTTATAATAATGACGGAATCCTCACGAGCAGAATCTTATGTATTGACAGGAGCCGGAGGCGCCGGAACACCTGCAATATTAAGCAAATTTCCTGGTTTTGGTAACTTTGAATTTTTTAACCAAACTGAACGTGAAATATTTAACAACACATCTACCGGTCCACATGTTCTCTCTATAACAAGAAAGAATAACGTATCTTTAAAGATGTGGTTTGATAACGTCAAAGTAGTTGACCAAGTAGCAGATTCAAATAAACCAACGGCGGTTTTTGATATGCTTGGTACAGTCGATGGATTTGCAAGTGGATTTGAAGGCTTGGCAGGTGAAATATCCATACACTCATCAGTAAGACCTGAGTCTCAAGTATTTACTATTGGCAAATATTTTATTGACAAATGGTTAGACGTTAATCCGAACTTATTGACAGAGGATGGACAATTTATACTTACCGAAAGTGGCGAGAATATTACAATCGAATAAATTAGATAGGAGAAAGAAATGCCTAAAATTTCAGAATTACCAGCAGCAACCGCACTTGCGGGAACCGAACCTGCAATAGTCATACAGGGCGGAGTTACTAAGCGATCAACATCACTAGAGGTCAAAAACTCTGTACGTACAGCAGAAAACCTGCCAGAGAATGTAAAAGAGGTATTCGTAGCAGCAGATTTAGCAACTATCCCTGACAATACAACTTTTATTATTAAAAATACTATTACATTAGAAACTGGCATGGTCTTTCCAGCCAATACTAATGTTGCATTTGTATCACCTGGCTTAAATATTGTAAATTCAATCATCTTTACTGGTGCAGCTGCAACATTTATCACAGTTACATCACTAACTCAGGCATTCTTTAAGAATATAAGATTTATAGATGGAACCGGAACTAACAAATTTTGCTCTGTTGTATCAACGAATCCAGCTAAACATGCAATGTTATTTAGAGGGTGTGAGCAAATAGGATGGGATGACCTTGGAGACTATACTGCTGTCCTTGCTGATTTTCGTGACCATGCCTGGTTAGATTATACTAAAGGTGCAATTTATACAGCAGCAAACATCTTTATGGGTGATTTTACACATGCTAATACTGTGCCACATTCTAGATCGTTTGTCACTTATATAAATACAGATCAAGCCCCAACAAGTACAGTTCAATTTGGTTGCACGTCTGGGTTTATGTTAGCACTTGCCGGGGAAAGTTTATTTAATATAAGACCAACAGCAAATGTATTACTAAATATCTTTGGTTGTTCTAACACAATAGCCGGTGGAAAGTACTTCTTTACTGATGCTGCTGAAACCATAACATCATTTACAGATGGCGGTGGTGGAACTACTCTAGTCACTACGCCAGATGCATCAGCATTAGACCCAACGGGTGAAGTTTTGATCAAAGGTCAAAATCTATACCAAGGTGGTCATATAGCAACATTTGTCAGCGCAACAACATATACTATACCTGTGGCATTTGACTCTGATACAGGCACAACAGGCACATGGATAAATGGCTCAATCGATGGATGCGATAAAAGAGTTAATGTCACAGGAAATTTGGCGCAAAGAAATTCTGCTTCTGTTTGTGATGTATATACAGATATGGATATTGTTATCCCTGTATCAACGCCAGCTGCTACTACTATTATAGGAGGAACATGGATTGATGAAACTCTTGAAAGGACAGATTTTCAAAGTGAAGCACCGGGTATCGCTGAATCATCATGTACTATTATAGTGTCAACTGAGCAACCCCAATTATGGCGATTAGTCTCAACAGCAGCATTTACTAAAGGTGGCGGAGCAACTGATATAACATTCTTCTTTATTATTAATGGCGTTGAGCAGATTGCTAGAGCTACTATGCTTACCGGTGTAACAGAAGGACAGCTAAATATACTAATGACAACTGAATTAAATGCTACTGATACAATCAAGTTAGGCATCAGAGTTGGAAATGGTAATGAGGTTACTCTTACATCAACAACATCAATCTATCAACGAATAGCTTAGAATCTTGGTCAAGGCAGCGCTAGATAAAATTACGACCTTATTATCGCCGTTTAAAACTATTATGCCGGTTGTCATTATGCTGTTTGTAGCTATATTTGCTGTATATGAACTATTCCAGGCAAGTATTAACCATAAGGCTGCAATTGATTTACAGGACCAAGTAGACGTTACTCAAAAAGACAAGCTTAATAATATCGTCTCAAGAATACATGTCTTAGAGAAAACAGACGAAAATCAAGTCTTTGCAGAACAGGCTAATCATGATAAAATAAAAGAAGTTGATGACTCATTAACCAAGATGATTAACTCTGTCGCACGTACCAATAAAATGTCATTGAACCATTTCATCAACAGAATGGACCAAGAGGAAATGGAGAAGGCTGATCACAGAGACAAAGAGGCTAAAACGATTCAGCAACTACAACAACATGCGGAAGCCATGAGACTTCAGATATTAAAAATATGCCTAACGAGGAAATGTACTAAATGAGAACAATTGTAAACTTTATCCGAGCTATATTTAGTTCTTCTGATTACGCATATAGAAACTTCTTACCGAATATAAGCACCCAAATTATGAAACTTGATAATGGTCTATACATTGAGTGGGATAATAGTTACAAAAATCTTAATTTTGTTAATATGACTGGTTCAGATTTATATTTGAATTATGCTGGGTTTATAATTATTTTACCTGTACATAAACCTCTTACGCCAATCTCTCAACATATAGACGACCCTAGAGAGGATATGATCATTAAAAATAATTCCGCATACTCCGTGAAAGGTGGACCAATAAATGGCGACAGAATAGTAATGGCTGACTTCACAATACGAAGCAGAACAGCATCCTATGCCCTCAACTACAACCTACAGAACGTCAATGGCTATTACAGATTATTCTTGGTTGGCGATAAGACGTTATTTCCAGTTCCAGAAGAAAAACAGTGAAATGCTGCTTTAAAAAATTCTCCCTTGGAATATGGTGGTTTATCTATCAGACTATCGATCCCCATGGCAAAATTAGTAGTGCATCACTTATTGGGATAGTCTCGTGCTTTCTAGCGATATTTGGCTTCGTTAACGTGATCACAGTTACAGAACCCAGCAAATTATTCGAGTGGGGATTAATTGCCTTGGCATTTGCCGCTGGTGAGTCAATAACTGCCATCATCAAGAAAAAATAGTTTACAGTCCATTCTCTTTTAACATTAACTTCCTGACTAACGCTTTCTCGTTCTTGCTCTGTAAATTTTCTCCAGCCCAGCTTATTAGGAAGTATGACCAAATAGCCAGCAATAATGCCCATCCATAGGATTTGGCCAATGACACATACCATGGTTCACTATTGTATATCGATGTCTTGCCGTAGCCATTTATTTGCTGAGCGCGTCTCCCGACTGCACCCCCGTTGCGGGAGGCTGCCGCCATGTCGCCAGACGCAATCTTAGCCCCTGTGCCAGACGATTTTATGTTATTGGTAGTTTCGTTCGATATGCCGGTAGTTTGGCGTGTAGTGTTGTTTTGCCCCATTTGATTGGTTGCGTGGAGGCCACCTGATTTAGTGGCACTTCCGAGTAGTGTAGTTAGTAATGAGCACGACGAAAGTAGCATACAAGCTAGAATTATTAATATTTTATCACGTATGTTCATAAGCCTACCCGCAGTCACGGAATGCTTCAAAAATAAACCGCTGATAAAGATAGCACAATATCAAAGTGGATGGAATTATTACCCATAGACTGATATTTGTGGCATCCCATATGGAGCATCCTACAGAACCAATTCCTATTGATCCCCACATGTAAAGTACCCAACATAATATTTTCATAATTTTAAACCTCATACGACAATATTTCCACAACATTCATATTAAAAATTTCCCTCTTTCACGAGTCAGTTTAATCATAATCATAGTATTATTTGTATTTTAGTAGTCCAGGGTTTTATGCAGTATGCGCATATACAGAAAACAAAGTATTGCCCAAATGACAATCACTACGTACCAATTCCAGCAATATACTACGCAATATCCAGCGAGCAATATTCCAAGAGAAATAGAAAATAATA
>SDBT01020789.1_pt1 | contig 10259 bp, 11 predicted proteins | sample 2277101 | NCBI WGS metagenome assembly SDBT01 (sample SAMN10404973, study PRJNA504765) | marine sediment metagenome | isolation source: marine sediment core GS10_PC15, 103 cmbsf | place: Arctic Ocean: Southern Knipovich Ridge | collected 2010
GGTGATAACCAGGCAGAGGGACCGGCTGGATGTTATTGCCAGGGTCCTGATCGACAAGGAGACCGTGGACAAGGAGGAGCTTACACGGCTTCTGGAGGAGGACCCCAGGGAGGTCTACAGGGACTACCTTGCGGCCAAGGAGGCGAAGGACGAAGCGCCCCCTGACGTCAAGGAACGAAAGGCGAAGGGCAGGAAGGGCGCCAAGCTGGGTACGCCGCCGAAGCCTGAGGTCCAGGCGGAGTAGTCACTGGCGGGTAGCCACCCGGGGAGCACTTGATCTCGAGATACCTTTTGACACCAATTCAAATTACTGTATAGGTACCCATGGACAGGCGTCGGCTATGACGTAATACGGGGGAGGTCCCGGATTGGACAGTGACAAGATAAAGAAAGCGGTAACGATGATCCTCGAGGCGGTAGGAGAGGATCCTCAGAGGGAAGGGTTGGTTCACACACCTGACCGGGTGGCGAGCATGTATGAGGAGATATTCTCGGGTTTCAAACAGGATCCCGCTGACATACTCAAGGTCCTGTTCGCCGAGAAGCACGAGGAGATGATCATCGTCAAGGATATTCCTCTCTACTCCATATGCGAGCATCATCTCATGCCTTTCATCGGCAAGGCGCACGTCGCCTATGTCCCCGGAGAGTCGGGACAGATTACCGGGATAAGCAAGCTGGCCCGGGTGGTGGATGTCCTTTCCAAGAGGTTACAGGTTCAGGAACGGCTCACCACCCAGGTCGCGGACGCGCTAATGGACGGCCTTGACGCCCAGGGAGCGCTGGTGGTGATTGAGGCGGAGCACCTCTGCATGTCGATGCGAGGCGTCAAGAAGCCGGGGGCGGTTACCGTGACCTCCGCGGTCAGGGGCGAATTCTACAGAAGCCCCGCGAGTAGGGCTGAAGCGATGTCCCTCCTGATGGCCCGCTAAAACCGCCACCTGAAGGTGCCTGGCTCAGGTGTTGCGTTCGACCCCCCACACAAACGCTCTCCATAATGCAACGCAGGTGCCTGGCACCACGCTTATACACAATAACGCCAAACAAAACCCGCCATCCCCGGGCATGTGACGTTCAAATCTTTACTCAAACCCACGCCCCACAATGCATATGCCCAGGGGCGTGACCCCTCCCTCCCAAATGACACACTGGGGCCTGGCCCCATACGTGCACAAGCCCAAGCCCCATTATGCAACAGCCCGGGGCAATGGTAACCTTTCCCTTAAACGATAATGTACGGCGGGTAGTGGGTGAAAGCATGACGGAAGCCAAAACGTCAAAGGGCCGCAGCACCCGGTTTGACTTGCGCCTGGTGAGGGTCGAGGACCACGAAGACGCCCGCAGGCTGCTCAGTGAGCTTGGGTCTGACGCTGCCGGCGTGGCGATAATGAGTAGAAAGATGCGGCACCTGGTTGTCGCGGTGGACAACATCCAGGCCCGTGCAGCTAATATCCTCAAACAGATAATGCTATCCAAGGGGGGGGAGTGCGCTACTCCCAGGGATGTCATCTCCAGGAACGCCGAACCGGTCCAGGTGGTGTTGATGGGTACGGTATCCCAGTTCCAGCGGGCCATAAAGAACCTGGCCATGCAGCCGTTCGGCCTGCGGGACCTCGGGAAGGAACTGGAGGAGTTGCTGGGCCGGGTGCTCTCCGTTGCCGATGGGCCACGCGAGATGGCCGCCGGTTCACATACGCTGCGCTTCGGGGGGCGCACACTTATCATGGGGGTCCTGAACGTCACGCCGGACTCGTTCTCCGACGGAGGAGATTACAACACGCTCGATAACGCGCGTGACAGGGCGCGGGAGATGATCAAGGCAGGCGCGGACATAATCGACATAGGTGGGGAGTCCACGCGCCCGGGCGCGGCCCCGGTCGTCCTCGAGGAGGAGGCCGGCCGCACGATTCCGGTGATCGAGGCGCTGGCGGGTGAGATCACTGTTCCTATCTCCATCGACACCTACAAGTCCGAGATCGCCCGCCGGGCACTGGACGCCGGCGCCTCGATACTCAACGACATAAGCGGCCTGCGGTTCGACCCCTCGATGATTGGGCTCCTGGCCGAGCGGAAGGTGCCGGTGATAATAATGCACATGCAGGGGACCCCCAGGGACATGCAGGAGGAACCCTCCTACGACGACGTGGTCGGCGATATCATCCATTTCCTGCGCCGGCAGGCCGAGGCGGCCCTCCGGGGAGGGGTCGAGGCGGAGAAGATCATGATCGACCCCGGCATCGGTTTCGGGAAAACGCTGGAGCATAACCTGGAGATAATGCGTCGCCTGGACGAGTTCAGCTCCCTTGGCTATCCCCTGGTACTGGGGACCTCCCGCAAGGGGTTCATCGGAGCGGTCCTCGACCGGCCGGTGGGGGAGCGACTGCTGGGTACCGCGGCGACCGTCGCGTTCGCGATATCCAGGGGGGTCGACGTGGTAAGGGTCCACGACGTCGAGGAGATGTCCGAGGTCGTGAAGATGGCCGACGCGCTTTGCGGCAAAGGCCGCTTCAGGTGGAGGGAGGAGGGCGGTGCATAGGATAATCGTCCGGGACATCCGGGTGTTTGCCCACCACGGGGTGTTGCCCCGCGAGAAGCGCGAGGGGCAGGAGTTCCTGATAGACATCGAGATCGAGCTCGATGCCGGGGCCGAGCCGGAAGATGACGACCTGTCCTCCACCATTGACTACGCCGTGGTGGTTGATGAGGTGGCGTCGCTGGCAACCGGCGAGAGGTATGACCTGATAGAGACCCTCGCGTCCCGAATAGTCGACCACCTCCTCTCCCTCGGAGGCGTGGCGTGGGCGGGAGCGACCGTGAAGAAGCCCCAGGCGCCCCTCGCGGTCGAGGTGAGATGGGTGGGCGTCACCGTCACAGGGGAACGTGAAGGGAGACCGGGGGAAGGCGGGAGTGGCCTGTGAGTATGGCTTACCTGGGGGTCGGCTCGAACCAGGGGGACCGCCTGGCGTTCCTGCGGGCGGCGGTAGACGGCCTTGAGAGGGAGGATGGCGTAACGGTAGTGGCGACCTCCAGTGTCTACCGGTCCGAGCCGGTGGGGCTGATCGACCAGCCGGAGTTCCTCAATGCGGTGGTCGTTGTCGACAGTACCCTCTCCCCGCGCGGCCTGCTGGATCTGGCGCGGAGGATAGAGGACTCAAACGGCAGGCGCAGGCGACAGCGCTGGGGGCCACGTACCCTGGACGTGGATATCCTGCTCATTGACGGTGTCGAGGTGGACGAGCCGGACCTCACCGTGCCCCACCCGGGGCTCACCGAGAGAAGATTTGTCCTGGAACCCATGCTGGAGGTGGACCCCGAGGTATCACTCCCCGACGGGACCCCGCTCCGGGAGGTCCTGGACGGAATCGGGGATGGCCAGGCGGTATGGATGGAGGGTGGACTGTGACCGGCAGGGAAGAGCACGGCAGGAAGGTTGCGGTATTAGGGGCGGGGAAGGTGGGCACCGCCATGGCGAGCGCCCTTTCCTCCGCGGGTTATCGGCTGGTGGGCGTGTCGGACAGGAACCCTGACGCCCGGCGCAGTGCCGCGTCACTACTGAATGTGGAACCGTACGCCGATTCGCCGGAGGCCGCGCGCTCGGCCGATATCGTGCTGATAACCACCCCCGATGGGGCGATTGAGGAAACGTGCCGTGAGGTATCCGCGTCGATCGACGTCCGGGGCAGGAAGTTTATTCACATGAGCGGGGCGCTGTCCCTCGACGCGCTGGCCGCGGCCGGTGACAGGGGCGCGGACATACTGTGCGTACACCCGCTGCAGACTTTCGCCGATCTCACCGGGGCCCTCGAGTCCCTTCCCGGGTCAACGTTCGGGGTCACATGTGACCGCAGTCTCGAGGGGTGGGCCCACGGTTTCGTGTCCGACATCGGCGGCAGATTGCTGCTGGTGGACGATAGCGACAAGGCCACCTACCACGCGGCGGCGGTGATGGCATGCAACCTCATAACGATGGTGCAGCACGGTGCGCAGAGCACATGCGGGGAACTCGGCTTCACCGACGATGAGGCAAGGGAGGCGTTTATGCCCCTGGTGAGGGCGACGGTGGAAAACATCGCCCGGCTGGGGCCGACTGACGCGCTCACCGGCCCGCTGGCGCGCGGTGACATCGGCACCATCAACTCACATCTCCAGGCGCTCGACCGAATTGACCCGGAGCTATCATCGATGTACCGGGCGGTCTCTCTGTGGGGGCTGCGACTCGTCGCCGAACGGGGAGAGCTGACCGACGATGAGATAGCAAATATGCGCGAACTATTGAGGGAGTAACGTTGAACATGAAGGTCGTACGGGAGCCCGCTAAGATGCGCCGCATCGTGGAGTCGGCCAAGGCGCGGGGCAAGACGGTAGGCCTGGTCCCCACGATGGGGTTTTTCCACCGGGGCCACCTGGAGCTGATGCGCCGCGCGGTGGCGGAGTGCGACGAGGTGGTGGTGACCCTTTTCGTGAACCCGACGCAGTTCGCCCCCGGTGAGGACCTGGCCGATTACCCCCGCGATTTTGATAGGGACCGCAGGCTGGCGGAGTCGGAGGGCGTTTCGTACCTTTTTGCCCCAGGTCCGGGAGAGATGTACCCGCAGGGGTTTGCCACATCGGTGGAGGTGGAGGGGCTATCATCCGTGATGTGCGGGGCCGGGAGGTCCGGGCACTTCCAGGGGGTTGCGACGGTAGTGGCCAAACTGTTCAACATTGTTCCCGCCCAGGCGGCGTACTTCGGTCAGAAGGACGCCCAGCAACTGGCGGTTATAAAGGCGATGGCCCGCGACCTCAGCTTCCCGGTGGTGATAAAGGCGGTGCCTACGGTGCGGGAGGACGACGGCCTTGCCATGAGCAGCCGCAACATCTACCTGGAGCCCGAGGAGAGGGAGGCGGCGAACGCGCTGTTCCGCTCGCTTGCGGCGGCCCGGGAACTCATCGAGTCGGGGGAGAGGGACGCCTCGGTAATACGGGAGGCGATAGGCGAGGTTATCTCCGCGGAGCCGCTGGTCAATCTTGAGTATGTGTCTATCTGTGGTAATATTTACCTTGAACCTCTTTCGGAGCTATCCGGCGAGGTTCTGATTGCCTTGGCCGCCCACGTGGGAAAGGCCAGGTTGATAGATAACATGGTGTTCGAGTTAGGGTGAAAGGCGTGGAGCGGATGAACAGGTTCATGCTCAAGAGCAAGATCCATCGGGCGGTGATAACCGACGCCGACATCCACTACGAGGGAAGTGTAACCATCGATGGACGGCTCATGGACCTGGCGGACCTGGTACCGTATGAGAAGGTAAGCGTCTGGGACATTGACAACGGGAACCGCCTGGAAACGTACGTGATCGAGGGAGAGCGTGGCTCCGGGGACATCTGCATGAACGGGGCGGCGGCGCGTCTGGTCCACAAGGGGGACCTCGTCATCATCGCCTCTTTCGTATCAGTTCCCGATAGCGAGGCAACCCAGTATCACCCCAGCATTGTTTTTGTGGATGGGAAAAACCAGCCGGAGATGATCGAGGACCACCTGACGGCGGACGACTTCTGCTGATATCTCCCGGCTCCGACTCATCGGTAACGTGGACGGACCCGCGTGCGAGGCATACATGGCTTACCAAGATACCGGTGTCGGGCAAATCGATAACGTTGACGAGATACTGCTTGACGACCAGGCGGTCGCCGAGCAGGTCCTCAAGGTCAAGGAAGAACGTAACGCGGTAATACTGGCCCACAACTACCAGCGTCCCGAGGTGCAGGATATCGCCGATTTCACCGGTGACTCCCTGGGGCTGTCCAGAGAGGCCGCGAAAACCGACGCGGACGTGATAGTTTTCTGTGGCGTTCACTTCATGGCGGAAACCGCCCATATCCTCAGCCCCGAAAAGATCGTGCTTCTGCCAGAGATGCATGCCGGTTGCCCCCTGGCCGACATGGCGGAGGCCGGACAGGTCGTCCGGGCAAGAGAGGAGAACCCGGGCGCGGTCGTGGTCTCCTACGTGAACACCACGGCGGAGGTGAAGGCGATAAGCGATTACTGTTGCACCTCGTCCAACGCGGTCCACATCGTGAGGGCGGTGGAGGGCGACCGGGTGCTTTTCGTGCCTGACCGGAACCTCGCCCGGTATGTGGCGGACCGGGTGGACAAGGAGGTCATCCCCTGGGACGGCTACTGCCCCGCCCACGACCGGATTACCGTAGAGCAGGTGGAGAGCGCTCTCGAGGCGCACCCCGGCGCGGAGGTGATAGCCCACCCGGAGTGCCGGCCCGAGGTCCTGGCTATCTCGGATCATATCCACAGCACCTCGGGAATGGCCGACGCCGCTCTTCGCTCCAACGCGGTGGAGTTCATAGTGGCAACGGAGTCGGGCATGCTTTATCCGTTGGGCAAGGCGGTGCCGGGCAAGTCGTTCTACTCCCCGGACTCAGAACCGCTTTGTCCGACGATGAAACTTATCACGCTGTCCAGTATACTCTGGGCCATGCAGACCCTGGAGCCGAGGATCACGCTGCCGGAGGAGATCAGGGTACGAGCCCTGGGAGCGGTGGAAAGGATGTTGGCCCTCCGCCCCTTCCCCCCTGGCGGGGGAAGGTTGGGTTCGGGGGGGCTCCGATGATTCCCCGGTACCTGTTCTCGTTCAACACCGATATGCTGCCTTCTCTCGACTGCGACGTCCTGGTGGTGGGAAGCGGGGTCGCCGGTCTCTCCACCGCACTCCGGCTGTCGGGTTTCGCGGACGTTATCCTGGTCACCAAGTCCGAGTTGCAGGCCTCGTCCACCATGTATGCCCAGGGTGGTATAGCCGCGGTGATCGACAAGCACGACTCGCGTGAGTCACATATCGAGGATACCCTGGTCGCCGGCGCGGGACTCTCCGACCCGGAGGCGACGGAGGTGCTGGTGCGTGAGGGACCGGACAGGATCCTCGAACTCCTGGAGGAGTACCACGCACGGTTCGACACCTCGGGAGGTAGCCTGGACCTGGCGATGGAGGGGGGCCACACCCACGCGCGGGTGGTTCACGCCAGGGGGGACGCGACCGGGTCTGAGGTCGAGAGCGCGCTGGGGCGCGCGCTCCTGGGCAAGCCCGAGGTGAACGTCATGGAGCACCACTTCCTGGTGGATATCCTGCTGGCCGGCGGGTCTTGCGTGGGGGCGATCGTGGAGGACGCCAGGAGAAAGACGTTGACCGTGGTCTGGTCGAAGGCGGTGGTCCTGGCGTCGGGCGGCATGGGCGAGATATACCTGGTCACTACCAATCCGACGATATGCACCGGCGACGGCGTGGCGGTCGCTTTCAGGGCCGGCGCGCGGGTAAGCGACCTGGAGTTCGTGCAGTTCCATCCGACCGCGCTTCACATCCCTGAGGAGCCGAAGTTCCTCATAAGCGAGGCGATTCGCGGGGAGGGCGCCTTGCTGGTTGACGTGGAGGGTAACCGGGTAATGGAGGGGCAACACCCGCTGGGAGAACTGGCGCCGCGCGACGTGGTGGTGGCCCGGATGGTGGAGGTCATGAAGGAGCAGCAGACCAACCACCTGTACCTGGACGTGCGCCACCTGGATCCGGAGAGGATGCGGGCCAGGTTTCCCAACATCAACGAGCACTGCCTGGAGGCCGGGATAGACATCACCCGCAACAGGATACCGGTATCCCCGGCCGCACATTACATGAGCGGCGGGGTTATCACCGACCGCAAGGGGCGGACAGATATCCCGGGGCTTTACGCCTGCGGGGAGGTCGCCTGCACCGGAGTGCATGGGGCGAACCGTCTGGCGTCCAACTCGCTTCTGGAGGGGTTGGTATTCGCAAGGCGGATAGCGCTAGCCATCGAGGAATCCCCGGGCGGAATGCGGCAAGGGGCCAGGCCTACCATCTCCCAGTCCGGAAAGGCGGAAGGTCCCCGGGTGAGCGAGGACCTGCTCAGAGGGAACCTGAGGGAGGTCATGCGCGACTCGGTGGGGATGCTCCGGTTTGAAAAGGAGCTCTCGGGGGTGCTGGAGTTCTTGAGGGATAACGCGGGCGTGCTGCAGACGGAGTACCTGGACGTCTGGGGCATGGAATTGAAGAATATGTTCACGCTCGCGTACATGATAACCACCTCGGCGTTAATGCGCCTCGAGAGTAGGGGCTGCCACCGCCGCAGGGATTACCCTGACCTTGACGACTGGAACTGGCGAAAGCACATCGACCTGCGAATGGTGGAAGGTGATGTCGTGACCGAGATAAGGCCGCAGCACTCGAGGGTCCGGCCGCACGCCGGGGCATTGACAGACGGTAAGGACCGGTGATGACGTGGAAATAGCCCGGAAGGCGGAAGGAATAATACGACTCGCCCTGGCGGAGGATCTAGGCGTTGACGGTGACGTGACAACCACCGCGGTCTGCCCGCCGGGAGCGCGTGCCCGGGCGGTGATAGTGAGCCGCGAACTGTGTGTGGTCGCGGGCCAACCGGTGGCGGCAGAGGTGTTCGCCCTGGTCGCCCCCGAGGTTTCCTACGACACCGTGGTTGGAGACGGGGAGAAGGCGTCCGGCGGAGATGTGATCGCCCGCCTGGAGGGTACGCTGGCTGGAATCCTGGCTGGCGAGCGGACCGCCCTTAACTTCCTGTGTCACCTCAGTGGCATCGCCACGTTGACCCGTAAGCTGGTGGATGTCGCGGGTTCGAGCGGGGCGACGGTAATGGATACCCGGAAGACGACTCCCGGCCTCAGGGCCCTGGAGAAGTACGCGGTGAGCCTGGGGGGCGGTACCAACCACCGGCAGGGGCTTTTCGACGGTGTCATAATCAAGGATAATCACATCGCCGCGGTTGGTGGGCTGGAGATTGCGGTTCGCAGGGCCAGGAACTCTCTGGCGGGGGGGTTCCTCATCGAGGTGGAGGCCGCGACGGTTGCCCAGGTGCGCGAGGCGGTGGACTCGGGGGCTGATATCATAATGCTCGATAACATGGACCCGCCGTCGGTGAGGGAGGCGGTCGAGATTATTGCCGGGAGGGCGAAGGTGGAGGTTTCCGGCGGGGTCGGCCCGGATAACCTGCTCTCCTATGCCCGACTGGGCGTGGACGCGATATCCATGGGGTTCATAACCCACTCGGCGCCGGCGACCGACCTGTCGCTGGAGCTTGACGTGGAGGAAAGCGGGTCGACCTAAGTGCCCCGTTGGATGGATACGGTTGAGCACCGAGAGCGTCGAAGCGGCGTTCGAATGCCAGCGTATTCATGGAGCGGGGTACTAAGCTACAATTTCGTTGAATGGAGTGAAGATGCTACTGGGAATTGACGTAGGCAACACCCAGACGGTCATTGGCGTGTACGATGACAAACTGGAGAACCACTGGCGGATATCCACCGATAGGGAACGAACCGCGGACGAGATGGCCCTCACCCTTTCCGGTTTCCTGGCGTTCAAGGGGCACAGCCTGGATCAGGTGGACGGGGCGGTCATCTCCTCGGTGGTGCCGGAGATGACGTCGGCGCTGGTGCATATGGCCAGGGACTTAATGAACCTGGACCCCCTGGTGATAGACAGCGACACCGACACCGGCATCCCCATCCTCTACGATGACCCCAAGCAGGTCGGCGCCGACAGGTTGGTAAACGCGGTGGCGGCGATTAACAGGTACGGCTCGCCGGTGGTGGTGGTCGATTTCGGTACCGCGACCACCCTGGACGCCATTACCAGGTCCGGGGAGTACTTGGGGGGGACCATCACCCCGGGGCTCGAGATATCGGCGGACGCCCTGTTCCGTCACGCGGCGCGCTTGAGAAGGGTCGAGCTGGACGCGCCTGAGCACGCGATCGGCCACAACACCGTGGAGTCCATCCAGTGCGGGCTGATATTCGGGACCGCGGGCCAGGTGGACCGCCTGGTGGAGCTGTTCAAGCAGGAACTGGGGGAAGACGCAGCCGTGGTGGCCACCGGAGGCCTGGCGGAGGTTGTGGTGAAGAAGTGCAGGACCATCGAGGTGACGGACCTCCTGTTGACCCTTAACGGGCTCAAGTTGATATATGATAGGAACCGCAAGACTTGAAGACGGGACGCAGAGGATAAAGGAGGAGCGGCGTGAGCACTTTCAAGGACGCGGACCAGCTATACGAGTTGCTGGGAGAACTGTTTGACATAATGACTAAGGACAAGAGCATCGCGGATAAGTTCGCGAAGAGCGGCCTTGTCATTCGCTTTGTCTACACCGACCCGGACTCTGAGATATGGCTGGACGCCAGCAAGAAGGACCCGGACAACCTGGTCGTCATAACCGGCCCGGCGGAAGGA
>SDBT01020790.1_pt1 | contig 10259 bp, 11 predicted proteins | sample 2277101 | NCBI WGS metagenome assembly SDBT01 (sample SAMN10404973, study PRJNA504765) | marine sediment metagenome | isolation source: marine sediment core GS10_PC15, 103 cmbsf | place: Arctic Ocean: Southern Knipovich Ridge | collected 2010
CGCCCCTCCGTACGTAGCCCCGGAGATGACGGTTTGCAAAAGGTTTTGACGGTGAAGGCTACGAAACGATCCAAACATAGCGAGGGGAATTCTCGAAGCCGCGATGGCAATGACCGCCCCAATAATGGAGGTGTTGGGGTTTACGCCGACTCGGGTAATGAGCTCCACGCCGATGATGACACCTAGAACGCCCAACGCCAGGGCGAGAAAAAACGTTTGGGGCTCGAAGAGAGAGGGGTGCCGGGCCGGAACGTCTGAAGGCTCGTAAGCTTCGACGAGGTTCTTGATGGTCATCCTCCTCGAGGTTGGGCCAAGGGTAGCACAGTCCCAAGCTTGCCGACGGACGGAGCTTGACGGTATCGTTTGGTAAGTGCACCGACAAGTCACCGAATCAGAGCTCGAGGCGCTTGCCACCGGCGCCTGGATTCTCGGAGCCGGCGGCGGCGGGAGCCCTTACCACTCCTTGTTGAACATCCGGCAGCTCTACCGTCAAGGCAAGTGCGTGGATTTGGTGGATCCGGCCTCGCTCGCGGACCAGGATCTCGTGGCGGTGGTTTCCACCATGGGAGCCCCTCTGGTGGGTCAGGAGAGACTGAGCGATCCTGCCATGGCCGCCAAACCGGTTCGCATGATGGAGGAATATCTAGGCCGGTCCTTTCAGGCGGTTATGGCTTTGGAGATCGGAGGCGGAAATGCTCTCCAGCCTTTCCTGGTAGCCGCCCTAATGGACTTACCGGTGGTGGATGCGGACGCGATGGGACGGGCCTTCCCCGAGGCCCAAATGACCAGCTTTGCCATCGGTGACTTGCAGATGTTTCCCGTGACTCTGGCCGATGTTCGCGACAACGAAGTGATTGTTTCGCGCGCCGCAAGCTGGAAGTGGATGGAGCGAATCAGCCGAAAAGTTTGTACCGAGCTGGGTTCGATTGCCACCACCTGCAAAGCGCCACGCAGCGGCAAGGAGGTCAAAGACTGGGGCATCTTGTATACCGTCACCCAGGCGATCCGGATCGGCCGCGCCGTCGAGGAGGCGCGCCGCCTTCACCAGGATCCGGTAACCGCCGTCCTCCAGGCTGAAGGTGGCAAGTTTTTGTTTCGCGGCAAGACGGTAGAGGTGAGTCAGAGAACCACTGAAGGGTTTCTACGCGGATCGGCTCGCGTCGAGGGAATCGACGAGAACCAGGGCCAAGACTTCAGGCTCGAGTTCCAGAACGAGTTTACGGTAGGGCTGCTGGACGGCAAGCCCTGCGTCACCGTACCGGAGATCATCTGTGTTATGGACACCTTGTCGGGCGAGGCCATCGGCACCGAGACCTTGCGCTACGGCCAGAGGGTCACCGTGATCGCATTGCCGGCTCCGCCGCTCTTGATGACGGAAAAAGGACTGACGCATGTGGGGCCGCGCGCCTTCGGTTACGATCTCGACTTCTGTTCTCTTTTCGATCCGAAGCCATGAGAAGAATTGGAATCGACGTCGGGGGGACGAACACCGACGCGGTGTTGATCGACAACGGCCGGGTTTCTGCGGTCGCTAAAACCGCCACAACGGACGATGTGACCGGCGGGATCGTGACCGCGCTGGGTGAGCTCCTGGCAGCACTAGGAGGCTCGGCCGGGGAGCTGGACGCGGTGATGATCGGCACCACCCATTTCACCAACGCGGTGGCGGAACGACGCAACCTCACGAAGGTTGCCGCGATTCGGATCGGTTTGCCGGCCAGCGCATCGCTTGTTCCCTTTATCGACTGGCCGGCGGACCTTGCCCAGGTCGTCCGGGCGGAAGTGTTTTTGGTCGAGGGAGGACACGAGGTCGATGGCCGCCCCATCGTCCCCTTTGACACCAAGGGCATGCGTGACCTGGCGGGACGAATTCGAGATGCCGGTATCCGTTCGGTGGCCGTTACCAGCATTTTTTCTCCACTGACGCAGGAATGCGAAGAGGCAGCGGCCGAAATCCTCCGGTCGGTTTGTCCGCAGGTTGATGTCACGCTGTCCCACCGCCTGGGCCGGATCGGGCTCCTGGAGCGCGAAAACGCTTCCTTGATCAATGCCTGCATCATCGACCTCGCACGCCGGACCACGCGGGCTTTCGTTGACGCGCTGCACCAAAGTGGGATTGACGCCCCCCTTTATCTGACGCAAAACGATGGAACCGTCAAGCGGGCTGAGCTTGCCGAGGCCTACCCGGTGTGCAGTTTCTCCTCGGGCCCAACGAACAGCATGCGCGGGGCGGCCTTCCTGTCGAAACTCGACGACGCGATGGTGGTCGACGTAGGAGGGACCACGACCGACGTCGGCTGCCTGAAAGCCGGTTTCCCCCGTGAAGCAAACAGTGTGATCGAGGTCGGAGGTGTGCGCACCTTGTTTCGAATGCCGGACCTGCTCTCGATAGGTTTGGGCGGCGGCTCCGTCGTCGACCGGGTGAGGCGGACCGCCGGCCCTCGGAGCGTTGGGCATCGGATTGCCCGTGAGAGCTTGGTTTTCGGCGGCAGTCGGCTTACCGCAACCGATATAGCCGTGGCGGGCGGCCTCGTTGACTTGGGCCAACGGGACCGGTTGGCTGGACTCGACCGAATATTGGTCGAAACCTGCCGGGCACATATCTCATCTTCGATCGCGGAGAGCGTGGACCGGATGAAAACCAATGCTTCATTGCTCCCTTTGATTGCCGTGGGCGGAGCCGCTTTTCTGGTCCCGGAGAAAATGGCAGGCATTTCCGAAGTGGTCCAGGTGGAGTACCATGCTGTGGCCAACGCGGTGGGAGCCGCCATCGCTCAAGTGAGCGGCGAGGCCGATCAAGTGTTCAGCGGTATCGACCGTCAGGAGGCGATCGCCGAGGCCACCCGGTTGGCGATGAGACGCGGAGTCGAGGCCGGCGCGCGGGAAAGCTCCCTGAAGGTGGTTGAAGTCGAGGATCTGCCGATAGCCTACCTTCCGGGCGACGCACGGAGAGTCCGGGTTCGAGTGGTTGGGCAAGCCCAGTAGGCGCGAAATGCCGGTTCCGACGGTGAGGCGACCGTGCTAGGATACTCTCAAAGAAGTCTTCCGGGTCGGCGTGATCGGATAACGGGGCAAGGATCGGGCAGGATGATCTCCAAACGAGCACTCGTGGCCATGGGCTGTGTGACTCTGCTTGCCGGCCTTTCGCTGGCTCAGTCTTCCTGGGATCAGGGCGGGAGATGGGATCAGGGTTGGGGTTGGGGACGGAGCCGGTTTCCCCCCAAGTTTCCTGATTCCAACTCCGGTCACGAACGAGGTTTCACCTTTTGTCGCGTCATGTACGACAGCGTTCGCAATGAGCGCCTGGGACACGGCTGGAACACCGACTATCCCGGCTCGGACATCAACTTCATGACCCGCTTCTCCGAGTTGACCAAGGCTCGAGTCAACCTCGAAGAAGATGGCGAGCCCCACCACGTCGTTGTGACTCTGATGGACGACGAGCTGTTTGAATACCCCTTCATATTCATGTCCGATGTGGGCACCGTCGGCTTTACGCCGTTCGAGGCCGAGCGCCTCCGAGTGTACTTGCTGAGCGGCGGTTTTCTGTACGTGGACGACTTCTGGGGTGAAGCCGCCTGGAATCACTGGTCTCGGGAGATCGGCAAAGCACTTCCACCGGACCAGTACCCCATCGAAGACGTTGCCCTGGACGACCCTATATTTCGTGTCTTTTTTGACATCCGCAAGGTACCCCAGATTCCCTCGATCCAGTATTGGCGATGGTCAGGAGGCGCAGGCACTTCCGAGCGAGGACAAGAGACCGCCGAGGTGCATTTTCGGGGCATCCGCGACGAGAGAGGGCAGCTCATGGTGGTGATGACCCACAATACCGATATTGCCGACGGCTGGGAGAGGGAAGCAGAGGACGACGAGTTCTTTCACCTGTTTTCTCTCGACGCCTATCCGGTGGGGATCAACATTGTCCTCTACTCCATGACTCATTAAAATCCCCCGGCCTTAAGCCGGGGGATTGCAGCAGGCCTGCCGAATGAATTTTGACTCGATGCGCCCGCTTTAAGTCGGTACATGAGGAGAGCACCCGTGGCGAGACCGGTTACGATCTTTACAGGCCAGTGGGCCGATCTTGGCATCGAGCCCATGTGCAAACTGGCAAGCGAGCTCGGCTACGACGGGATCGAGCTCGCCTGCTGGGGAGACCATTTCGACGTGGATAAGGCTTCGGGTGATGATAGTTACTGCAAGCGTAAAAAGGATCTGTTGTCGAAGTACAACCTCCAGAGCTTTGCCATTTCGGCACACCTCGTGGGCCAAGCCGTCTGCGACCCCATCGACGAAAGGCATCGTGCGATTCTTCCCGACACCGTTTGGGGAGACGGCGACCCGGAAGGAGTCCGGCAACGGGCGGCGGAGGAGATCATCCGAACCGCTCGCGCCGCGAAAACGTTCGGCGTCGAGACGCTGGTTGGTTTCACCGGGAGCTCGGTCTGGCACCTGCTTTACCCTTTTCCTCCCACCCCGCAAGCGATGATCGATCGCGGCTTTGAAGATTTTGCCACAAGGTGGCGGCCTATCCTGGATGAGCTCGGTCACCTGGGAGTCCGTTTCGCGCTCGAGGTGCATCCCACCGAGATTGCCTTCGATATCGTCACCGCCGAGCGGGCACTGAAAGCGGTCGACTATCACTCGTCCTTTGGGTTCAACTTCGATCCCAGCCACTTGGGTTACCAGGGGGTGGATTACGTCGAGTTCATTTATCGATTCGGGGACCGAATTTTCAACGTTCACATAAAGGACGCCGCGTGGAAAAAAGTCCCCGGAATGTCCGGCACTTTCGGAGGCCACCTGGATTTCGGAGACCGCCGGCGGCAGTGGGACTTTCGCTCCCCCGGACGTGGCGACATCGACTTTCAATCCATCATCCGAGCTCTCAACGACGTCGGCTACCGCGGGCCCCTTTCCGTCGAATGGGAGGACAACGGGATGGACAGAATCGAAGGCGCTCGAGAAGCTTGCGCGTTCGTGAAAAGAGTGGACTTCGAAGCCCCGGCGGGCGGGTCCTTTGATGACGCTTTCGCTAAGAGTTGACAACCCCTCGGTTTTTATTTTCTGGAGCTGGAGTCATGATTTTATCGCAGTCCAAAATGGGTCGCAGGAAATTTCTGGGTGCCGCCGCCGCTACTGCCGGCGGTCCGTTGCTCCGATCCCAACCACCGGTCGAAGAGCTTTCCGAGCGGGAAACGAAAACTCTCGGGCGAGGCGAGCACACCAAGTTCTCAGTCAATATAGAGATGTGGTGGCAAAAACTGCCGCTGCTGGAGCGCATCGACCGAGCCGCCGATCTCGGTTTTCCAGCGGTGGAGTTCTGGGAGTGGCGGGAGAAAGATATCGACGCCATCGCCCGCAAGACACAGGCGCGCGGGGTTGAAGTCTCCAACATTACGGGCTGGGGCTTTACGCCGGGACTCAACCATCCCGCCAATCATGACCGCTTTGTTGCCGAGATCGAAGCAGGCTGTCAGGTGGCGAAGAAATTGAATGCCCGGCTCATGACGGTGGTTGGAGGTGACGACCAACCGGGGATGACGCAGGATGAAATGCATCGCCACATCATCACCGGCCTCCGACGTGCCGCTCCGATTGCCGAACGCTATCAGGTGATGCTGGCCCTCGAGTCCATGAATATTCGGGTGGACCACAAGGGGCACTGTCTCTACGGGAGCCCACCCGCCGTACGAATTTGCCGAGAAGTCGACTCCCCCTTCGTCAAGATCAACTGGGACTTCTACCATATGCAGATCAGCGAGGGGGACCTCTGTGGCCGGTTGCGGGAAGGCTGGGAGCAGGTCGGGTATCTGCAGCTAGCGGACAATCCGGGACGGAACGAGCCGGGCACCGGCGAGATTCATTACAACCGGGTCCTACGAGAAGCTTACGAGCTGGGTTACCGGGGCTACGTCGGTCTCGAATGCGCACCCCGCGGCGACGAGGTCGAAGCCGCCAGAGCCGTCGCCCGCGCCGATATCTGGTATTAACAGGTAGAGGTCGGCAACTTCCCGCTCCGACTCGCTCCCGCTCCCATCCCTTGCCTAACGTCCTTAGCGATGCTATTATTGCATCAGGGTGATGCATATAGTGATTCAGAATGGGAAACAGGTATGAAAGCCGTAACACTCAGGAATTTGCCTGCTGAAGTGGAACGTGAGATTCGGAAGCGGGCCAGAGAGAAAGGCATCAGTGCGAACAAGGCAGTTATTGGTCTGCTAGAAGAGCATCTGGATGTCGAGCAAAAAGGAAAAACAAAGAGGTACCACGACCTGGATCATCTCCACGGTGCCTGGACAAAAAAACAATCGGAAGAATTCGACAAAGCTCTAGCGGATCAGCGACAGATAGATCCCGAGTTGTGGCGTTAGAAGCTATGCGCGTTTTGCTCGATACCTCAGCCTATTCCGCGTTTATGCGGGGTAGCTCTGGAATCCGTGACATAGTGCAGATAGCCGACACTATCTATTTCAACCCCGTTGTTCTCGGGGAGCTCAAGTCCGGCTTTCTGCGTGGGCGCAAAAAGGGCGAAAATGAAGAGCTATTAGCACAGTTTCTCAGCTCGCCCAGAGTTTTTCCGGTGCCCATTGATGAGGAAACCTCCGACCGTTACGCGGTGATACGCAATTCACTACGGGAGGCCGGAACTCCCATTCCTACCAACGACATTTGGATTGCAGCTACGGCCATGCAGTATGGCTTGACCGTGGCCACAACCGATCCTCATTTTCAGAAAGTGACTCAGATCCTGGTTGAATATGTGCGTGTGGAGTAACCTTCGAAAAAGCACCGTCCTGGTTTCCTTACTTTTATCGTGTTATTATTGTTTTGTAAGGAATTCAACATGCCAAAATCATCCCTTACTTCGAAGGGACAGGTCACGATCCCCAAGGTAATCCGTGAGCGGTTGGGCCTCAGCGAGGGAGACACGCTCGAGTTCAGCGTCGACGACGCGGGGCGGATCGTGGTACGACCGGCACCACATGGAAAGGGGGTATGTGGTGTGCTCCATGACTTCGCTCCTTCAGAGGCCGTGACGTTGGACGCGATGAAAGAGGCTGTTCGGCGCCGAGCAGCAGGCAAGATGTCCCGCCGAGAGCGATGATTGGATTCGACACCAACATCGTTGTTCGGCTCATGGTCGAGGACGATGAGGCGCAGGTTCGCCTAGCCCGAAAGCTGCTGGAAGGGGCCGCCGAAAGCAATGAACCGGTATTTATCAGCGACATCGTCCTGAGCGAGCTGGAGTGGGTGCTCGAATCCGCCTACAAAGTTCCTCGCCTTCGCATCCTAGCAGCGGTGAATGAACTGGTGGCCGACGAGCGGTTCTGCTTCGAGGACCGAATGCGCGTGATGTCGGCCCTGAACCTGTATCAACAAGGAAAGGGAGATCTCGCCGACTACCTCCTCGGAATTCGAGGAGACGATGCAGGTGCTCGAACGACCTTCACCTTTGATCGCGATCTCCGCGACGATACACGATTCACTTGGGTGAGATGACCTGAAAGATTCTCCGCACCCTTTCTGTATGCTCCTCGTAGATACCACACCCTCCGCTCTCCTTTCTCGCCTTATCGCTGATGCACCAATTATGCTATCCTCTGCAATTCGCACGGACTTGGCCAGCATGTTCGAGGCCAAAATGCGCGCCATCGCAACGACATACCTAGCCGGAACCTCTTATCTGTTTCACCAAGGAGACCATCATGTCCCGTCAGACGATTCGCACCGATGTCTTGCCGTCGAGGCGGTAGCGAGTATCGAAGAGTCATGAGGAGATGGAAATGACGCTATTACTTTCTCGGAAGGACGTTGAATCGATTCTTACCATGGAGGACTGCCTTTCGGCGGTCGAGACCGCTTTTGCCGAGCTCGCCCGCGACAAAGCTATCATGCCGCAGAGGGCCGTCATACGCATTGCTCCCCACAAAGGAATCTATCTGGCGATGCCGGCCTATATCGGCGGTGAGATGAACGCTCTCGGCATCAAGGTCGTCACCGTTTATCCGGACAATCCATCCAAGCATCAGCTCCCGACGATCCTCGGCACATTGCTGCTGTGTGATCCAACTACCGGCAAGTCGGTGGCCATCATGGACGCCGGTTATCTCACCGCCGTTAGAACCGGGGCGGCCAGTGGTGTCGCCACCAAGTACCTGGCCCGGGAAGACGCGAAGACCTGTGTTGTTTTCGGTGCCGGGGTTCAGGCAATCAAACAGCTCGAGGCGGTGAATGCTATCCGACCTCTGGAGAAAACCTATGTCATCGACATCGTCAAGGATGCAGCGGAACGATTTGCCGGCGACATGAATACCAAACTGGATGGCGAAGTCGTTTCAACGGACGACGTGGAAGGCGCGGTGCGTCAAGCCGACATCGTCGTCACCGCAAGCAGCTCTCACGATCCCTTGTTTGATGGCAATTGGCTGAAGCCGGGCACCCACGTCAACAACATAGGCTCCCACACTCCCGATGCGCGAGAACTGGACACGACGACCGTCAAGCGCTCGAAGTTCGTGGCCGATCTCAAAGAGGCGAACCTGGCCGAGGCCGGAGATATCTTGATCCCCATCCAGGAAGGTGCGGTCACTGAAGATCACATTTACGCCAGCCTGGGTGAAATCGTGATTGGCGCCAAACCTGGACGAGAAAATCCCGAGGAGATCACGGTCTTCAAATCCTGCGGCCTGGCCATTCAGGACACTTCCACCGCTCTGGCGGTCTACCGTGCGGCCAAGGAGAAGGGAATCGGTACGGAGTTCGAGTTGTAATCTCGCCCAAAGGCGACCATCCCGGAGGGGATATAACAACGGAGGGAATCAAAATGTCACAGCAGATCGTGGTGAATCAAGATATTCTAGAATTTGAATATGCAGTAAGGGGCCCGATTCCTCAAAAAGCCGCAGAGCTGAAAGCTCAGGGAAAGACCATCATTCCCTGCAATATCGGCAATCCTCAAGCACTGGGACAGAAGCCCATCTCCTTTTACAGGCAAGTATTGAGTCTGGTCGAGGAGCCCTCCAGAATCGGTCGCGAGCGAAAGCTGAACAAGTTGCTCAAGGATTCGGGTGGTCTCGGAGACCTGGCAGAAAAAGAGCTTGTTTCAGACTATGTCCTCGATTTGAGCGACGAAATCCTCTCCAAGCTCCAAACCGGGATGGGTGCTTACACCGAGAGCAAAGGCCCGCTTTTCATCCGCGAGGCCATCGCAGCTTACATAGACAAAAGAGACGGAGCCGGCGTGCCTTCGAACCCGGACAACATCTTTCTTACCAACGGTGCCAGCGAAGGCGTTCGGTTCCTCATCGAGATGCTGATTGCCGACGAGAAAGACGGCATCATGGTACCGGTCCCACAGTACCCTCTTTATTCGGCATCGATAAGAAAATGTGGTGGCGTTCAAGTCAGCTATTACCCCGACGAAGACAATGACTGGGCTCTGAACCGGTCCATGCTCGATGAGTCCATCGCAAAGGCCAAAGCCGATGGAGTTCGGGTGAAGGCCATTGTCGTCATCAACCCCGGCAACCCCACCGGAGCCGTTCTCGAAAAAGAGAGCGTCAAAGAAGTCGTCGATTTTGCCCAGGCAAACGATTTGATCATCATGGCGGATGAGGTCTACCAGGAAAACACTTACGGATATGAGTTCGTCTCTTTTGCCAAAGCGTTGGGCAAGAGCGACGTCCCGTTGTTTAGTTATCACAGCACATCCAAAGGATTCTATGGAGAGTGCGGGCACCGAGGTGGCTATGTGGAAGTCAGGAACCCTGCCAAAGTACATGGGACCGATTTAGACTTAGTAGAGGTCATGCTGAAACAAGCTTCCGTCCGCTTGTGCTCGAACACGGTTGGACAGGTCGTGACTCATCTGATGGTCTCTCCACCCCAAGAAGGAAGCCAGCCCTATGAGCAGTTCGCTCAGGAGAAAGAGACCATACTCAAAGACCTGTATGACAAAGCGACCATGATTGCCAAAGCCTTCGAGCGTATGGAAGGTGTCAAGTGCTTCGGGCGAATTGGAGCCATGTACCTGTTCCCGAGGCTGGAGAAGCTTCCCGAAAAGAGCACCGACTTCGACTACTGTATGGAGCTTCTGGGGGCTACTGGAATATGCACCGTCAACGGAGCCGGTTTCGGCCAAAAAGAGGGGACGAGTCATTTGAGGATAGCTTTCCTACCGCCGAAGAATGTATTGGAAGAGGTTTTGCCGCAGTGGATCGAGTTCCACAATAACTATGTGAGTAAGAGTTGAG
>SDBT01020791.1_pt1 | contig 10259 bp, 9 predicted proteins | sample 2277101 | NCBI WGS metagenome assembly SDBT01 (sample SAMN10404973, study PRJNA504765) | marine sediment metagenome | isolation source: marine sediment core GS10_PC15, 103 cmbsf | place: Arctic Ocean: Southern Knipovich Ridge | collected 2010
CCGCCAAGTACCATCACGACTTGAAGGGCTTCAACTACAGAATGGACGGTATTCAGGGAGCGGCCTTGCGAGTTAAGCTGCGACACCTGCCGAAATGGACCGCGGCCCGCAGGCGGAACGCGGAGATCTACAACAGGCTGCTAGCAGATACCCATGTTGTGCCGCCGGTGGAGGATCCCTACGCGCGTCATGTCTATCATGTATACGCCATCCGGACGGCCAATCGTGATGGGCTTCAGGCCTTGCTGCAGGAGAATGGAATCCAGAGCGGCATTCATTACCCCATACCCGTGCATATGCAAAAGGCTTACGCAGAGTTTGGTTTCGCGGAGGGTGATCTGCCGATCACCGAGCAGGCTGCTAGAGAACAGTTGTCGTTGCCCATGTTTGCGGAGTTGACCGAGGCGCAGATCCAGGAGGTCTGCGGCGCAATCAGCCACGCAGGGTAAGCCATGCTCCTGACCAGCGGGCCATACAGCCGCTTGAGCGAAATCCCCTTCTTTTTCGAGCCCCTCGAAACGCCTAACCACAGCGCCTATCCGGCGACCCTTCCCTTCGATTTCTATCTTGACGACAAGCTGGAAATCTTGCGACAAAAGGGCCGCCCCGAGCTCTCGACCATGCTTCGTCGCGTCTACGAAAACGGCTCCATGCTCGCGGGAGCCATGAATGAATCGGTGGGAAGAGCACAGGCCGATGCCGCCGAGCGGTTCGCGTGCTCTGTAGTTGCCGGCTTGGGTGGTCAGAGGGTGCTCGAAATCGGGTCCGGCAACGGCTATCTGCTGCAGAGATTCCATGCCAAGGGGGCGATCTGCACTGGCCTCGAGCCAGGGCCCCAGGTTCACGAGGGACGGCATTCGGGAATCAGATTCGTCCAGGATTTTTTCCCCTCGGAGGAGATCGACGGAAGCTACGACCTTGTTCTGCACTTCAATGTGCTAGAGCACATGGAGGACCCGGAGAAATTCTTGGGCCAACAACGGGAGTTGTTATCAGAAAACGGCAGAATTGTACTCGGCGTACCCAACTGCGAGCCCTATCTACCCTCCGGCGACATCTCCATGTTCGTTCACGAGCACTACAGCTACTTCACCCGACGAGGCCTGCACCGATTGGCTGAAGTCGTGGGGCTCAGCATCGAAGCCATGGAGGTCGGTGCCAACGGCGGCATGCTGTTCGCCTCGATGACCGCACACTCCCCTATGGCAGACGATGCCTCGTTGCCGCCATTGGTAGCCGCTGGGTTTTCCGTCCGTGCCGAAGCGCATCTGAACAGTGTCGCGACGATGACGACGAAATTCTCCCAGGAGGAACTCGCAGTCTACTGCCCGATCCGAGCCATGAACGCGCTTTGCCTTTTGGGGGCTACCCAGGCGAGGCTGGTGGATGACAATCCGATGATGCACGGCAGCTATATTCCTGGCTTCTCCAACGCCATCGAGGACTTCGAAAACCTACAAGACGCCCCCCCGGCCGCGGTTCTCATTTTCTCGCGGACCTTCGGTCACAGAATCAAAGCCAGATGCGAGCAATCCAACCAGCTCAGACACACACCGATCCATACTATCGAGGAAATGGATAGGATGCCGCCGACGGCGGGAGCCCCGAAGTGATCAAGGGGCGTGCACGTATTCTGATCACGGGAACTGGGGGCCGCAGCGTGGGTGCGGGCATTCTGCACGCCCTGTTGCGAACAGCTCCCGAGGTCGCCGAACGCTGGCATGTATCGGCCGCAGACGCGGATCCCTTCGCTTGGGGTTTGTACGTGGCCCATGACAGGTACTTGGTGCCGTTTGCAGATTCCCCGGACTACATCGACGCCATCGTCCAGCTGGTCGAGGCACAGTCGTTTGCCGCCGTCATTCCCGGCACCGAGGCCGAAGCCGTTACCCTGGCATCGAACCGCGATAGAGTTCCGGTGCCGGTTATCGCCAATCGCGACAGCCTCATGCCCATCATGATGGACAAGTTCAAGCTACAGGAGCGACTCCGCGCACTCGAACTACCCGTCATCGCTACGGTCCCAGCGGCTGACTGGCGCAAGCTCCTGGAGACGTATGACTTCCCCTTCATCGTCAAGCCCACCCGTGGCACGGGTGGATCCAGGGGGCTGCACCTCGTTGTCACGCAGCAAGAAATGGAGCGCCTTCTTCCTGAGCTCGACCCGGCAACCTACCCGTGCGCCCAGCCCTATCTAGGCACAGCCGATGACGAGTACACGGTCGGGGTTCTTACGGACTTCGACGGCAAGCTCATCGACAGCATCGTTATGCGTCGAAAACTGACGGGACTTTCCCTACTCGCATCGCGACGAGTGGAAGGCCGCACCTTGTCGGTGTCCACGGGCTACTCGCAGGGCATCATTGTTCGCGACGACTCCGTGCAAGGCTTCTGTGAAAAGATGGCGCTCGACCTCGACAGCCGTGGCCCCCTGAACGTTCAGTTACGCGTCGTCGACGGTACGCCGCATGTTTTCGAAGTACACCCACGATTCTCAGGCACGACGCCCATTCGAGCCAGCGTGGGCTTCAACGAACCCGACTTGCTGTTGCGCAACATGCTCTTCGGCCAGTCCTTCGGCCGCCAGCCCTATACCGACAATGTCGCCGCGATCCGCGCTTTTGAGCACGTGATCGTACCCGTTTCCGACATGTCAGAATCTCGGTCTCAAGAACCGCCATGAGTACAAGACGGATCCTCCTTACAGGCCCAACCGGACTCGTAGGCACAGCCGTACTCTCGCGTCTGCTTGCCGACGGCCATCAAGTTCTCGCGGTGAGCCGCAATCCACCGCGCACGAAGTCGGCCCAGCTCACATGGATAACGGCAGACCTCGCCGATGGTGCCGATCACATCCTATCGCAGACTCCAGAGCTGGACGCGGTCGTGCACTTTGCAGCCACTATCCGCGTTCCCGAGCACGAGGATCCGGGAACCTGGTACACACGGCTCAACACGGACTTCAGTCGTGAGCTCTTTGCGGGTTGCGCGCGCGATACCGTCGAGACGGTCGTGTATGCCAGCGGGCTCAACTTTCTGCGCCATCCCCTCGAAAGTGTCATTACCGAAGAGCACCCCATTGCGCTGACGACCCCCTACGGTGCAAGCAAGTACCGATGTGAGCAGGCCCTCTTCGAGCTGGAAGAAAGCGCTGGCTATCGTGCCGTATCGCTGCGGCTGCCGAGCCCAATTGCCTTTGACCCGGGCCTGCTGCATCGCAATGTGGTCAAAATCTGGATCGAGGCCGCAAAACGGGGCGAGCCGATCCGCGTGTTCGGTGAGGGTTCACGAACCCAGAACTTCGTCGCCACAGTCGATATTGCAGAGGCGGTGGCACTTTCACTCAGCGCGAGCGACGCCCGCGGCGTGTTCAACATTGCCTCCGAGACCCCGCTCAGCATGCGAGAGCTCGCCGAGCTCATCGCGTCTCGCAGTGGCGCGACGATTACGTACGACGGAAGCGACCCGAAGGAGTCCGAGCGCTGGGACCTCGACGGGGAAAAGGCGGCAACACAACTGGGATTCGTGCCGCGCTTCAGTTCACGCAGCGCGATCGAGACCCTCTTGGACAACGTGGCCTGGTAGCGGGTCGTATCGCAGTAGAGGATAGAGCAGGGAACCGCCCATGCAGCTCGCCTTATTGAGCGACATTCACAGCAATCGATTTGCCTTGGAGGCCGTGCTCGAGGAAATGACGTCCCTGGGTATCCATCGCGCCCTGATACTCGGTGACATATTCGGCTACTACGCGTGGCCGTGCGCCACGTACGAGCTGCTCCAGCGCCTGAATATGACGGCCATCAAGGGCAATCACGACGCCCTTCTCGAGCTCGATGCCCCCCCCACGCCGGCGCCACCATACTGGGACGCCATTGCGCACAACAAGGAAGCGTTGACGCAAACGCACCCAGAAGCGCTGCAGTGGAGTACGAGCCTGGAGTTCACTACGACGATCGACCTCGAGGGTGCGCTCACCGTCCTTTGTCATGGTTCGCCAAACGATCCGGAGCACGGTCGACTCTATCCCGACGACGATTCAGAACGAGATTGGTTTCCCCGTGACGGGCAGGCGCTACTTTTGGGGCACACCCACTACCCGCTTCACGTCCACACCCAGGGCGGCGGCATAATTCTCAACCCCGGCTCTGTGGGCCAACCGCGGGACGGCAACCGTATGGCCGCCTGGGCCATTATGGACACCAACGGGCCAAGCTTCCGTTTTATGCGGACGGCCTATGACGTAGAGGGCGCCGTCGCCGAGCTGCGGGAGATGAAGTGGAACGACCGTTCAATCAGGGCGCTGCAAAAGACCCATGCCGGGCCCCTAGATTCTTACTCCTAGTGTCCTGACTCAGAACACTAGTGCGGACTTGTCCATGAAACCGGAACCGGTACACTGGTAGCGAACTGGACGGGGGCGTTCATATGCGAGCATTCACAATAATGGTCACTGGTGGAGCCGGCTTCATCGGCTCAGAACTGGTGCGCCAACTTGCCGAGAACGGTTCGGGGATCCTCATCGTCGATAACCTGGCCAATGGCAGACGTGAGAATCTGGAGGATGTTCTCTGTGCGTCGGTCGCGCTGCATGTTGAAGACATCCGCGACGTGGCTCGCATGGACACACTCATGAGGGGTGTAGACCTGGTCTATCATCTTGCCTGCCTCGGGGTGCGCCACTCGATTCACTCACCTCAGGAGAACCACGACGTCAACGCCACCGCTACGTTGGGGCTGTTGGACTTGGCGAGGAAGCATGGTGTCGGACGGTTCGTCTATGTGTCCAGCTCAGAGGTATACGGTACCGCCCTGTGGACCCCGATGACGGAAGAGCATCCCACCTTCCCGATGACAGTCTATGGTGCCGGAAAGCTGGCCGGTGAGTGCTACGCCCGTGCCTATCATCACACGTATGACTTCCCCACAGTGGTGGTCCGGCCATTCAACAGTTTTGGCCCGCGATGCCACCACGAAGGCGACAGCGGCGAGGTGATTCCCAGGTTCATGCTGCGCTGCTTGGCTGGGGAGCCGATGATGATCTTCGGTGACGGGTCCCAGACCCGGGACTTTACGTTCGTTGCAGATACGGCCCGGGGTATTCAGCTGAGTGGCCTCTCAGAGACCGCCGTCGGACAGACCATCAATCTTGGCCAAGGCAAAGAGATATCCATCACGGAGTTGGCCGCGGAGGTGAGAACGGTGGTCGGGCAGGGTACGGCCGGTGTGGTGCATACGGAACCCCGTCCCGGTGATGTGATGCGCTTGTATGCCGACTCGACGCGGGCAGAGTCGTTGTTGGGGTTCTCGCCCGGCGTATCGCTGCGGGAGGGGCTGGAGCGTCTCATGAAGTGGTATGGGGAATCGGGCAGGAGCCCAGAAGAAATGCTGCGCGATGAAGTGGTGCACAACTGGGAACTGGGGAGCTCGAAGTAAGTGGCCGCGCCCACGAATCCGGCCTTCATACCCATCACCAAGCCCTGGCTCGGGGATGAGGAGAGTGAAGCCATTTCTCGGGCTCTGGCATCCGGCTGGGTATCCCAGGGCCCGGAAGTCGCCGGCTTTGAACGGGAGTTTTGTGAGGTGGTTGGGGCAAGCTACGCCTGTGCCGTTTCCAGTTGCACCTCAGCCCTTCACTTGGCCTTACTCGCTGTAGGCGTACGACCCGGCGACGAGGTCGTTACGGTCAGCCACTCGTTTATCGCAACCGCCAACGCGATCCGTTATTGCCAAGCAACGCCGGTGTTCGTCGATATCCAGCCAGAGACGTTCAACATGGACCCGGCCCTGCTCGAAGCGGCCATAGGTCCGCGTGTGCGAGCGATCCTCTGCGTACATCAGCTGGGTATGCCCTGCGATCTCGAGCGAATTCTCGCCATTGGCCGGGCCCACGGGTTACCCGTCGTGGAAGACGCCGCTTGTGCCATCGGTAGCGAGTTCCGCACGGCTGACGGGTGGGAGGTGATCGGCCGTCCTCACGGAGATGTCGCTTGCTTCTCGTTCCACCCCCGTAAGCTGCTGACCACGGGAGACGGTGGTATGCTGACCACGAACAATCCAGAGTATGATCGCCAGTTCAGGCTCTTGCGGCATCACCATATGGATGTACCGGATACCATCCGCCACACTTCTTCGGAAGTGCTGTTCGAGTCCTATCCAGCTTTGGGTTACAATTACCGCATGACTGACATACAGGGGGCTATGGGACGGGTCCAACTGTCTCGTTTGCCAGAGGTCGTGCGCTCCAGGCGGAGACTCGCGCAGCGTTACCAAGAGGGGCTTGCCAGCATTGAGGGGTTGGGTCTGCCTGTTGAGCCTGAGTGGGCGCGCAGCAACTGGCAGAGCTTCTGCGTACGTTTGCCAGAGGGCCGTGATCAGCGCACGGTCATGCAGAGCATGCTGGATGCAGGTATCGCGACCCGGCGCGGTGTGATGTGCATGCACCGGGAGCACTCGTATCCGCGTGAATCATGGCGGAGCGTCCCGGACGAAGACGACGGCCTGGGTCACAGCGAGTACGCGCAGGATCACGCCATTGTGCTGCCGCTCTATTCTCAGATGAGCGAGCAGCAGCAGGACCGAGTGATGAGCAAACTTGGAGAGGCCCTTCGTGTCTGACGTAGAAACGGACGTGAGGACGAATACGGATTCGCGAGACGCCTCCGCGCCCGCCTTATTATCGATCGTCTCGCCAGCCTATCGCGAGGCCGAAAACCTGCCGGAACTGTACCGCCGCATCAGGGCCGTGATGGACGGGCTGTCCCTGGAATGGGAATGGGTGATTCTTGATGATCACTCCCCGGATGAGACCTTCGATGTGGTCCGCGCGCTCGCGGCAAAGGACGAAAGGGTCAGAGGCCTCCGCTTGGCGCGCAATTCAGGCTCACACATTGCACTGAGCTGTGCTCTCAACCAGGCGCGAGGAGATTGTGCGGTGGCTCTGGCCGCTGATCTTCAGGATCCGCCGGAGACGATTCCCGAGCTGCTGGATCGATGGCGCGAGGGCATTCATGTGGTATGGGCGGCTCGCGGGAAACGGGAGGGTGAGCGTTGGATGACGATGGGTCTGTCACGAATCTACCATTGGCTGATGCGTCGCGTGGTGGGCTTCAAGGAGATGCCGTCGGAAGGAGCGGATTTCTTCCTGGTGGATCGTCGCGTGCTCGAGGCCTTCCGCCAGTTTGATGAGAACAACGTCAGCATTCTGGCCCTCATCACCTGGATGGGATTCCGTCAAACAACGGTTACCTATACCAAAGAAGAGCGAAGGCACGGAAAGTCTGGGTGGACTCTGAAAATGAAGCTCAAGATGTTGGTGGATTCAATTACGTCGTTCAGCTATGTGCCGATACGCGCTATGTCCTACTTGGGTTTCCTGGTCGCGTTTGGCGGATTCGCTTATGCGGCGGTCGTCGTATACAACGCGTTGGCAGGCTCGCCGCCCGCCGGTTGGTCGGCCCTGATGGTCGTGGTCTTGCTAGTGGGCGGTACCCTGATGCTGATGATGGGTGTGCTGGGGGAGTATGTGTGGCGGGCCTTGGACGAGGCGAAGCATAGGCCCCGTTTTATCGTCGAGGATGAGGTTGGACCCGGCCCCAAAGTCAATTGAAACTCCAGTGACCTCCTCTCCCTCAGGCGGCGGTGGGACGGACCCCAACCTTCCATCACCGTCTGGAGCGCGCTTGGCTCGCCTTACCCATGTTCTGGAAGAGCACGCGGGCGCCCAGTTTCTGGCCGCGCTGGCCCTCATCCTCGGCGTGAAGTGGTACACGCTTCTGCAACCGCCCGTGTGGGACACGGCGATGGGGCTCTTTCCGGCAGCGCTTACTTTATCCGCAAACGGTCTCGACCTGCTCGAACTGCTCGCCATGCCGGGATACCTGGAGGGGGGACCCAATACGCACAGCGCGTCGCTCGTAACGCTCATCACCGCGCTCGTGTTGAGAGTGACCGGAGGAGGAGGTCCTACGAGCTTCCTGGTGCTCCATCTCCTCCACTTCTCGGCAGCCGCCTACGCACTCGTGGTGCTCTACAGGTTCTCGAAGCCGGTCTTTGGCGGGGTGTCGACCGCGCTCTTCTGCCTTGCCGTCCTGCTCTTCCCGATCTTTTCCACGCAGGTCGGATACCTGTACATGGAGATGCCGCTCTTTCTGTGCGCCGTCTTGGCGCTGCACGCGTGGACGGATCAGCGCTTCTGGCCCGCGGTCCTGTGGGCCACCGCGGCGCTCGCGGTGAAGGAGACGGGCATCATCGTTCCAGCAACGCTCGGGGTAGCGACCCTGCTCGAGAATCGTGACGCGCGTCTCAAGGTGAAGCGGATGGCGCTGATCATGGCGCCTCCGTTGCTCCTGGTCGCAGCCACCGCGCTGCTCACCCGTATCGCGTTGGCGGGATCGGGCGACACCGCATTGGCCCCCTCGTTCGGGAGCATCTTCCGGGGGCTGACGCACTACCTGGACCGCTTCCTCTTCAACGTGCCCGACCTCTTGGCCTTCATCGTCGTGTTCCTCCTCGCCGTGCCCGTGTTCGGCACCCGAGTGTTCCGAACGCTGCGCAGCGAGCCGACGGTCCCGGCGAACCGGGATCCGGAGAGCCGGGCCCGGCTCGTGCTCGGCTACAGCGGGACGTTGATCGTCCTGTTCATCCTGCTGTTCCTGGTCGCGCTCCCGGTATTGGTCGAGTTCACCATCGTGTTACCACGCTACTACGTGGTGATCGCGCCCTTCCTCCTGCTCTGGTTCGGCTATGCCTTCGGCCGGCTTCTGTCGACGCGGCTTCCGTCGGCTACGGCCGTGTGCTTCGTGCTGCTGTCGGCGTTCTTCGCCGTGAACTCGTACGGCGTGCTCTATCCGTTGGACATCGACACCGAGGGGCCGGGCAACGATCCCCCGCTCACCGAGCGCTCCAATGCGTACCGACGCCTGCTCGCTCTGGAGGTTCAGGCCGTTCAGGCCCTGCAGGACCTTCCCGAGGGAACGCCCGTCTACTACGGGCACTACGAGCACTACCTGTTCAACTACGCAGGGCTCGGTTTCGCGGATGTACCACTCTCCAACGGCCACAACTTCTCGGTGGAGTCTCTCGCGGATTTGATCCGAGGAGAACCGATGCCCCCCTGCATCTACGCGCTCTACAACTACCCCTGGCTAGGGGGTGAGAAAATCCGTGGGCTGATCGGGTACGCCGACGTCGAGGAAGATCTCTCCAGCGAGATCGTCCAGGAATTCCGGGACGGGCGTTATACGCTTTTACTGGCCCGGATTTGGAGGGATGGTGCAGTTTGCCCAGCGTAGACCGGAAGGGAGGCGGGTAACTTGGACCTGAGGTCGATCCTCTCGTTTCCCTCCGTTTACCGCCTCTTCGGGACGCTGATCGGGGCTGATCGGTCCCGCGTTGAGTGTGTGGAGCTATACATCCGCCCCAAGGCCTCGGATCACGTCTTGGACTGCGGATGCGGCCCGGGCGATCTCCTCGACTTCCTCCCGTCGGTCGACTACGTGGGAATCGACATCGACGAGGAGTACATCGCCGCGGCCCGCAGCCGCTATGGCGACCGAGCCACCTTCCGACTGGGCTCGGTGGGGAAAGAGACCATGCACGAAGAGGACCACTACGACCTGGTTTTGGCCTGGGGACTGCTTCACCACCTCGACGATGAGCAGGCGAGCGAGTTCCTGCGATTGGCCTGCCGCTGCCTCAAGCCCACAGGTCGGTTGGTCACGATAGACGGCTGTTACAGCGACGACCAGTCCAGAGCGGCCCGCTACCTGCTCGACTCGGACCGGGGCTCCCACGTCCGCTCGCTCGAGGCCGGGCTCGAGCTCGTCCGGCCCGTGTTCCCTGCGGTGGAGGCTCACGTGCGACACGACCTGCTGCGCATCCCGTGGACGCACCTGGTCATGGAATGTCCCGCCGGCTCGGGCGACACCAAGATTCTGTAAACGGACGAAGCCGACGACGGCTCAGGAGGCTCGACGGCCCTGGTCGACCTTTCGAATCGCTGCGATCCCGAAGATCGGACCGAGCGCGAGGGCGGGAAACGCCAAGCCCCAGCCAAATGATTCCTGAAGCACCGGGACCCTGCACGGATTGGACCAGCTTCTGACTGTCCTGCACGACCTGGTATCTCCGGGGGGAACGGTGCTGGTGGATTCCACCGATCTCAGGAAGAGAGGCGCAAGCGATCCGATGCGAGACGACGGGCGGTATATGGGCGAGATCGAGTATCAGCTGGAGTATCTGGGGCACAGGGGGAGTCCTTT
>SDBT01020792.1_pt1 | contig 10259 bp, 21 predicted proteins | sample 2277101 | NCBI WGS metagenome assembly SDBT01 (sample SAMN10404973, study PRJNA504765) | marine sediment metagenome | isolation source: marine sediment core GS10_PC15, 103 cmbsf | place: Arctic Ocean: Southern Knipovich Ridge | collected 2010
GTCAGGTGCGTTCCGCCATCGGTATTCGAAATGGAATTCGCGTAGCAGAGGATATGGTCGTTGTAGCTGTCGTTGTATTGCAGCACCACATCAACGTAGACATTGTCCTTGGTGAGCTTTCCGTCGTAGTCGATTTCCGTCTCGCGCCTCCCCGTGAAGGACACGGGATCGTCGTGGACAACATTCTTGTTCTGGCCCAACTGCCGCACGAACTCGTGGATTCCATCCGCGTAGAGAAAGGACCCCTTCTGCGCACTCTCGGGACGCTCGTCTTCCAGGTCGATGACGTAGCCGAGACAGCGACGGCGGTAGCGATCCACGCGCTCGCGCCGGGATGCCACGAGCTCAATTACTTCCTTGGTCCAGGCGAGTCCTACGAGGTGTTCGGCGTCGGCTCCGGCGCCATCTCCGTCTCCGTGATCGACGAGGCCAACGTCGCTTGCACCTTCGGGGTCGGTCAGGCCGAGACGGTAGATTTTGTCGCGACCGGCGGCTTCACGTTCGAGTTCGGCGACCTGCTGCCGTCGTGTCCGTTTGGCAGCGCCAATTTCTGCACCGCCGAGCCGTTCGCCGTGTTCGCCGTCGCTTCCACCTACGACGGCGGGGCAAAGGACGTGCTGCGCTCGGTCCACAGCTCGCTGCCGGAGGGCTTCAGGGTGACGAACCCGGCACCGTCGATCGAAGCGGCGATCACCGATCTCTCGGAAACGCCGGGCGCCATCGAGCTGACGTTCTTCACGGTCAACGGCACGCTCGAGGCGGTCGACTGATGGCCCAGACCCTTCCCGAAGCGCTCACCGAAGCGAACCGCGACAGCCGGAAATTCCCCCCTGGCCTCTGGCGATGTCGTCGCGATGGTGCAGGCGGCGGCGGCTCACGGGATCGGAGAGGACTGATGGCCGAGGCCAAGATAGATATTCTCAGACATGCCGACGAACTCGGCCGTCTGAGCGCAATCTGCGAAGCGATCACTCGCCTGGTCACGATCTGCGCCCCTGGTGAAGTCGCGGTCTACCCGCAGGCGCTCGGCGTCTTGCGCCAGCGAGCCGACCTTCTTCAGCGCGATCTCGGCATCACCCGGCAGCCGCTGAGCGAGCCGGTGGCCGAACCCGGGTCGGCCTACGAAGGCCTCAGCGGTCCGCCTGCCACGGAGAAACCATGAGCCACGTACCGCCCGTAGAAAACGCCAACAACCCAGAGCAGCAGATGGCGTACCAGTGCGAGCTCGTGGCGACTCACGGCGCCAATTCGAACGAGGCCAGGAACTATTGGCCGACGGTACGCCCCATCGCGGACAAATACGCCGACCCGGACCCGAAGCCCGGCGGATCCCAGAACCACCCCGTGGCGGCGATGGTGCTTCTGGCAGCGATGGAGAAGAAGACCGCCGACTGGGAAGATCTGTATCTGTACTGTCGCCTGCAGCTCGCCGGAACAGGCAACGCTCGCGGCCTGTGGGGCACCGAGAGCCTGTCGATGATCTACCCTCACCCGCCGGCCTACCTCGCGCTCGCGGACCGCGAGGCCCGCCGCCAGAGCCGCGCGACGGGTGCCGGCCACAACGGCCTGATCTGTGCCAGCTACCTGGCGAAGGCCGGCATCGTCCGCTGTCTTGAAGGCCATGCGCTCTTGATGGCACTCCTCGCCGTAGACGTGCCCTACGTCTGCGAGGCCGGGGAGAAGAAACACGAGGGCGAGGGAGCCTACGACAGCGCCGGCCTTCCGGTCCACGTCCTCAGCGGCGGCGAGCGCAGCCAGTGGCCCTACCGCGGCGGGGTCGTGCTGGATTACATTTTCGCCTGCATGCTCGGGTCTCCGCCGCCGCTGCCGACCTGGCGCGGCATCGACACCCGCGTCCAGGGGGCGCTCTGCCGGATCATGCGGGAGCTGTCACCGCAGCGGTGGCTCACGTCCTGGATGTGCCAAGTCATCAACAACCGATACCCGGACGATCTCGTGGCCAATCTTGAAGACATCGGCGTCAAGAGCCACGTCCCGCTCACCGTCTACGGCTACCCGAACGGCTCGCGGGCTTGCTTCCACAAACAATCCAGCCACGCGTCAACCCCGCCCCTGCTTGGCCAGACACTGATTATGCCCGATCGTGCCTACCGCACCCTCGGAGCTCACCCGGAGAATCTGCGCGGCACATCAGGCGGGAACAAAGTCGGGAACCCGAGCATCTGCGAGCCTGTGGGATTTGCGCTCGCGTGCTCCTTCCAAGACGCAATCGCTGGGGGCTCTCCAGAAAAACCGATCGGCGCATGGCCGCCGGGGACGACCGTCGACAGGAAGTCCAACCCGGGACTGAGCGAGGCCGGGACGTTCCAGAATTCCATTCTTCTCCCGACCGGCGACCCGTCCTGGACGGTGGTAATCAACGCCAACGGGATCAAGTCGACGGGCCTGGGCGACAGCGGACCGATCGATCCGCCGCCGATCGATCCGCCGCCAGTCGATCCCGATCCCGACCCGCCGAATGGAGGAGAGATGACCGAGAAAGACCGCGACGGACACTTGGCCGGCCTCAACAACTGGATGGATCAGATCTGGAACGAAGGCAGCCAGAACCAGACGGCAGAAGAGAAGCAGCTGCGGGAAAACGGCAGGATCATCCAGGAAGCTCAGCGTCGGGCCATCGGAGCGTCGAAGGCCGCCGGCGGCAAGCACAACAACCCGGCCGGAGTCGTGCAGTCAGCCGAGAAGGCGGCGCGTGAGTACGGCAAGCTGCCCCCCAACAAGGCGCTGCCATGAGAGCTTACCCCTTGGAAATCGAGAACGTTGGTGAGGACGACTACGTCCTTATGAGTCGAGGGCACCACGACCCGCACGAGTTCATGCGCGCGGTCGCGGGCCTGGTCCAATATCGGGACTGGCCGATGGGTGAGCCGCTCCAGTGCTGGTGGCACGCCACCCCGATAGACGGCGGCACGAGATACCGCGAATCATTCGCGCATACCCGGGGATCGTTCCCCGCCACGGTTTCGTCAGAAGCTCACGGCGACCGCCGATACCGACCGCCAGAATCGGGCAAGTGTCCTGTGCATGGGGTCTTGTTGGTCGTACCGGTGCCGACGATGGAGGGCTCGTTCGTCGGAGGCGATCTCGCCTTGAAGCCAGCGGACAAGCCCTACTGCGGCAAGTGCCGAGCAAATGCGAGGCGCGCATCGACCCCGGAGCCAACTTCGAAAGCACCATGATCTGGAAAAGACTCACCTGGCTATCCCGGCTCGTCGTCGTGGCCGTCTTCCTGGCGTTCGCCGCGGCCGTGTGGTGGTTGTCGCCATGAGCGACCTGCCCCATTCTGCCCCTGAGGATCGCGCCTGATGCCCGTGGCTCGACGAACGGCCGCGGGCCAGTGCCTCCGTAGCCCGAAACTGTCAAACGGGGCCTCAGCGGCCCGCGAACACTTCGCGATGACCGGTTCACCGAGCGGGAACGTCGTCCGCCTTCCGCCGCCGATCCCGACGAAAAAGAGGCCGAGCTGATGGCCGAGATCACGCGGGAAATCGAAACGCAGCGATGGCCGAGGAGCGTCGAGCTGATGCCTGAGACGCCCAGAACCGCGATCGACAAGGCCGCTATCGAGGACTGGCCGGAGACGAATCGGAGGCGGGGCTACCTGATCGTCCGCGAGATCGCAGGTATCATCACGACGGACCAGGCGGCCGCTAGAAGTCGGAGACTGAGCCGGTTGAATCACTACCGAGGAAGAGCATGGACAGCAAGAAACTGCAAGCGGTCGAGGAGGAAGATTTCATAACAGCGACTGGTAGTATGGGAGGGCATCCCACGGAGTGGGATGATGATCGAGGTATCTGGGTCTATAGGGACACGCGTGAACTTGCGCCCGATGAAGCGAGGCCGTGTACCCACTGTGATCTCAAACAAGTACCGGTCGCCGTGGTGATACCACGAGGCAACTCTAGTACCGGCAAGACCAGGGTAGCGATCAAGCCGGTGGACGCTTGCGTAGCCGATCTGGTAAGGAGGCTCAACGCAGGGGCGACTGAGCCTGTGACGACGGCATCGTGCTGCGGCCACGGTAACGCAGAAGGCTGCATCATACTCGCCGATGGTAGGCGATTGATTATCAGAAAGGATCAGGCGGACCGGCGGACCGACATACTGGATCCGTTCGACTGATGCCTGACCTCACCCTCTTGGACCGCATCCTCCGCGCCTTGACGCCGCTCGTCGCGGTGTGGTGGCGGGTGAGGAGGGGGATCAAAAACCTCTTCCGGCCGCGGGCCTCGCTGCCGAAATAGCTCAGAGATACTGGGACTTGTGAACGGGTGCAGCGTGCGTGTATGCTTTACCGCATGAAGACAAAGCGCGTACCGCTTACCTTCCGAATCGCTCGCGGAGATCGCGAGCTCCTCAAGTCAACCTTGGCCCTTGCTGGGATCTCGCTTCAGGACTTCGGGGCGTCCGTTGTGGACTCTGCGCTCAAGCGGCGCCGTGGCCTGGATCCATGTACTGCGGTGCGGTTCATTCTCGATAATCCGGATCCGGGCCGGTCTTTCCGGCAAGGTGCCCGAGACATGGTCTTCGGGACTCCGGATGTTCCGGATCTAGGCGGGCAGCAATGATCCACAAGTTTCTCAGGCTCATGGGGTGGACGACATGAAACGCATGATCAGCGAGGGCCACTGGTCGCTCGGCGTCGACTGCCCGACTTGCGGGCACGAGCTCGAAGCCGAGAAGGTCGGATCTGGTCGCTTTCCGTGGGAGGTCTTCTGCTCGTCGGGATGCGGGATTGTCGGGGAATACCACTTGCTGGCGGCAGCTGAGGGCGGAGCAGTGAAACACGCCGCCCGAGTGAAGCGTGAATGCGCCCAGTCCAACGGAGGCTGGATCGAGGTCACCGAGGAACCGCCGGCCGATGGGTGGTACTGGTACACGCTGCGGATGCGCAACGGCCGATTCCTCGAGCCGTCAATTTTCTGGCTCGAGGGCGATATCGTTTGCCATGGCGGAATCTTGCAGGGCGATACGGCCGAGTGGCCAGCCTTCGCCAAAATGAAACCGAAGCGCTGGATAAAAGCCGAGATCGCACCGGAGGCGATGCCCGATGGCTCCCGGAGCGTCGGGTTCGCCGAGGGCACGGCGGCGGCGGCCAGGAGCTCTTTGACCTCGCGGCGGGTTGTCGGCCTGGCGTTCTGGACCGCCAGCCTGGTCGCGGCCTACGCCTGGCTGGCCTTCGTGCTCGAGAGCTTCCACCTGGGGGCGACGGCGCCGTTGGTGGGGTATGACGACGACCTGATGCCGAGCGATGGCAGCGCTACTACAGTTCGATGTGGGAGCGCCGATACAGGCGATGGGTCTGCACCGGCGTTGAATCATGCGAGTGCCAGCTTCACCGGATGGCACCGGAGGCGATGCCATGAATGACCGAGATGATGGCGAGATCCGAGATCTTGAGAGCATTGCCACGACCCTGGAGGCCACGGCCGGAGAGTATCGAGACATGGCCGAGGCGTACACCGACGAGGCAGAGCGTTGCGAGGAGCGGGCGGAAGATGCCCGACAGATGGCCGAGCAGTGGGGGGAAGACGATGAATGACCGGATGAAGACGGCGCTCGAGATGGCCGAAGTGGATGCTGATGCGATTACCGACGTGCTCGAGGTCTTCGCGAAATACTGGGAAGCGGAAGACGCCCGCTATGTCAACTTCGCGCTCATGCTCGCCAGGGAAGCCTGCGATCGTGCCAAACGAGTCAAGTCCGGCGCGCTCATGGAGTGCAGGTTCGCGGCGGCGATCGATATCGAGGGCCAGTATGCCGTGACCGGATACAGCTTGCCGATCGGGGACTTCGCCGAGGAGGACTGGTTCGAAGGGCTCTGTGATTCCCTGGCTCCCGGGGAGAATGACGGTTTCTGCACCGTCTACCTCGAACCGCCACAGCTTGAGCGCGGAGTCGTCGCGGAGGTCGACGGCGAAGGGGAGGATTCGTGAGCCGCCCAGCAAGCCCAGCCATTCGAGCGCGCAACGTCCAGATCTGCGATCTGTACGATGCGGGTGGCATCAGCATGGAAACGACCGGCAAGCGCTTTGACCCTCCGGTATCTCGCCAACAGGTCAAGAATATTCTCGATGCCGGTGGCGTTGCAGGGCGCCCAGCCGCGACCCGCTATGGGGACACGCAACAGCACGGCAAGAGCGACGAGAAAGGTTGACGATGACGATGAATGACGGATTCCTGGACGACTTGCCGAAGATCCACCCGCGCGCCGACATCGTTGCAAAGGCCCTCGCGGATCACAGCGTAATGCTTATGGCGCTCCGCAAGGAGTACGGCCTAACCGCGTCGGAGGAGTTCCTGCTGTTAGCCCGAGCGTCCGAGATTCTGGCGCAGGGCTGCATTGTGCTAGAACGGCGGGAACGGGAAGAGGCGGCCTGCCGGGCTGCTGAGGTCGATCCGGAATGAGCCAAACGATCATCTGGGGTTGGTTCGAACGGACGCAAAGCTGGGAAGCCAACGTCAACGCCCGCCCGGTGGTCTTCGAGCTGCTGAAGCGGTGGCGGGATAGTCGCCGAAGATTGCCGACGCGCCCTGGCCCTTTGGATGCGCCTCCCGGCATGCGCCTGCCAGGAGAGCCCGAATGAGCGAACCGAAACCATCCGAATCGCCGGACCGGGAAGCGATCCATGAAGCCGCGAGGGCGTGGCGTCATGGCTGGTTTCGATCGTCTCCGCTGGTGTCAGGAGACCTCCGCGTCCTGGTGACGAAGGACTTCGGAAGCTGGTTCGCGCAAGGGATGGAGATCGACTACTTCTCAGCGAGCGAGCACGGCGGCGACGCAGATGAAGCGACCGAACGATTCGAAGAGGGGTTGCGGCGCACGCTGAAAATACAAACGGCCGAGTCGATGCCAAAACTACTCAGGCCAGCGCCAGAGAAATACTGGACGATGGCCTTCGCCGGAGTCGAGGAGATCGGGTGGACTTCCGCCGATTGGCTCCGCCCCTGGTTCTCGGGGATTCGGTTCTACAGGGTGACGGAATGAAGAATCCAAAGCAGGTCGAAGGCGGAAAACGCGGGTGGCGAAAGCGCAAGGATGCCGAAGCTAAGAGGGCTTATGTGCATCAGTGTTATCGGCTCGTGATCGCGGACCTCGAAGTCGAGCAGCGCGAGCTTGGACGGCGCAGTGAAGCCATTGCTGACGAGCTCAAAGGGCTGGCGCGATGACCGACCTGCGCCAGCTCGCGGACGACGTCTGCGGGAAGCTGGGGATCGAGACGGTATATGTCTGCCAGGAGCCGAGGGCGCCTAACCGGCTTCGCCTTCACCCTCCGACTGAGACCTACCTGGACGCGTACGAGATCAGTTTGGGCGTGGAGCTTTGGGAAGATCTGCGCGGGAATCGCGCGTCGAGCGGGGCCTTCGATCTCGTGTTCGAGAAGCTGGCGGAGCGGGACGCCACCGTCAAGCTTCACCATGGAGCGAAAATCACGTGGCTCGATGGCCAACCGCGTCTCACAGAGTGGGAATATGGATCAGACTACAAAGAGGCCGTCTGCCGGGCCGTGCTCGAGATGGAGACGGCATGAAACCGTGGTCGGTCACCTGGAAAACCAAATCCGGGCACGGCAGGAGCGAGGAGTTCACGTATGAGACTGATGCGCGGTTGGCCTATGCCGCCGTCAAAGAGGCATGCAAAGGGAGCCCGGGAGTCGCGGAGGTTGCGCTATGGTGGCGGTCAATCGGACCGTGGGAACGTGCTGACGATGGAGGGATGGAATGACCTGCTTCTATTGCCAAAGACCACAATCCGCGACGTGCGAACGATGCGGCGCGGCGATCTGCGATCAGCACAGCACCGAAGATTCCGAGTGCTACGATAGATGTGCAAGGATTGCCCTGCACCTGGAACATGGCGAAGAGGAGTGGATCGAACAGAGCCTGACAGAAACCGCCATCAATACTTGAGGGCAAAAGCATGAAAACTGGATACTCAATCATCGCCTACCAGATCAGCCGCGCGCAGCTGGCCTGGATCATCGAAGGGGTTTTCAGCGTTCCGACGCGCCGCCAATGCACCAACGAAGAACATCAGGCGCGGGGGAGCGGGCATACGGTGATCGGAGCGCTTTGGGATTTTCGCAAGGCGTGCGCGCTTCACGCCTGGGCCTTGCGGAAGAAAGAAGGCGGGCACGATCTGCGGACGTCTAACTGGTATCCTGGGCTGCTGATGACGGGCTTTCGCTTTCAAGGGCTAGACTGGTGGAAAAGCTGGCGAGAGATGAGGCGCCGGACGGTGACGACATGAGCGAACCTAACGGCACCCTCCGATGGACCGACCGCGAAACCGGCGAGCTGAAAGAGGCGTCTGTGTTCGTAATGTGGCACTATCCGCCGCAACGGGAAGGCGGAGGCCATGAGATTGGAATGTCTCGCGTCGTCGATTCCGTCGCCGTGATCGGCGAGGCGGAAGAGTCGCACGTTCTCAAAAGAGAGATCTCCCGAGCGCAGCGGTCACTCCACGAGAAGAACCTCGCCCTAGACGCATCCTATTACGTCTGGTGCAGTGGAGGCTGTCAGACTGGGATACTGCGCTGGCAGGAAGAGCACAGCGCCCCGCCCTTGACGGAAGAAATCGTCCGAGAGGCCGAACGTCAAACAAAACGGCTTCGCCAGTGGCTGGAATCCGGACGAGAGAAACGTCGCCGCGGATACCCGAGCGCTCCCGGAGCGGAGAAGCTGGAGGTCGGAGAATGAGCTGCACCTACGAAGCGAGGCCCGCCGGCTGCCGCCCTACCGACGAGAACCGCCACTGGGGCGGGACCTTCTCTGTCCCTATCGGCGAGGTCGTCCCCGAAGGCACGCGCAAGTCCGCGGCGATCTACCGGGTGCGAGGCAATGTAGAGCACGAGAACCAGGTCGACGCGTTGGCGGCTCGGGCGGTCAATCGTCTGAACGCGCCCGAAGACACTCTCGCCAGTCTCCGCGGATCGCTTCGAGGGCTCAGGCATCCTGATGCTGACCGCTCGGCCCGCATCGAGCTCACGAAGGTCGGGAAGAAAGCGGGGTTCTTGAGATGAGCGACTGCGGCCCGCCTTGCGAGCTGCTCAGCGCGAAGCAATTCGCCTTCCACCTGGAAGTCCTCAAGATGGGATTCGAGGGCGGGCCGTCGAGTCTTTCCGAGTGTTCGCGGATAGCCGGTTACTCCATGAAGGGTACTGAAGACTCTATAAGTTCAAATGCCACTAAGTGTAACGGAAAATCACGGATGCAGGCCGCCCTCGCCCATCACCGCAACGGCCAGTCGACCGACGAAGCCGAGCTACGCGAGAAGGCGATGAAGTTGCTCGGAGAGATCATCGTCGCCGTCGACCCCGCAGCATCGCAGCCGCGGGATGGCATTGCCGCGACTGCGGGAGCCGCTAAGATCCTGGGTTGGAACGCGCCCGAGAAGCACCAGCTTGTGGTCGCGGACGTCGAGGCGGTTTTCGAAGAGCACAGCACGGAATGGCAAGCCTTCATCACGGAGCAACTTGGTCTTGGCCTAGAGGTCGCGACCGCGGGCAAGCTGTGGGTCGCTGCCGCGATGGGGAAAAGACGGGACGCGATCCAGAAGACGGGGGCGAGATGAGAACCTTGCCATGGACGGACGCCAAGCGGGGCATGACCTGGGTCCGTGACAGCGTCTGGCGTGATGACGCCGGCAAGCTCTGGATCTGGATGGAGTTCTCGGGCTGGATGCCGGTGGCGAAATGAGCAGATTGGAGGTCAAACCTACGACGGAGGATTGAGCGATGGCCGACAAAAAGAAGAGTACCAGAACGCCAGAGATCCGGGCCTACTACGAGTCTATCGACTCGCCGACCGAGGTGACGATCTGGGCAAAGACCGCAGATGGTCTGCACTACATCACGGATGGCCACTTTGTCGTCCGGATGCCCGCCACCGAAGAATGGGACCGAGAACGCGCCGTTGGGCGCCATGACGTCGAGATGCTTCAGAAGTTCTTCTGGACGACGATTCCGGAGACCTCACTGGGGAGCTTTATCGTTCCCGAGATCGAGACTCCGGTCCCAGAGGTGGCCGCCTGCGAGAATTGCGGGGGCAGTGCGTGCTGCAACTGCCAGCACTGCGACACGGACCACGAGTGTGGCTTGTGCGACGGCACCGGCAGGGCCACGTTGTGGCCGAAGACGAGCCCGGTGATCATCGCGGGCTGCCTTCCCGCTCTCTCGCTCCGCAATCTCGGGGCAGCTGTTCACTTCGCGCCTTCGCCTTGCGAGATCCGCAAC
>SDBT01020793.1_pt1 | contig 10258 bp, 8 predicted proteins | sample 2277101 | NCBI WGS metagenome assembly SDBT01 (sample SAMN10404973, study PRJNA504765) | marine sediment metagenome | isolation source: marine sediment core GS10_PC15, 103 cmbsf | place: Arctic Ocean: Southern Knipovich Ridge | collected 2010
CTGATTGATAATGCGATATGGACCAATGTTTTCGCCGTGCTGAAATGGCATTTGGATTCCCTTGAGGATCAGACTAAGACGCTCAAATTATGGGAAGAATATGTGGAAGTGAACAGTGAGTAAATTGTCAGGGCGAACTGCGGAGTAATTAGGCGTGGGCGGCTTAGGCTTGCAGTACTGTAAGGCCAGGAAGCTGCCGACCTTCAAGCAAAGCGAGAGAGGCGCCGCCGCCAGTGGACAGGTGCGTAATTTCATCGGCCAGGCCGGCCTGGCGAATTGCGGAGGCCGAATCCCCGCCACCTACGATGCTCACGGAGTTGCTTTGCGCAATAGCACGCGCGAGCTCCATCGTGCCTGCTGCAAATGCCGCTATCTCAAACACGCCCATGGGGCCGTTCCAGAATATCGTCCCCGCCCCCTCGACCTCGCGCTCGAAGGTTTCGAGGGTTTGTGGCCCTATATCCAGCACCCGCCAGCCGCTGGGAACCTTTGCTACCTTCACCACCTGCACAGCCGCTCCGGATGAATATGCGTCCGCCACTACCGCGTCCGTCGGAAGGTGTAGTTTCTCGCCAGCGATCTCGATGAGCTCGAGGGCGACCGAATACGAATCAGGTTCCGTAAGGGATTCGGCCATGTCCATCCCCTGGGCCGCAAGAAATGTGTTGGCCATGCCGCCACCGATAAGCAATGCTTCCGTACGTTCGATCAAGCTGCCCACAACCCCAATCTTGTCCGAGATTTTCGCTCCGCCCAGCACTGCCACAAATGGGCGTGCAGGATCTATGATCGTGGTCTCCAGGTACCGAACTTCCTTCTCAACCAGTAATCCGGCCGCGCTTGGCAGGAAATGAGCGACACCTTCGGTGGAGGCATGTGCCCTGTGAACGGTCCCAAATGCGTCGTTTACGTACACCTCGCCAAGCCCCGCCAGGGTACGCGCAAAATCGGGATCGTTTTTCGTCTCCTCCGGATTGAAGCGCGTGTTCTCAAGCAGCAGAAGCTCACCTGGCTTGAGGGCTTGCGCAGCTCTCTCCGCATCCGGCCCAACCGTCTGGGGAACGAAACCAACCGGCCTTCCAACCAGTTGCTCCAGGTGTGCTGCAATCGGGCGCAGCGAAAGCTCCTCCACCACCCGCCCCTTCGGCCTTCCGAGGTGAGAGCAAATGACGATGCTGGCCTCACGATCCAGCAGGAACTGAATGGTGGGAACAGCGGCTTGGATGCGCGTTTCATCTTCAATTGCCCCATCCTTCATAGGTACATTGAAATCCACGCGCAGGAGCACTCGACGTCCACGCAAGTCGAAATCGCGTAAAGTCCGTAGTTTCACTTGAGCTACAGGGATTTGGCCATGTAGGCCGCCAGATCAGCGGTACGAACGGAGTAACCCCATTCGTTGTCATACCACGTTACGACCTTCGCCATATTGCCACCCATTACCATCGTGAACTGCGCATCGATGATGCTCGAACGAGGGTCCATCTTGTAGTCGGAGCTGACCAACGGTTCCTCGCTGAAACCAAGAATTCCTTCCATTGGCCCGACCGCGGCCGCTCGGAACGCCTCGTGAAGGCTCTCGGTGGTGGCTTCGCGCTCCAAGACCGCAACAAAATCCACAATGGAAACTGTCGAAGTTGGTACGCGCAAGGCGTATCCGTCGAATTTCCCCTCAAGTTCAGGGATCACTCGCGATACGGCCCGCGCCGCTCCGGTGGTGGTGGGGATAATATTCAAAGCCGCCGCACGTGCCCGCCGCAGATCTTTGTGTGGCAAATCCAGCAGCCGCTGACCGGCTGTGTACGAGTGAATGGTTGTCATCAGCGCCTTTTCAATCCCATACTCGTCGTGCACGACCTTTGCCGCCGGTGCCAGGCAATTGGTTGAGCAGCTGGCATTGGAAACGATGTGGTGACTCTCCGGGTCATACATCTCCTCGTTGACCCCCAGAACTATCGTGACGTCCGGGTCACTGGAGGGCGCGCTGATGATCACTTTCTTTGCACCAGCCTGCATGTGTCGCGAAGCCTGATCGTGGGTTCGAAACACCCCGGTTGACTCGATGACGATATCGACTCCCAAATCACCCCAGGGCAACTTGTCAGGCTCAGATTCTGATAAGGATTTGATGTGATCGCCATTGACCGTGAGCCCATCCTCAGTAACAACGAGCTCGCCCTCGAATTTCCCATAGTTCGAGTCGTATTTAAATAGATGGGCCATGGTTGCCAGGTCGCCAAGGTCATTAAATGCGACCACGTCAAATTCCTTCGAGTACTGTTCCACCAGCACTTTTAGAACCTGCCGACCAATCCGGCCCAAGCCATTAATTCCTAGTCGTGTTGCCATTCAACTCTCCGATTCCGGGGGCTTAATTGCTGCTGCTGAGAGCAATCCTGGGGTCCTCTGTTTCTGCGATGTGATTTCTTGCGAGGCTAATTCAACTCGCTGACGCGCTCGATATTTTCTACCTTTGGCCACTCGAGCGGGCCCGTTCTCTCTTCTAAGAGAGAGATCAAAATGTCCGCGAGCTGTTTCGAATGGTGGCGCCCGGCGCTGTCATGGTCGACCAGATCCGCGGTATAGAATGGAACGTCCTTCAAGCCCTGCTCCGGCGGCACCACCAAGGATGCACCTTCGGGTAATGCAACCTCCAAGCAGTCGTTCGCCACAACCACGTCGACCAATCCCTCGCCCGCGTGCTCAGCCAGCGCAGTCCAATGAGCTTCGCAATCATAATTATCGGTCTCACCAGGCTGAGTTGCGACATTGCAGATATAGGCTCGGAATGCTCTACTTGACCGCACCGCATCCGCGATGTCGGGCACCAGTAAATTTGGCATCACACTCGTATATAGACTACCCGGGCCGATGACGATCATGTCGGCGTTCAACAACGCATGGATCGCCTCTGGATAAGCGGGTGGATCCGAGGGCTCGAGATAGACGCGCCGGATCTGGCCCGGCACTTTGGGAATATGGCTCTCACCTTGAACACGGATCGCGCGGGCTTCAAGAGTCGGCGTCTTATCGGCCGAGAGCGATACGTCCGCCATGGTGGAGGGTAATACCCGGCCGCGAATAGCCAGCACTCGTGCCGCCTCTAGCAGGCCACGATCGAAGCTTCCGGTCACGCCACTCAACGCTGCAATGAAGAGATTGCCGAATGAATGCCCCTCGAGCTCTTCCCCCTCAAGGAATCGATACTGAAAGAGCTGAGTCAGCAAGTCTTCATCATCGGACAGGGCCGCCAAACAGCTCCTCAGATCTCCCGGAGGTGGTAGCCCCAGTGACTTTCGCAGTCGACCCGAAGATCCTCCATCGTCCGCCATCGTAACGATTGCTGTAAGGTTGCCGGTGCGCACCTTCAACCCTCTTAGCAGAGTCGATAACCCGGTGCCTCCGCCAATGGCCACAATCTTCGGCCCCCTACCCAACCGGCGGTGCCTGGCTACGACCTCTACGACGGGCCTTCCCGGTCTAACGTATGGGCTGAGCAGACTGCGATTGAGACGGAACAATGCCATCAGCGAAGCCGCCAATCCCGCAAGAAGCAGCGCTCCGACGACCACTCCAACCGGCAGCGAGGTGGTGCTCTCGAAACCTGGATTGCCAGAAAGCGCTGAGGCGCTAAACGAGATCCCGAGCGCGGTCAAGAAGATGCCAACTATCAGGAGCGCGATCCAGCGCTTGATGCCCAATCCGGGCTGGAGCCAGCTCCACAGCGTCGACAAACGTGTGCGTTTCTTAGGATTTCCGTCCACGCCGCGACTATACCAAAGACCCTGACGAGTGTCCACCGGGTCGAGGGCATTGGTAATTTAGCCGAACTATACAGAGAGGTATAATCCGAAACACTAGACTCGAGCGGAGGGAGGACGGCCGATGGCCAGCGTTACTTTCGAACACGTATTCAAGCGATTTGGTGATGTCGTGGCGGTAAACGACATGAATATTGAAATTGAAGACAAAGAATTCTTGGTGTTGGTAGGCCCTTCCGGGTGCGGCAAGACTACTGCTTTGCGTTTGCTGGCCGGCCTAGAGGAAATCTCCGATGGCCAAATTATTATTGGCGACCGAGTGGTCAACGACGTTGCGCCAAAGGACCGCGACATCGCCATGGTGTTTCAATCGTACGCGCTCTACCCGCATATGTCGGTGTACGACAATATGGCGTTCGGTCTAAAGCTGCGGAAGACTCCGAAGGAAGAGATCCAGAAGCGGGTCCAGGATGCAGCCGAAATCCTAGGTATCGAAGAACTGCTTGACCGCAAACCCCGCCAGCTATCTGGAGGACAGCGACAGCGCGTTGCGGTAGGACGCGCGATCGTGCGCGAACCCAGCGTTTTCCTGTTCGACGAACCGCTCTCTAACCTGGACGCCAAGCTGCGCGTACAGACTCGCGCCGAGATCACGAAGCTTCACCAGCAGCTCGCCACAACCTTCATCTACGTGACCCACGACCAGGTGGAGGCCATGACGATGGCCACCAGGATCGCAGTGATACGACATGGCATCATTCAGCAGGTCGATGCACCTCAAAGACTGTATGACCATCCTAATAATGTTTTCGTAGCCGGCTTCATCGGATCGCCAGCCATGAATTTCTTTGACGCCAAAGTTGACCGCTCGAACGGTCAGCTGACTATCGAGTCGGAAGTATTCAACACCGCGATTCCAGAGGCGAAGGCGCCCATGTATCAGGATTACGTGGGCAAGCAGGTCGTCTTCGGTATCCGACCGGAAGACATTCACGATCCCAGTTTCACACCCGCCGATATTGAGACTTCCCTGGTAGATGCCAAGGTGGATGTGACCGAACTAATGGGCAACGAAATTTTCCTCCACCTTGAAGCCAAGGACAATGCGTTCGTCGGTCGAGTCGATCCTCGAACCGCCATCAAGGCTGGAAATGAAGTCCAGGTTGCCTTCAACATGGATAACATGCAGTTGTTCGAGATCGATGGCGAGCAAAACACAATTATTTAGCCCGCTTTTGACCAAACTCGAGGCCCCCGGACACGGGGGCTTCTGCTTGCACAGTTATTAGATGGACCCACTCGCACTGCTCGGTCAGCTGCAACACACATCTCGATAGATGGACTCACTCGAACTGCTCAGTCAACTACACCGCACCTCTACCAAGAAGATCATCCTGCTCGTCCTGGACGGCCTCGGCGGTCTTCCTATAGAGCCCGGCGGCGATACCGCGCTGGAGGCTGCCTCCACCCCCAACCTGGACCACCTGGCTCAAGAAGGAACAACCGGTCAAACCGTTCCCATCTCACTTGGGATTACGCCCGGGTCCGGACCAGCGCACCTGGCGCTCTTCGGATATGACCCCCTGATACATGATGTGGGTCGAGGCGTCCTGGAGGCCACCGGAGTCGGGATGCAGATCGCGAAGGGGGATGTGGCCGCGAGAGGTAACTTCTGCACGCTGGATGAAAAAGGGCTGATCACGGATCGGCGAGCGGGCAGAATTCCAACCGATGCGGCTCTGCCAATTGTCAATCGACTGCGGGAGATCGAAATCCCAGGCTATTCTTTTGAGATCCAGCATGTGCGGGAATACCGATTTGTGCTCGTTACCCGAGGCTCGGGGCTTGAGTCCGATCTTGCCGACACCGACCCTCAACAAGTTGGAATTGCCCCACTTGAAGTGATTCCAGAGCGCCCTGAATCTAGGCTTTCCGCGGAGCTGTTCAACCAATGGATCGAAGCTTCCCGCTCCGTGCTGGCCCGAGAGCCGGTGGTCAACGGACTCACTCTCCGAGGCTTCTCAACAAATCCCGAGTTACCGCAGTTTGGCGAGAGCTATGGCCTGAATCCAGCATGCATAGCCGTGTATCCAATGTACAAAGGCGTTGCAAGCTTGGTCGGCATGGAGATCTTGGATTTCGAGGGAGAAAGCCCGGAAGATGAGTTTGCTGCCCTCGGAGCCAAGTGGAATGATTTCGATTTTGCCTTCGTTCACATCAAAGCCACCGACAGCCGCGGCGAGGATGGGGATTTTGAAGGCAAGGTGGCCGTGATCGAGGGGGTTGACCAGCAGCTAGGCCGATTGATGGACCTGAACCCGGCAGTTTTGGCGGTAACGGGTGACCACTCCACCCCTGCGCGTATGCGGTCCCACTCCTGGCATCCAATTCCTTTGCTTATCTGGGCACCCGATACGATACTGCCCGATGATTCAAGCAGTTACGGAGAACGCGTGTGTGCCCACGGCGGGTTGGGGACCTTTCCCACCAAGTCTCTGATGGCGCTCCTTCTCGGCCATGCTGGCCGCCTCAATAAATTCGGTGCTTAGCTCTTCCACCGAAATCGTGAGAATATTTGGACTAATGATGCCTGAGAACGTACACAAAGCTCCAATGTTTTCAGCAGTGCTAATCATAGCTGCCTCAACGTTGCTTACCGCCTGCGCCAGCGCAACAGAATCCCTACCTGAGCCAACTTCAGAACCGCCAAAGCCTTCTGTCACTGCTCCAATACCGGATGAGAAACCTACGGGTGCGACCCCATTTTCGGAGGAGAAATCAGCGGGCGCGGCGGCAATGTTCACTGAGATCGCGGTTTGGGGGGCGGATTCTGCAGGCGACGTCTCGTTTACATTCCCTAACGGAATCGCCATCGACAGAGATGACAATGTCTATACAACCGAATTCCAGGGTAACCGGGTACAGAATTTCTCACCTCAAGGGAAGTTGCTAAATCAGTGGGGCTCAGCAGGTAGCGCGGATGGGCAATTCCTAAACCCGACCGGCATCGCGATAGACAGCGTGGGGAACGTCTACGTGTCGGAAAGCGGCAACCATCGCATTCAGAAGTTCACTGCCGAGGGTGAATGGATAGCATCGTTTGGTTCGCAAGGTGTGAATCCTGGGGAGTTTCTCTCGGCTATGGTTATAGCTATTGATGAATTCGATAGCCTATACGTAACCGATTGGGGAAACGGCCGGGTGCAGGTGTTTGACTCCGATGGAACATTCCTCAAAATATTGAGCGAACGCGGTGTCGCGGAGGGCATGCTCACCAATCCGACAGGCATCAAATTCGACGATGATGGCAATTTATGGGTGGTGGATCGGGGGAACCATCGCGTGCAAAAACTCACTGCCTCTGGCGAATTCCTAGCCGTATATGGCTCGCCAGGAGAGGATGAAGGTCAATTTTTCGTACCGACAAGCATCAACTTCGATTCGGCAGGCAATTTCTTCGTATCAGAGGTCAATAATTCACGCGTCCAAGCCTTCAGCTCAGAAGGTAAATTTCTGGGAGAAGTAGCAGCGGGCTTGCTGCAAATGCCGCATGGGTTGGCATTCGACAGCACAGGCGCGTTATATATTGCCGACACTGGAAACGGATTGGTGCGGAAATTTGTGCCATTGGCTCCTTAGTAGGCGCTCGCCAATCGGTACTTATCGATTACATGACTGTGGGATTGGTAGGGAGCCTTATTGGGGGGATCGCGCTGTCCGCAAATTACGATCGCGCCGAGACAGCTACTCAACAGACTGAACAAGAAGCACAATAGTAGCTCTTCTGCGTGGATTTAGATCTTCCTTAGCGGGCTCGCAAAAGCAACACGCGCGCGATCAAATACAGCAGGCCAGCCTGGACCAGGGTCGCTACGGCGACAGTTCCGAACGCTACCTCCCAGAAACGCTGGGGGAAGAGCCGAATGAGGGTATCGCTGAACAGGAAGGTCCACGTATCGGGATCGAAAAAGACTTGATGGAAGAAGACAAATAACACCGAGAAGGCGGCGATCAGTCCGACTAACAGAACGAGCATGATGATCGCCGTCAGTTTAGCCCCGCCCTGCCAGGTCTCCCAGAGAGTTTGGCTGCTGGCGACCCTCCACAAGACCACGCTGAGTACTACCGCTGCTAGTAGCCCGATGCGCCACACATTCAAGGCTGCGCGGGTAACGTTCTTGACGTCTTTCATATGCCCAAGTTCTCGTGCGTTGTAAACCAGGCTGCCATCTTCAAATCGCTGATCACCGAGGAACTCGATTCCGGCATCGTTTCGCAGATATTCCAATGCAATTGGAGCGTGGTGTAGCCGATCCTCTTGGGTAAAACCGTACCGGTCTTCGGGAAATCCGGGTATCGCATAGTTAAAGCGCACAAAGGTATCGGTCATCAGCATCCGCACGCTGGTCAGCACCAGGATCACCGGAATGAGCACCTGGAGGACGATACGGACAGCACTGAGCCATCCGGGTTGTGAACTTGGATCCATTAAGGCAATCCTTCCATTCCCCCCAGCACGAATTGAAGCACAATCGAATTGATCAGCTGCTCGACTGGTGCCTGGTCATCGGTAAAGACGATATCTGTATCGGGAGTAGTTCGAATATTCATTATTGCCCGATTGAGTACCTCAAGCAGCACCGATGGCGCACCGCTATCTTCTAGGGCCAACAGGTTTTCGACCAGGTTTGTAGCCTTCGTTGGCTCCCGCGTAGCGTATAGCAATGAGTTGAAGCTACCTGGTACATCTACCAGGTAGACCGAAGGGAAGACAGCCTGGATCGTACCCGCCAGCGCCTCAATCAGCCGTCGATCATTCGCGGTGCGGCCTACATTGATCGCCAATACGCCCCGATCGTCCAGGTGGTCTGCCACGCCCTGGAAGAACTCAACCGACGTAAGCTGCCAGGGAATGTACGGTGCTCGATAGGCGTCGATTGCAATAACTGAGTAGAGCTCGCCACTATGCTCGAGACCCCATCGACCGTCAGCTACAATCGGGTTCAGATTTGGTTCGTTCATGTCGAAGTATTCGCGGCCCACACGTATGATTTCCGGATCAATTTCCCACCCATCGATCGGAACCGGGCCGAAGACTTCGGAATATTGCTTGGCGATCGTACCGCCTGCCAGTCCTATCAGCCCGACACGCTCAACGTCAGACAGCTCCATGGGCGCAGGGTTAAAGAATGGCGCGGCCAAGAACATCTCCCATGTTCCGTATCCGTACGGGGGCGCACCTTCTTCTGGCAAGTAAATCGAATGCTCCGCCAAGCCCTCATTCAGGTAAAGCAAACGAACGCCATCGTTGTCGACGACCTGGATGTAGTTGTACGAAGATTCGGTTTCAAATACCGATCCACCTTTGATTGGTCCCGATAGGGCTAAGAAGGACAGTGCGATTAAGACTATCGGCATCCAGGCGTATCGGAGCATCCTGCGCCAGCCGCTCTCGTATGCCAGGCCGCCGAGTGCCAGAACTAACAGTACAAGGCTGAACAGCAGAAACGTACGCGCGGTTCCGATCGCAGGGATCAGCCAAAGGACAGGCAGAAACGTCCCCAGGATTGCCCCAACCGTGGACACTGCGTACACCCTTCCGGAAACGCGCCCAGCCTCTGCAGCATCTGTGATTGAGAGGCGGATGGCAAAAGGCGAGACGCAAGCCAGCAAGGTTATGGGAACAACGAAGAGAATGAGCACGGATATGAACGAGCCCGCCATGATGGCCGCATCCAAGGCTTGCACCGCGACCGCCGCCTGTCGAAGCACCGGCCTGGCAACCAGCGGCACCAACCCCGCAGTGAATGCCCCCCAGGCAATGATCCGATAAAAAGTATCCGTGTGAGGAGAGCGATCCGCCCACCGGCCTCCGATGAAGTAGCCGGCAGCCAGATAGATCAATATCAGGCCAATGATATTCGCCCACACGATATTGCTGGTACCAAACACCGTCCCCAGCAGGCGCGCGGCGGTAATCTCAATCGCCAATGTGGTCATGCCGGCCGTGAATACAGCCAGCGTGAGAAACCGCTCGCGGTTAACCATTTGTTAGGGAAGGTTTGCCAATCGCGGAATTGTACTTGGTCGGGCTATTGAGCCAGCAAGATCGCCAGCAATGCCGACCAAAAAAGGCTGTACCGGAGCGGTCGCATGAGATTTTGCGAGGCACAAAATAGGACCACCGCTAACACCAGTCCGCTTGCAAATCGCAGCAGTCCCAGCGGTTCCCTGAAAGTCGAGAACGGTAGCACCATCACCGCGACTCCGTTTCCGAGCAGCGACCAAGCCTCTGCCGTACGAACGCCTCTCAGCAGCGATCGAGCGGAGGCAATCACGGCATAGATGGTTGGCAGCACGATGGTTGGGACAAATATCAGCAGGAATAAGCCCAGCGTTGCCATATCGACCGATCCGATGCGCAGCAATCCCATGAACGGGATCCACTCGAAAGAGGTCGCCATGTCTCCACCGCTCGCCAGGCCAGGGCTGCCAAA
>SDBT01020794.1_pt1 | contig 10258 bp, 32 predicted proteins | sample 2277101 | NCBI WGS metagenome assembly SDBT01 (sample SAMN10404973, study PRJNA504765) | marine sediment metagenome | isolation source: marine sediment core GS10_PC15, 103 cmbsf | place: Arctic Ocean: Southern Knipovich Ridge | collected 2010
ATCCATGTTATTTCTGCACCATCAATAGTTGGTACTATTGAAGTGATTATTGGATTTTCATATTGTCTGCTACAATCGCCTTCTGTTGGAATTTCTTCTTCAATTTCTACTTCTAGAATTCCGTGAATTTCTACTGCAAAGTTTCTAGGTGCAGTTAGTTCGGTTGTTAGTTCTCCTGATCCTCCAACTATAAAGTCAAAGTCACCAGTACCACTTGTAATAGTAAACTCAAAATCACCATCTTGACTAGGTGGTGGTGGGTTTCTATTTCTACAACTATCACCTTCGGCTTCTACTGTGATTGTTCCTTCTCTACCATTATCATCGATAAAGATAGTTAGTTCAACTGTTGCATCTCTGCATCTACCGTCACCAAGAATGGTTAGGGTTCCAGATATTTCAACATCAAACTCATCGTCAATTTCTAATTCATCAACTCGAAGTTCACAAACTCCCTCAGACGAAAATACTCCACCTCTTGCAATATCACCAAAGGCATCACACCAGATAGAGTTATTTTCAGGTTCTTCGCCATTTGCAAAAACATTTTGTGTTCCTGCAATGCTCATAGAGATAGCCATTATCATAATGGCAGTCGTTAGAACTTGTCTATTTGTCATTAAATAATAAGACACTTATCTTGACATATAAACTTTGTCTTATTTCAATGTTACAGTATATTTATAATGTTACACTTTTCTACCAATCTTTTTCAATTCTTCACATGGTGCGTGGTTCTCAAAGTCTGCTGGTTTCTCAAAATCCCAACATTCTAGTTTTTCATAATCAAAGAAATTCTTTATTATCCAATCTGCACATTCCTGCTCTTCTTTATCTAATACCCAACCTTTCAATACATTTTCCTCCCATTTCTTAAGAATCTATCATAATCAACTTCTGGCATATTTCCATTAATGTGTTGTCTTTCTGTCTTCAAGTATTTTGCATTTATTCTTTTAAGTTCATCATCTAAATCCAGTTTTAATGCTATTTGGTTTATCATTTCAAACAGAATATCATCGTGTTGATATTTTGCAATATATTTACTCATATCTTCCTTTGGTACCTCCTTTGGTATATGCTCTTTATGGAAAAATCCCATTAACACATCACCTTACTCAAATAATTTCAAATCTCCTAATGGCTCATTCTCTGTGAAACTATCATAAAGCATAAATGTTTCAATATCCATATATTCTAACTCTTTAAGTATTAAATCTAGTTCACTATTACCACCTTTGGCATATCCTGCGCCTCTACATTCATTATGTTCATATTCTACACATTCAACGTGCATTACAGTATCAAATTCAAGACAATCTAACCAGCCAAGTGGACTGTCAAAGTCTGTTTGACAATACCAACAACCGCTATGTGAGGAAGGACAGTTCATTCAGTTTTGCACCCACATTTGAAACACTTCCATTTCATTCCATATTTATCTGTTTCACTCTCACATATAGTTCCTTCTCTACAGTTCTTACACTGGTGATTCTCAATCATTTCTTAATATTAAACCTCTTTCTCATTATACTAGTTAATTCCCATATGAATGGTTGATTACATCTATCACACCTAGCATAGACATCTCCTTTCTTGTACTGCATACCAACTTCATCGTATCCAGTAAATATTGCATTACCTCCGCAATGTGGTTTATGACATTTCTTCATGAGGAACATTGATCTTATCTTGAAGAAGTAACCATCTCGTTTAATTATAGTGTACTCTACAGGATCTGATCCTTCTGGCATTGCTACTGTATGACTTGGGCAATCTAAGTGATGGGCAAATGACATTGCTTCACACATGGTACATTCACTCATACATTTCCACTCTTACCTTTCCTGAGAAAGTTGTAAATCTTCCTTCATGTTTTTCATTAAAACCATCAACTGTCATACTGAATTTATACCAACCATTATTGATTAACTCTTCTGGTAGTGTTAGCATTGCAATGTGACCAAAATCATGAGGTCTGAATCTTCTAGTAATTCTCTTCCATATGTTCATATCTCTTTCTCCTCTTTACATCTAGAACATCTTACTCTACAAACTCCTACCGATGGAAGTAATTCCCATATGTGCTCTCTACAAGGTTTCATGATCTCACTGCCTTACAATTCTTACACGCTAATCTCTTAATACCCATAATCGCTGGTGTTACTTTCCAATCATGATTTATACAAGTCATCTTCTATGACCTCTTTTATCTTGACATCTCTTACAGTAATAACTCTCGCCTACCATTGGTCGCTTCCCACAATCGTCACATATAAGGGTATGCGATCTCCGCCTACTTCCTCTGCGTTCATGTGGTTCTGCCATTAAGTCTCTAACCCATCACAATCGCATATCAGGCATTCGCCTTTATCATCAAAGTCATGATTCATATCCTCATGTCCGCACTTTACACATTCTGCCGTAAGGTTCTGGTGTGTGCAGGTACTTATCCCACGATATTCACAGTTAGCACAAATCATCTTTAACACTGTTGTCCTTCATAACAATCATTACAAAAGTATGCTTCACTGTTAGGCTCAAATTGATATTTCTCACTTTCTTCCCATGCAATATCTCTATCTTCATCAAGCATATCACCTTTATCAGATTCTATAAAGTTTTGATAATCGTCACTATAATACATCCAGAGTCTAACTTCCTGACCTCTTTTAGGATTCATACTAAGTTCAACATGTTCATCACATTGGCACATGCCTACTCTTTCATTTACTTTACCCTTAGGATTCCATGGTACGCCTTTACTCAGGATGTTTCAATCTCCATTTTGCTATTCTAGCCTCAATCTTTGGTATCTCACTTACTGGAATCCAAATACCATCTTCATCTAGTCCAACCATTTCACATTCTACAAATAGTTCTTTACTCATATTAACACCATATTATTTGCATGATCTAGTCCCATATATAATTGATTACTTGCTTCTAGACTTTCTGCATTAAGTCCATGACTCTCATGATAAATAGTACAAATATCTCTTATCTCTTGATCAGACAATTTAACTCCCTCATTATGTAATACTTGTGCAATTTCATCTACTATCATCTCTTCACTCACTTTCATATCGGCATGAGCAATATCTCCTATAATATGTACTATATGATTATGCTTAGTGCAACTACCACACGTTGCATCTTCGCCAAATACCCACTGAGTACAACCATCGGTAGTACAAACTGTATGAGTCATTTTAGATTCTCCAACGTCTTCCATCCATAGATTACTTTGGTAATAAAACCAATTATTCTTCTGTGATAGACTACACGTCCGAGATGTGTTAGAGTCATTTAATCGAAAATACCCTTTTTAATACGGCTATCGGTCGCAACATTTTTCTTGATGTGTTCTGGAGTAAAGTACGTAATTTTCTCACCATCGGCAAGTGTGACTTCGTAGGCGATACATCCAAGGTCTTGGAGTACTCTATTGATCTCGTTTCTTTCTTTGAGTGACATATGTTATCTAGGTCATATACGCTATTTATATGTTTCTGAAACATTCTGAATCCATTATTATCTTTTCTTCTATAATTTCTTAGCCCACTTGCTCTACATTCTTCCCTCTTAATCAGGTATCTCTTTCTTGCTCTTAGTGTGGCTTTCACTCTTTCTACTGGTGAGAGTTTACCATAACCTCTACCGCTTCTAACCCATTCTCTATAGTCTGGATCTGTACGTATTCTTTTAGCAATATTATCTTTTTGTCTGTCAACCATTCTCCTTCTATATTCAGGATCCTCCATATTTCTCTTAAGTCTTAGTGTAGTTCTTGCATTATCTTTAGCCTTAAACTCTGGATCACTCCAATATTTCACTGTCATTACTGTAACATGATACATCTCTGCAACTCGTTGATGACTCCAGCCCGCATGATTAATGTAAAAGTCTACTTCACCACGTTCTTTTAGTGTTAGTTTGCTATTCTTCCACTTCTCAGGATGTAGTTTTGGATATTTCATGATCTCTCCACCCTATAAGCTTCCCTCATTTTAGCCAATATTCTGTCTCTATTTTTATAATACCAATTAGTTCCGTTGGCTTTACTCTCATGATAAATTGCTCTCCTTTTAGGCAATAGAAACTCTCTATTTTTATAATAAGTTTTATGTGAATATGTAGACTGTTTATGTTTGTTGTTTTCTCTCCACATTTTAACTAGTTCAGGATTATTTTTACTATATTCTTTAGTCTGATCTTTTTCCCATTGTCCTATTGCTGGTTGACTTTTTCTTAATTCTCTTGCAGATTTGTTTTTCATTTTATTTATTCTATTTCTATATACAGGATCTTTCATTCTCATCTTTTTGTACTCTTGCCCTTTACTAATCACATTCCTTCTAAAAGATTCGTTTACCCAATACATTACGGTTGAAGGTGTTACATGGAATATTCTACCTACTAGTGAATAATTATGGTATTTTTTATAACAGTCTCTTAGTAACTCTATCCTATGAAGTGATAGTTTTACAGATCTCTTTTCATCGTGTGGTGTGTTTGGACGTGGTGTGTTTGTCATTTTATCTCATACTCAAAGAAATTTCCCATATTGAGTCCTCCTATGTTATCTAGTATATCTGAAACTTCATCAGGTATTGTAAATTGCTTAACTACTTTACCATTATCTTTATCACGTATAGTAACTAGTTTGGTCATACTACTGGCAACTCCTCGGCTAGTTTCTGTCTTAGTCTGCCAAAATCTCCTTTGATAATCTCTTTAAGTTCGTACATTGCATAGATGTATCCATCAGCCATTGCTCTGTTGTATTCAATCTCTTCATAGTACTGTTTAACTTTCTCAATGCTTCGTGCATCTTGTCTCTTATCAGTTTGACTTGCTACTCTATACACTTCGTAATTATCACTCTCTTTCTCCTCTAGTTGATCAATTACTTTGAGTATTTTTTCTAGATTATATTTAGTCATTATAATATTGCTCCACTACACTCTTTGGCATTTCAACTTCGACTTCAACTTGACCGTCAAAACAATTACATTTTGTATCTCTTTCATGGTTTCCACCACGACAATCTTCTACTACGCCAAATTCTCTTTTATTCCAATCACATACATCGCATGTTCTTCCTGTTCCTTGACACCAAGTACATTCTCGCATTACGGTAACAGTTTCAGTTTCTTCATTTTGATTCATATGTTATGTGCATAAGATACCCTATATAAATGTATACTAACTTGATGATTCTTTCTCAAAGTTGTATTTAGGACACATACATTCCGTGCATTCTAAATAGGTATCTTTACTATCATTGAGTTGATGGTTATTATCTGCATGTCTACATTCACATAATTGCTCAACTAGAGTTCCTTTGGTTCTTGTTGGATATTTCTTTGTCATAGCAATACTCCATATTTTGTTATATTTAACTCTTTAACTGTTGCTCGTATGTTTTTTCATGATTATACTTTGGACACATACACTTCTCACATTCTAGATAGGTATATTTTGGTGGATAGGTCATCATTACTTGATTACTTACTTTATGATTAATGTCTTCATGTCCACACTCGCATATGTGCTCAGTAGTTCCAGTATAGAAATATGTTTTAGGTCTAAGTGGATATTCTTTCATTCTACTGCCCTATCTCCTAGTATGTTTTTGCAAGTGTATTGTATTTGCCAATATGGATTCTTAAAAGTCCATTTATAACCACGCTTTCTATCTTCACCGAATTGACTGAACCATGCATGTGCTTCAACAGTCCGTTTATCACATTCCTTATATAATTCTTTAAGTTGATCAACTGTCATTTCATCTAGGAACTTATCTGCTCTATCATTTTTAATTGCTCTAGCCATTTCTTTTCTCCGATTCATACATCCCTCGTTCTATGCTGTTAGTTTGTAGATACTTGTAACCTAGACCGCCCTTAATACCGTGTTCACCACAATCTAAACATACACCAGAACAACCACCCATTACTAGACTACTACAATCTCCTATATGCATATGAGGGCATGTGCCGTCTAGTGTAGTTTGTTTATTCAACATGTATCATAATCTCCGTCTTTAACATATATCTCGTGATATATCTCTTGTCCTTTCTTCACTGGAAGTTTAAACTCTTTAGTCCATACTGGCTTTGTACCATGCTTTTCATCAAAACCACTAATACTAATAATTAGCTTAGTGCCTTTAGTTATCTTCATATCATAACCCATTAGACTTTCATCTCCACTAATTTCTCTTCAAGTTTCTCTGCGAATACTTCACCTAGTCTAGTGAGACATTGGTGTAGGTCGTCTTTCTCAAGTATCATTTCAATCTCTACTCCTATAGGTTTCTTATCAGGTTCATACTCACACTCACAAGTTACTTTAACTTTCATTTCCTATCTCCAAGTAGTTCATCATATATCTCTTGCACGTTATCTCTACCAAGTAGGATCTCTAGATAGTTATCTTGTTTTACTTTAACAAATACTGCATAGTTTTTCAGTATCGCTAACTTATCATCAGTTAATTCAACCATTCGGTAATCTTCACTGTCTGTCATTTTAACAACTCCACTATCTTAAGTGAACTATCTGCGATTATCCATAGACTACCTACTGCAAAACATTGTAGTATTATACTGATAATCCAGATCATTGTACCATCCTTGGTGCTAAGAAATATGTTATACTTCCCACCCCTCCTAATTTGAATATGATTTTAACTGGTTTATTATTACTGAAATGCATATTTGCAAATCCTACAGTAGTACCAAGTGCTTTAATTGCTGGTCTGAGAAATTCTAGACTATACTCTGCACGTCCATCCTCTGTACTAGTTAGGTTCTCTAGTTCGGCTTCTACTTCAACCTTACCACTATCACCGTTCCCACCGAATGACACTTGTCCATCTTTCACTATAAAATACATATACTCTGTTAATACTTCAACATCTCCACATAGTTTATCTAGTTTCGTTACATCAATATCAAAGTGTGTAGTGTATGGTATATTAGGAACTTTCTGCTCTAGTCCTAGGTCTGCTAGTAGTTTCATCGTATACTTTTTCTTACCTATCACTATCTCTAGTTGATTATCTACTATTGATAGGTTTAGAGAATCTTTCTTATCTGCTCTCTTAATGAGTTTACTAAAATCATCTATTCTTATGCCAAGTTGTACTTCTTCTGGACATTCATACTCTTCAAACATTTCTGCAGGCAGACTAATATCTATGAGTGCAACATGAGCACTATCCATTCCTCTAAATGTTATACCCTCAGCAGTGCAATGGAAAACTGCTTCTTCAACTACAGTGGCAACCATTGCTACAACGGCTTTAATATCATCTGGACTAGTAGTAACTGCTCTCATTATGATTTCATAACATCCTTCATTATATAACTGTTAGCCTCATCTATATTCAATCTAATTTAAACTCCCACTCTTTTAACCTAAAAAATCCTTTCTTTTCCTCTTCCCATTTTGATACTGTTAGTTTATCTCCACTAACTCTAAATCTATATGGATGTGATATTGCAAATGAATCACTCAACCTTGTCCACTCTTCCTATTAACTATTGATCTATGTCTACCAAGTCTTCTACCAATATCATAACCAGTATGTATAAAGCATAGACTCTTCATCTTCTTACACCACTTACAGTCTGTTTCAATCATGTCTCTGCCTCAGCTAGTAGTTGTTCTATACAATATGCTATATGTCCTCTTTTCTCATTAGGGTTATCCATACACCAATCACGCCATTCTTTTAAATCATCTAATAGTTTATTATATTGTCTCATTGCCTATCCTCTCCACAGTGCTCACACATATATTTCCAAGTCTCTCCTTTCAACTCAAGATCACGCTTTCGTTTATACAAGTCTGTGTAAAATTCCATTTGTAGGCTGGTAGGGCTAGATATTGTTATATCAAACGGATCCTTATTTATCGTGCCACAACCTTGGCATACCCAATCACTCATTTGTTTGCTACCACCCAATATCTTTCAAACACACCTTTTAACACTTCACTATGCGTTATCTCTCCAAACTGTTTTGCTTTTGTCTTTCCATCTTCTTTAAACTCTAGGTATTCATCAATAGTTTCAAGTGATTCATTATCATAAATAGATAGTTTAATGCCTGTCATTTCTTACCACACCTACTACAACTATATGTATGTTCACAATTATCTTGTCTAGCCTTAGTGCATGTGGCACAAGCCTCTGGATAGTGTACATGATTACAACCTGATTCCCTAGGTGGTTGGATAAATATATTCACTCCGCAGTGATCACATGGTTCGGTCATAGTTTCTTCCTATGGAATGCTTCCAATATCTCTTTATAATGTTTACTATTTCTAATTGCACCGCCCATACCAGTTAGATAATTATCACTATCCATCATGATCATAATATCCATTAACATATTGACATGCTCTTCACTCATTGGCTTTTTCGTAACTGCTGTGAATATCCTATAATTTAACTTAGTCATATCAGTTTCCTTAACTTACTGGAATATTTTGTCTCAGGGTGTTCAAACATTTGTCTGAGGATAGATACTAGTGCCTTCTCATGTTCTTTAGATAAACCCCATTCAGAAATATGTGTGAGTGTATCTGTCTTCATATCATAATTTTGTAGTTTAACATTAAGGCTTAGTGTCAATTTAGAATCTCCTTGAGTTCAGGAAATCTCCAGTATGCTCTTACATTAAGACAACCACACTTATCACAATTAGATTTAAAATGAATTTTCTTTATCTTGTCTAGTTTCTCTACATTATGCCATAATGTATCATCTTTTGCTAATCTTTCTACCTCTGCTTTATACTCTTTGAGTTTAATTGTCTCATCAAAGGCGATGTTAAACTTTCTCTCCAACTCTTCATACCATTCTATCTTCTTAGGATACCTCCCTTTGAGTTCTTTAATTTCTTGTGCCAGTGTATCTATTGCTGAACCATGAGGCTCTGAATTTATAACTAAATCATATTTCTCAGCCTTACCTCTCCACTCTCTCACAATATCTATAGCATCAGATATATTAACAGCATCGAAAAATTCATCATATAGTTTTAGAGCAGATTTCATTTTATTGATATCACTCTCTGTAAGAGGCATTACTTACCCTCCAGTATTTCTTTGAGTATTTGCCATGATATTACTCCTTGCCAATCATGTTGTTTATCATACCATTTCTCTATCTTCTCTAGTTTTTGTTGGAGACTAATTGCTTCTTCCTCTGTAATTTCCCACATTAGGTCGGAAGTGACAAGGTTTCCTACTGTTACCTCTAGTTTATCTTTAAGTCTTCTAATCTCTGCCTCTAATTCCATTGTATGTTTAACGTTGGTTATTGTAAATCATCTCCTGTATCTCTAGCATAGCCTTTTGCCTTTTATAACAGTTTGCTTTATGCTTTTTCACTTCACGCTTGAGTCTTCCAAATTTATGTTTAGCACCTATACCACTATATGTCTTGTAATGAGTGCTTTTGGCTTCATCAATTATTATCCGATCTCTGTAGGCTTTTGTCATGCAGTAGGGAATCAATAGTAATCATCCTCATCTTCTTCCTGTAGTATCGCCTGAGCCTTAAGTAATCCCTCATATGTTAATACTGGTTCTTTTAACTTTATGGTTATAGTATGTCTTCTCTTCTTGCCAGCAAATACTCCTATGCCAGCAGTATCAATCATTAGGTTACTTGTTGGTATTGAACCTGCTAGATTTGAACCTTTCATTATGGTTCTACTCTCATCTCTTAGACTCTCAAGTGCATAGGCTCTATTTGCACTAGATATTATATCTATAGGTGCTTCTTCAACATCATCAAAATTTACTGTATTTGCTGTATAGTAATTTCTACCATCAAGACCTACACTCTTTGTAATTGTTGGTTTCTCATTACGCCAACGTATATCACCAGTATTGTTAAAACGTATATCTCCTACATTTGTTATATCGTTCCCGTTCATATCATTTATTGAAGTGCCTCCTGCATTATAATCATTAGTCCATGGACTGTAATCAGTGAATAGTAACTTTGTTGATTTTCCTGTTACATGTTTGTATTCACCACTATCTGTTGCCATGTATATTGTACTACCATTCTTAAATTTAATATAACCTACCTTTCTCTTTAGTCTGATTGTAATTGTAGGTCTTCTGTTATACTCACTAATGATATCATCCATATGATCTTTAGGTGTTCTAGTTATTCTTACTGTAGGTCTTGTCTCTACAACTTGTGCCCGTAGCCTATTAGTTCCTTCA
>SDBT01020795.1_pt1 | contig 10257 bp, 10 predicted proteins | sample 2277101 | NCBI WGS metagenome assembly SDBT01 (sample SAMN10404973, study PRJNA504765) | marine sediment metagenome | isolation source: marine sediment core GS10_PC15, 103 cmbsf | place: Arctic Ocean: Southern Knipovich Ridge | collected 2010
CCATAAGACCAACCATTATCTCTTTAGGAGGAAAAAGTCCAAGACCACCTGGCGTAGGGAGGGAAGCACGCCGGTTAGCAAGGAGGGTACTGCGTCGTCCAAAAGAAGAAGATGTGCTCCGTAAAGTAGGGCTATATGACAAAATCATACAATGTAGTAAAGTAAAGGATGAGCAAACTATGGCTGATTATTATCGGGCGGCTGATGTGCTTGCATATACTACAATTGCTGATAATTGCCCTCTAAGCGTTTTGGAGGCATTATCATGCGGGTTGCCTGTCGTGGCCTCTGAGGTTGGAGGTGTACCTGAACTCGTTCGTGACGGCAAGACAGGACTCATTGTGCCACTTGGTGACGCAGCCGGATTGGTCACGGGAATTCAACGAATAATTGAGGATGAACAATTTCAAAAAGCATTATCGACATCTGCTGCTATGGATGCAAAGGAGCGATTCGATATTCAACGTCAAGCGAAGGAATATCTTGAATTGTACACCGAGATTATTGATGAATGGCAAGGAGTAAGAGACCGCTCATGACATTTATATAGAGTATTTATGTTAGAAAGTATTGTAATGAAAACATCCAATCATAATCCAACTATTAAACAACCTATTATTTTCATCCATATTCCCAAAGCAGCTGGACAGACATTGAAATTAATCATTAATCGGCAATATAAAAAAAGTAAAATCTTTTCAGTAGATGGCGCCAACGTCGATGAATCTGTGGAAATTTTCAAAAAACTCCCCGAAGTTCGAAGAAGAGAGATAAGAGTACTTATGGGACATATTAATTTTGGGTTACACAGTTATTTTCTTCAACCTGCTACTTATATTACGATGCTTCGTAATCCTGTAGATCGAATAATATCTCATTATTATTATGTGCTTCGGACGCCCAATCATTACCTATACAATCAAGTAACATCACACAACATGACTTTAGATGAATATATTACAAGTGGGATATCGATGGAAATGCATAATGGTCAAACGCGCCTCTTAGCCGGCATTAATGGAAATTCTCAGGAACTCCTTGAAGTAGCGCAAAAAAACCTTCAAAAACAATTTGCTTGCATTGGGATTTCGGAAAGATTTGATGAAACATTGATACTTTTGAAGAGATATTTCAAGTGGCGAAATATTTTCTACGCCAAGATTAATGTGGCAAAAACCCGACCCAATAAAGAAGATATTTCCAAGGATACTTTAGATTTGATAAAAAAACACAATGAGCTAGATATTTATTTATATAGAATAGTAAAAAATGAGTTTGAAAAAATAATTAACAATCAAGATTCGTCTTTTGTAAAAGAGTTAAAGACATTTCAAATATTTAATAAATTCTATAGTAAAATTTATAGAGGATTTTATAATATTACACACCCCATTAAATCTATGGTAAGGCCTATGTTCCTCCTAAAATAATGTCCATAAAGTTAGACTGCGTTTTAATAGAAGGGTGCATTTATATTTAAATAATTACCGCAATATTTCATTGGTGAACAACTGCAAACAACAATAGAAGTGATTAAATACAACGTGGAAAACCTACTCACAATTCCTATTTTATGAATTTTAAAAGACTCAATTTGAAAGTACACTAAATAATGGGTGAGCTTAAAATGAAGAATATATATTATAATATACACATACCTAAAAATGCTGGCGGCACATTTGATATGATTCTCGAAAGAATATTTAAAGATAAATATTTAATATATCTCGATATTGCTCCTGGATATATATACTCAGACACAGAAAAACGAAATATTTTGATAGAAAGGGAGGTAAAGTGTATTAGTGGTCATGCCATGAGATATCCAGGGCCAAATATCCCCTGCCTAAAATACTATTATATGACCTTTTTAAGGGATCCTATCGAACGAATTATATCACTATATCGCTTTGAGAGAGAAATTAGCTCAAAGGACCACTCTTCATATCTACCAATCGAGGAATGGATTAATATAAGAATGGAAGAGGATCAAGCAATAATGAATCCTCAAACATATCATCTCCTTGGTTCGATTAATAGAGATAATATGAGTTTAAGAAGATCGAAAGAGTTATTAGATTCGTTCTTTTTCGTTGGTATTGTCGAAATGTTTGACGAATCACTTATCATTTTAAAAAATAAAATGAATTTAGGTGTTTCTGATTTAAGATATATTCGTAAAAATGTGACAATATCTAAAAAGAAAATTGTTATTGACCCTAAAACCAAAATGCGATTAATGGAGCTAAATCAAATTGATATTGAACTTTATAATTATGCAAAATTACAATTCGAAGAAACAATAAAAAAATTAGATAGAAAAGTCGAAAAAGATTTAAAAGATCTAAAAACAATGAATCAAATTTATTCAATTTTTAACCCAATCATGACAATTAAGAATATGGTCAAAAGAACCTTTTTTCTTTTTTTTAACAAAACTACATCGACCGTAACAACAGAATGAAAAAGCCATTAGTTAGCATAATTACACCTTCATATAATCAAGCAGAATTCATATGCAATGCTATCCTTAGTATTATTCATCAATCATATGATAATATTGAACACATTGTTATTGATGGGGGCTCGACGGATGAAACTCTGGTTATTCTAAGAAAATATGAACATCTCTATAATATGCGCTGGATTTCGGAATCAGATGATGGGATGTATGATGCTATTAATAAGGGATTGCAGGTAGCAAACGGTGAAATCTTAGCGTACTTAAATTGTGATGATATTTATCTGCCATGGGCAGTGGGTATTGCTGTAAATCAATTATATCACCATCCAATAATATACGGAGATGCAATTAATGTTGATTCGAAAAATAATACAACTACCTTTAAATTTTCACCAAAATTTATTTATGGTTATTACAGTTCATCATCTGATATTGTCCAGCCAACTGTATTTTTTAGGAAAGATGTATATAACTTTATCGGCACTTTTCGTTCTGATCGATTTAAGTTATTAGGAGATTGTGATTATTGGCTACGATGTGCTAACGCAGGTTTCATACCTAAGAAAATCGACGAATTTTTTGCAATAGAATGCAATCATAATAAGACTCTGAGAGAACGAAAAGCTGATATTTTGAAAAAAGAATATCATATGCTAAAAGAAGAATTTTCAAATATTAATATTGTGGAATATCTATTTTATGCAGCATTTAAGCGAATATATCCACGTGCCATGATACTTAATTATATGTTAACTCGTAACAAATGGCGAGAATTAAAATCATCAAATCTTATTAATATAACTTGGAGAAGATGTTTTGCTGAATTTATTCCATTAAAATATCGATTAGCTTTAAGTTTTCAACCATTTATTGATATTGAAAGATTATTTAACAATGTTTAAGTAATGTTTCTCAAGTTGATGAATAGAAATACTCTTGTAAAAATTCAATTCTGAAAAGTATCGATTTCATATATAATTATCTCATTAATATATTAATGAAGCATTGTGAGGCAATTTATTAAAATATCTATTACCACTCCATCCTATAATCAAGGACAATTCTTAGAAGAAACAATCCTCAGTGTTCTGAATCAAAATTATCCAAATTTAGAATATATTATTATTGATGGGGGTTCCACCGACAACTCAGTAAATATCATCAAGAAATATGAAGACCAATTGGCTTATTGGGTCAGTGAGAAGGATCAGGGACAAACCCATGCAATCAATAAAGGATTCAAAATAGCAACGGGTGATATTGTAAACTGGTTAAATTCAGACGATCTGCTTGTACCAGGAGCTCTTCAAGCAGTTGCCGAAGGATTTATCGAATATCCACAAGCAGACTTCTATTTTGGGGATTTTACTGTTATCAATAATAAAGGGCGAGAATTATTCTCAAGGAAAAGTCCTCCCTATCGTTTTGCTACTCTTTTCTGGGGCCGCCAGCTTAGTAGCCAACCAGCAGTTTTTTTCAAGCGAAGTGTATTTGATGAGATTGGTTATCTTGATGAGTCTCTCAATTTTTGTATGGATACCGAATTCTGGATCAGGGCGGCAATTGCTAAAAATATTTTCCACCAAATTAAGAAGCCTCTTGCTATGACAAGAGTTCATGGTGATGCGAAAACAACCCAACTCCAGAAAGTGCTTCATGAAGAGCATAAATCAATTGTAAAAAGATATCACCAATGGAAGTTTGCCGATGGATCAATATCGGAAGATATGTATTATACGATATTAAACAGACTATGGCGGTTTGTTGCATCTTTGAACCGGTTTATTTATAGGGGTGACTGGACTTTTGGTATGGCAAATAGAGCTTTGAAGTCAGTGCGAAAGGAAAATGGATCTGGACTCTAAGATATAAGGTTTTTGATGCGCATTTGTCTACTAGGCGATTTTACTGGTACCCCCGATGAGGGAATGAAGAATGTCAGCAGGAATATCAGCGAAAGGCTGAGCTTGAGGCATAGTGTATTGGCACTCAACTCAAGGGATGCGTTTAAGAAATCATTCTTAAGCAGTATCAAATCTTTTGAGCCTGAAATAATCCATTATCTCCATGGACCTACTATTCGCAGTCTTATAATTCTCAAAGTAGCAAACTTTCTTTCCATAAACAAATCAAAAACCATTATATCTGCTACAAGGCCATACTTTTCGATATATAGCAGGTGGGCTGTACCTTTATTTAAACCTGACCTAATATTATCACAATCAAAAAGATTCGAGAATTTTTTTAAAACAAGAGGCTTTTATGTTAAATTTTTTCCAAATGGTGTGGATTGCCAAAAATTTACTCCCTCAAATGAAACGGAGAAGCTTCATCTAAGGAAGAAATTTGGCTTACCTGAAGACAAAATAATTGTTCTTCATATTGGTCATATAAAACTCAACAGGAACCTTGAGATCTTCAGAGGTATCCAGAAAATTGGAGATGTTCAGGTTGTAGTTGTTGGAGGGACAACTGAAAGGGCGGATGAAACGCTGATTAGAGATTTCCAAAACTCAGGGATAATAGTCTTTCACCAGTTTTTTAAAGATATTTCCCCTTTTTATAAAATGGCAGATTTTTATGTTTTTCCCCTCAAAGATACGGGCAATAAATTCCCTACGTCTTATAACCAGATAGGGGCTATTGACTTACCTTTATCCGTTTTAGAGGCGATGGCTTGTAACCTGCCGGTCATTAGTAGACCTTTTGGCGCGCTTCCGAGAATATTTCAATCGGGTGATGGATTATTATTTTGCCATACCGATGCTGATATATTAAATGCAGTCAAGGAGGTGTCCAGCGGATTAATAAGCAATACTCGTCAAAAGGTTTTGCCCTATAACTGGGATGGACTCGTAGAGCAAGTTGAAAAGATATATCAGGATATTATTAGAAATGAGTGGTCGAATCCAGATTTTAAGTTCATCAATATTGTTGGTATTGATGGCTCTGGAAAGACGACTCTTTGCAAAAAACTATTGCGTGAGTTCCAAAAGCGCTATCCGGTCGTTCAATATGTCCATTCATACCACGAACCCTTCCTCCTAAAGCCCCTAAAATCTCTTGCAAGGGTCATCTTTATGCGTGGGACTGATGAATTTGCGGACTATCCCCACTATCGGGAACGAAAGGCTTCTACCAGCAATCGACACAGGTGGTTATCCCGCATCTATGGCCTTATCTGGATCTTGGACTATGCCCTCCAAGCACTGTGCAAAGTGCGCATTCCGAGGCTGTTGGGGAGAAGGTTAATCATCGATCGATACGTTTACGACGCAGTACTTAATGCTTCCTTGACGGCTCATCTATCCCCTAATGCTGCCTATCGTTTGGTGAGTCTATTACTTAAGATACTCCCCAAACCGGATGTAGTCCTTTTGATTGACCTACCTGAAGAGGACGCCTTTTCCCGGAAAACCGATATCCAATCGGTTGAGTATTTACGCGAACGGCGACACCGTTACCTGGCAATGGCGGACCGATATGGATTCATCAAGCTCGATGGGACAGCTCAACCTCGAGAACTTCTTGAAAAAGCCAAAGCACATTGTGGTGTTCAAACATTGAGAAACAAACTTCTCAAAATCCAAGAGTTTGACGATGCCCCAGAATAAACGAATCAATATCCTTTACATTCATGCAAACAACATTGATATTGGTGGGTCGGATTACTGCATGTTTAAGCTCGTGACTACGCTGGACCGCAGCCGATTCAATCCAATGGTTTTGCTAGGTCTGGAAACCGAAATAGCTGCCAAATATCAGGAGTACGGCATTCCTGTCTTGATCCTGCCAATGCATAGGATTCGCAAGACAAAGGACTTGCGTTATCAGTTAGGTTTCATTTTGTCTTCTTTGCCTACAATATTCAGAATTGCCCGCCTGATAAACCAACATTGTATAGATATTATCCATTCCAATGATTTTCAGGACTTTTATGGCGCTATTGCTGCAAGGCTTACTGGGGCTAAAGCTATCCAGCATGACCGGGTTATCATGAGGCGGCCAGTTTGGCTGCGCAAGTTACTGGTCTGGTTTATCCTAGTGTCTAATCATCAAGTAGTAGCAATTTCTGAGGCTGTAGCACGAGAAATGTTAAGTGTAAGGGGTAAAGTTCACCCTAAAGTAGTAACTCTTTACGACTGGCTTGACATGGAAAGAGTAGGTCACAACGATGAGATTGGTAGGTTCAGGGAAGAGATTGGCATTCCCAAAGAGGCAGTATTAATAGGAGTTGTAGGAAGGTTGGAACATTGGAAGGGTCAGCATATTTTCATTAGGGCAGCCGCAGAAGTCATCAAAAATCACCCTCAGTCTCGTTTCGTTGTAGTAGGCGGCCAGGTTCTTGGCCGTGGTCGTGAAAAATATCAAGACGAGCTAAAGGCGCTTGCTCATGATCTTAAAATAAGCGATAAAATCGTTTTCGGCGGCTATCGAACGGATATCATGAATGTTATGGACTCTTTGGATATCTTTGTTCATTCATCGGTTGAGCCAGAGCCGTTTGGTTTGGTTATAATGGAGGCTATGTCCATCGGTAAAGCTGTTGTAGCACCGCACGAGGGTGGTATATTAGACCAGGTAGTAGAAGGATTCACAGGGCTTTTTTATAAACCTGGCGATCACTATGAAATGGCGAAGGTTATTTGCAAGTTAATTGAGAATCCCGAATTGAGACGGCGGATGGGGCAGGCTGGGAAAGAGCGTGTATATAGCATTTTCAATCGAGATACCCTCTGCAAACGATTTGAGTCCTTATACGAAAGGTTGATCGGTCATGCCTACTAGATCTACCACAAAAGAACTTATAGAGCTAATAGGTTCTCCTTTTGCCAATCAAAAAGCAAGGAGCCATCCATCAGACAGACTTTTGCTACGGGTTTATGATAAGGCCTTTTATGACAGGGTTGCCCCACTTTATCTGGATATATACAGCCGAGATGGATGGGTACCTGAATTGGAAGAATTATTTATTAAGGTCAAAGATCGAGAAGCCATGACCCTGACTGTATTGTCGGATCTTGCAACAAATTTGAACGATTGGAATGAAAATGGCTATGTCATATTTAAATCGATCAAGCCTTACCCTGCAATCCCCAATGACACGGACGTGCTTATTTTTGGAGGCAAAAAAGAGTTTAATTCAGCCCTGGCTCATCTTTATGAGCGGGGCTATATCTTTCATGAATGGGCACCTATGCAGACTACCTTGTACGATCCCCGTGGGAAAGGGAAAATAGGCAAAGGGAAAAAGGGGGGTACCTACTATATTGATGTTTATTCGGATATCTCGACGGACTATTTTCTATATATAGATAAGCGGTCTCTTCTGCCACATATTTGCACTGCTGAGCTCAATGGCACACAGGTGAGAACTATCAGGCAGGAAGTTGAGCTTGCAATAATCCTCTTCCATAATGTGTTCCCGGAACGCACTTACCAATTAGAGCACTTCTATATGCCCCTTTATTATTTGGAGGATGATGATTTTGACTTAGAAATTTTTATTGAGTTTGCTGAAAAGCAAAGACTCAGCTATGCAATCTCCACAAACCTCACAATTGTCGAATATATTCATAAGAAAATGTTTTTTTCAGTCCCAGACAGAATTCGCCAACTTCTGAATCACTGGGGCCGTAATTCTTATGAACTGGAAAGGTTTAAGCGTATGGGAGAAGAAACTCCCTATCTTTTTTCCCCAAGGACATTTTGGATCACCTTTTTTCGCAAAAGTGCTGATCGTGCAGCCCTGAAAAGCCTTTTCAATCAAGGGCTTCACATGCTCAACCCTATATTTTTTATTGATGTAATGAGAAGTCTGAAGAATAGATTCAGTGAGAAAGGGACCTATCACCTGGAATGATATCTCAGGATAAGCGGTTATGGTATGGAAGATGAAGATAGAAGATATAAATCTTTTTAAGCTCAAAGAATATTCTAATAAACTGGCGCAAAAGGTCCAAGAGACTGGATATGAGCCAGATCACGTTCTGTATATTGAGAGGGCAGGGTTGTTGGTAGCTCACGAAATTGCGAAACATTTTGACTGCCCTATCAGCGGTATTTATTCCAGTCGCAGCGGCACTTCTATTAAATCCAAAGTTAAATTTATTCTTAGGTACCTCCCACGTGCTGTGACGCATCTATTACGTAATATCGAGATTAAATCTAATGTTCATGGAGCCATGAATGAGCGCAATGTGTATATTGAAAGCCGGTTCCCGCCAAGAGGAAAGAATATATTAATTGTTGATGACGCAATCGATACAGGCTTCTCTCTTAAAGCAGTGCTCGATTTCCTGAAACCAAGAGGATACCTTAGAGAACACATCAAGATCGCTGTGTTGACAACAACCCAGAATGAACCTGTATGCAGTGCCGATGTCTCTTTATTTGAGCAAGTTTCATTTGCTTTTCCCTGGTCTTATGATTCAAGGGAATACAATGAATCCAGGAAATTGTATAAAGACCTTAAGGCTTCGCTATAGTATATGGGAGCCAAAAACTGTCAAAAGCGAGTAGCAGCTTTTTTTGATTTAGACCTGACTATCACCGACCGTGACTCTTTTCGTTATTTCCTCAGGGTCCAATATCTCCATAATCTCCGCAATTGGCATTTGGCGACTCAAGTATTCTTTTATGGAATGATGAGAAAACTACGGCTTATTTCTCTCCAAACCTTTAAGGAAAAGGCCCTTTTATCTCTGAGACAAAAAAGCGAGAATGATATTAAGAAAGTTGGAAAGGCTTTCTTGGAAACTCATTTAGTAGACATTATCAGGAAAGAAGCATTGAAGAAGATTCACTGGCATAAAAACAGAGGCCATCTCATTTTCATGATTTCTTCCTGCCCCGATATATATATTTCACCTTTGGCGGAATATCTACGATGTGATGGTTACGAGTGTTCAAGGCTTGCCTATCGAGATAAAAAATTTATTGGCAAGTTTGACGGGAATGATTGTTTAGGTACTGAAAAAGTTGAGAGACTCAAAAGTATTGCAAAGAATAGGGGCTTGGCTTTAACGGATTCTTATGCCTATTCTGATCACGAGTCTGATCTACCATTGCTGGAATTGGTTGGAAATCCGATTGCTGTAACTCCAGCGGGAGAACTACGACGTATTGCAGTCGATAGAGGTTGGAGAATTGAAGAGTGGTAACTGGCCAACTTATTTACTCATTTGCTAAGGTTTGTAATCAAGGCACGCTGCTAACTTTAGTAACTTATAAACAAAATTGAGCGATTTAGCAATTTATGGACTCAGGGATTTACGAATTGAGGAATTTACAGATTAAATCAGGTTTTATGAGAATTTAGTGACTGGGGGATTCGGCAATCAGTGGCACTGACACAGAAGATTAGTTCTATTCTGGATTATCAAAAAAAAGGCTCAAGAAATGGGAGCAAATGGCCGAATATATTTTAAGGAACATTTTGAGAGAAAAAAGTGCACAAAGCAGTGGAAGGATGTGCTTGAAGAAGTAAGAAGTAAGCAGTACGCAGCATAGAGCATGGGGCATAGGGCAAAGAGCAAAGAGGAAATAGGTCCGCAGATTACGCAGATTACACGGATTAAATAATGGTGAAAGATGAAAGGGTCCGCAGATTACGCAGATTACACGGATTAAAAAACCGACATGAGAGATGAAAGGGTCCGCAGATTACCCCGGTTAAATAAAAAACCAAAGGCCCCAGTGGAATAAGTAAAGGCATTCCACCCCAGTACGATGGTTCCCACCTACGGGGCAGGCGGGGTAAACATTTCATGGGGCAAGGAGATTTTGAATTT
>SDBT01020796.1_pt1 | contig 10257 bp, 2 predicted proteins | sample 2277101 | NCBI WGS metagenome assembly SDBT01 (sample SAMN10404973, study PRJNA504765) | marine sediment metagenome | isolation source: marine sediment core GS10_PC15, 103 cmbsf | place: Arctic Ocean: Southern Knipovich Ridge | collected 2010
ATGAACGTAGGTATGATGAGCGGTATGTTTTCTGGCGCCACCCGGGAAGTTTTCTCTCAAGCAGCCGAGAATCTGGAAAAAACCATGCGGTCCATTTCCGCAGTGGCACAAGAATAGTCTGGCTTATTTTAGCCGGGTTTGATCTCGTCGCGAAGAAAAAATCCTGGCTCCTTACCGAGGATATCTTTTAATTATTCTGTTACATCGGCAATTTTACAGGATGTCGAAAACAGTCCGTTCGAGGAGAAACCTACAAATTCGTTGTTTTGCCATCACTTCCAGATTTAAGAATTTGATAATAGAGAAGTTACCTACATTGACGATAGAAAGATATCCGAGGCCCAGGGTTGGATAAAAAAACCATCGAAGCAGATATTCGTAACGGTAAAAGCTGGCATTTAGCTTGGGATTAAGCCTCCTGCGGCGAATTATTAAACGAAAAAGTGACTTGGGAAAAGCAAGCGATAATCTGGATCGGGCCATAGATATCTACAAGGAGTGCGGCACGGACGGCTGAGTGGAAAAATACGAGAAAGATCTGGCTGGACTTTCATAATCAAATTTTCCCGCATAAATGTCAAAATTCAAAGCGGTTGTTGTGAATCCTGAATTTAAAGGATTAGTATCTGTGCCGACGCCGTTTCTAACTGGAAATAGTTCGCATGCCATCTAATATTTAATCTTACGCAGTGCTGGGTTTCTGCTATTTATTCGCAACGGCGATTCCCCCATCAATAGTGAAGATTTCAGGTGAAATCCTTTAACAGACAAATCAAAGGTTTTTGAAGTAGCTGATATTTTGGGGTTGCTCCCGGAAATCACAGATCTGAGAAACGGTTATCGGGGAACGCTTAAATCATTAGCATCAAGGTGAACATACGGAATATTTGGGGGGATTGGATTCAGAGAAGTCGTATATTAGTTTGCATACGAAATGATCTCCGAGGCCGGCTAGGTTACAACTGGTTAATATATCTGTAACTTTTCGGTACCGCCTTGGCAATCAGTCACTATACAATATATTGCGGTCCGTTGGCTTGAATGATAAAATTCGTTTTTCCATAATATACAAATACTAAAAAACGAGGATTTCTCTTAGAAACCGATTAATATATAAATTAGTCTCTCATTCTTCAGTAATTTGATGATGTAATCCCATATTGAATTACGAGGATGTCAGAATGGATTTTTATTCATTCTGTGGCTAGCTCAATTTCGGTCCTCTGTCTTTTGCAGGGCTACTGCCCAGTATCTTTACTTTTTATTCACGATGGCCGGTGAAGGCCAGTAATTGATCCAGATGCTCGTCCACCCGCAGCAAGTCACGCCGCATTTGGGTGTGTGTGTGTTCCGAAGAAAGCTGCGCCCGGGTGAAGATGGCTTTTGCCGTCCATCTGGCCTGGAAACTCCTCGGGTTTCTGGCCATAAAAACTCCGATTAAGGCGGCAATTTTACTGGCATGGTTGGTGATAAGATCGTCGTCAAATGAAATAATTGTTTCACATGAACCAAAATCACCCTGCCGTCCGGACCGCCCGAAAAGCTGCCGGTCGATACGTCGCGCCTCATGCAGCTCGGTCGCGATTACATGGAGCCCCCCCATTTCAGATACGCCAGATCCGAGCTGTATATCCGTGCCGCGCCCGGCCATGTTGGTGGCAACGGTGATCTGGCCCTTTTGCCCGGCCTTTTTGATTGTCTCGGCTTCCTCCCGGTCTTGTCTGGCATTCAACACCTTATGATCAAGCCCCGCTTTTTCCAATAGCTGACTAAGATCTTCAGAGGCCTCGACGGAGCGGGTGCCCACGAGCACGGGCCGGCCATTTTTGTGCACCTCCGTGATGGCGCTTATCACAGCCTCCCATCGCTTCTCCGATGAGGGGTAGGCCTGCCCTGGAAGATACGTTCTGTTTACCGGCTGGTTCGGCGGGATCGTGACCACGCGCAGTTCGTAAATAGACCAAAGCTCTTTATTAACCTCCCTGGCCGTACCCGTCATCCCGGCCAGCCTCAGGTAGCGGCGAAAAAACCGCTGATAGCTGATTCTGGCCCGGGTCTCTTTTAGCGCGGTTATCTCACATCCCTCTTTAACTTCAACAAACTGGTGCAGTCCCCGCTCCCAGGAGCGGTCGGCCATGAGTCTGCCCGTATATTCATCGATTATCTGCACCTTATCTTCTTTCACCAGATAGTGTTTGTCCAGGTCGAAAAGATGGAGCGCCACCAAGGCCTGCTTAAACAGTTCATCCCGTGGTTTTTCGCCGAACCGCGACCCGGTCTCTCGCCACTCAAAATCGCTGATTTTATTCCTGCCCCGAGGCGTCAGTGTGATTACCCGGTCAACTGGAGAAATATCATAGTCCTCTTTTTCCTCGAATATCTTGGCCAGGTTCATTACCTGCCGGTAAACTTCCGGATCATAGATATCATCCGTCTCCGTTGAAATGATCAGCGGTGTGCGAGCTTCATCAACAAGCACGCTGTCAACTTCATCGACAATGGCGAAATGAAGTCCTCTCAGAAGAAGCTGGTTGGCTCGGGATGAGCCGCCCAAAAGACGCTCGGCCTGAAGCCTGAGCGGCGTCGGCCTGTCCCTCAGTACGATCCTGTCCCGAAGATAATCGAACGCCACCTCCTTGTTGGTGCAGTAGGTAATATCACTTTGGTAAACTTCTCTTCTACTGGAAGGCGCAACCTCATGAACAATGGTCCCCACGGAAAGGCCTAAGGCCTCGTAAACAGGTCCCATCCACTCCGCGTCACGTCGAGCCAGGTAATCATTGACGGTAATGATATGCACCGGGATACCAGCCAGGGCAGCGGCGCAGGCCGGTAAGGTAGCGGTCAACGTTTTTCCCTCGCCGGTCTCCATCTCCGCCACCATTCCGTTCAGCAACACCATTCCGCCGATTATCTGAACGTCAAAATGCCGTAGTCCCACGGCCCGGAACGCGGCTTCCTGGACCAGAGCGAAAACCCGGGCGGTCAAATCCCGAGTGAATCCCTTGCGCCTTAATTCCGGCCTTAAATTCTGGCTAAGCTCGAGGATTTTTTTATCGCTCAAATTTTTTACTGCCGAAGATTGGGCCGTGACCGCGGCCACAACACCCTTAAACCGCCCGGCCCTTGGCCGCACCAGGGAGGTGTATTTGCTCCTGGCGCTGGATGCCCATTGGTCAAGTTTGCCTAACTGGACGTCCTCGCGTTCCGGATAGATATCATCGACCGCGCTCAGACGCGTGGTTATACCGGGCATTAAACCTCCTAAAAATTAATTCTTCTGTAAAGTATAAATCTAACGGCCGCAAGTCTATCCCTAATAAATAACGCGGACCTCTTTTTCAAACAGCCTCACATTACAAAATTGCGAGCCCCATAAACACGGAATCCGCAATTTTTTTTGGTTACTGTTGTTTTCAGGGCAGAGTTTAAATGAACACTGTTTCTTCCTCTTCATCATTGAGCCGGATCTCGAACTTGTTCTTGGGCTCGAAAGGATTTCGTTTCCCCTTGCCGCCTGAATCCGTCAGGAAACCCGTTACCCAGTTTGAATCGGCCGGGGCTGATTCGCCGGTTATGGTTTCATCGGCGGGGATTTCCGTTTCCATATCCATGGATATCAGAGACGGGGAATCATCTTCAACGCTGGGCACATACGCGGAGATCCTGCGGCTGGCGGACTCGAGTGTCTCACTCATCAGGTTGTCGGTCTCAGGGTCGAGATTCTCAAATCCAAGCAGATGGCCGATCTCATGCATTACCACACTAAGCAGGTCCATGCGGCCGAAGGCCAGGCTGGAATCAGAGGCCGATAGTTCGTACTCGCTGATTTGAAGCCCGAATTCCTCATCCTCGCCAGGTGTCTGGTCGATAAACCAGCCGTAACCCGCCGCGTCGGAGTCGATCTGGATCGTATTTCCTTCGGCCATTCCGAGGGTGGTGTCGGTAAAATCAACAATCTGAATCGATGTATCATCCAGCAGGGCCAGGGCATCGCCGTCGATCAGACCGGACTCCGCCCAGCGCATAACCGCTTCATCGAAAATGGATGATAATCCATCAAGGGTCAGGGCATCGCCCGCTAACAACGATTCACTTACTCCTACGGCCATCAGCGATGCGCCGCTTTCATTCGTGAAGGCCGGGTCATCGCCCCGCACCACCACGTCATCGAAAACGCTCGATCCATCCTTGCTCAGGAGGCCGATAGAACCATCGTTGAGGAGGCTGTTGAAGACGTTCCCCACTATGGCTTCGCCATCGAGAGTCACGCTTACGCTGGTGCCCAGTATCGAAAGGCCCAGATTATATCCCGTGCCGGCCTTAAGGGAGTAATCGGCTTCCGCCTCAATAAACCATCCCTTACTGGTATGGTGCCCTATGATCACCTTGTCCGCGGTAATGTCGATGGCCGCGAATTTGAATTCATCCTCATTGTAGTAATCAAAGACCAGGCCGCCCGCGGCGCCGGTTTCGATTACAGCCTCGAGTTCGACCCGCGACCAGGCCGCGACTCCAAGATTCCATGTGGTCAAAGCCCGGTCACTACTATCAAGGGAACCAATATATTGGCCATCCGCAGCCGACCAGGCACCCAACTTTTCAATAAAAGCATTAGGTATCGAGCCTGAGAAATCCTGCGTCAGTACAAACGTAAAGGTAGGAGGCAGTTTCTGGACCTGCCAGTCATCGAAGCTGGCCACGGCATTGTCCGTGCCCGCACCCAGGTATCCGCTGTTTATCGGAGCACCAAAATCAAAACTTATCGAGTCGCTCTGGCCAATCCAGAGTGTGGCCATGGAACCGTGCATGATCAGGGTCAGATCGTAATCGGTTCCACTTCTCATTCTCAGGTTGCTCTGGGTATCCATTACCCAGCCCTCGGCTGTCTTGTGCCCGATACGAAGTTTATCCAGCCCTACGTCTATACCAGCGAATTTGAAATCAGACTCGCTCTGGTAATCAAAGATAATGTAGGCGTTCGACTTGACACCGGCTTTGTCCTTTTCCACGTTAACCGTGGTCAGAATCTCCATATATGAAGGTTGTGTCAGATCCAAGTGGTAGATACTGACAGCTTCACCGTTCACCTCGGCCGGAGCGGCTTCATAAACACCATTAGCGAGAGTCCACGTGCCGGTATCGGCTGAAAAAGAGGACGTCTGGCCGACACCGCCGGCAAACAATTCACGGCGCATGATCTCCCGCTTGCCTTGGAAGTTTCCAGGCTGAGGGTCATTGGGCGCGCCGGTCTGATTGAACCAGTCATAATCCGACTGGCGTACCATGCCCAGTTCGCCGTAGGGTTCGCCGTTACGAAGCGGATCGGGATCGTCCACGCGGACGTCCAGGTTTTTCTGCTCCACAAACCGGCCGCCATCCGGCACCGTGGTATCCACGCCGTCGCTTTCCGCGAGATCGAACAGGAACTCAGGAATCTGTGGCTGCAGGGCCCGGCTGATGTGGAAAGCGCCAAAGGGGCTGAACGGCACGATAAAGCTGTTGTACTCGCCAACCCAGTCAATGGCCCGGTCTGCGCCCGTGTTAAGGATCATCACATCGCGACCGGCGCCGCCATAGGTAATGTCCGCGTAGGCCTGATATTCATCTGGCCGGGTGTTATCCAGCGCGTCAGGCGATGGATCATGCGGTCCGGTTTTACCGCCGGATCCTGAGTCGTGGTTATCATCCATGTTAAGGAGATCATCGCCCCGGCCGCCGTACATATGATCGCGGCCGGTTCCGCCCACTATCCAGTCGTTGCCCAAATCGCCGAAGATGCGGTCGTCACCGTCAGTCTGCATGGGATCGTCATCACCGGCGAATGGAGACCCAAGCGGCCCTTCAAACTGGTTGAAATTCAAGAGGAAGTCGAAAATCGCCGCGGCTTCGCTCTCAGCCGCTTCACCCTTAGCGTCGAGCATGACCTTGCGGCGCGGGTTGAACTCATCGTAAAGCGCGAATTCCTGCTTGGTCTTGCCGTGCGGATCGTCCGCGTCCGCGGCTGTGTTGCCCTCATAGCGCAGGATATCACCCGGATTGTAAGGAGCAAAGCTGAACCAGAAGGGATCTGCCGCCAGTGACGGACCACCGTTGATGGGAGCCTCCTGCTGGTCTTGCAGCAACTCGTTTACTACCCTAAAGCCAAAAGCGTCGCCGTCGTAGTAAGTCGGCAGGGCCTCGGCCCCGGACACGGCGTCATCACCGGCTCCGGCATGAATCCAATCGTTGTTCAAGCCGCCGTAGATAATGTCGTTCACACCCACACCGGCCAGACCTGCGTCAAAGGAAATAAGATCGACGGTTTTTCTAAGCTCTCCCTCGACATTAATGATGGCTTGCTGGAGATTACCAGGGGTTGAAATTACCGTGTTCAAGGCGTTTGTATCAACTGTTTCGTTGTTTTTGACATTCCCTTGTTCCGGGTTAAGCGCACTGATTCCATGGAGATTTTCAGCGACCAGGTCGTTCCGGCTGGTTTTGATCAGGCCGTCATCTCCTAAAATTCCGTCTACTCCCGTACCACCGGAAATCCAATCTTGACCTGCCTCCCCGTAAAGATCATCATTCTCGCTGTGGCCGAAGATCACATCGTCGCCGGTCATGCCGTGGATGATGTCGTCGCCGCTCTCGCCGTATATCAGGTCACCGGTTCCAATAGCGTTGAAGGTTAGACTGGATGGATCGGCCAGGTCAGCGTAGGAGTATTCATAGTCCAGGAAATCCACCGCGCGCGGTATGACCCGTAAGGTACCTCGGTCATCATATTCGGAGGTTTGATCATAAGAGAATTCGAGGTAGTTCCCGCTGTTATCAACCAGGCGGTAGATGTTGGCGTTATCGCCCACGATCACGTCAGCGTCTCTAGCATAACGATTATCCAGAGGGATTTGCGGGTCATTGCTGGAAGACTCCGTTGTGTCGTTAACGCCATCACCGACAAAGTCATTCCTAGCCAGTCTGGTCGGATTGCCCGCGCCGCCGTACATCAAGTCAGCGCCGTCAGGTCGGGCGAAATCACCAGAGTTCAGGCCGAATTCTATCGCCATGGCGTCATCCAGACCGAACAGGGTTGAACTACCGCCGATCATATCATCCTGACCAAGGTTACCGTACATACGGTCATTGCCACCGTTGCCTTCCATGTAGTCGTCGCCATCAGATGCACTCTCATCTATATGAAATAACAGGTGATCATCGGAAGCGCCGACCATAAAACGCGTGGGAATGGTTTGGTTATCTGGAACAATAAATGACGGATCAACTGCCGGTGATGGATCGAACGGCGTATCATTATCCGGCGTCTGCCAGGAGTCGTCCGTGTTAACAATAAGATCGATGGACCCGTCGCCCTGCATGATGTCGTCACCGAGTTGGCCGAACATTTCATCGTTCTCACTACCACCGGCCATGACGTCATTGCCGAACACTCTCGGGCCATTTGGGTTGTCTGCGGCGATTGCAGCAATATTCTCCGAATGATCAAGGAGGGTAACCGTGTAACCGACCTCGGAGCCGGGCTCAGATTGCGGGGTTCCTTCTATATTGCTTGAGAATCCGATATCCACGCTAATGAGCCCGCCAATAGTCTGTGAGTTCATGCTGTAGATTTCCGTACCGTTGAGCTGCTGGTATCGCAGATTCTCGGAATTTGGCAGGAATGAATCAGACAATTCATGCTGGCGGATAATAATGGCATTATCGCCGGCAAGCACGTCTTTGTCGCCGCCGCCGTCCATTATGTCATTGACATCGTTGATATCGCCGGGATCGGAATCGGCCAGCACACCGGAAAGGATGGCGCGTGTAAGAGCCTCATCCATATCATCAATCTCGTCATGGCCACCCAGAATATTGTGTCCTCCGATGAGTATGTCGTTGTCCTCGCCGCCAAAGAGTATATCGTCGTCCTGGCCTCCAATGATCGTGTCATCACCGCCCGATCCGAAGATTATGTCCTCGAAGTCCGTACCAGGCGCAAAATCGGTCACTCCGTCCGTATTGAAACCGTTCGTTTCGAGGGTATCTATGGAGAAGAAATTATTATTAATAAAGAAAGAATCGTAGTCGGGATTGGTTTCGCCATCAATTAAAGCATCATCAATACTTGGATACATTTTGGCGTGGTCGCCAAAGATGAGGTCCGCACCATCACCATCAATCTCATTCTGGATTTCATTATCATTATCACTATCACCCCAGATCCTGTCACGTCCGGTGCCGCCGAAGATCACATCATTACCCGCGTTACCGTAAATGATATCATCATCGCCAAGCGTCGGGTCCGTGGTCATTACCAGATCAAGCGTTCTTGGATCTGGCAGTAATTGACTGCTGTCCAAGGTCAGAGGAACGCCCTCTCCGAGGTAAGCCACAACATCCGGACGACCTAGATCCGCGACATTGTCACTTAGTTGGTCATAGCGGAACAGGCCATTATCACCAAGTACCCAATCATCATCTTCGCCAGCAACGATAGTGTCGCTCTCGAAACCACCCAATATGATGTCGTTGTCATCACCGGTAGTGATGGTGTCATCACCACCGTCATCAGGCTGGATAGTGGTAATCAGACCGACAGTCATAGGCTGGTTCAAGAATTGCTGCACAGTGTTGGCCGCTGCCGCTACTATTTGGCCGCTATCGCCGATTACCAAATTGTCGCCGTCATTGGCCATGATCACATCACCAAAACGGCCGCCAATGATGATGTCCTGGCCGTCGCCTGAGGTAATGGTATCCATACCTCCTGCAAAATCGGTCGCTGTGCTCTCTATCAGGTCAATATCTCCCGGATTCAAGTCCGCACCACCCACACCCAGTGCACGTTCCGCACGGACGTAATCTATCAGGCCGTTGTCGCCGAAGACGATATTATGATCAGTCGTGGTATTGAGGTTCAGCAGGTCACTCACCACAATCGTATCATTTTCATCACCGCCGAAAACAATGTCATAGCCTGACAGAGTGGTAATCGTATCATCACCGCCATCATCGGGTTGGATGGTCTCGATCAGGCCAAAGGTCATGGGCTGACCGCCGAACTGAGGGGCATTGGCGTCGGCTGCTGTTATTTTCCCGCTGTCGCCGATTACCAGGTTGTCGCCGTCATCAGCCGTGATCGTGTCGCCAAAACGGCCGCCGATAATGATATCGTCACCGTCGCCTGAGGTTATTAAGTCCGCGCCGCCATTATCCGTTGTGGAAGTACTCTCGATAAGATCTATGTCGCCCGGGTTCAGGTCCGCGCCAGGTACTGCGCCGTCACGTTCCTCACGCACATAATCGATCCGGCCATCATCGCCAAGGACCACGTTGTGGCCCTGGCCTACGTTAATCTCATCTCCAGCGTTTCCGCCCAGGACGATGTCATTGCCCGACCAGGTGGTAATTGTGTCGTTTCCGCCGTCACTTGGCTCGACCGTCTCGATCAGACCAAACGTCATAGGCTGGTTGATGAATTGCGGATCGTCTTCGTCAGCCGCTGTAATCCGGCCGTTGTCCCCGATTACCAGGTTCTCCCCGTCATCAGCCGTGATCTCGTCACCAAAACGGCCGCCGATAATGATATCGTCACCGTCGCCTGAGGTTATTAAGTCCGCGCCGCCATTATCCGTTGTAGAAGTACTCTCGATCAGGTCTATGTCGCCCGGGTTCAGGTCCGCGCCAGGTACTGCGCCGTCACGTTCCTCACGCACATAATCGATCCGGCCATCATCGCCAAGGACCACGTTGTGGCCCTGGCCCACGTTAATCTCATCTCCAGCGTTTCCGCCCAGGACGATGTCATTGCCTGACCAGGTGGTAATTGTGTCGTTTCCGCCGTCACTTGGCTCGACCGTCTCGATCAGACCAAACGTCATGGGCTGGTTGATGAATTGCGGGGCATTGGCATCGGCTGCTGTTATTTTCCCGCTGTCGCCGATTACCAGGTTCTCCCCGCCATCAGCCGTGATCTCGTCACCAAAACGGCCGCCTATAATGATGTCGTCACCGTCGCCTGAGGTTATTAAGTCCGCACCGCCATTGGCCGTGGTGGAAGTACTCTCGATAAGATCTATGTCTCCGGGGTTCAGGTCCGCGCCCGGCACATCGCCGTCATGTTCCTCGCGAACATAATCAATAATGCCATCGTCGCCAAGGACCACGTTGTTGCCCTGGCCCACGTTAATCTCATCTCCACCGTTTCCGCCCAGGACGATGTCATTGCCCGACCAGGTGGTAATCGTGTCGTTTCCGCCGTCACCTGGCTTTACT
>SDBT01020797.1_pt1 | contig 10257 bp, 11 predicted proteins | sample 2277101 | NCBI WGS metagenome assembly SDBT01 (sample SAMN10404973, study PRJNA504765) | marine sediment metagenome | isolation source: marine sediment core GS10_PC15, 103 cmbsf | place: Arctic Ocean: Southern Knipovich Ridge | collected 2010
ATTGTTCTTTAAGAGTAGAAACCCACTGCTGAGATTGTTGAGAAACGGGGTTGACAAATATAAAACCAGAACTCTCTGGAATTAACTCCGAAAACTTTGAGTAACTCTGACACCACCTTATAGTGTGGTTGAACATCTTCCGAACGTTTCTACTCCTAAACCAACCTCCAAAATCACTCGGGGAGTCAATATTTGAGAAGAGTATTAGTTCTTCTGGAATAGCCCCCTCTCTTGCTAAAACGTCAAAAGCTTCTGACTTATCCCTACCAATCCTGAGAAACGAAATGGAGTCCCCTTTTGTCCACATAGTGTATACAAAATAAGTATCATTTGATCCAATAGCATGCCACCCAAGACTCTTAATCCTTCCCACAAAAGCCCTATCTTGAGCAAAGGGGGCATCTTCTGGCCAACCGCCACATTTTTCTAAAACTTCCCTCTTTACGAGTAAGGAGGACTGAAAATGGGAACCTCCCTCATATTCATTTGGGTAAGTTGGCTGATTCTTTCTCCAAGAGTTATTATCCTTATCAACTACCCGAAGTGGACTACTAGTAGTATTAGGATAAACCTTCTTCATTTCATTGAAAGACTCATCCGCCCCATCAAAATCGACATTCCATTCAGGGTGAAGATTCGGTTCATATTTGTAGAAGCTTGTACCTCCAGCTCGGAGTTTCCACCACACTGGATAAGAAAAAGCACAATCCTCTGGAGCTTCACTTAAAGTTTTTAGCAACTCCTTCAAAAAGTGGGGGGGCATTACATCATCACAATCAAAGAATGCTATATACTCTCCAAGAGAATTTTTCCACGCAATATTCCTACCTACTGAAGCTCCTTGACGATAGGGAAGCTTAATGACTTTTAACCGAGAGCACCTTGGAGGAAGGAACTTACGAGCGGGTTGCAACAACTTGAAAGTACTATCTTTTGAAGAATCATCTACAATGACAACTTCAAAGTCAACTCCTTCTTGTGAAAGAACTGATTTAAGAGTTTCTACCACTTCCCCCTCGGAATTAAACGTGGGCATGCAAACGGATATAAGAGTTTCCGGAGCGCTGAATGCTTTGAAGAGGGTTGAAACTTTTAAGTTGAGAAACTCCCTAATATGGTGGTGACAGCGTTGATCAATTTCATATCCAAACCTACTTAAAAGATCTCTATATAACTCTGAAGGAGAAATTTCAGGATAATGAGTGGGCCAACAAGTAATGATAAATTTAGGTTTGATCCTATGAAAAAGGGAAGCTAAATCTTGAACTGGAAACCTAGTCAGCGAGTTACAAAAGAGGACATCAACATTCTCGGGACAATCAGCAAGTGAAGAAACTTCAATTATATTTGGAATTTCTTCTTCCACTTTACCTAATTGTCCCCCCACATCCACCACAACAGAATCCTCGGGAACTCCCAAAATTCCCCTCATTTTACACTCCTATACTTGTGTACTTTCTACAAAAATAAGGGCAGTACAATGAATCGCAAGGTCTCGGACCATCTAACAACCTTGCAGTTCCTTTAAGTAGATTTCCAAACTCCTCTTCAGTTCTACACCTCCTGAGGTCACCATTGGGGAGAACTCTAATAAACCTACTCCCTGCAGAACAAGGTATGTTAGAAAAGTCATTCCCGAAATCCAAACAATGCCTATCAGTTAAGATATTAATAGAAGGAACTTCTCCAATCTCTTCCACCAACTTATAATGGTGGGGAAGAGCTTCCTCAAGATACTTAGCTACAAATGCCCTCTCCCTCATACTGTAAGTATTGGGATACCTTTTTCCATTACAAACTCCCCTCATTACTTTTGGTAAGGGGAAGATACCATGAGGCTTGAATTGTTCAACAAAGTGGGGGTAACGGGGAATTGCAGCTGGTGACATTACTACAGTTACCATAACAGTAAAACCACTCTTCCTGAGTAATTTCACCCGAGAGACAAAAACTTCAAAATTATCTACCCATTTACGGAAGTGAAAAGCCACATTAACAAAGTAAACTCTCTCAGGATTTACCTGTCTAGAAAAGTCTTCAATAGAATTAAGGGATAGATTAGTGTTCAAAGACACATAGTGAGTCTCCAACAACCCTTGACAAAGATCAATAAACTCGGGATAGAGTGTAGGTTCACCTCCCGTAATGTGTATTAACCAAACTTTTCCCGTTTTATCAAAACCCTCTTTCCACTCACTTGAAGTTCCATGGATCTTTACTTTGGTTTGACTGTCCCCAGTAACCAAACAATAGTAACAATTAAAGTTGCAAGCTGTAGTGAGAAGCCAGTCTCCCTCAACCTCATATTTCACTTAACTAATCTCCAACATTATACTACCTCCAACTTTGAAACTCCACCTTCTTTCCTAGTTGTCCAAATCCGGGAGAACAGTGATTCTAAGTGGGGTGAGTGAGTAATCACAAACGTTGAACTCCTCTCCCTCGATAACTGGGAAAGCAATTGATAATATAATTCTACCCCCTCTTGGTCAATATGACGAGCAACTTCGTCCAAGATACAAAGGCTAAACCCTTCACCCTGTCTTGAAATAACAAGGTCCTGCAAACCAAGAGCAATACAAATATCCACCCGCTCTTGTTCTCCGGCAGAATTCCCTTTGTAAACATCGGCTCCATACTTGTTGTTGACAGAAACATGAAAGTCCTCCTTGAGGGTTTCCCCGTCAGCTAAGAGCCGTTGGGTCTTGAAGTGGACAGCAACTTCTCCCTCAAGGAGGATTTCAGCATATTTATTCACCTGCTCATTCAGGAAAGGAACAAGACTGTCAAGCATATAACTCTGAATCCCATCCTTGCCAAACCCTCTGGACCAGAACCTGTAAAGTCTTGCGTTCATCTTCAACTGATCAAACCCATCCTGAGCGGATATAAGCTTTCGTATAACCTCCGCTCCCCTATCAGTAACTGATTGAATCGGCTTCGTATGTGGGTTCTCTGGCCTCGAATTGAGTTGGGTTTCAATCCTTGTCCTTTCAATATCACATCCTATGATCTCTGTATCACACTCTGAAAGGTTGAGACGAATTTCATCGGCACTCTTAGTGATTTCACTAATTGACAAAGTAAGTTGAGCTGATCTTTTTATACGATATTTGAGCTTCCCGTCCAGTTTATCAAATATAGGTCCAACTTTTTCCCTCTCCTTTTGGAAAAGGTAGATCTCTGCAGAATCTCTTACCAATTGATCCATAACTTGAGTGGTTACACACATAGCTTCGGAGTGAGCCGTTTCAAGTTCTCTTACAGCTATTTGAATATCATTGTTGAAGGAAGCTCTCACAGCTTCAATTGACTCTTCTGGCAACTTCTGTTTACAAGTGGGGCAAGTTTCAGGAATCTTTCTTGAAGCTACCTTATTATGTTTCAGCAATGCTTCTTTAACGTACAAATTTGACCTAGTTTGAGCAGAAGCAAGAAGTCCAACAGAACGGCTTCTCTCCCCCTCAAGATGTTTTCCCTCCTCTTCACTTGGAACAGTAGCACTCTCAACTCTGATCTCTCCCTCGATTTCCCTCATATCTTCAATGACTTGAGTATTCTGTTTTACAACCCGAAACTGATGCTGGATAGTTTCATCCAACTCCTTCTGTGCGTTGATCAGATAACCTCTGAGAGTAACCTGTCTCCTATCATTCTCATCTTGTTGACTTATAAGTTCCCGACCTAATATCTCTTGTTCTTCTTCCCACTCCTTAGAATCCTTCTCGAGTTGAGCTAACTCTTTTTGCAAAGATTCCTTCTGTTCAGTGTAGCTATCGATGAGCACCGTTTTGCTTGACAAGTCACCTTCTGTGAGTGACAGTTTTTCCTTTGCTCTTTTCTGAGCCCTCGTGAGTCTGTCAAAACCAAGCACCTCCTCTAAAGTTGATTTCTTCTCTGCATCAGTCATAGTTGCAAACGCGATGCTGTTTTGACCCAACACCATGGCGTTCAAAGCAACCTTCATCGGAAAACCAAGCAGTCTCTCAATCTCAGCTTGAGTATCCCGTTTGTCGGGTTTTGAAATGTCAACCCAAAAACTTGTAGAACCTTGGGAGCCTGGACGCTCAAACCCTTTTACTTTCAACTCCTCGAGAAAGAGACCATTCCCCGACTCGGGATGACCTTGGAACCTTTTTACCCTATAAGTTGTTCCTGAAACATCTGCAAACTCAAGAGTACACCAACAACCACTTGAGTTTTTCCTGACTACACCGTCACCCGATAACCCTCTGGCGGTCTTACCATATAAAACCCAAAGCCAGGCATCAACGAAGAGGGAAGATTTTCCTGAGCCATTGGAACCACATACGGTGCTATCCCCATTTACTCCCTGAACAAGTACAAGTCCTTGATCAGACAGGGGTACTACCGCTTTCCCCCAACTCATAAAATTTGTTACACTGAGTTCAAGAAATTTCACGTCTTCCCCCATCAGCAACTTCAGTGTCAATTTGGACAAGAGACTCTTGAAGAGCAGCGAGGATCACTTTCAGCTCCTTTCCCAGTTTAACAAAGTCCTTTGCCTGTTCCTCTAGGACTTTTGTCCTCTTATCAAGGCGTTCAAACTCAGTTACAATCAACATTGTAGCTTCCCGAATGTCGGTCATGCGGAGGGTAGAACTACTTGGCCTTGAACCGAAAAGCTCTTCAAGTCTTTTTCTAAGTATAGTCATTTCTCTTGGCTCCTTATTGCTTCAGCGAGATCTTTCAAACCATCTGCAATGGATCGACCTGCTTGGACAATCGCAGAAGGTAACATCGTAGCAACAGCTGTACCTTCCTCAAGGAAAGCTTGTAACCGCACAGCGTCTTCTTCAACTTGACTCATTTTAGCCCCCTTTTCTTAAATTGATTACTCGTGAGTTATATAATGTCAAAGTCAGTTACTTCCCTTGGGGAGAGGAAGGGTTAAGCCGTCAATCCCTTGGGTTTCTCCTCGACTAATTCATATTCTATTGTACAATCCTCCACATTGTCAATAGCTATCTCATAAACGTCTTCTTCCTCATCCATTTTTAACATCTCCTGAGCAGTTGAACCCTCCGGGTAGTTTTCAGGATTCAACTCATACTCATACTTCAGTATGACCCTAGCTTTTGGCATAACTTTCTCCTAAATATGTTGGCCAAGGATTCTCTATGAAGGAGGAGTGATCTTTTTCTTGTGGATCACCAAAAGCCTCAACAAGTCGGGCAAGAAGACCGGTGGCTTGTATCTTAGCACAATAAGTGCTAAACCTGTGAAAGTTGTAGTTGTACTCACATCTGATAAAAGGTCCCAGCTTGGGGGGTAGAAGATTAAGCAGTGTATAGTTTCTCAATGCAAGATCCTCAAAAGCTTGAAACCTCTTCAACCAACCTTTACTAAGAATAGCAGCAGCATTCTGACTAATCCAGTTTTGCTCCCGTTCAATTTTGTCACTCCCGTCAGCCCAGACCCCACTTACACATTTAGCGAGTAACTTCTTGGGAACTCCACTTCCTGGTAAATTGTCACTCGTATCTTTAATATAAGCACGAAGCCACCTAAGGTCTCTTGGGTGTGAAACATTCCATTCCTTCATCACAGCTTCAGTGTTATACTTCTTTACGCCCTTCTTCACAGGTCGTATCACAGTGACACTTTGATTAACCAACTGCATCATATCCTGATCAGTACTCACAATGTAAATGTGATCGGGAAGCAACATGAGAGTTAGCCCTGCAATCACATCATCAGCTTCACAGCCTTCTGATGAGTACTGCGGAAGGATCCAAGAAAGAACAGTCCTGAAAGAAGTGATCCTATTGACTATATGAGTCTTAATGGGGTTCATCTCAAGTCGGGTTTTAGATCCTTTGTAGTCAGGGTAAATATCCCTCCTCCATTTACACCAACTGTCCCACACAATCCTCAAGTTGTCTCCAGGGTATTCCCTCTTCAGCTTCATCAACATCTGGAGCATTCGGTACTCCATGTTAAATTCACTGGGGTTACCTTGACTAGAGAAGTAGGCCCTGAAAGCCATGTTTTGTGCGTCAATTAAAAGGTTAGACATTCTTATTGCATCCTAAACACTCTGTCTTTTACAACCCAGAGCTTCTGCTTATCAACTAACTGGATTTCAACGTGTTCAATTCTACGGTAAACCATAGCTCTACCTGTATAGAGACACTCCACCACAAGAGCCTGGTGCTCCTCAAAACAAGTATCTCCACAGATGTTAAATGTTACGTAATGATCCAACCTGAGGCTGATGTTTGCTCCGGGGCGGCGACTATTATCCGCTTCCCTAAGATCTTCAGAATGTTTGAGGGACTCCTGGAAGATTTCCTCTTTTGTTACTTGACCTCCACCAACCTTGTAACAGAATAAGTTGTCGGAGTGACAATCCTCAAGTTTATCTAACTTTCTGACTTTGAATCCAGGAGCTAGATAAATCTCCTTGTCACTCCTTTTCCCTTCCAACCTATGCATCTTCGCCCAAGTTTCAGTGGGAATCCCATTCAACACTTGAGCTTCGTACGCTAAGACAAACTCCTTTATGGAAGTGGTAGTTGGGTGGTAAACCAACTCATAATACATCGTGTCACCACTAGAATCAGTCCCCACCACATCTATGGAATTCCTAGCCCTCTTACTTAAAACTGCCCGCTGTTCAGCGGTTAAAAATTTCTTCTTATTCAACTAACAACTCCTTCCCAACTCTAATCAACTCATCAATATGAAAGTCTCCCTTGTGAACTCGAGCGTATTTCTCCACAACTTGGTCAAGGTTGGTGTCAAGAGAGATCCCTTTCTCCCTCGGAACAACATGAACCTTCGCAGGAGTCGGGGAACAAATATACCCAGCCGCCTTTTCAAGGAGTTTATCAACATCAGAACCTGGATTGCCAAGCCACTTCACGTAGTTGCCTTCAAACATACTTGAAGTGAAAGCATTCTTTGGATCATGGACGAGGAACTTCGGAGCAGAAGTTGTATACCAAGTAACCTCACCGGTTTCGTCGTCCAAAGTCACAAAGTAGCCTGGTTCTCCCACTTCACTAAAACTCTGAGGACAACAGCAACCGATGAAATAGATGCCTTCTGTAACAGTTTGACGTAAGTGGAAATGGCCCATCAAGACACATCTGTAACCTGAGAGAAGATCTCTCTTGATCCCTTTATCACTCTCCCACCCATGAGCAACTCTGGCTCCCAACACATCAATATGTGCAAGTAGGAACTTACTTGAATCACTCTGACTAACAATCTGCCCAACGTACTCTGGGTCCCGGAAGTAAGGGAGAAAGCACAAACTACCATCAATAGCAGGTTTTTTGATGATAGTAGCAAACTCACTAAAAGTATCAATGGTAGTAACTTCACCTGACTTATCAACCATATCATGGTTTCCCATCAATATGGTTAATTTTATCCCATCCTCCTTAAACTTCTTAAACGTTTCGAATGCGGGATTGAAGTGTTCATAGCGAGTTGCAATCCTACTTTCAAAAACGTCACCAAGGTGAATCGCGGAAGTGATGCCATTAGCAAGACAGAAATTCCTGATCCCATCAATCACCTTCAAGGTGGTTTGCAACCGTGAGTTGTTAATTCCAGATCCAGTTGCAAACTGCTTGAAAGGATGGATTTGGCTGTCACCGAAGATACAATGAACACTCATTTCTTACACCATTTCACAAAATCAACAAGTAAGAAGTAAAGAAGTGTAAGTATGACCCCCCCTATACAACCAGTGTAAAACTCGAGCCAAAGGGGCCATGGATTCCAATTAGTCATTTCTCATCTTCCTGTTTCTTGATTGCATCAAACACTTCACGTCTATGAACTGGAACCTCTTTCGGAGCCTCAACACCCAAACGAACTTTATCTCCTCTTATTTCAATTACCACAATCGTGATGTCATCGTTGATCACGATTGACTCATTCTTTTTGCGGCTGAGCACAAGCACTTTAAGCTCCTTCTAAAATAGGTTTCCGTTTTGTTGGAGTGGTGAGAGTTTTTTCTACTGACCAACCTCTCCCAATCCTACCACGAATAAGACCAGTTCTTATGCCCAATGTTAGTGACCACTCCCCGATAGTTTTTGTAACTCCATCAAGTGTCAACAAAGTAACCTCACGAACTGGTAATTCTGGGGACAGTAGCCTTTCCACTGGCATACGTACATGGTAACGACCATACAAAGTACTCTTGCGGATTCCTAATATGGGAGCCCACTCTGATAAAGTGAGACATTTCCCTTGATAAATAAACCTCTGACCGCTTCCAGATCTTTCATCTGCACGACCCCGTCTTTCTGGCCTCCTTCTGTTCAACATCTTAAATCCGCGTTTTACCATTTCACACCAAATCTTGTCTTCGAGTCGGAACGCTTCATCTTCACTATCACAAAAGTGTTGGAATCTAAGTTCAGAAGCTCCTCTCTCCCTCCTACTCATCATCCAACGACTCCCCCGTCCTTTCCCCACATAATAACTACCGTTTTTATCCTTCAGTAGATAAACATAAGGTCTTTTCATTGGTTGGTTCCCAAACATAAAAGCACCACCAGAACCTTTTAGGGCAAACCAACCGGTTCCAGCGGTGCTTGTGTTTCGGATTTTGTTGACTTGCCCTACCAATGAATTATACTCCTACTCTGCCTTTTCTAACATTTCTTTGATCTGCGGTACTTGTTCAAGTAGTTTCCGCCAAGTCAGCCGTTTTTTTCCGCCTAAACAAAACTTAACTTCTGAACCGTCAGAAGCAGTATAAAAAAACCACCCGGCCCCACTTGGTTGTACAAATCCTATCTTAACTGCTTTCTCCAACAAAGAGGTATCGTTGGAAAACCCCCCGACAAACATGCAATCCACCTCACACTTCCGAAAGGGAGGACCAACTTTACTCTTACGACAATAAATCTGGGTGCGAATCCCTATGATTTCTTCCCCCGCTTTCACCATGCCTACCCGTTTACATTCTAATTGTAAATTAGAATAAAAGAACCATGGCTTTTCAGCAAGATAAGTAACTCCAGAACCCCATTGAATTCCAATTTTCTCTTTTGACTGCAAGACAACAAGAAATGTGACATTCTTCTGTTCCATTGGTCCTTGGAGTTTTCTCATCTGTTGAGAAACAAGACGAGCGTGTTCCCCAAGACTCCTTCCTCCCATAGAAACTTCAGCTTCCATCTCACCAGCCTTAGCTCTCCTCTTAGCGGCTTCTCCCGTCCCATAAACCTCTGAAAAAGTTGGGGTAGCTGAGAATGTATCCCAGCAAATCAAGAGTGGGACAGTACCAGAAGCATTCTCGGCGATGAGTGCCGCCATCCCAAAAGCTTCTTCACAAGTTCCAGGTTGACTTATTACCACCTTCTCAAGGTCAAGTCCTATCTCCTTGGCCCTTTCAGGTTCATAAGAACATTCAGTGTTCCAGTAGAAAGGGATACCTCCCCTCTTCTGGTGCTGAGTCATTATCTCAGTGACTAGAGTGGTTTTCCCAGTTGAGGAAGGACCAATGATAGTAGTAACCCTCCCATCGGGTATCCCAGGCCTGCCAATGATCTCATCAATAGGTGGACTACCTGTACTTGTCCAACCAGTAACTCCAGACTCCGGAAGTTCAGTCATTCGGAAGGCAGAACCTTGTCCGAATTTTTTAGTGAGTTGACCAACAATCATATCGAGTTCAGACATAATTTACCCAACAACATGCAGTAAAGAAACCCATAATCTTCACAGTGTGAACTTGTTCACCGGGAAAGTTGTCCCTGAGGAAGTTATTCCAAGTGGTATAACACGGTTCAAACTGGTGACCAATATGTAACTGATTCGCAGGGTGTTTGGGGTATAAATCAACTACCCTATTTGGTTGCCCACTATCAGGAACTGTAAGTAAAACCTGCTTCCTACAAATCCTTCTCACATCTTTAATAAAAGGAGCCCAACAGTCTTTCGGGAGGTGTTCTATAACTTCAGTTACAAGGATTGTATCAAAAGAATTTTCTGGGAAGGGGATCCTGGCTCCCTTCTTAGTCTCCATCAAATCGAACACTTCGAACCTACAACCTGGATGCCTTGTCCGACTGTAATTGATGAAATCCTTATTAACGTCTACACCTGCATGGTGTTGGAAGTGACTTGAACCAATGTTAAGGTTCTCGTCGTCTACATCACCTGCACACCAGTTGAGAGAACCCGCTCCTTCCCCACATCCTAAATCAAGAATGGTATAAGGTGGACTGGGAAGGCACATTCTTCTTATCCACATCAACCGAGCAG
>SDBT01020798.1_pt1 | contig 10257 bp, 11 predicted proteins | sample 2277101 | NCBI WGS metagenome assembly SDBT01 (sample SAMN10404973, study PRJNA504765) | marine sediment metagenome | isolation source: marine sediment core GS10_PC15, 103 cmbsf | place: Arctic Ocean: Southern Knipovich Ridge | collected 2010
CAGTTAAAAACTAAAACAATTCTTGAAAGAAAGAAATTTAATTGTAAAATCATGGAAACCGGAGCTGAAATCGTCTCCTAATTGAAAGGCCAATTTGTTTCATTTTTGCTGAAGACGTACACTCAACTTGCGAAATGGTCAAAAAACAAGAAAGACTTCGCAGGTGGTTTTGAAGCCGAACGCTTCGGGCGTTTTGGCCTTTGGCAAGGGCGCCTTATTTTCATTGGCGGTGATAAAAGATATGCCTTTGGTTGCGGCGGCGAACTTCTTTTTTTCATTGACGAAGATTCCTCTGATGTGGTTAGCGGTAAGCACGCGTTCGAAATCAGCGACCCTTGCGTTGCGGTGGACGACGTATGCCATGGCGGTTGCACCGACGGCGATGAGGTAAAGCAGCAGGCCGATGACGAAAAAAGGAGCGAGCAGCCAAATTACAATGGCCCCTGCTCCGGTTGCGGCGATGGCGGCAGTCCAGGTGGTCACCTTTGTTCTAACGGCTTGCGCATCGGTGTGTACCCATCTTACGAGTGGCATCCATGCAAAGAACAGGGCCACAAAGACGACAAATTTTATCGGAGAGATGTATCCGCCGTACTCGGTGGCAGCGGCTAATAAAATCGGCGTAAGATGCTCCCAGGTGTCCGACTTTAGTTAAATGATCCCCGTGGCGGTGGCCCGAATTCCCTTAAGGGCCATTTTCAACTCTTCTCTCTTTGGTGCGTATTGGAGGGCGACCTTGAGGTCTATCCATTCTTCTTCGACGAGTCGCCGGAGGCTGTCTGTGAAATCCTGCATACCTTCACCGGAGCCGGCCCTGATGGCACTTGGCAGGTCGCCCTCTCGCTGTTCAGAGATAAGTCTTGTGACAATGGGAGAGGCGACCATGATCTCAACGGCTGGTATCCTCTGTGCTTCTTTTTTGAGGCCCGGCAGGAGATACTGGCTGATAACGGCCCTTATAGTCAAGGCGAAAGTCTGCCTGATGAGCTCTCTTTCTTCCTGAGGGTATAAATCGAGGACGCGCTGAATGGTCTGGGAGGCGTTTGCCGCATGAAGGGTGCCGAAGACCAGATGTCCGGTTTCTGCAGCTCTCATGGCAGCGGTTAGTGTCTCATTGTCCCTTATTTCGCCAATGACCACTACATCGGGGTCCTGGCGTGTCAGCGAGCGCAAGGCCTCGTCATAGTCGGGCACGTCGATACCTATTTCTCTTTGAGATACAATGGCTTTTATATCCTGGTGCAGAAACTCGATCGGGTCTTCGATTGTTATAATATGGCAGGCGCGATTTTTATTAATATGGTCAACCATTGATGCGATTGTGGTACTTTTTCCGCAGCCGGCGGGTCCTGTTACGAGGATGAGTCCCTCATTGTGCCCGGCGATTTTGTGGACGACGGGCGGCAGGTGCAAGGTTTCAAATGGAGGTATCTCGCTGGTGATGTGCCTTGCGGCAAGACTGACCATTCCGCGTTGCCGAAAGACATTTATGCGGAAGCGGTGCAACTTACTAACCTCATAGCCGAAGTCGATGGCTCCCTGCTTCAGAAAGAACTCTTTTTGCTCTTCGGTCATAATCTCCAAAATAACCTCTTCGGCGCGTTTTGCGGTGAGGACGTCAGCGCTGGTATCTTTCAACTTGGTGCGGACGCGCATTTTGGGGGGCTGGCCGACCTTGAGGTGTAAATCACTTGCATCGGCCTTGATTGCGGCATTGAACCATTTGTCAATCTGGGCCTTGCGGTCAGAATGTGCCCGGCTGTCTATCGGCTGGCCTTTGGCCATTTAGGTACTCCTGCCTTTTCGCAAATAGTCTATTTTGGGCCGGTTACGCGTCGTTAAGATCAACCATCCCCTGAGCCTGTCGGCTCAGAGGCTGCCACCCCTGTAACACGTGGGGGCGGCTGGGCCGGCAATATCTACATCGGTTTAATCGACACGACTTATTATACTCAAACTGACCGTTTTTGTTTTTAGACACGGATTAACACCGTTTTCTTAATAAATTTCTTAGACACGGATTAACACAGATTAACACTGTTTATAAGTTCCTGGGTCCCCGCTCCCTGCTTTCGCAGGGACAAGCTTCGCGGGAATGACAAATTGGGTTATCTCTTTGTTAAAACATCACTTATATCAATACATAACCTCAAATCGGTCAGTTTGAGTTATTATAGTTAAAATATATCGGCGTGTCAAGTAATGCTCGGATGCCCATTTTATCGGCTATCGGCGGTCTGCGAGGGGCCGCAATGACTTGTCAGAAAGAGGGTTGAGAGGGTTTTTGTTTAGACACGGCCCAGGAGGGGCTCCGGAGAGGTCCTCGGCCGGGATAGGTGAGGTCGGTGCGAGTTAGGCACACAGAAGTACGTCTTCGAGGTCGAGCTCCATGAGATGCTCGAGATATAAGTCGAGGTCTTCTGCTGAGAACTGTGCCAGAAACTCCGGCTTGGCTCCTCTGTTGATCTCGAGGATAAAGTCGATAATTTCCCTTTTGCTCATAACTTTGCTCCATCTAAATCCAAGAACCAAGCTTCTTACAAGGAGCATATCGGACGGGACGGCGAGTTTTCTTGAATTGGACGGGAGGTGGTGTCCAGATTGAGCCGGAAGCTGTAAGACACTACATGAGTTGCACTTTTGTTGGGTTGCTACATCATATAGTGGCGGGCAAACGTGGTGGCCGGGGGCATTTTGAAACGTCCAATAATAGCGGCGTTGGAGCTGCGCGAAACGTGGCGGAAATTTATGAATTTTTTTTACCGCGGAGGCACAGAGGTTCTTTAACGCTGTTTTTTTTACCGGTTTGTACCTGTACTGTTTTCTATGTTATTCCAGCTTTTTTAATGCATCGTGCCAAACTGGTAAATGCGCAATAAAATCGTCACCCAAATCAGGGCTGATTTCGTTATAGACCCGCATCAAATCTTCAAGGAGATCATCAAACTTCTCGTTTTCTATATCCTCGAATTCTTTGGCCTTATTATAAAGATAGTGGCGCGTCGCAGCCTGCTTGGCTTCTTTCGTTGGATAATTCAATCTCACAATTCTACCATCGCGCCGTGTTATCGTCACCGGATTACTTTCGCCATACAATGCAAAAGCCTTCTCGCCTGACCCTTTTTCTTTAAGCAATTCTTGGCACTGGTGACACCTGCAAACGTTATCCCTGTATCTCTCTATTGAATCCAACCACCCCTTTTTCTGTACTATCCCTGCGGCATCCCCCCACCTAAGCCTTGAATGCACACGGCGCAAGTAAAACCGAGCCATAGGAAGCCCACCACCCACGGGCACAACGCCCCTGTGCTCTCCATAATTTACTGAATGCGCAACACCAGACAAAAGTTCTCCAGCTTCGGAATGACATAACAGAACAGAAAGATAACCCCCGTGAGAATTATATATTATATCCGTAGCATTCTTAAGGTTCTGAAGGAAGTCGATGTATCTCGAAACCTCAGAAACTATTAAGTCCTCTTCCACATGTTCGTCAATCCATAACATAATCCCATCGGGTTTTACGGCCGATATGGCTTCAGTGATTGTGGAATGATTTCTCATCGCTTCTTTTGACATAACCAAACTCAAATATACTGGTAAATCTTCAACAAGAGTCCTCATTTTCCTATAACAAGCTATATTGATTTTCAGCCACTTTCTCCAATGGTGGGCCGAAAGACAAAAATAAGGAGCGATAACAAATTTTGGCCTAAAGCTACAAGCCCCTTCCATAAATTCTTTTTCCTCATCATCAAGTTCATCCTCCATCATATTTAATTGGAAGGTAACTACTTTTTGACATACCGAATCAATAACACCACTTCGGATATTATCATTATCTAAAAACTCCTGAGTTCTTATTGGCTTATCGTCCTTAATTACCTTCGAAAAAGGCTCTCCTAATCGCTCATAGGCCAATTTCTCAATTGATGGTTTGAACTCGAACCGGGGCTCTTCTTTTTTTTCTTTATCACTCACATCCTTTTTCAGATGAATCGTTGCATGTTGGAAAGCATGTGTTTGTGGGTCTATATAAAAGTCCTTCCCCGCTGTGGCAAGAAAACCAGCTACACCTTTAGGGCTATGAGACACAATATTCCCATTCAAAGCGATAATGTCATACAAACCATGATGCTCCTGTCCAAGGAAATAACGCTTCTCTGAGTGTGTGTTATAGTGATAGATATGTGTGCCCATTAGTGCCACTCCATTATTCTTTCCCAAAGTTCTCTTCTCGCCATCTCCCATGGCTCGTTGGCGCCTGGTTCTCCAATTGCCTCGCTTATAGATCCATCCTCCTTGACGTACAGCAATCCCAAGCCAGCTTTCCTAATTTTACTAAGCGACGCTTCGCGTGATTTCTTCTGACCAGTTGCGACAAATACTTTGTCCGCAGCAAGCTTGTGTATCTTCGCCTGTTCTATGGCCCGCCCAATATTTGAAACCTTGCATTCAACAACCCAAACGTTCCCTTCGCAATCAACAGCACCCACATCCGCACTCCGATAGAAATTTGCTACCTCCGTGGCTACTTTGAAGCCTTTGCCTTCAAGTGCATTAACAACTGCGCTTACTATAGTCTTTTCGCTCATACCAGATAGCCCAAGTTCTTGTATGTTTTTATTAGTCTTTTCAAATATCTCTCCCCCTTCATAATGCTTACAAAAACTATCGCTTCAAGAAAAAACAGAAATAGAGGTATGGCAATTAAAAAAATACCTTGTTTTTCATTAACAATGCTTTTACCAATTACAAGAGAGCCTGCTGTAATAATTATAACAATCAACCATAGCAAAAGAGTTTTTCCCATGAGCCATTCAATAATTCTGATTTTCACGAAATCTCGAGGCGCGACATAGTGCAAACTCCGGAGGCGTTGAACACACAGGTCAAACATCCCTTTTTCGATTGCTTCTGCTGCGAGAATGCTACCATATTCGCGATAAATTGATGTCAATTCATCCTTAATTGTCTCTCGAGCTTCTATCACAGTGCTATCGACGCCTCTTAGCAATGGGATGAACAGACCCAAAACAAATGTTAGTCCACCAATTATATATCCAAGGCTGGCTAACATTATGAAAGATACCTTTCTCTAATAATGGAATTGTCAATATACCCATCCTTTCTATATTTTTTATAGACGTACTCGAGAATCCTGTTCAAAGATGCGCGGTTCAAGACCTTCTTAAATTCGCTCACCATTTTCTTTTGATTTTTCGATAGTTCACCCCAGATTTCTTTGCCTTTCGGAATCCCCTTTTCCTTCGTAAGCTCAAAAACCTCCTCATCATATTCTCTGGAACGAAATTCATCCATGTCATCAACCCAAAAGTCGTATTCTCCGAATGTTGCCTCAGCTATTTCTGCAGTGATAGGCGCTTTTCCACTTCGGGCCTGAATGTACTCCTGATTCACAAGAAACTCGAGATCATTTAGCAATTCGCTTGAAAAAGGTCCATATTTCCAGGCAAAATATTCCGGCAGGGCAATTGCTTCAAAGGTCTTATCCTTTTGGAAATCACTGAGGATTTCCTCTTTGAAAAGGAATCCCATCTTCATTAATCTTGTTCTTCCGGAAATCGCCACATTTATCTTGTCCTCAGTAGTTGGTGCATACAGAAGCATCAAGATGAACTTTTTCCCCGTGAGTTTCATAACCGTGTCACCCCTATAATTTCTAATTCCCTTCTTCGGCAAAACGTCCCTCATAGCATACCCACCACTTCAAAACTCTTCAACCCAAAACTTTTCCCCCATCCAATTCCACTATTTTTATACACAGGGTATTTCTTCATATTTATTTGCCTAATGCTGCATCTATATCTAATTGTATTTGGCTATCCAATGCAAATCCTGCTTTATCAACAGCCCTTTCAAAATCGGACATATCATTTCTCAAAGTTTCATATTTAGCCATGCATACAAAATTATTAGTTTCAGCCTTAAGTTTTTCCGCTCTTCCTTTCCATCTTGGGATTGGATTATTTTTTATGGGTGCATTCCAATTCTGTTCCAAATATTCTCTAGCCCGAAAAAAGTTCTCATATTTTACGCCTGACATTTTCAATGCTTCTTCAACAGTGTCTTTATCTTGCAAATAATCCCACAATTGAACGTGGAAAATAATTTGTTCCTCATTCATTTTGTTTGGGTTGTCATCAACTAAAAAAGTTAAACCGTTTTCTAAATCCTCCAAAGCATTTAATGCTGAATTCGATAAAACTTGAGGAAAAGGTTTTGGTAAGTCAGGTCTGTTTTTAGATAATGAACTACAAGCATCTTTAATGGCTTTATGCATATCAATCCCAACTTTAGAAGGTTTAATATGCCTTTCTACTGCTTCTGAATATTCTGTTTTTGGAGAGGGATGTAGAAAGCCATCAGGCTTTAGTCTTTTGAATAGTTCACATCCAATCTGATGATATAACAATGCTAATGAGTGAATTATATCATTGTATTTGATACCAACGTGATATAAAACATTACGATGCTTATGGCAATTATTAATGAAAATCTGTTCTTCTTCCGAAATTAGGTTTTCGTTCTTGCAGAATTTCGTTTTTTCTTTGAAATACCCCCCAAGAACTTTTTTTCTTTCAATATCAGGATATTTTTGTTTTTGGATAGTTTTCCACATATCATCGTAAGATATGAGCCTTTCGCACTGCTTATGTAGTATTAGCTCTACAATGTTATCTGTTAGTATTAAAGAAAATCTATCATATGAAGGATCATTAAAATGAAGTTGCTTAACAGACAAATCTAATTGTTCAACACATAGACTTAAATATTTCATAACGACAGTCCCTACTCTAATCAGCAAAAACACACAATAAAGCCACGCCCTGCCCCTGTCAATATAAATTCTGATTAAATCCAAAAAATCCTCATATACCTTTTTTAACACGGAATTTTGCTTTATCTGACTAATTTCCCCTTTTTGGCGCGGCCGATCGTTTCACCCTGAAGGGTGTTCGGGTGAGTACAAGGCGTTTGCCCGCTGCCGCACGAAGGCGTACTGTAATACGTCGAGGATTAGGGACAAGGCAAGTAACGCAGCAGTTGAGCAAAACCACCGCTCAAAAAACTGGATAGGATATGTCCAGATAGCCCCGGCGCGCCGGGATTTCGCTTCGCTCAACACCAAACACGCTTGCACTATCGCCCCCAAAGGGTGGAAATCCGAAATACTAAGCACGAAATCCCCTTCGGCAGGCTCAGGGTAAACTCATCAATCGAAATCCAAAATCATAAAAACCCCAAGTCGTGGCTTGAGTAAACCCCCAAGTCGTGGCTTGGGGGCTAAATGGGCGAAGGTTAATACGTTGTATCACTCATATAAATCTGGATAGGATATGTCCAGATAGCACCAAACGTGCTTGCACTATCTTGCTATTCGTGAAAAAAATAAAAAAATTTATCTCCTTAGCGTGCAAGCGGTTAGCGATTTTGCGCGACAAAAAAATCACGAATTTTCGCATCAAACGTGCAAGTTTGTGCAAAGGGTGGGGGGCGCTCTTTTTTATTTTTAGTGGTTTCTTTTTCCGGCTACTGCGTTGTACGGCCGAGACATGAATACTCACAGTCCCGATAAATCGGGACAGCTCCGTCTCATGCTCGGCCTAAGCCTTGTATCCGAAAAAAGCTCCTCACTAAAAAGTAAGTTTAAATCGTAATTGAAAATTGGAGGATCAAAAAATGATTAGAACAGACAAGCCCCATACTAACTTAAAAAGCAAAGTAGTACGGGGCAAGCAGGAAGGACCCCGCACCGCGTTGGGTGCGGGGCAAGTTTGTGAGGATTGCGAGCACTCGGTTCCGGCGGGTAGTGCGTTGCGGCCGACACTCATCTGCAAACATAAAGCAGGTGCAGAGCTGCCGTGGCAGGTGGTAGAGCCGTGCGAATCTTGCGCAAACTTCGAGCAATCACGTGAAATAGTCCCCCTGGATATTGCGGGGGCATTGGCAGAGGGGGCAAAGCTGATACCGCTCTCGCAGGGCAAGTTTACGATCGTCGATGCGGAAGATTACGAGGAACTTTCCAAATACAAATGGAGTGTTTGTAAAAACCGCCGAACGGACTATGCTGTGAGGGGTTCGGGTGGAAGACATGTCAAAATGCACCGCATGCTTTTAAGCGCTCCGGCTGGGCTGATGGTTGACCACAGAGACCTTAACGGGCTGAACAATCGAAAGAGCAATCTTCGGCTGTGTACTAACAAAGAAAACGTTCGCAATTCGCGGCCTTCGTTAGGGAAAACATCAAGATATAAAGGGGTTTACCGGGACAAAAGAGAAAAGAAATTTATCGCACGAATAGAGGTTGATGGAAAAAAATATTGTTTAGGATACTTCGACGATGAGATCGAGGCGGCGATAGCATACGACATTAAAGCAATGGTATTCTTCGGAGAATTCGCGTACCTGAATTTCCCGGGGCTGATGCAAAGGTACAGAAGACCCCGGCTCTGGGAGGCAACGTGGCATTCAACCGGAAAATGCACCTGACAGGGCCCAATTGCATATCCGCTGGATTGTTGTTGAAACTTGCACCTGCAACCATTACTATAATCGCTTCCGCCGCGAGGTTTATTTGGCGGGACGGACCGATGCCGCAAGAGACATCGGCAGAAAACTCGTTCAATATTTTGCAAATGGTCAGGTTTTACGAAAGGAGTAAAGATGTCTAACGCAAAGAAGATGATGGTACTGGTTCTGTTGGTAGCGGTTGCGTTTTGTGTGACCGGTTGTCTTGAGAAAAAGGTCAAGGTTGTCGGGATGGTGGTAGGTATCAAGCCGGAGGTGATACCGGAATACAAGCGTCTGCACGCTGATTCCGAGCCCGGCGTCCGCGACCTTCTTACTAAATATAACATGCACAACTTCTCCATCTTTCTGCACCAGATCGACGGCAAGTGGTATGAGTTCGGCTACTACGAGTACACCGGCGATGACTTCGAGGGCGATATGGCCAAATTGGATGCTGAGCCGCGTAACAAAGAGTGGCTGAAGGTCTGCGACCCGATGCAGGTCCCGCTTAAGGGCGAAAAGGGCTGGGCCGTGATGGAACGGGTTTACTCTAACCCATAGCGTGTCATAACAAACGCACTGGGTGCACATAATTTGAGATTGTTGACGACGGGGGCTTTAGTCTAAAGGCCTTTGCCATTGTAGGTTCGTATTAAAATCACTTTTAATGGGGTACTGAAATGGAAAAATGGTTGAATAACGTATGTGCCCGCTTTGTGCTTTGTGCATTTGTCCTTATTTTCAGCCTGCACACGGGCGGTGCGCCGGTAAAAGCCGACAGCGCAACGTTCTACGTTGCGCCAGACGGCGATGACGCTAATCCCGGCACAAAAGAGAAGCCCTTTGCCACACTGGCAAGGACACGCGATGCCGTCAGGCAAATCAAGGCCGGCGCAGCCGGGCCCATCAAGGTCCTCGTCCGCGGCGGGACCTATTACCAAAGTGAGCCGCTTGTGTTTGGCCCGCAAGATAGCGGTACGACCGACACGCCTATTATCTACAAGGCGCATCCCGGCAAGGTGGTTACAATCAGCGGCGGCAGGAAACTGGCCTACAAGTGGAGGCCCTATAAAGATGGTATTATGATGTGTGACCTGCCAAGGACCAAGGCCGGCAAACTCGATTTCACACAACTGTTCGTCAACGGTAAACGTCAGCACCGCGCGCGGTTCCCGGATTACGACGATTCCAGAATCGGCTGGCGGGGCTGGAGCGGCTACACCTATCCACTCGAAGCAATCGAAGACGATGTCCCGAATCCCAATCCGCTGCCAAACGATGACATGACCTATTCCGGTACCGCGTCGCGTGGAATAGTTTATAACCGGAAAACATTCACAAAGAAAAAATGGGCCAGGCCCCAAGAGGCCGTAATACAGATACTCCAGGAGCCCCATTGGGGCAACCTGCAATGGCAAATCGCAGATATTGACTATGACAAGCACTTTATCTGGTTCGGCCATGGCGGCCACCAAATCGGAGCCAAGTGGACTGCCGGCGCACTCAGGGTTGACGAAGGCTCACAATACTATATTGAAAACGTCTTTGAAGAACTCGATGCACCCGGCGAGTGGTATCTCGATAAAGAAAAGGGAGTCCTTGCTCTGTAGAAAACCTCGCAAGTTCTTGTCTTAGTCCCAAAATCACGTTTCTGGCACTGGATGTGCTCATCTTACGGGCATGAGCAAGACAACAAAATCTCCAAAAAAGTTGGCGGCTGCA